>Ga0307380_10003411_pt1 | contig 21955 bp, 15 predicted proteins | sample UN3MG_FD_202239 | JGI IMG/M metagenome (GOLD analysis project Ga0307380, IMG submission 202239) | Soil microbial communities from Risofladan, Vaasa, Finland - UN-3 | ecosystem: Environmental > Terrestrial > Soil > Coastal area > Acid sulfate soil | place: Finland: Risofladan, Vaasa | collected... | reverse complement strand
TGGGAGCGGCTGGAGCGCCGCTTTCTGCCGCTGAGCGCCTACGAGGCGTTGGGCAGCGCCGGACGCACGGGCCTGCAAGTTGCGATGGCGCGCCGTGCCGATGCTGTACTGGCCGACTTGACGCCGGAGCAGCAGGCGATTGCCCGCCGCACCTTCCTGCGGTTGGTGCAGTTTGGGGAGGGGCGGGCCGACACCCGCCGCCAGCAGCCGGTAGCGGACCTGCGTGCAGCGGGGGACGCGCCGGAAGCGTTCGAGCATACGCTGGAACATCTGGCGCACAACCGGCTATTGACGCTGAGCGGCGAAGAAAGGGCCGCTGGCCGGCAGGCAGACATTGCCCACGAGGCGCTCATCGCTGGCTGGCCGACTTTACAAACATGGCTATCACAGCGGCGCGAGGCGGAGCAGACACGCCGCCGATTAGAGGCCACAGCCGCTGAGTGGGAGCGGCTGGGCCGAGGCAGCGGTGGTCTGCTAGACGAGGTTGAGTTGGCCGAAGCGGAGCGTTGGTTGGCCAGCCCTGATGCGAGCATCCTGGGCTATAGTGAGACACTACCCGCATTGGCTCAGACCAGCCGGATGGTCCAGCGGCGAAATGCCCGCCTCAGGCTGGGTGCCTTGAGCACAATCGCTGTTCTGATCATCGCCGTATTGCTGGTCATTGCGGTAAGCCAGGGGCGATTGGCCGAACAGGAAAGGACAGCGGCAGCGACGTCTCAAGCGTATGCCGAGTCGCAAGCAACTGCCCGCGCCGAAGCCGAGGCACGTCGGGAGGAAGCCGTCTCTGCACAGGGGACGGCGGAGGCAGAACGCAAGCGAGCCGATCAGCAGGCTCACATCGCTTTCTCACGCCAATTGGCTGCACAAGCACTCACCCAGTCAGATCAGCAACTTGATCTGAGCCTGCTGCTGAGTTTGGAGGCTTGCAGGGCTGCCAATACGTTCGAGGCGCGCAGCAGTTTACTTACCGGGCTGGAGTATCATCCTCGCCTGGCTACATTCCTACATGATCCCGGCAAAAGCTTTCAGGAGATAGCCTTCGGCCCACATGGTACAGTGCTGGCATGGAGTAGTTACACCGGAACGCTCACCTTGTGGGATGCTACCACGGGGCAGCGTATCAGCGAACTTCCTGGCCACCCCCCTATGGGACTCCCTGGCGACGTGGCCAGTGTGGCCTTCAGCCCAGATGGCAAAATGTGGGCATTGGGCAAGTGGGACAACACAATCATCTTGTGGGATGTGGAAACCGGCCAACCGCTCGGGCAGCCTCTCACTGGCCACGCGGGCTGGGCACAGAACATGGCGTTCAGCCCGGATGGCAAAGTGCTGGCGTCGAGCGACTACCTTGGGACACTTATGCTCTGGGACATCGCCACCTGGCAACCCATTGGCCAACCCCTTGCTGAACATACTGGCGGCGTAGGCAGTATGACCTTCAGCCCAGATGGCAGCATACTGGCGGCGGGTAGTTGGGTCACGATCACACTGTGGGACGTCGCTACCGGCCAGCCTCTCGAGCCGCCTCTGATCGAACACTCTAGCGCGATACGGAGTTTGGCTTTCAGCCCAGGCGGCGAGACGCTGGTAGTAGGGCACGATGTCGGCGCCGTCAGGCTGTGGGATGTCGCGACCCGCCAGCCTATCAGCATACGCATCGCTGCCCACGCCGACGATGTCATCAGTATGGCTTTCAGCCCGGATAGCAAGATGCTGGCATCGGCTGGACAGGATGGAACAGTCATGTTGTGGGACTGGGATACCGTTGCTGACCAACCTGTATGGGATTGGAAGCAGCCCGTCCGACAATCCTTGACCGGGCACGAGTTCGCTGTGGGCGACCTGGCCTTCAGCCCGGATAGCACCGTGCTCGCGACTGCCGGTTGGAACGCCGCGATGCTGTGGGACGTGACTACCGACTACCCTATGGGCCAGGTCCTCACCGATTCCGTTGACACAGTGCAGACGATGGCTTTCAGCCCCGATGGTCGAACGTTGGTCTCGGGTAGCTGTGTGCCGATGCTGTGGGGGATTTGTGAACGGGGCGAGATGCGTTTTTGGGACGTGGTAACTCGCCAGCCACTCGGCGGTCCCCTCGCCAGTGAGACAGGGGGCGTACTGAGCCTGGCCTACAGTCAAGACGGCAAAGTGGTGGCAGCAGGTTGTGCTAATGGAACGATCATGCTGTGGGACGCTGCCGCCCGCCAGCCGACCGGAGCACCCCTCACCGGCCACGATCTGTGGGTGACGAGCGTGGCCTTCAGCCCGGACGGCCAGACGTTGGCTTCAGGGGGTTGCAGGGGCACGGCTATCGCAGAGGGCGGATGCAACGAGGGTGAAATCCGCTTGTGGGACGTCGCTTCTGGCAAGTTGCTCGGCAACCCCCTCACTGGCCACGCATGGGCGGTCGAACGACTGGTCTTCAGTCCAGACGGTCGAACGTTGGCATCCTCCGGGGGGGACACAACTATCCTGTGGGACGTCGCTACGCGCGAGCCACTCGGCGAGCCCTTTCCTGGTGGAGCACCTATTGATATGATCCTAAGTCCAGACGAGCGGGTACCGGCGTGGCTGTTGCCAGACAGCCAGTTGCTGGCCTCGAATGTGGCAGCAGGTATCACCCTGTGGGACGTGGAGGCTGGTCAGCCCCTCGGCCAGCCCCTCGGAAGTTACCCGGCAATGAGCCTGGCTCTCAGTTCAGACGGCCAAATGCTGGCATCAAGTCACGGGGTTGCCTCTCGCAGCGCTATCGTTCTGTGGGACCTTCGCCTTGAATCGTGGATCGCCCGCGCCTGCCGCGTTGCCAACCGCAATCTGACACAGGCCGAATGGGAGCAGTTTATGGGCCAGGGCGTTTCCTACGCGTGCACCTGTCCCGATCTGCCGCCGGGCGAGGGTGCACCGCCAGATGCCTGTACGAGTACACACTGACTCGGGAGGTTGTTCTATGCCTGCAATGGACAACGCCCACGCACTCGTGATCGGCATCGCCAACTACCGGCACGTCAACGGACTCCCGCCGACCGTCCTCCAAGACGCCCAGGACATCCACGACCTGCTGGTAGACCCGCAGCATTGCGGCTACCCAGCGGGCAGCGTGCAGTTGCTGCTCGACAGCGCGGCCACCCAGGCCGCCATGCGCCAGGCGCTGGCCGACCTGGCCGCGCGCTGCGACCTCGACTCGACCGTGTTCTGCTACGTATCCAGCCACGGTGGGCGCATCGAGTCCGGCCCCTGCGCGGGCGAGTACCTGCTGCCAGTGGACACGGTCTACACTTCGGCCGAGTCGCTGGCGCAGACGGCCATCTCGGGCAACGAGTTCACCGAGGCGCTGCGCGCCATCCCGGCCCGCAAGGTCGTCGTCTTCTTCGACTGCTGTCACGCCGGGGGCACCGGCCAGCCCAAAGACGCCATCCCCGAGATCAAGGCGCTGCCGGAGAGTTACTACGACGCGCTCAAGGCTGGACAGGGGCGGGCCATCCTGGCCTCGTCGCGCAGCAGCGAGTACTCGTGGGTGCTGCCCGGCGCCCCCAACAGCCTCTTCACCCACCACCTGCTGGCCGGGCTGCGGGGCGGTATCGCCAGCGACGACGGCCTGGTCCGCATCTTCGACCTGTTCGAGTACCTCCAGCCGCGTGTCACGGCCGACCAGCCCAACCAGCATCCCATCTTCAAGGCTGAACTGGAGGAGAACTTGCCCGTTGCGCTCTACCTGGGCGGCCAGAAGGGGGTCGTGCCCAAAGACGAGCAGGGCTTCCGCTACGACGCCTACGTCAGTTACGTGGAGCGGGAGCCGGACGCGGCGTGGGTGTGGGAGACGCTGGTGCCGCGCCTGGAGGAGGCGGGGCTACGCGTCGCCGTCTCCGGCGACGTCGAAGAGCCAGGAGTGGCGCGCGTGGTGAACGTCGAGCGCGGCATCCGGCAGGCCAAACGCACGGTGATCGTGCTCTCGGAAGCGTACCTGGCCGACAATATGGCCGACTTTGAGAACACGTTGGCGCAGACGATGGGCGTCCAGGAAGGCATCTATCGCCTGTTGCCGGTCAAGATCGCGCCGCTTGACGACGATCGGTTGCCGACCCGGCTCAGTATGTTGACCACACTGGACCTTGTGCACCCCCGGCGGGCCGAGCGCGAGTTCGAGCGGCTGGTACAGGCCCTGCGGGGGCCGCTGCCACATAGATAGGGGGAGCCGTGGGCGAACAAGCAGGGTACAGCTACGATTTGTTCATCTCCTACGCCGACGCCGAGCGCGCCTGGGTCGAAGGCTATCTCCTGGATGCGCTGACCCAGGCCGGCGTGCGCTGCCACACCGAGGCGGCTTTTGCGCTCGGCGTGCCGCGCCTGCTGGAGTTCGAGCGCGCGGTACAGGAGAGCCGGCGTACCCTACTCGTGCTCTCCCCGGCTTACCTGGCCGAGGGTTTCACGCAGTTCACCGACCTGCTGGCCCAGTCCTACGGCCTGGAGAGCGCCACCTGGCCCGTCATGCCCCTCATTCTGCGGCCGGTCGAACTGCCGCCGCGCCTGGCGCTACTCACCGCGCTCGATGCCACCGACCCGGCGGACTGGTCGCAGGCCATCGCCCGCCTGTGCGCCGAGTTGCAGCAGGCCGCGCCTGGTCCCGCCCCCAGGCCTGCCTGCCCCTATCCCGGCATGGTGCCCTTTGGCGAGGAGGACAGCGAGCGCTTCTTCGGACGGGAGCGGGAGGCACGGGAACTCCTGGAGCGGCTGCGCCTGCACCCGTTCCTGTGCGTTATCGGCCCCTCCGGCAGCGGGAAGTCGTCACTGGTCTTCGCGGGGCTGATTCCGGCGCTGCGGCGAAGCGGCCTGTTCGGCCCAGGCGGGTGGCTGGTGCGCACGCTGCGCCCTGGCGAAGCGCCGCTGGCCGCGTTGACCGCCGCCTTGGGGGGCGAGCCGACCGACCCGGCCCCGGTCGTGTCCGCATTGCTCTCCACGCAGCCAGATGCCCGTCGTCTGCTGTTGGTGGTGGATCAGTTCGAGGAGTTGTTCACGCTCGCCCGTTCGGACGTGGAGCCGTTCCAGCAAGCGCTGCTGCGGTTGGCGGAGACCCCCAATTGCTACGTCGTGCTGACCGTACGGGCGGACTTTTACCCCGACCTGATGGCTACCCCGCTCTGGCCGGAGATCCAGGCCCACCGGGCCGAGGTGTTGCCGCTGGACGAGGATGGGCTGCGGCAGGCCATCGTGCGACCGGCGGAGGACGCCGGGGCGTTCGTCGAGCCGGCGCTCGTGGAACGGCTGGTGGCCGATGCGGCCGGGGAGCCGGGCGTCTTGCCCCTGGTCCAGGAGGCCCTGGTGCTGCTGTGGGAGCGGCTGGAGCGCCGCTTTCTGCCGCTGAGCGCCTACGAGGCGTTGGGCGGCGCTGGACGCACGGGCCTGCAAGCCGCCATGGCGCGCCGCGCCGATGCCGTGCTGACCGACCTGGCGCCCCAGCAGCAAGCGATCGCCCGCCGCATCTTCCTGCGGTTGGTGCAGTTTGGGGAGGGGCGGGCGGACACGCGCCGCCAGCAGCCGGTTTCCGCGCTGCGCGCGGCGGGGGACGCGCCGGGCACGTTCGAGCGCACGCTGGAACACCTGGCACAGAACCGACTGTTGACGCTGAGCGGCGAAGAAGGGATCGCTGGCCGGCAGGCAGACATCGCCCACGAGGCGCTCATCGCTGGCTGGCCGACACTGCAGGCCTGGTTGGCACAGCGACGCGAGGCGGAGCAGGTCCGTCGGCGGCTCGTGAACGACGTTGAGGAGTGGGAAACAAGAGACCGCGATGGCTTCTTCCTATACGAAGGTACGAGGCTGAAACAGGCGCGGGAATGGATGGCAGAAAACGAGAGCGAGCTCAACAAGGACCTGCGAGGGTTCTTGGCGGCCAGCGCGCGGCGTGAAGCAAGACGCAGGGCAATACAGTGGTTCCTTCGGGTCGTGATCCTGCTATTCGCCATGTTCGGTATAATCTCTGTTGGGCAATCCGTGCGCGCGAATCTCCTGCGTGCCCGCGCAAGAGACCCGATGGTCACGTTCCCCGCTGGCCCTGCCTTGCTTGGCGCAGACTACGACCTCAAATCGCGTACCTATCCTCAGCGCGTGGTAGAATTGCCTGGTTTCTCTCTAGACAAGTATGAAGTGACGGAAGAACAGTATGCCCTATGTGTACAAGCTGGCGTCTGTTCGCTCCCAGAGGCGTCGTTCAGCTTCAGTAGAACGATGCCACGGTTACCAGTAGTAGGAGTCACAGCCTATCAGGCGGCGGAATTCTGCCGCTGGATAGGCAGACGGCTGCCTACCGAGGCAGAGTTAGAGCGAGCTGCCCGGGGTACTGAGGGCCGCCCTTGGCCCTGGGGATATGAAGACCCCACGCCCCGGCGCGTCAATGTGTTCATGCCTGATTATGGAGAGCGACCCCACCTGGCCCCTGTGGATGGTCCCGCCTTTGTCGCCGGGGCCACGATTGAGCCAGAGGAGGGGATCATGCACCTAGTGGGCAATGCATGGGAATGGACAAGCAACCCGGTAACATGCCGCCACCGCCCTTATGACTGTCCGGACGTTTGGGATGGCAAGAGCAGGGTAGACGGACTATATCTGCGTGGCCTGTCATGGCAGGAAAAACTAGTTGCTGGCGAGTCGTATCGTGTCACTGACGCTCTGGAGGCGACCCCATTTCAAATCCTGCCTGACATTGGTTTTCGTTGCGCCGAATAGGAAGTGGAGGTGACCTATGGATAGGCAATCTCTCTGCATTAAAGGGCCGTTGGTTCCTATGTTCGTAGCTGCTGTCTTTCTGGCAGGATGCGCGCCAGTTGTGGCTCCTACCGTGGAACTTGTGCGTACCGTCGAGACTGAGCAAGTGGTCGTCGTTGAAGCGATAGCGACGGCGACACCTGAAGAAGGGCCACAGGATGAGGACTCTGGTATTCCAGTCGAATGGGAAGACGTCTACGATGTTGTTGCCTGGCCACAGCCTGAGCTGTGTCATCCCGTGAGCCCCAAACTTGTCCTGGCCACCGGGCTCTATACGAAGGAAGTTGAGTCGCCATATCCTGGAGGTTATAGTGTCGCTGTGCAATACGTTAACAGCAAGGGGCAAGAGTTCTGGATAACCATTCACGGATTGGAAGAGAGTGCCGTCCAGGACTATCTGCAAGATCTGCGCCTATGCCTGGAAGCAATCGAGGTGGCGGAAACTGCACAGGGAGATGAGACTGCGGCCCCAGCTGCCGTAGAAGCTGAAACAGCAACGCCGACCCCCTTTGAAGAACTTGAGAACGCAAACGACCTGCTGATTACAGTGGATTACGTCCTAGAAGACCCGACCTGGGCGGCCCTATCATTCTCCATATACTACATCTTTGACCCCAGGATTGGAGACAATACAGTTCACAACTATACCTGTAATCTTCAGCGGTCGGCAATAGTCTGGATATACGTTACGATGGGCAAGGTGGGGACTATACTCCGGAGCCTTGCTGGGCCCGGCATCAAAACCAACCAGTATATGTCGGTTGAGGTTAGTGAGCTGAAAGAGCTGGTAGACCCACCCAAGGGAGGGCTGAACCCAACGGCGGTAAAGTATCGTGTTATTGTCGATGGTCTTGCAAGCAGCAACGTATATAAGATTGGTGGGGGATGGAACTTTGTCGGCACAAAATTCTCTGGCCCCTGAGAACGAGCTATGACCCAGCATCTGAAGAGTGTTCGTGCACTTGTCGTCGGCATCGCCAACTACCAGCACGTCAACGGACTCCCGCCGACCGTCCTCCAGGACGCCCAGGACATCCACGACCTGCTGGTAGACCCGCAGCATTGCGGCTACCCAGCGGGCAGCGTGCAGTTGCTGCTGGACGGTGCCGCCACCCAGGCCGCCATCCGCCAGTCACTGGCCGGCCTGACCGCGCGCTGCGACCTCGACTCGACCGTGTTCTGCTACGTCTCCAGCCACGGCGGGCGCATCGAGTCCGGCCCCTGCGCGGGCGAGTACCTGCTGCCGGTGGACGCGGCGTATACCTCGGCAGAGGCGGTGGCGCAGACGGCCATCTCCGGCGGCGAGTTCATCGAGGCGCTGCGATGCGCTGAAAGAGGGGCGGGGGCGGGCCATCCTGGCTTCGTCGCGCAGTAGCGAGTACTCGTGGGTACTGCCTGGTACCCCCAAAAGCCTCTTCACTCACCACCTGCTGGCCGGGCTGCGCGGTGGGATCCCTAGCGACGACGGCCTGGTCCGCATCTTCGACTTGTTCGAGTACCTCCAGCCGCGCGTCACGGGCGACCAGCCCAACCAGCATCCTATGTTCAAGGCCGAACTGGAGGAGAACTTGCCCGTCGCGCTCTACGTGGGCGGCCAGAAGGGCGTCGTACCGAGGGATGAGGAAGGCTTCCGCTACGACGCCTACGTCAGTTACGTGGAGCGGGAGCCGGGCGCCGCGTGGGTGTGGGACACGCTGGTGCCGCGCCTGGAGGAGGCGGGACTGCGCGTCGCCGTCTCCGGCGACGTCGTGCCTATTGGGAGAACCAGGGCTATGGACAGGCCGGCAGTCTCAGTTAATTTCCACCCCCTTTTCTCTCAATTCGATCTGGGCAAAACAATTATTGGTTCTTCAGTTTGACTTTTTCCTTAGTCTGTGTATTATAGTAGCACCAATCGGAGTATAGCATCACCGTAACCTTCATCGCAGCCATAGTCTGCTGGGGAGGTCAGTAGTATGAAAGGTTGACAGCCGACCTTTATCCGGGGGGAGCAATCCTGCCGGGTGGTCGGCTATTTGTTTGTCAAGCTGGTCAATCCCGTTCAGCTCTCAAGATGAGTGTGGGGCCTCAGAGGTCTTGTGTTCCGGCTTGTCGATCGTGTGGTGATCAAGGTTAGCTGACTGGCCTAGCAGCCTGTCGGAGAGAACACATTTTGCCGAGGAAACCCCACTTAAGTGCGATTCTGAGCCCGTAATCATGTCTCGCGCCTCACTTTTGCCGCAGGAAGCTGCGAATTTGGTGACAGTGTTTTTCACTCCGACAGACTGCTAGGTCATCTCTGGCTAAGAGGGCCAGATGTGCTTCTTTCTGCTGGCAATAGAACTGACTTGGTTGTTTGATTCCATCTACTTCTCACACACAAACTGGCGATTCAGTAAATCATCTGGAGGAGGGAAATGATGTCAACTAGGCCTATGTTCCAGTACGATAAGTTCTCTTTGAACGAATGGCAAGATTATTTTAGAAAGATGTATGGACATAGAAACAAACTTGCATCACCCAAAGAAACATCGTGGCGGATGCTTGAGGAAATTGGAGAATTGGTACAGGTAGCCAGGCCTCCGGACCTTAGGGGTATTGAGAAATCTTTGCCTGATGTTCTCGCTTGGTTGATCGCATTTTGTGATGTACGGGGAATCTCCCTGAGGGAGGCTGTGGGGGATAGATTTGCGAATGGTTGTCCCTACTGTGGGAAATCAGAGAATTGTAGCTGTATTTACTGGCCTGACAAAGCCGTAGTTCAGCGACGGCGTCAAGGACTCGAGGGGCCGTTGTTTGGGACGCTCAAAGACCGCCCCCTTGAAGATTGGGTTGTAGCCTTTGATAAGTTGTACGGGGTCACGAATCGTAGCTACCCTTTGATGGATATTATGTCGCATTTGACAGAGAGCGCTGGCGCAATTGCAAAAGCACTTCGCGCAAAGGCACCTCAAGAGGAGCTAGGAATAACAGTGGCCAATCTATTTGCTTGGATGGTTGGTGTGTACGTAAAATATAAATCAATAGTAGCAGAGTCCTGCAAGCCGTTTGCTCAGATAGTAATGGAGAAGTACACGCTTTGTCCCATATGCCGCAATAGCGTGTGCAAGTGCAAGCCGCAAGTTAGCACTATACTCATTGCTCTGGTCACCGAAGATGCGTTTGATGAGAAACGTGCAATTGAAGGAGCAGTAGAGCGAGAAGGTGTCTATCCAGAGTATGCCGATGCCATCTCGGAAGATCCATCTGAGAATTACCAGGTCACCATTCTTAGGCACGCCAGAGATGATGACGCGGCGGCTCTAATTCTCAACCACACCATAACACCGTATCTTATGAGTTTGTTCTATCAGGCGCTTCTGGTTGGACAGCCGGTGCAGGTTTTTGCTCGAATACCGTGTGATCGGGACCCTTTGTTATCAAGTTTTCTGGACGAAGTACGTAATGTTGGCATGCTCGCGGAGTTCCGTGATAACGCTGAGTTGAGCCGAAGACTTAGGAACTGGCTGAAAGACTTTCCACGCTTGAGAGTTCCAGTCAGCCTGCAAAGGCATTTTGAGGATGTGTGAGTCAGTCTAATTCTGTGTATGGTTGTACAGATTGGCAGTCTGATGACCACGACAGATCCTAGCAAAGAGAGTAAAGCGCCACCTGCACTCCCGTGGTGGGCTACGACAGATCTTGTTGCAGCCATGATTGTGGCTACTCTTCAAGCAGTTGTTATAGCATGCGCGCGACAAAACAGTGAATCGTTCAAGGTAGTGGTGGGTCTCGCCGTTGTGACTCTCGTCACATCGATAGTGACCAGGATGGCGCCCCACATTCCGATCTGGAAACGGAGAAGTTACAGCAAGACCCTAAGATACCTATCTGCTGTCGTCAGGCAAATCAAAGGAGTGCTATGGAGTCCCTTTGTCACATTACTGTTTGGAATCACTCTGAGCGTAACGGAAGGGCCTCTCTTGTACAGGTTAATCGGCATTTGGTTAGTGCTGGTTGGTATAGGGACCATCTCGGAGAGAAAGGACGCTGAAGTAGTTTGGCTTTTTGAGGACGATTTTACCCATGGCCTGGGAGCCTGGGGCACCGTAAGCGGTCATCCTGTCATTGATGCGAATTTCGGAAAGCCTGCACCTAGTCTGAGTCTCCCTTTTGTAGACAATCGATCCACTCATTCTTTTGCTTGCCTGAAAAATGTGACAGATATCGCAAATGGAGAGGTAGAATGTGATCTCTATCTTCCAAAAGGTAGCGTTGCCGGTATTGCATTTCGGAGTAACATATCAGAGAGTAGTTACTATATCGCTCAGTTAAGCGCTCGCCCAGATTACCCTGAAGGGTTGTTCAAGCGCATTAGAACAAGTGTATCTTGGCAACCCATTGGTACCTCGTTCATGTTTGGGACAGAGACTGGATGGCACAGAATCAGGGCGAGTTTCAGTGGAAGCCGTCTGGCATTCTTTAAAGATGGTGAACTCTCTGCGTATGCTAGAGATGAGACACTCGAATCTGGTGGCGTGGGCATATTTAACATGCAAGGTCAGGTTTACGTTGATAGCTTCAGAGTAGGATCTACAACTCCAGGTATTCGAGGACTTGTGCGTAGGCTGTTTGGTATAGAGTGGTCACCGCTAGGAAATCCTGAATTATGTTCACTGTGTGGACCAAGTAGATGGACTAAGCGGTAAGGCCCCCTGAAACACATATGGGATTTGACATTCAGATCTGGCGCGACCAGCTATCGTGCCAGATGGAGAGTTGGAAAGACCGTTGGGAACAAGCCCGGTCCATTGGGATTTCATCCTTGTATGCCTTTCTGTCAGCAATGGCTCTGTGGCCGGTAGTAGAGGCCGTTCGACAGGGCGACTTAGCTGCGCTGGTGGCGCTGGGAGGTGTGGTGGCCGGGAAAGGCAGCAATCTGCTGGCCAACCAGATCCAGTCCTGGAAGGATGAGATGCATGCGGCACAGCAGTTGGCCCTGGCAGTAGAGGATAACAAAGAGATCCGAGCAGCACTAGACGCGGTGCTGGAGCGGCTTGAGGTGATGACACAGACCGGGGCTGCCCTGGACAAGGAGGACCGCCGCCAGTTCGCGACCACATTGCGGGAGGAATTAGCACGCCTCGGCAATTTGGGGCGTTTCGATGCTACACTGCAAAGTGTGGTCGTAGGCTGGGATATGCGGGAAAGTGTCGTCGTCACCGGGGATAACAACAGCGTCACTTACATCGCCCATCAGTACCTGGCGGAAGGCGGACGTTCTCCAGATCAGATCGTGCTGCATGAGCAAATCACTGGCTACCTGACCTGGATGCGCGAGCGCTTTGGCACCATCGAGTTGCGTGGTATCAAGCGTGAGGGACAACAGGTAGTGCAACTCGACCTGGAGACGGTATACGTACCTCTCGAAGCTGAGGTCTTAGTGGAGGGGGAACGCTGGCACTTCACCCACTTGGATCACGTGCTGAACCTGGGGACAAGGCTGGTCATCACTGGCGGTCGTGGCAGCGGGAAGACCACCGTCCTACAATATATTGCTTGGACACTGGCGACTGCCATTGCCGCTGATGCCCCTGTTATAGCCCACCAGAGATTGGGGCTAGAAGGGGTGTTGCCACTGCCCGTTTTCATCCCTCTCAGTGCCTATGCTCAATACCTGCACGGACTCTCTTTGTCAATCGATCCCAGTGAACGCACACTGGCTACTTTCATCTCTCGTTACCTCATCGAGAGGCAAAGCGGGCTAGACCTGCCCCGAGACTTCTTCGCCCGATTGCTGGATAGTGGTCAGGCGATGATCCTGCTGCTGGACGGCTCGGATGAAGTCCCGAACGAGGACGAGCGGGTGCAGGTGTGTGAGGCCATCAAGGACCTATGTACTGGCCGGGAGAAAATGCGGGTGGTAGTCACCTGCCGCACAGCAGCATACCGAGGGCGTACTGCCCTGGGCCGGCGCTTCCGCGAGGTGCGAGTCAGAGCGCTGGAGGACAGACACATCGAATCGCTGGTGCAGCAGGCTTACGCCGCCATCTACCCTCATGACCCTACCGCCCGCCAGAGCAAGGCCGATGAATTGTTGCGGGGCATACATAACTTGGAATCAGAGCGCCAGCGCCGTCTCGGGGAGAGAGCCGAGCGGCTGGTCACCAGTCCACTACTGGTGCGGATGTTGTTGGTCGTGCATTTCAGCGAGCGTCGCCTACCGGAGCAGCGGGCCGAACTGTACATGAAAGCAACTGACGCTATGCTTCTGCCGGAGTACGCACTCGACGAGGCAGTGGCTGAGCGGGTCGGCCGGCTGGTGGGCGGCAGCCGGGAGATCCGCCGCGAACTGGCGCAGCACCTGGCTTTTGCCATGCATCGCCGCGGTGAGACGCAGGGACGAGAGATCGGCGAGCGTGACCTGCGTCGAGTGCTGGGTGCAGTTTCTTCTTTTTCCCCGCTGGTGGGCGACTTCATCGCCCTCACCCGAATGCGAGGGATGCTGCTGGAAGAGCGAATGGGAACCTACCGCTTCATCCACCTGGGCTTTCAAGAATACCTAGTCGCCCGCTACTTGACTGAGGTGAGGCGAGGCGAGGGAGGAGTGGAGAGCATAGCTGCGTTCTTTGAAGAAGGCCCCATTCTGGATTCCTGGTGGTGGGAACCAGCACTGTTGGTGGCGGGTTACCTGAGCCTGACATCTCCACAGACGGCGCGACTGTTTCTGCACCGGCTGGCTAGCACTGACACAGATGCGGTCCGACGTAGTCCTCTCTCTCCTGATATGCAACTGGTAACTGCCGACATAGCAGCGATGGCCTTTCTGGAATGGCAGACGGAAGATGCAGAATTGCGCCGTGTGCTGGCAGAACGTGTAGCCGCTCTCTTCAAGAATACCACTTTGATGACCAGAGCTCGCGCAGTCTTACGTGTTAGAGCAGGAGATTCCTTGGCCCAGTTGGGTGATTCACGTCCCGGGGTAGGAGTGGACCCTGAAACGGCCCTGCCGGACATCGTGTGGTTTAACATTCCTGCAGGGTTGTTTATGATGGGCAGCACAAACGATGACAAAATGGCCTCGAGTGGGGAGAAGCCCAGGCACTGCAATGAGAGCATTACCGAAAGCTATTTGATTGGGCGCTATCCTGTCACCAACATACAGTTCAACACATTCGTGAAGGCGGGGGGCTACCGGGAGCGACGGTACTGGACGAAGGCAGGGTGGGCCTGGATGGAGGGGAAAGGGCGGATAAGGACAGATGACTACAGCGAGTCGCTTAAGCTGCCGAACCATCCGGTGATTGGGGTGACATGGTACGAGGCAGTGGCGTTTTGTCATTGGTTGACCGAGCGGTTGCGTGAGCGCGGGAAACTCACAGCCGACGAGGAAATAAGCTTGCCGACCGAGACACAATGGGAGAAAGCCGCCCGGGGCACAGATGGACGTAGCTATCCTTGGGGGAATAACCATGACCCGGAGAGGGCGAACTATAAGGATACGGGAATCAGGACGACGAGTGCGGTGGGATGTTTCCCTGGCGGGGCCAGTCCGTATGGGGTGGAAGATCTGAGCGGGAATGTGTGGGAGTGGACTCAGAGCCTATACAAGAGTTATCCTTACGACCCCCTAGATGGACGAGAAGATCTGGAGTCTGATGGTGTCCGAGTGCTGCGTGGAGGCGCGTTCTACAATGAAGCAAGGGACATTCGCTGTGCCTTCCGCATCTGGGTCTTCCCGGAGTACTGCTGCAAGAATTTCGGCTTTCGGGTAGCAATGTCCACCGTCCACATCTGAGCTTGGAATCTAAGGGTTCGTAAAAGAATAAGTTCCCTCACTGGCCCCGATTTTCCCAGGGAAATCTGCCTCCAATGCGGGAAGTAATATTTTTATGAACCCTTAGAGAACGCGTTGGCGGAGACGCTGGGGGTGATCGTGTTCCAGGAGCAGGTGGGGAAGGTGGCGCGCGACCTGGCCGACTTTACAGCGGGACGGGCGGAACTGTTGCGCCGGGCGCTTGCACACAAGCGGGCCGGCGAGCAGGTAGCCGCTTTTCGCGCAGAGTTCGTCGCCGGGGCGGCCGCCCAAGGCGTGGCGCGTGCGGTGGCTGAGCGGGTCTTTGGGCAGTTGCAGGCATTCGGCGGCTACGCCTTCCCCAAGAGCCACGCGGCGGCCTTCGCCGTGTTGACCTACCAGTCGGCCTGGCTGCGGCGCTACCAACCGGCCGCCTTTTTCGCCGCCACCTTGCGCCACCAGCCGATGGGCTTCTACCCGGCGCACGTCGTCGTCTCCGAGGCGCGCTGCTGCGGGGTCGAGATCCACCCGGTGGACGTGGAGACCTCGAGCCTCTTGGCCACGGTCGAAGGGCAGGCCCTGCGGCCAGGCTCAGGACAGGCCCTGCGACCGGACTCAGGGCAGGCCCTGCGGCTGGGGTTGGCGGTCGTGGCCGGGCTGGGGGAGGCGGGGGGACAGAGCGTCGTCGAGGCGCGGCGCTTTGGCCCCTTCCGTTCACTGGCCGACTTTTGCCGCCGCACGCAGTTGGGACGGCAGGCAGTGGAAGCGCTGATCTGGGCCGGGGCGTTCGACGGCTGGGGGGTGCCACGGCGGCAGTTGCTGTGGGACCTGCAGGCGGCGCTGGAAGCCGCACACGAGCCACCGGCGCTGGGATTGCCGTCGCCGGAAGAAGAGCGCCCGCGCTTCGGCTTCCTCTCGGCACGCGGGCGGTTGTGGACCGAGGTGGCCCACACGGGCATCGCCGCGGGCGCGCATCTCACCGCACTGGTGGGCGACAAACTGCGGGCGATGGGGATCACGCCCAGTGGGGCGCTGCCGGATCTGCGGGATGGGGCCAGGGTGTGGGTGGGCGGGGTGATCGCCTCGGCCCAGCGGCCGCCGACGGTGGGCGGCACGGCGTTCCTGGCGCTGGAGGACGAAGGAGCGCTGATCAACGCCGTGCTCCGACCGCGGGTCTACGAGGCCAGCCGCCAGGCGCTCAAGTCGCCGTTCGTCGTCGTCGAGGGGCAGGTGCAGCGGCGCGGCCAGGCGATCAGCGTCCTGGCGCGCAAGGTGATGCCGCTGCAGATGGAGACAGGGTGAAGGTGGGCCGCACCGCCGTGAAACAGGCGGTGCTGGAGCGCTTTGTTGGCTTGCATCTTGAGGGAATTTGTATACAATGGGTCTTTGGGACTTTGCGGGGTGAACACTTGTTCGACGCCATATCTGGCCATTCTGCGGTGATCTTACCCAAGATGTGGCGGCAAAACGCTGCGAACTGGACTGTTACCCCGCGAAATCCCAGAGAGCCTATACAATAAGACAGGCAAACAGGAAAGCCCCGTGACTGCGCCGTGCCCGAGGCAGTGGTCAAGGTAACTGGATCACCCTGAACCAATCACTGTAGTATAACCCCCGCCCGCTGTTGAGGCTCGCCCGGCTCACTAGCATGGCGGGTTTGCTATTATCGGGCCGTGCTGTCGAGACATCCTCACCTGGCCCACGCCCGAGGCCATGAGGCAGCAAAGGAGGGGAGTGACCGATGGACATCCGCACTTATCACGATTTCATCATCTTGACCGAAGATGTCGAGAAGGATGACGGCGGCGGCATCAAGTCCTTCTCTCTCCGCGTCTTTGATTCGCCCGTTGGGCAGGGCGAAAAGAAAAAGGTCCCCATACCGGACTATGTTCAGCTCGGGAAACAGGTCAAGGCCTTGGCGAAGCGTGCCTTTGACCAGGACGAGGCGGGACTAATCAGGCTAGGCTCCCGTCTTGGTGAGTTGCTGCTTCCGCCGCATGCACGCGAGCTATATCGCCGCAGTCTGGACTGGCTGAAGGAGGACGGATTGCGTCTGCGGTTGCGCCTGGAACCCGAACTGGCCGATCTGCCCTGGGAGTACGTGTACGTCCAGGATGTCCCTGGCGAACCTACGTCCAGTGGCTTCGTGGCCCTGGACCCACGTATCTCCATCGTACGCCACGAAGCCCTGCCGATCCCTCCCGAATGGTCGCCGCCCGACGACGAACTGCGGGTCGTCGTCGCGATGGCCACGCCAGAACCGTATGGGCCGTACCCGAAACTCGATTATCTTCCAGAAGAACAGCGCAGGATCAAGCAGGCGCTCAGCAACGTGCGCGGCGTTAAAGCCCGCTACGTGCCGGACTATGACCGGACTGGCATTCCAGGCGCGATCCCTAGCGCCACCATTGACAAGGTTGACGCAGCGCTACAGCCGTCTGCGGACATATTTCAGTTTAGCGGGCATGGCGACTTTGAAGAGGACCTGGGGCCTGAACTTGGCACAGTCCAGGGCGAAGGCTGGATTGTCCTGGCAGGCGATGACAACCAGGCAGTCCGCGTACCGGCAGAGCGGGTGGCAGAGATCGTGCGTGGCAGGGGGGTTCGGCTGGTGGTCTTGAGCGCGTGCAAGACCGCCCAGCGCGACCGGTACCACATGTGGAGTAGCACAGTCGCTTCACTGCTCAAGGGGCGGATTCCGTGCGTGGTTGCCATGCAGTTCACCGTCTACGATGACCTGGCTGCCGCATTCATCGCCTCCTTCTACCAGACCCTGGTGGCCGGGCGGGCGGTTGATGAGGCCGTCAGCCAGGGACGAGCTGCGATGCGCAACCGGGCGCTCCTCGGCCGGCCGTATGCCCGCGACTGGGGCGCACCGGTGCTCTATTCGCGCGTTCCCGGCGGCCACCTCTTTCACGCTGTCAAAGACGAGGCAGCACGCGAGCAGGCGGAGAGGATCTCCAATCAGCGCTCCAGCCTGCATCAGGCCTGGTGGGGATGGACGGCCAAGGAAGCCCTGGCCAGCCGGAGCCAACTCGAGCACCTGGAACAGGCCGGCCAGGAAGTGGAGTTGTCACCGCCCCAGGTCCTGCTCCTCCTCCGTTCCGCGGTCGTCGAGGATGCTTCCGTCGCTCCCTGGCTGGACCGGCTACGGCGGGAGGGCGGCGACCTGCTCATTCCGCTCGACGATCCCGGCGCTAGCCAACCCGCGGCTCCGGCAGAGGTGCAGGCGATCCTGGGGCTGGATGATCCAGCCCTGTCAGACCGGCCCGGAAACGTGGGCCGGGTGGCCTGGTCGGCGGTGCGGCACCCGGACCTGGTGACGCGCCAGACCGCCACCCTGGCCCTGGCCACCCTCCAACCGGCGCCTGACGAGGGGCTGAAGCGGCTGGGGCAGGCGCTGCAGGAGGGACACGTCCCCGGGCGCCAGGCGGAGTTGCTGGGGACGCTGGCCGATGCCGATCCAGAGAATGTGACGCGCTACACGCACAACCTATCCGCCCCTGGCCGGACCGGCGTCTGGCTGTGGCGGGTCCGGCGCCGGCTGCAGCGCGATGGCCGCCGGATTGGGATGCTGACGCTGGGTGGTGCGCTCGGCGCCGGGCTGGGCCTGGGCGCGCTGCGCGCGATCATCGCGGTCTTGACCGGAGACCTGCTATGGGGCGTGCAGTTCGCCATGTATTCCTACTGGGGTGGCCTGGTCGGACTGGCGCTGTGCCTGGGATTGCTGCTGGCCGATCCGTTGCTGCTACAGACGCCCGTGGGTGCGGGCCAGGCTCCGCCCGCACGGATTCGCTGGTCGCGCCCGCTCGTGGCTGTGGCGTTGGGAACGCTCTTTTTCGGCCTGGGCCACGCCTTGCAGGCCTGGCTGGTCGGCTTCTCGCTACGCTTAGCCCCCTTGGTCCTGCCGCTGGGGTTCCTATTTGGCCTGGGGCTGAGCATGGCGGTGCACGATCAGCCGCAGGCCGGCGGACGTTGGGGGAGCGGGCGCTGGTTGTTGCGGGTGGGCACCGCCGTGCTGGCCGGGGTACTCACGCAGGCGATCTTTGACCTCGCTCGAGATAAGGGGGTAGGGCTCACCATCGCCTGGAGCGGCGTCTTTTACGAGTCACACTTTGCCGATTCTGTCGAAAGATGGTGGCCGGGCCTGGCCACCCAATTCCCCCGTTGGCCCGCTTACCTGGGGCTGCTCGATGCGGCCCTGGTTGGGGCGGTGTTCACCATCGGGATCACGCTCGGTATGATCCTGTCGGCGGCCCGGCTTAAGAAGAAGAGCGATCGTAACTGCTCAGGTAGGAGGACCAATTACACAGAGTTACGCGGAGAATACACAGAGGCACACAGAGGATAGTATTGAGAGGCCATGCAGACTCTGTGTTTCTCTGTGTCTCCTCTGTGAATCTCTGTGACCTAGCGGTTACGAGCGATCAGGCTGTTTGATCCTGGTGCAGGCAGAAAGAGGTGCACGATGCAAGGGAAGAGAGGATCTGGTTTTCGACTGAGCCAGGCCATCCTGGTGGGCCTGCTGCTCGCTCTGGCTGTGGGAGGCTGCGTGCCCCCCACGACAAAAGACCAGGTTCGGCGCCTGGCCGACAAGGGGTGGGCCGGCTCGCCAGCCACCCCACCTCAGTTAACGGACGGCAACTGGCACTCACTGAACACTGGCGATGCAGTCAAGACAGACGGTGCGGGTGAGGCCGAGTTGCAGTTGCGTGACTGCACGGGCAGCCTGTACGTGTTCAAGAATACCAAGTTTGGGGTGTACACCTGCCGCAAGAGCGAACAGGCGAGTGGCAGCGGGAGTTGCCTGGCAGCAGGTTCAGCATCCTTCAACCTGAAGTGTTCGGCCAGGTTCACGGTAGACACACCCGGTGCCAGGGTGATCATCAAGGGCACAGCCTTCTCCGTTACCTACCTGCCGGCAAGCCAACTCACCCTCGTCACCATGCTCGATGGCTCGGCGACGGTGCAGTCCGTGGAGGACGTTGCAGCGGACAGGTTAGGCAACGAAATCCCTGTGAACGCAGGTTCGTTCCTCTACACCACGCCCGGGCCCACGTCGGCGGTATTCGCCGGCATACCCCCACGGGAGCCGGTTGACCTGAACAAGTTGCCTCCTTTGGTCCAGGAACTGGCCATCCAGGATCCCAATGTGCTGGACTGGATGAGCGCCGTGAAGGACCGGGCGAGCCTGGACCAGGTACTGCCACCCAACTGGCCTGAGCAGCCCTTGCCTGAAAGACCCTCAACCCAAATCGGGTTATTCACCGACGGTGGCCCCCTCGCCGACCCGCGCGTTCAGGAAGCGGTTCTGGCGGCGGTGGACAAGCAGGCTGCGACCCAAGGGGCCTTCCCCGGCCAGGACGTCGAGTTGATGTCCGCCTTGGGAGGCCAGGAGACCGACGCCTATACCATCCCGTACGACCTGGAGCGGACCAAACAGTTGCTGGCCGAGACAGGCTATCCAGGCGGCTTTGGACTGTTTCTGGTATTCCCCGGCGAGGATGCCGCACTCGAGACGATGGCGCACGGGATCGCCGAAAACCTGGGGCAGGTGGGCATCTCGGTCGAGTTCGTCTCCGTGCCTGCTGGCGAGCTGGATAAAATCGTGAACATATCCGTCTCCGCTGGAAAACCCACGCTATGGCTGGTGCGGTGAAAGGAGGGACGACCATGAGCCAGGAGAAAGCCAGGTGGACGTTTATCGTGTACCTGGCCGGTGACAACAACCTGTCAACGGCCGGGGAAAAGGACCTGGACGAGATGTGCGCCGCCGGCTCCACTGCCGACGTCAACGTCGTGGCCGAATTCGATCGCATCGGTAACACGTACCACACCAAACGCTACTACGTGCAGCGAGGCCAGCTCCAGGAGGTGGCGGACCTGGGCGAAACCGACTGCGGGGATCCCCAGGTGCTGCTTGACTTTGTCCAGTGGGCGGCCACGGAATACCCGGCCGAGCGCTACGCGCTGGTGCTGTGGAACCACGGTGGCGGCTGGGAACCCTCGCAGATAGACCGCATTGCGCAGGAGGTCGGGACGCGAGACTATGGGAAGGCCGAGGGCAGCCAGCGCTCGTCCAGCCCCCTGGGCAGAGTGTTCTTTCGTCCCACGCTGGCGGGGATTCTGGGCCTGCTTTCGCCGGAGGAACGCGCCATCTGCTGCGACGATGGCAGTGGCCACTCGCTGGATACCGTCGAGTTAGGTAAGGTCCTGGCGCAGGTCGCGACCATGCTGGGCCAGCCCCTGGACCTGTTGGGCATGGATGCCTGCCTGATGAGCAACCTGGAGGTAGCCTACCAGTCGCGGCCCTACGTGCGTACCATCGTTGCTTCGGAGGAGAGTGAGCCAAACGATGGCTGGCCGTACGACGCCGTGTTGGGCAAACTGGTCGAAAACCCGCACCTGGCCACGCCCGACCTGGCCGCGCACATCGTCCACGCGTACATCAAGTCCTACGTAGAGCGGGGCTACAGCGGCCCGGTCACGCAGTCGGCGGTTGATCTGTCCCGTGTGGACACGCTGGTGGCTCCGCTGGACCGCCTGGCGGAGGCCCTGATCGCGCACATGCCCCAGGCAGCGGATGAGATTTGGAGCGCCCAGCGCAATTCGGCCCGCTTTTTTCATAACACCCTGTGGGACGTGGCCCATTTTTGTGAGAAACTGGAAGAGGGAACGTCCAGCAGTGCGGTACGGGGGGCAGCACAGGACGTGCGAACGGCACTGCAACCCGGCCCAGGAAACCTGGTCATCGCCGAGGCGCACAATGGCACCAAGGTGGAGCGCTGCCGAGGGATCACGATCTACCTGTTGCCACCCCTGATGGAAATCTCGCGCTACTATGCCGACCTGGACTATGCGCAGCAACACCACTGGCCGGCCATGTTGCGGGCCTATCATGCGGTGTAGGGAGTCAATTGCGCGATAGAGTGGTCTGGGCGCTCCAGGCCGGAGAGGAAGAAGTAGCCGACGGCGAAGCGGGCCACCTGGCTGCCGGGCAGGGTACGGCGGATGTGGTCAACCAGTTTGTCGGTGCGGTTGTCTATGACGTCGTGGACGGGCATCCCTCCATCTCCCTGGCTCTGATTCCTGGTAGCAGGCCATCGGCGAATTGCACACGTCTCGAAATGCACAAGGCGTGGGTTAGACGTATGCATTTCGTGGGGGGGCTATGCATTTTCCTCGCCGGCTCGTTTGACGATATTCAGTTCCGTGCCAAAGCGCCGTTCTGTGCCTTCGTACTTGACGAGTTACTGCTCAGGGTTAGCCCTTCGGAAACCGAACCGTGATGTCTTCATAGAACTCCCACGCCCAGTGTTTGACCGTTTCAAAGATATCATCCACGACCTTGTACTGCGCCGCCCGGTGCATCTCGAATTCCAGGATTGCGACTCGTGGCTCTGTAGGGTCCATCCTGACGGAGACGGAATCCGCCGTCAGGGC
>Ga0307380_10003410_pt1 | contig 21956 bp, 17 predicted proteins | sample UN3MG_FD_202239 | JGI IMG/M metagenome (GOLD analysis project Ga0307380, IMG submission 202239) | Soil microbial communities from Risofladan, Vaasa, Finland - UN-3 | ecosystem: Environmental > Terrestrial > Soil > Coastal area > Acid sulfate soil | place: Finland: Risofladan, Vaasa | collected... | reverse complement strand
TTCCGTCGCGTCTTCCGCGTCGGGGCGCAGCCGCAAGTAGCGGTGAAGATAGCCCGCCGCCTCTTCCCAATCCTCTTGTCCTTCGAGAACGTCGGCCCGGTCGAGAAATGCGGTCGCGGTGCGTTTCACCTGGTAGGACCGCCAAGCGTAGGCCGCCGGACCGAGCACGGCCACGGCGATCAGGGTGCCGGCCAACAAGGGAACGTTGAGAACCTTGCTGATCTTTCTCCCGTCGTTGGTGTCGATGTCCTCGTGCGTCATGCTTTCGGGGCTGGACGGAGGCACCTTGCGGTCTACTTGCCGGCGGACTGCCGTTCGCAAGGCTTCTCTCGCATCGGATCGTTCTGCCACGGACTACTCCTCAGTCGCCAGGGAAACGCCGAGCGTCAAACCGCACTCTCGGGGCTGAAACGGCGAGCCGTTCCGCGAGACACCCGAGAACCGTGTCGTTGCCGCTTTCCTGCTCTCAAGCGCGATGATAGTCATAGGTACCGTAACGGTACGCGTACTGCTTGGTGGGGACGCCGTTGAGGACAACGCCGACGGGGTTTCCGCCTGCTCCCTTAAGCCGGTCATGGGCCGTATTGATTTGATCCATCCGACTGACGTCCCGCATCGCGCAGATCAGGGACGCATCCGCTGCCCTCGCAAAGACGAGTGCTTCCCCGGCAGCCAGAATGGGGGGCGTGTCGATCACCACGTGGCGGTAGGACGACCGGACCGTCTCCAAGAGTGACTTCAGGGCTCCGTTGCCCAGCAGCTTATGGGGACTCCCCCGCAGCTTGCCGGCGGGGAGTATGTGGACGCGACTGCTCCAGTCCGTGATAATCGCCTCTTCCAGGGTGCACTCGCCGTTCAGTACCTCAGCCAAACCGGGACCGAGCCGGGTTTCCAGAACCTTGTGGACGTCGGGAGACCGCATGTCCCCGTCGATCAGCAGGGCCATCTCTCCGGAGGCCCGAGCGCTACTGACCGCCAACTGGACGGCCACACTCGTCTTCCCCTCGTTGTTGGCGGCGCTGGTGACCGCCAACACCTTCACGTCCCGCAAAGGCTCCGACAATGCCAGACACGTCCTCAGACTATCCACGCTCTCCTCAAACACACGGAGATCCTGGCCCATGCGCTGCGACGACGAGCGCGGGAAAACGCTCGTTCGGACGGGCAAGCGGGCAATCTCCCCGACTACCGGAAGCTGCGATTGTTGCCCGAGTTGCCGAGCGTCGCTCACGCGCCGCACGACCCGCTCCCAGAGCACCGCCAAGCCAAACGGCAAGCACAATCCCGCCAACGATCCAAGCAGGATCTGCTTGTAGGGAACGACCTCGACGGGTTTTTTCGGGGTCTCTGCCTGTTGCCGCAACGTGACCCGCGCGGGGGCGCGCTGCTCGGTGCGAAGCTTCGTCACGCGCAACGCGATCAACTCGAAGACTTGTTCTTCCAACGAAAGGTCCGTTTGCTTGGACTTCAGCTCAAATGTCTCGCCGGTGAACCTCTGCACGCTCTCAAGTTCCTCCTTGTACTTCTCCTTGTAGAATTCCTCCAGCAATGTGTAGCTTCTGAGCTGATCCTGCATGCGAGCCAACTCCTCTTTGCGCTGGCCATCGAGGGCGCCTCTGATATCCTCCGCGACTTCCGGACGCAGTTTGTTTCGTATCTCTTCGAGCCTCTTTTCGTCCTCGTCGATTCGCGTCGACAAGGACTGATAGATCGGGTCCTTCTCGCCGTCAGCGAGTTTTGTCTCGTATCCGCGAAGTCTCGCCCGGTTGCCAGACAGGGCCAACTTCAATCCTTGAACCTCTGGGTGTTCCGAAATCTCTTTCTCGACCATCGCGTCGGCCACTTCAATTTGCTGATCCCCGACAACTTTCTCAGAATCCTTGATCTTGGCTTCGAGGAGTCCCCGCTCGGCCTCGGCCGTCGTAAGCTGCCTCCTCAACTCTTGGAGCGGATGTTCCACCGCAGAGATGGTCTGCTCGGGTCTTTGACCAAAGGGGTCCCGTCCGGTCGCTTGAAGGCTCAACTCGCGGACGATGCCCCGTGATTGATCAACTTTGGCGAATTGTCGCTCCCTTTCGTCTTCGAGCAGCTCGATCACCCTTTGGGTCCGCTCCGCGTCTTCCTGAGCCTGAAGGTTGAGATAGGAATTCACCACCTCCTCGACGATCTCCTTTGAATCTGCTGCGTTGGTTCCCTCAAAAGAGATGGTGTACAGCTCCGATCCACCGAGGGCCTGCACCTTCACTTTCTTTCGCAGCCACTCGATCGGCCACTCCTCCCTCTTGACTTCCTCCATCTCGGCAATCTCCGGCTTACTCACAACGGGCCCCAAAACCAGCGGGCTCTTGATCGTCTGCACTTGCGTCTCGACAAAAACCCTGGAATCGCCTTCTGCCGGAAACACAAGCTGTTGGGGGCCCAGGATCTGCAGCCACGCCTCGGCCTGGTACACGGGCTCAAACAGCCAGTAGATCGAGCCTCCCGCCGCCGCGCCCAGGAGCAATCCGATGGGCACGGCCAGTTTCCACCATTGGCGCAAGGCGTTGAGCACAAACGAGAGGGTGAATCCCTGGCCGGACTGGCCGCCGAAGCCCGAGCCGTTTGCGCCCTGGGCCGCGTACGAGCGAGAGTCCAACACGGTGATCGAGCCGTTCGAGGCTGCCTGGAAGGGAGTGCCGTTCGATGAGGTAGCGTTCTTCTCTGACATAGGGTTCTCGTCCTACAAAAGGGTCAGCCCTCTGGAGTACGCAATGGGACGCCTGCAACGACGCCGTCTAGGGCTCAACGGCCTCGCGACGCGCGATTTCTCCGATGTCGACGAGCTCGACCTCTCGCATCACGTTGCCCAAGTACCACAATACGAGTGCGAAGAGTCCCGCCGCAAATGGAATCATGACGTAGCCCGAAACGTCGTGCGTGAACTTGTGGGCGGCCTCTCCGGATACCCACTGGTTGAGGAGGCCGGTAGCGATGATTCGTGTTGAATTCGCAATAAGCGCGATGGGAATGACGCTAAGAAGCAGCAGCGCCCTCTCCCACCACGCGCGCTTGACCAGAATGATGTAGGCAAATGCCAGGGCAACGATGCCTACAAAGATCCTCAGGCCGGAACAGGCCTGCTCGACCTCGAGGTGAAAGTCGCCGATGAGAATCGTGTTGCCCTCCGATATTGCCGGCTGCCCGAAGCATTGCAGCCCCGCACAGCTTATCTTGGTCGCAATGCGCTGGAGCGGCAGGCTCAACCAGCGCTCGACGCGAAACGGCAACGGAATCATGAACCAAAGGAACGCGATCGACGGTGCACTCCACCACAGGACCCGCCAGCCCCCGAGGAGCCAGACCACGCCTGCGACCCAAACCAGGATTGACCAGCCGTCGATTGCGTCGACGTAGTAGCGGGCGCCGAACGTGCGAATCGCGATACTCAGCGCGATGAGAGCAAGGCCCGGCCACGCCAATCCCGATTTCACTCCCGGGAACGCGTCGCGTCTGGCATACAGAAAGAACAAGGCTAACGGCACCACGAAGTAGCCGTGCGAGTAATCCGGTTCTCGATCCCAGGCGCTGACCAGATTCACCAACGTGGGCCAGTACGCCCAGACGAAAGTCGCCAGGACGACAAGGCCGGCGACACTCAGTTTCGGCCAATCCACGTCCGTCGCCAGTTGGCCGGGCGATTCGCCGGTTCCGGTCGTGGTCTGCTGATTGGGAGACGCCGTCTTGCCGCGTTTGGCTTGCGGCCGGCGTCGTCTCGTTCTGTTGCGGTCTGGATTGCTCATGGCGATTCGTGGAGGCGGTTCCTCTTCCGTGTTGTACTCCCGTGACGATGACTCAATCGCGCCTCGGCAGTGAGGCAGCCGGGAATGGCTCGATGTCCCCTACGCAAAAAAGAAGAGAACAGGTTTCGGGAGTCGGCAACGAACAGACGGCGTAGGTAAAGCAATCAAGCCCGTATTTGTGCACTCTGCCTGAGTAGGCGGCCGGTTGCTTGCTTGGGGCAGACTCCGTCCCTCTGGGTTGTCATCCCTACCTGACAGCCCTGAAAGGTCGTTCTCTCTCGCACCCACGTCGAATCCATGGTCGAGCCTTGATGGGCCGACCCCCTACACGAACCCTTTCCCAGTTTGGCCAAACCTACCCGAAGTCAGGAAAGACCAGCGGACGTATCCCGTTCCTTGCGACTTACACGCTGGAGGAAGTCCGGCTAGGAGAAGAGAGGGTTGCAAAGGGGGGTTGGATGCTTGTTAGGTTCCAGCGTAATTCCAGCAGGCCGGAAGTCAAGACACATCTGGTGAGTTCCGACGGCCGTAGACCATCCTGGAATGCAACTGCTGTGATCTCTTCGTGAAAAGCCTTCGCCTTTCGCCCGCACGCCCCGCAGAATCGTCATAACCGGCCTGGAGTGCTGGTCGTTCGGCAATGGAAGTCGAACGTGCCGTGCAGTGCCGGGGCCACTTCGACGACTATCGTGTGGACGTTGACACCCTCGCCGTTTTCTGAACCGCTTCCGAGTGTCCGTTGCATGCCATCAAGGCAAAATGCACCAGTCCTGCGGTTGAATCCAGCCCCAGCTTCTTCATGATGTGCTTTCGACGCGCCTCGATCGTCCGTAGGGAGACGCCTGCTTCGGCGGCAACGACTTGCTTCGATTTCCCTTCGGCGATCATCTCCAGCATCTGATGTTGCTTGGGCGTCAGTTTTGCGAGCTGGTCGTCGAGTTCCCGACGCTTCGCCAACGCTCGACGTCGTGTCGCATCCAGGAGGATTGCCTCGCGGATCGTGTCCCAGAGCTCGTGCTCGCGGAATGGCTTCTCCAGGAAGTGCGTCGCCCCGGCGCGCATCGCACGCACCGCGATGGAAACACTGGCATGGGCCGACAGGAATACGATAGGAATGACGGCGCCCTGTGTCGTCAAACGTTCGAGGACGTCCAAGCCGCTGACGTCCGCGATTCGGACTTCCAGGACGACACAGCCCGGACGCGACGTGTCATAAGCATCCAGGAATTCCTGCCCCGAGATATACGCCTCACACGGCACGTTCATCGTATAGGCCAGGTCACGCACGGCGTCGCGTGTGGCCCCGTCAGAATCCACCACATAGACCGTCGGTTCGTTGTTCATGGTTCTTCCAGTCTCGGTTCTCTGGGCTCCCGAGAGATGACGTCCAATTCCTCCCCGTTTCTGTGCCCCTGAATAGTTGGCATTGACTGGCTCTGAGTCTTTTCTCGTTCGGCGCGAGCGCAGCGTGTCAGGCTCTGCATATCCGGCACACCGAGAAAGAGCGGCCACGCGGCACAGAGTGTCCGGCGCGGGCTGGTCACAGCTTCGGATCAGACTACCCGAAGGTCATGGAAACCGCTTGGCAGTCAATTCGGGACTTGTCCGAGCGTGAAGCCGTCGCCTGGCCCACCGAAAACTCTACTCGTGTGGGCAAGAAGGAGGGAAAAGGGGGGAGTAGTCAGCGCAGACTCCGTCCTCTTGGGATGTCAACCCCCAAGCGGAACGCATCGATCCATACTGTCCGCTGGTCGTCCATGAATCCGGCAGTCCGTGCGTCGTATGTGTCGTTGCTGCGATTCCTAGGCTTCCGTCCTGAGAAACCTCTTATCGCCGATGGCAACCAGCCCCCATGGCGACGGTACGCAATCCCGTGGCAAATGGGAGACCCTTGCCCTTTTTCGTAGGCTATGAGGAGCCCCCCCTTCGCCTACGAGTAAGACTCGAAACTACCAAGGAGCGTTGAATTGTCAAGTCCCGGCCGGAGGATTTCGGAGTATTCCCCACAAATCCCCAACATTCAGCGGTCAAAGTCGGGGCGGACAGTTCGCAAAGCGCAATAGTATTTCGCAAAGTCGCAATCGACTTCGCAAATGCGCAAGCGCCCGCCCGGCCTCCGTATGGCATCTGTCGGCCGCAGTGGAACGTCCGTGATTGGCGGTGCGGCTCTGGCGGGCTTTTGCCGCTTCCGGTCGCGCGTGGGAGCGGACGTCAAGACGCGCGAACGACAGCGGGAAGGAGACACATTAGAGATGCTCTAGGGCACTTGGCTTCGGACATTTGCTGCAAATGAGTCAAGTTTGTGGCGTTCAGGGTTCGGGGTTCGGGGTTCAGGACTTGGAGTTCCACGTATACACGTAAATCCTGAACCCTGAACCCTGACCACTGACCTCTCGCCTCGGTCTGAGGCCCCGGCTCGCTAGGCTTCAAGGACACCCAGGAAGAAGCCCATTGCCCCGAAGGGGGAACGTAGGAAAAACTCGTTAATGAGGTGCGAGGTAAGATTACACCTAAGGGAGCCCTTCCCGTAAGGGGCGCCTGCTACCCCAAAACTGAAGGCGGCCTCAACCCCACCGCCGCCCCGATCGGGTTCTCCCGGATCGATTCCCGATCGACACAATAGTCGAGCCCTCTCTTGATGGCCTGAATAGCTTCTCGACCGTTCTTTCAATCCTGGTGGGCGTCAGTCCCGTTCTCGATGTCCAGTTTGGTGAGCTTGCTTACGGGTTTCAGTACGCAACCCGGGTGGATTCTCTCGCGGGGGTCCGGTCCGCCCGTGTATCCGCGGAACCGTGGAGGGTACCCGGTGCATAGGTCAAACAGAAACCTCGATCGCATTTCGCAGGTCGACTTGCAGCCATGTTTCTCAGCGTGGTCAAGGGACGTTTCGCAGGCTTCGACAACCGTGATTTGGCCGATTGTTTGCACTTGTCTCCCCGGATTCTCTCGTCCCCCCTGCTTCTCCACTTCCCATCGCATGTAGGCGAGCTTTGCGTCTTCCTCCGCACGGGGATCTTTGCTATGATTCCTCTCGGGGTCGCAAAGCTTGATCCCCTTTGTGAGGGACCATCCCCCGCGTGAGTCGAACCAGTAGCCGTTGTTGCGTCCGCCCTTTCGCCGACCAGACTTCGCCATGATCGGCTCCCCTGGTGTCACAATTGGTAGGTTCATCGGGAGGTGGGCGGGTAGACTGCCACCATTCAGCCATAATACGTAAGTCTTTCATTGCCAAGCAGATAGAACGATACGGCGCCGTAGCCAAGTGGATCAAGGCAGCGGACTGCAAATCCGCCACCGTGGGTTCGAATCCCACCGGCGCCTCTTCCCCTGTTTGCCTTTCGGCCAGGTGCGCCACCCGGTCAACACCGCGGAGCGTGGAACCGGGTGACCCTCGGCTTAGCAATTCGCGTACCAGGACGTGTAGTCCCCGGGTTTCCGGGCCATTCACGGATGGACGGGCTGTCTTCCCGCTTCGACCTCACGACCGCGCCTCGGACGGTCAAGCTGCCGCTTGAGAAGCCGGCGCTCGTCACCCGTCGAGCGGAGTGAATCGGCCGATCCCGCGTTCGGGTGGTCCGGGCGACCTTGCCGAGACGAGAGACAAGACATCGGAGAAATCAGGGAGGATTTCTCGGTGAAGCTCGCGGAAGCCTTGGCGCTGGTCAACGGGCAGACTCCTCGAGAGTCGCCCACATGGCGTGTGGCACTGGTCTGCGGCTTCTCGCCGCTTCATCTGCAAACGTTTCTTGCGGCCTATCTGATTCGGCGTATCCGCGGGCGCTTTGTGGCGGTGGAGACCGGCATCTACGGTGACCTACCCGGCAATCTGGAGCGATTCGCGGGGAAACGTGTGGACGCGGCGGTCGCGGTGATCGAATGGGCAGACCTCGACCCCCGATTGGGTTACCGATCGGCGCACGGCTGGCGCGAAGGCCGAGAGGACGATGTCCTGAAAACGGCGCTTGCCCGCCTGGATCAGATCCGATCGGGCATCCTGAGGCTTTCCCAGGAAGTGAGCGTGTCGGTTGCCCTGCCCACGCTGGCGCTGCCGCCGGTGTTCGATCCACCATCGCACTGGGCAAGCACGACCGCGCTGGCACTGCGGCGGGCCGTGGCCGAGTTGGGCGAGAGCCTGTCCGGCGAGCCTGCGGTCCGCGTTCTCGATCCCCAGCAGATCGACAGGTCCTCGCCGCCGGAACGTCGTCTCTCGCTCGCGAGCGAGTTCCGCGCGGGGTTCCCCTATTCCCTGCACCATGCGTCGGCGATGGCCTGTGAATTGTCGAAGCTGGCGTTGCCCGGCACCCCGAAGAAAGGGATCATCACCGACCTGGACAACACGCTATGGCGAGGGATCCTCGGCGAGGACGGCGTGGACGGGATCTCGTGGGACCTCGACCACGACAGCCAGGGCCACGCCCTCTACCAGGCGATGCTCGCCTCCTTGTCCCGGCTCGGCGTGCTTCTGGGGGTCGCCAGCAAGAACGATGCCGCGGCGGTCGAGCGGGCGCTCGAACGGGAAAATCTGATCGTTCCGCCGGACCTGCTTTTTCCCATCGAAGCCAATTGGGGGCCGAAATCGAGATCGGTTCAGCACATCCTCAACCGCTGGAACGTCCACGCGGACGCCGTCGTGTTCGTCGACGACAGCGAGTTCGAACTGGCCGAAGTCCGGGACGCGTTTCCCGAAATCGAGACGCTCCTGTTCCCCTCGCAGACCGACGCCATCGACGGCTTCCTGCGGAGACTGCGCCAGCGGTTCGGCAAGGCTTCGATCACCGAGGAGGATCGCCTCCGAGGAGGCAGCCTCCGGGCCGCGGGCGAGCGCGAAAGGCATGCCGCCAAGACGAATCCGGACGAGTTGCTGGCCCGGGCGGAAGCGAAAATCAAGCTGCACTTCGACGCGCCGGACCAGCGGAGCTACGAGCTGGTGAACAAGACGAACCAATTCAACCTCAACGGCCGGCGCGTGGATGAAGCCACGTGGAGATCTCGCGTCCAGGATCCGGCCCGGTTTCTGATCGCCGCCTCCTACGCCGACAAGTACGGGCCGTTGGGCAAGATTACCGTGGTCTCCGGCCGGCGGGGGCAAAACGAGCTCCGCGTCGACACGTGGGTGATGAGCTGCCGCGCCTTCTCCCGACGGATCGAATACGAGATGCTCAAAGCGATGTTCGACCGTTACCGGGTCGACAGAATTCTTCTCGATTACGTGCCCACCGACCGCAACGGACCGCTCGGCGAGTTCCTCGGCGTCGTGGCGACCGAGGACGTGGGTGGCATGGCCGTCGTGGCACGCAACGCGTTTGCGGCCGGGTGTCCCTTTCTGTTCTCGGAGGTATCGGAGTCATGAACGACATCCGCTCTCGGCTGGAGAGCTGCTTTAACATCGTCTTCCCGGAAACCCCGGCGGCCGACCTTCCGAAGGCGTCGCCGGAGACCGTCGAGGCCTGGGATTCCGTGGCGACCGTCACGCTGTTCGCCGTGGTTGACGAGGAGTTCAACGTCTCGCTTCTCGACGAGAACGTCGAGGAGCTGGTTTCCTTCCAGGCAATCCTGGACCACTTACATTCGAAGCTCGATCGGGCGGCGGCGTAGGGGCTGACGACCGGCACGGTCGGCCGGAGATCGATCCCCCGTCGACTTCCTGCCAAACGCTCGGACGGTTCCAGGCGTGGAGAGGTCGCATGCGACGACATCATATCGGAGTGGCGGTCAGCTCGCTGGAAAAGGCGATCGCGTTCTACGAGGAATCCCTCTCGTATCGCCTGGTCTCCGGACCATTCGAAGACCCGATCCAGCGCGTTTGCGTCTGCTTTCTCCAACAAGAGGGCTCGGATGGATTGCTGCTCGAGCTGATCAGCCCTCTCGGCGAGAAGTCGCCCGCGCACAGCCTTATCAAGAGGCAGGTCGGTGCCTACCACGTCTGCTACGAGGTGGACGACGTCGAAGAGGCCCTCCTGCGCCTGCGCGAGCACAAATGCCAGGTAGTAGGCCGGCCCGCACCTGCCGTGGCCTTCTCGGGCCGGCGGATCGCGTGGTGTTACACGCCGACGCACCAATTGATCGAGCTGCTGGAGCGGAGGGCGGCGTGATCCGCCGGGGAGGGCGGGCGGACTCAGCAGGGGATCGCGAAGCAGGGGAGACCGAATGGCCCCGATCAGCATCGTCGACCACGCCGCGCAGGTGGCCGAGGAGGTCGAGCGGCTCAACGGGCGTCTGCGCGCGAAGGGAGTGCGGGCGTTTGGGGCTTTCAGAAGTCCGGTTGTTTGAGATGCAATCACAAGGTAATGCAGGAGGATGAGGAATGACCGTTACGCAGTTTCTCGACGTGGTTTGCGAGGCCCTGGGACGCGAGCCGGGCTCGCTCTTGCTCGACGATACTCCGCAGAGCGTCGAACAGTGGGATTCGATCGGCCACCTTTCCATCATTTCCACGGTCGACGAAGCACTGGGCGTGGAAGTGGACGACGAGGAGATGCGCACGTTCACGTCGATCCGCGAGCTGACGGATCGACTGATAGCGAAGAACGCTTTTGAGGACTAGCCGTGCGCGCCGCAATCCTTGGAATCGCCTGGCATTTGCCGGAGCGAATCGAGACGAACGAGGACCTTCGCCAGGAGAACCCCGACTGGCGAATGGATGACTTGTACGAGAAGTCGGGCATCCGTGCCAGGCACGTTGCCGCAAACGACGAGACGGCGAGCGATTTGGGGTGCCGCGCGGCACGGAAGCTCCTCCTGCGCGAGATTGTGCCGAACGAGCAGATCGACTACCTCATCTTCTGCACTCAATGCCCGGACCACTTCCTCCCGTCCGGCGCCTGCGTGCTTCAGGACTCGCTGGGCCTCGGCAGGCACGTCGGGGCGTTCGACGTCAACCTCGGATGCTCCGGATTCGTGTATGGCCTCCAGATCGCCAAGTCGTTCGTGGATTCGGGCGTCGCTCGCAACGTCCTGCTCGTCACCGCCGACACCTACAGCAAGTATATTCACCCTCGCGACCGAACAGTCCGGACGCTGTTCGGCGACGGGGCCGCCGCTACGCTCATCGGGGCTTCGGAGTGGGGGGGCGCGATCGGCGATTTCGTGATCGGCACGGACGGCGCCGGCGCCGAGAATCTGATCGTCCGAAGTGGCGGGTTGCGCAAGCCGCGCTCGTCGGACACGGCGAAACAAATCACGGACGACTCCGGCTGCACCCGATCGGAGGATAACCTGTTCATGGATGGACCGGCCATCTTCAGCTTTGCCATCACGACCGTGCCCCGGACGGTGAAGCGGCTGCTGGAGAAGTCGGCACTCTCGCCGGACGAGGTCGACTGGTACGTCTACCATCAGGCGAACAAATACATGCTCGAGCACCTGGCCAAGCGGAGCCGTATCCCGAAGGAAAAAATGATCGTCGACGTGGAAACGGTGGGAAACACGGTCTCCGCCAGCATCCCCCTTGCAATCCAGCGGGCGGTAGAAGGCGGCAGGATACGGGCAGGAGAACGGCTGGTGCTGGTGGGATTCGGCGTCGGCTACTCGTGGGCCGCCTGCACACTGATTTGGAGACCGGAGCCGGAGCGATGAGCGACGCACGAGTCCTCGGGATCAGCTATCACCTGCCGCCGACGGTGGAGACGTTGGAGGATCTGAAGCGCCAGTATCCGGAGTGGCCGTTGGAGAAAACGTTCGAGGAATCGGGCATCCGGTCCAGGCACATTGCCCCGCCCGGCGTCACCGCCACGGACCTGGGGTTCGAGGCGGCCCTGAAGCTGCTCCGGCGCGAACTGGTGTCCGCCGAGGAAATCGACTTCCTGATCTTCTGCACGCAGATGCCCGACCACTTCCTTCCTTCCGGCGCTTGCCTCGTTCAACATCGGCTCGGGCTGCGAAAGCAGGTCGGCGCCGTGGGCATGGACCTGGGATGCTCGGGGTTTGTCTACGGGCTTGCGCTGAGCAAGGCGCTGATTGTCTCCGGGATGGCTGAAAACGTCCTCTTGGTGGTCGCGGATACCGTCACCCAGGCTGTCCACCCGCGCGACCGGACCACGAGGGTGCTCTTCGGGGACGGAGCCGCGGCGGCGCTGGTCGGCGCGACGGACTCCGGCCCCGGCCGGATTGGCCAGTTCGTCGTGGGGACGGACGGAAAGGGGGCGGCCAGCCTGACGATCCCTGCCGGCGCGTTTCGCACGCCCCGTTCGCAAGAGACCGCCAAAGAGCAGACGGACGACGCGGGCTGCACGCGATCGGCCAACCACCTCTTTATGGACGGCACCGCCGTGTTCACGTTCGCCATCACCGTGGTGCCGCGCGTGATTCGGGAGCTGTTGCAGTCCGCGAACCTCCGCGCCGAGGATATCGACTACTACGTCTATCACCAGGCCAACAAGTTCATGTTGGAGCAACTGGCGCACCGGAGCAAGGTGCCGCCCAACAAGCTCGCGCTGGCGATGGAGGACGTGGGAAACACCTCCTCTGCAAGTATCCCCATTACGATCCAGAAGTACGTGGAACAACGGAAGATCGTCGCCGGCAGCCGGCTGGTTCTCGTCGGCTTCGGGGTCGGGTTTTCTTGGGCAGCCTGCGAAATGACATGGGGGTGAGGTCATGAACCTCCGATGGGACAACAAGGCAGCCGTCGTCACCGGGGCCTCCAGCGGGTTGGGACGAGCCACGGCGATCCTGCTGGCGGAAGAGGGGGCCCGGGTGTTCCTGGTGGCCCGAAGGGCGGACATGCTGCAAGAGGTGGCGGACCAGATCGACGCCGGCGGAGGGCAGGCCGTGGCGCTGCCATGCGACGTGACCGACGACGACGCCGTCAAGCGGCTGGCCGCCGCGGTCCGGGAGACGTCTCCCCGCGTCGACCTGCTGGTGAACAGCGCCGGTCGAGAACAACTATCGCCGCTGTTGGCGACCTCCATGCGGCGCGTGCGCGACGTCGTCGAGTTGAACCTCGTCTCGGTGGTCTCCCTGCTCAAGGCCTTCTTGCCCATGCTCACTCAAGGCTCGGCCATCGTCAACGTCTCCTCGTGCGTGGCGCTGCGAGGTGCACCCGGTTCCGTCGTCTATGCCGCGACCAAGGGAGCCCTGATTTCTCTGACCCGGTCCCTCGCCCGGGAGGTAGCGCCTCGCGGGATTCGGGTGAACGCGATAGCTCCCGGGCAGTTCCACACGGAGATGTTGCACAGGGTTCTCAACTCACTGAAGCCGGAGCAGGTCGCTGCGCTGGAGGACTGTCATCCGTTGGGCTTTGGACAGCCCGACCAGGTGGCCGCCGCGATCGCCTTCCTGGGAAGCGAAAGGGCAAGCTGGATTACCGGACAGACGCTGGTCGTCGATGGCGGCATGACGGCGTGATTGGAGAAAGAAGTGGGAGACAGCCACCTCGCCCTTCCCTGCCCGAGGGGGGCGGGAGCATTTCACGGGCGAAGCGAGATCGGCCTGCTCACTACGGCGCCCGGGGAGACGAAACGCATGCGTGTCGAAATCACGGAATACGGTCAAGCGCACGTTGAGGAAGTCGCGGAATTCAACCGGCGTCTGAGAGCGGGGGGAGTGCCGTCCGCGTTCCCGACTCGGCCCACCTCCGAGTGGCTGCCCCCGGTGCCCGGCAGAAGGCTGTTTCAGGAGCAGTTCGTGGCCCTGGACGAAGAGGGAATCGTTCGCGGAGGCTACATTCTCAAGCACCAGGACTTCAAGCTCGGCGAGGAGGTGGTCGACGTCGGCGACTTCCGACTGCCGATCTCCGAAGGCACGGTGAATCGAAATTACGCCCTCGTGACCGCCCAACTGATCGCTCACGCCTTTGCCAAAAACCCGCTGTTGTACGGATTGGGTATCGGCGGCTGGAACGTCCCGGCGGCCCGAATGGCGAAGGCGTCCGGCTGGCTCCTCCTGGAGATCCCGTTCTTCTTTCGAGTCAACCATCCGGCACGCTTCCTGCACGGCATTCCGTATCTTCGCAAGAGATGGTATCGGCGTGTTCTGCTCGATCTTGCCGCCTTCACCGGGGCGGGCTGGGTCGGCCTCAAAGCGATTCAGACGCTCCGCAAAAAGTACCGACCGACCGAGCGCCTTAGCGCGGATCAAGTCGACGAGTTCGACGCCTGGGCCGACGAGCTGTGGTCACAGTGTCGCGAGCAGTACCCAATGATTGCCGTGCGCGACAGCAAGACCCTCCGCATCCTCTACCCCAAAGACGACCCCCGCTTCATTCGGCTTCGGGTGCGGGAAGAGGGAAAGGTCGTCGGGTGGTGCGTGCTTCTGGCCACCCAGTTCCGCGACCACAAGCAATTCGGCGCCTTGAAGGTCGGCTCGTTCATCGACGGGCTCGCCTCGGTCGGCGACGCCACGAAGGTCGTCGCCGCGGCGACCGCCGAGCTCGACCGGCGCGCCGTCGATCTGATCGTCTCGAACCACTCCCACCGCGACTGGTGCGCCGCGTTCGACGCGTCCGGCTACTTGCGAGGACCCTCCAATTTCCTCTTCGCCGCCTCCCGAAAGCTGGCCCAACGGCTGGAGGCCTCGGAAATCGCCCGCGACGCGATCTACCTGAATCGCGGCGACGGCGACGGCCCGATCCATCTATAGCCCCGGCCCGGGGTGCCTCGCATCGCTCGATTCTCGGCGGGTGGCACGGGCATCTTGCCCGTGCTTTCGTCGACGCACTGGCGAGACGCCAGTGACACCCAGCGAGCCCCCAGAAAGCACGGACCCGTGGGGTCGCTTCGCTCGACCCCGCAGCCAACCGTCGGACGCACGAGTTTTCCGCCAATTCCGCGCCGCAGATCGGGTCCTCAGGGCACTATACTGATAGAACGATGAACGGGCGCTCGAAGCGGACAGGCGAAGAGTCCTGCGACGGTCCCCTTTCGGACCGCCAGTTGCTCAAGCGGTTCGCAGACCACGGTGACGAGGATGCCTTCGCGGAGCTGGTGTCCCGCTACGGCGGTCTGGTGCTCGGGGTCTGTCGTCGCACCCTGCGGGACGAACATAGCGCGGAGGACGCCTTTCAGGCGACGTTCCTCGTGCTGGCACGGCGGGCATCGAGAATCCGCAATCGCTCGTCGCTGGCCGGTTGGCTCTACGCGGTCGCCTATCGCACGGCCGTCCGAGCCAACGCCAGGCGGCACCGGCGGCGCGAAGAGGCCCTTCCGCACGACATGACGGCCACCGACGACACCCTGGCTCAGGTCACCAGCAGATACGAGCAGCAACTGCTCGACGAAGAGATCCATCGACTGCCGCCGAAGTACCGGGACCCACTCGTATTCCGCTACTTGATGGGCAAATCGAACAACGAGATCGCCCGCGAGCTGGGCGTCCGCCTGGGCGTCGTCGAAGGCCGGCTCAAGCGCGCCAAAGACCGCCTGCGCCTCCGCTTGGTCCGGCGAGGGATCAGCATCACGGCCACCTTGGCCGCCGCGGCCGGGGCCGCGCGGGTGCTGGAAGCCGCGACCCCCGACTCGCTCGTGGCCGCCACCGTGCAAACGGCCGCCGCGTTCCGCACCGGCAGCCCGTCCCCCGGCAGCCATTCACAGAACGCGATTCGACTCGCACAAAAGGAGCTTGCCATGAGCGCACCCGCAGTAGCGACCACCACGTCCGTCGCAGCCATCGCCCTGGTCATCGCCGGGCTCACCCTGGCCTGGGCCGGCGACGGAGGGCAGCCGCCGCCCACGACTCCCGGCCCGGACGTCGCGGCAACCATCCAGACGCACTGGCCGGCCACGCTTTCGATCGCGGGCGGTCCGGCCCCCGTCCGGCTGGCGATGGCCGAGGACCAACCGACGCCAGCGGCGCCTGCCGAAAAGCCCTCAACTGTGGCGGAGCCGGAGGAGGCGGCCCTCGATGTTATGCCGCGTTCTGGAAGTGGAGCAAGGGAGGCTCTGTGGTCTACGCTGACCGAGCGGCGCCGGGGGACCCTGCGAGAAATGTACGACAAGGTCGACTTCCGCTCGATGTCGCCGGGGGAGCTTCGGATACGGGCGGCCCTGGACGCGCCAACCGAGTGGGAATTCATCGAGACGCCGTTGTCGGACGTCCTCCACACCGTGGAGGAGTTTCACGCCATAACGATCCAGCCCGACGTCAAGGCATTCTACGAGGTCGGCATCCCCGCCGACTGCCCGATCACGCGGGCGGTCAAGGGCGTGCGTCTGCGAACCGCGTTGACGCTGGTCTTGCGAGACCTCGATCTGGCGTTCGTCGTCCTCGATGACGTCCTCCTGATCACCACGCCCAAGGAAGCCGACGCCATGCTCCAGACGCACGTCTACAGCCTGCACCGGCTGCCCGGCTTCGATTCCGAGACGGTGGCCAAGATCCTCCAAGCGACCGTTTGCCCCGATACCTGGCGAACCGGTGCCCCGCCGGACAAGGCGGCGTCGCAAAACGCGCCGTCGGCCGCCACGGATGCGCCCAAGACGCCCCCGCGAGGGATCGTCAAGACGTTGCCGGGCGGCTTGGTGATCACGCAGAGCCAGCGCGTGCACGACGAGATCCTCCCGCTGCTCAGCGAATTGGAGCGATTCCGGAAGAGCGCCGAAGTGTTGCCCAAGATATCCGAAGATCGCGCGGCCCCGTGAGATGAGTGCCCCTGCGAAAACCCTCACCCTATCCTTCCCCCACTGGGAGAGGGGCCGGATCGCACGCGCCTTCCGGATGGCCACTCGTCATCCCATTTTTTGGCTTGGTGAGTCTCTCCCGGGGTACCCGCCGCCGACCGGCCGCGCCGCTGCTGACGTCCGCGTCCCAAACGTGGGGTGGCCGCAGGCGACCGCCCGGCGATCGAACCTCCCGATTCGGCCCCCGGACCGAGAAAAGTTGGAAGCACCCGGGGGCGCCCAAAAAACGTCTTGCGGCTCGGCGCTAACATGGTAAGCTCGAAGGTGTTAGGCCGCACACCGAGTGCCCGAAAGCCCCGGAAACAGCCCGTCCAAGTGTCCAACAATGCCGCCCACAACAAGCCCTAAGCCTATGCCCCGAAACGTGTTGCGTCGAAAACAATTGTTGGAGGGTTTTTCTTGGTCCGGCCAAAACCTCCAAGTGCTTTCGTGCCCGGGTGTTGCGCGAGTGACCTCGTCCAAAAAGGGCGTTTTTCCCAGTACATGGCGTGCGCGCAGGTGGCCTATGACCCCGTAGCACGTGCGCTGGAACCCCAGCGCATTCACCATGGAACCCCAGCGCACTACCCCTGGGGCCCGCGCGCACGTGCGCTCACGGTATCTGAAGGGGGTAGTACCCCTCACACGTGGCAAAACCACGGCGACGCCCGAAGTGACCGCGTCCAACAATGAGTGGCCGTAGGGTGCGCGAAACGCACCATTTGCTCTCGGCACATGCTTTCCCGTTTGTGTTCCACGCCCGTACGCCGAAGGCGTTAGACAACACAGCCCAGGGTCGCGAAGCGCACCCTGGGTTGGCGGGCAACGAGCCCCCCCCACCCCAACGGGGTTGTACCCGGGACAAGCGTCGATCGGCCGCTGTGCAACCTCTTCGGGGGTTGATGCGCGACGTCCGAACCGGGGACTCGCCGGGCGGACGGCACACGGCGTTCGACGAAAGTAGCAGCCCACACGCCGTGTGCCCTCAGCGGATGTCTTGCTGAGGCCGCACCAACGACGCGTGCAAGCGACGCTGCGGCGTAGCGCTCGCCGGGCGGACGGCACACGGCGTGTGCCTGCTACTCTGGCGGCTGCGTCCGGGCTTTCAACCGGCGGGGATGGTTCACCGGCTTGTCAATCGCCCCCCCAAGTGCTACACTGCCGCGCAAAGGTCGACCACGAGTCAGCACTGGCGATACGCCAGTCCAACCCGCCGGCTCTACTTGGTGCGTTCCGCCAGATGGTCATAGGCGTCGAGAACCGACGTTTCGACGGGAAACATCTCGCGAGCCGCATCCCTGCTCCGCTTGGTGCCGCTGAACGTGCTGAGGATATACTCCACGTCGTCGCGCCCGATGCCGTATAGAAGGAAGAAGGCCGCGTCGAGCTCTGCGGTGAGTGCTGCGCGCTCACTCGCGTTCCACTTGTGAACCGGAGGATCGAAGCCCGCGGCCTCGGCGAGCGGTCGCATGTCGTCGGCGGTGCACGTCAGCTTCAGCACGCGGTCGGAGATCCAGCGTTCCAGCGTGCGCCTCTTGTCCCACGGACAGCGGTCGCCGTAGCGATCGGGAGGGAACACCGGAAGCTGCTCCACGATGAAGAAGTTGAGGTGAACGCCGCCGACCTTCTGTCTCGCGACGAAATCGAGTGGGACACTATTGAGGTTCCCCAGCAGACAGCACGCTTGCCTCGCGCCAATGTCGTCACCCGGCAGAACGAGCGGTGCGGAATTGACGACCGCTGAATGGGGAATCATCGCGGCGATCATCGTGCGCTGGTTCGTCGAGCTGGTGACGTCCTTGTAGCAGAGATACGTTGGCCTGACGCGATCTCCGAGCACCTTCGCAACCTCAGCGTCTTCGACCCACCATCGAGGTTGCACGACGAATTCCGGGTTCTGGTGCGCGACCGGCGAAGTGGTATCCGTCTGTCCCTGTCGCATCCAATTGGCCGACTCCACGACGACGCCGGCCGCGCGATGGTCGAACGCTTGGACCATTTTCGCCTCGTAGAGAGGCAGAAACGTCTGCTTGCCTCGCTTCCAGCAGTTGCCGTGCTGCTTGGCCTTGAGCTTCAGCAGCTCTTCGCGCGTGCGGAACAGCTCGGCGTCGTTCGTCTGGTGGAACATCGTCACGAACTGCACCCCCCACGGGTTGCCGCCCTTCTTGCGCGATCGGTCGATGAGGATCGGGACGCGGCGGTAGATCGCCTTCGTCAACTCGGCGTCGCCGCGCGAGCGGAAGACGGGGCAAGTGCCCGTATTCGGATTCAGAAGAGCCATATCCTTGGTCGAGAGCGACACGTGCCGTTGCTCGTCCTTCAAGTCCTCCATGCGATGCGCAAAGAACACGAAGTCGACGGCGGGCGTCTTCAACTCTCGGCCGCCGAACAGCAGAACGCTGAACTTGAACCGCCCGTCCACGTCGGGGAAGATTCGCTTTCTGTTCTCGAAGTCGTAAAGCGCCGTCAGCGAATGGCCGTGAATCAATCGCGCGAAGAACTCGCTCGTCGTTTTGTCGGTCGCGATTCCCGACGGCACCAGGAGGCCCACGCGTCCATGGAGGGCGACGATCCGGTGTGCGAGCTCTGCAAACAGCGCGTACGTGTTGACGTCGCCCTTGGCCGTGAGCGGGAAGTCCCCGGAACTGCGGACGTGGGCCAAGGTCTGGTCGACCGCCTCCTTTGCCTGCTGGTACTGCGCATACAGTTCCGGGTTCGCCTTCTCCAGCGCTCGGATCATCTCGCGGCGCCGCGCCGCGCTGACCGCGCCGGCGATCTTGGGGGCCGAGAACGCGAAGAACTCCCTTTCCTGGAGCTTGAGCCGTTCCCAGGGAGGATTTCCCACGACGCAATCGAATCCCGGATTCTCCGCGCGGGAAAACGCGTCGGGGAAGCGGGCTTCCCAGTCCACCGCCTCTGCGTGTACCTCCGGATCGCTGACGAGGCTGTTGCCCAGAACGATGTTTCTCGACAAATCGGCGAGCGTCCTGTTGCGGCGCGCGGAGCGGAGCCACAAAGCGAGCTGGGTGATCTCGACCGCTTGGGGCGACACGTCGACGCCATAGAGGTTGTCCGCAAGGATCATCTCGGGGACCGCCTCTTCGAGCTTGTCCGCGGCGGGCCCTTCATGGAGCATCAGCTCGTCGACGATTTTCGTATACGACTCGTCGAGCACTTCATAGGCTTGAACGAGAAACGCGCCGCTGCCGCACGCCGGGTCGCAGATCTTGACCGTGCGCAGCGCCCGGAGGCAATCGCGCCAATAGCCGGCCAGGTGCGGCGACGGCTCGTCGGCGGTGGTCCGATCGGCCTCGAGGCCGTGGGCGACGCGGACTTCCTCGAGTCGCTCCTCGATCACCTTGGCAACCGTGTTGCGAACGATGAACCGAGTGAACTCGGGCGGCGTGTAGTAGATGCCGAAGCGTTTTCGCTCGGCCGACTTGCGCATGGCGGGAGACGGTGCGCCATTGGCCTCCAGGGCGAAGAGCCCCCCGACGCGCATCTTCTCCAGCTCCGCCACCGACTTCTCGAAGATATGGCCCAGGACGTCCACGTTGACCTCGTCGCGGAAGTCGTAGGCGCCGACGCTGCGAAACAAGTTGGTCCACTCATCGTCGAGCTGGAGGTCGTCCACTTCCGGATCGTGCGCGAACAGACCGCCGTCGTACCCAGTGGCCAGGCCGAAATCGGGATGTCCCTGGTCGATTGCGTGGAACAGATCGAGGAAGTTGCGCCACCGCGGATTCGTTACTTTGCTGAACGGCGGAAGCGTGCCGTACGCCTTGTCGATACACTGGGCGGGGAGCAAGTCGCGATCTTCGCAGAAAGCGATAAAGATGATTCGGTCGAGGATCTTCTGAGCCACGTGAATCGCGCGATCGCGGCTTTTGTTCTTCTCGTGACAAAGGTGTTCAATCAGCCTCATCCGCTCCTGGCTGTACAGATCGTAGAGTTGGTCGCCGACCTCGCGCTGGCGGTTCTCCGTCCGTTCCAAGAGGTCCAGCGCGCGGAGCGGGTAGCCCGGGAGCGGGCGCACCAGGCCCCCTCGCTCGAAGAGGCAATAGAACTGGCGGAACTTTCGAACGTCACGAAGCTGTTGAAGTCGGAATTCCTCGTAGGCAAGCGGGGTCTTGTCGCGATGATACAGCCGGAAAGTCACGAAGTTGCTGACAATCCCCCACGGGCACTGCGGCAGGGCATTGAGATAGTCCCAGCATTGCTGCACGGGGCTTCGCCCGTTGAACTTGTCCTTGTCGAGGTTGACGCGTTCGGCCTTCAGCTCAATGACCGCCAAAGGCGGCCCTTTGGACTCCTGCGTGAAATTGCCGAGCGCGCCGTCCGCGACTCCGACGCCGGCGACGGTGAAGTTCCGCTCGAGCTGGTAGTCAAGCGGGCTCTCGGTCGCCAGCGTGTATCCCAGCGCTTTGCCAAAAACCTCGCGCAGGAAGTCCGCATCCAGCGCCGTTTCCTTCCTCGCGAGGTGCCCCTTGGTTTCGAGGTCAGCCCACCGTTTGATGATCTCGTGCGCGTCGGCCTGCTGCTGGTCGCGAAGGAACACCTTCTCGGCTTCCTCGACCAGAAAGCGGCGGATGATCAGCCCCGAACGTCTGCGACTCTCCAGAGCGCTGAATAGAGTGGGGCCGTTGTCCTTCTTTCTGCGTTTTCCCATTTGGTCGGCATCCTATGGGCTGCCAAGAGTGTCCATTGCGGCTCAGCTTAACGCTCGGTACCCGTTCTGTCACGCCCGTAAGTTTGGGGGGTAACCACGTAAAGGCCCGTTCGCGATACACCCCCACCACCTGCTTTGAGACCTTCCCCATCCCCGAGCCCACAGACGAGCAGCGGGCTGCGATTGCCGAGGCGGCTCGGGAGCTGGACGCGCTGCGCACCAACTGGCTGAACCCGCCGGAGTGGACGCGGGAGGAGGTGTTGGAGTTTCCGGGGTCGGTGGACGGGCCGTGGACGCGTTACGTGCACGATCCGGACAAGCGGGGTATCGGCACCGTCCGCTACCCGCGCGTGGTGGCGCGGGACGAGGAGTGTGCGGGGGCACTCAAGAAGCGGACGCTGACGAACCTGTACAACGAGCGGCCCACCCGGCTCGACCTGGCGCACCGCAAGCTCGACGAGGCCGTTTTGGCCGCCTACGGCTGGGCCCCCGCCATCTCGGACGAGGCCCTCCTGGCCAAGCTCCTCGCCCTCAACCTCCGGCGCGCGCCCCACGGCGCGTAAAACGCACCACTCCGTAGGGTGCGTGAAACGCACCATCTTCGACTCAAGAGCAAATGGTGCTTCGACTCAAGAGGACCAGTAGGGCGCGTGAAACGCACCACCCTCGACCAACCCGTAGCACCACCTTGGCCTTCGCGATATCCATGCCCTCAAGAGCAAATGGTGCGTTTCACGCACCCTACTCGAAGTCCAGGCCGGCGAGCTTTGGCGGCCTTGTCTCGCCCCAATCCTTGTGGTAGTGGCCTATGGCCACGTAGTGGCGGAACGTGGAATGCTCCCAGTCCCACGGCCGTCGCACGTAGCCGTGCTTGACCGGGTTGTAGTGGACGTAGTCGAACCGGATTTCCAGGTC
>Ga0307380_10003409_pt1 | contig 21960 bp, 24 predicted proteins | sample UN3MG_FD_202239 | JGI IMG/M metagenome (GOLD analysis project Ga0307380, IMG submission 202239) | Soil microbial communities from Risofladan, Vaasa, Finland - UN-3 | ecosystem: Environmental > Terrestrial > Soil > Coastal area > Acid sulfate soil | place: Finland: Risofladan, Vaasa | collected... | reverse complement strand
TTGACGCGGGAACCATGCAGGGTCGGTGCGCCTCCGCTCGGCCCGCACCATCCACGGATCGCTTCTCTCCCCGCCCGCAAAGAAGAACAGCAACCCGCCGGCAAGGCAACCAGCCTCTCGATCTCGTGGGACGGGTTTTCGGATAGTACGAGGTCAGCAACCCCCGCCGCTCACCGTGCAATGGAGAGGCCGATCGCAGACCATGACCAACTCGTCTGCCATCTCGGGCCTCCTTGTGCTAACCCTCCGCACTGCCTTTCGTCGGCGTGAGCTGGCCCGCCACGAGCCTGAGCGTGCGCCCGGCTCGACGCGCGGCCTGCGGGTCGTGGGTGACCATGACCACGGTGCGCCCTTCGTGGTGGAAGCTTTCGAGCAGCGCGAGGACGTCGCTGCCGGTCTCGGGGTCGAGGTTGCCGGTCGGCTCGTCCGCCAGAATGACGGCGGGATCGTTGGCGAGCACCCTGGCCAGGGCGACGCGCTGTTGTTGCCCCACGCTCAACTCGCTAGGTTTGTGATCGAGCCGGTCCCCCAGCCCGACGCGTTCGAGCAGGGCGGTGGCCCGCTCCTGCTGCTCGCCGTCGCCCAGCCCTGCCAAGTACAGCGGAGCCTGCACATTCTCCAACGCGGTGAGATAGGGGACGAGGTTGAACGTCTGGAAGACGAAACCGAGCTTCTTCCGTCGCAGGCGGGCGCGTTGGTCGGAGGGGAGATCGTAGACCGACTCGCCGTCGAGGAGGACGCGCCCGGCCGAGGGCGACAGCATGCCGCCCAGCGTGAGCAGGAGCGTGCTCTTGCCGCTGCCGCTTGGCCCCACGACCGACACGAAGTCGCCGTCAGCGATCTGGAGGGAGACATCGGCCAGCGCCCCGACGGCCTGCCTGCGATGGTTGTAGGTCACGGAGACGGCTTCCAAGGTCAGCAAGGTCAGGTCTCCTGGAGGGTGGCGCACGGGTCGAGGCGGGCAGCACGGCGGGCCGGGAAATAGCTTGCGGCGAGTGCGATGGCCAGAGAGAGGCCGATGGCCCAGAGCACGAGCACCGGCATCGGCAACACGGGGATCCCGGCCAGCCGGGAGCCAAGCGTCATCGCCAGCGCCGTCCCGAGCACGTAGCCGCCGAGTCCGCCCACCAGGCCCAGGAGAAGCGCCTTGAGGAGGAACATCCTGAGGATCACCGAGGACTCCGCGCCCATGGCCATCAGCGTGCCGATCTCGCGTCGCCGCTCGAAGACGTTGGCGTACATGTAGTTGGCGATGCTCGCCCCGCCCACCAGCACGATGATGCCCAGGAAGACCATCGAGAGGTGCGACATCATCCGGTTCGTCCGAATCTGGGTGTCCACAACCTGGGTGACGGTCACCACTTTGGCCTCGGGGAGGAGCTTGTTGAGCTTGGCCACCAGGCCACCCGAGATCTCATTGCAGCAGCCCACGATCTCGATGGCGTTGACGACCGGCCCCTTCCCGGTGAGCTCCTGAACGGTGTGCAGGTGGGCGAAGATGCGGGAGTCGTCCACCGTGCCAGTCTCCGGCAGCACGGCAGTGACAGAGAACCGCTTCCCCAACAGTTCGAGGCTGTCCCCTTCCTTCGTCCCGAACGAGGCGGCAATATCGGCCCCGACCAGGATCTCGTTGGTCTCCAGCGTCTGGATCACGCGCTTCCGCACGAGGGTTTCCTTGGCGGGCTGAACGCCGGGGACGTCCACAGCGACGCCGCAATTCTCGGGACGCGCGAAGATGCCCGCTCCCTGCCAGGCCGCCTTGGCCTGGAACTCCTGTTTGGGCAGGATGCCGGCCAGCGTCACCGTCCTGCCCGCCAGTTGCACCGGGGTGGAGAGCCTGGGCGAGAGGTTGTCGAGGCCCTGGAGGTTGGACATCGTCAGGCGGAGCACATATTCCTCGGGGAACACGTCGTCCTGCATGTCGGCGCTGTAGTAGTCCTGCATTGTCGCCGACTTCGGGAGCACGAGGATGTTGGCGCCGAGGGTGTCGAGCTGCCCGGCGACCGCCTTCTCCGAGTAGAAGGTGACGTTCTTGATCGACACAATTGCCGCGATGCCGAGCAGGATCGCCAGCAGGCTCGTGGCCAGTTGGCTTCGCCGCTCGAAGATCTCGCGCCACACGAAGGTTCGGAGTTGCATGTCAAAGGTTCCTGTTCACGAGGGCCGCCGAGGGCGACGGGATTCATCGCCCCAGCTTCATTCCACGTCTGCTGTCCTTCGCGGGAAGCCGCACGGGCTTCGCGTCCTCAGCGTCACCCACCACCTGAGGCCGGCCCGCACCCCCCCGCTCCGCAGGCCACGTTGGCCTTGCTGAGCATCGCCACGATCTGGCTCTTGCTCGTCGCGCCCTGCAACGTGCCCAGCACGGCGCCGGGGGGAGCCAGGAGGACCGTGGCGGCCTCCTGGATGTCCGGGGCGACCCTGAGCTGGCCGAGGAGCTTCGCATCCTCGCTCCTGGCGGGATCGAGGATCACGACCTCCGTCGCGCCCTTGTACTGCGGGTCGGCCTCGAAGTCCCGAACGCCCCGCATCGCAGCCTCATTCGACTTCGTGGCCTGATTCTGTACGCATACCAAGACGAGCTTGCGCTGCTGGAGTCCCTTCAGGCACTGCGCCATGCCGGGGCTGACGAGAGCCCCCAGGAGCTTCTCCTCGTCGAACTCGGCGGGAAAGCCGCCGGTGACTGCCCCATTGGGGGCCAGCGCCAGGACGAGCGGCATCGGGGCACGACTGACTTGGAACTTGTCCACGATCTCCTTCTGTGACTGGTCGGCCACGTTGGCCTCGACCCCCTCTGCCCTGTCCGAGGCCTTGGCCATGGCGGCACGCAACACCTTGCGCATGGCGCCTGTGTTCCCCGTTTCGTCCCTGTAGAAGAAGATGAACAGGTACTTCCCGGCCTTCGCGGCGTGTTCGATGGCCGCCATGCCCGTAGCCGCAGGGCTGCCGGTGCCTTTCCCGGGGTCGCCCGCATCCGCCGATTTCAGCTCCCCGGCGCCGGCCGATGCCGGGGTTCCAGGCCCCGTGGCCGTGCCCCACCCCCAAAGTAACGCCACAGCCAGGACAAGGCCCGCTACGCAGACTCCGAGGACGGCCGCACGCTTCATTCCTCGCATGTCGACACTCCGGTACCAGGGGTCACGAAGGACAGAGAAAACGCTACCTCCTCGCCCGCCGCCTGGCTTGCGCGCGGTTGCTCGGGGAGCATTGCGCACACAGTTCACCGGTCCGCCGCAGACGCTCCAGTGCCTTCAGATCGGCTGCTGAGCGGGGGATCTCGTCACCCGCCTCCAGCAGGCACTCCAACAGGCAGCGTTGGAGCCCCCCTCCCGACGTAGCCAGCGTGTAGTGCATCCAGCGGCCCTCGCGCCGGTCCGTGACGAGGCCGGTCGCCCTCAACTGCGCCAGATGCCGCGACGCCTTCGACTGGGGAATGCCCAGGACACTCATGATGTCGCAGACGCAAAGCTCGCCCTGGCGCAGGAGGTTGAGGATTCGGAGCCTCGTTTCGTCGCCGAGCGCCTTGAAGACCCGAACTGAGTCAGCCATGGCACGCTCCTACCACATATGCACATATCCGGTTATGCATATATGATAGCACAAACCTCGCAGACCGTCAACGCGATCCGCGAGTCGCTGACGCCGAGGCTACGGCGCACGTTCGGGCTTTGGTGGTGCTCCCGGAGTCTTCGGGGCCGTGTCGCCCTGTTTGGCCGGGGGCTTCAGCGGCGTGGCGCCGCCCCAGAACCACCAGCCGCCGAACTCGTGGTCGTCGTGCGAGTAGTCGAGGAGGAATAACCCGAGGAAGAAGTCGGGAATCTCCAGCCAGCGGATGTTCCAGACGAGGCCGACCCAGCCCAGGTGCAGATAGTGCTTGCAGAGAGGCTTCCGGACCTGCTGGTTCTCGCTGCTCGTCGCGAGGGACAGCAGGCCAGTGCCCTGGGTGCCGAGGGCCTCGGCTCCGCCTGTCTCGTTGAAACGTGTCCAACTGACCTCCTCGCGGCCCCACAGGAGCAGTCCCACGCTGTTTTCCTTGTGCTTCATGACACCGGCCTTGCCATCGCCAACGCCCACGAATGTGCCGTCCACGTCCCCGTAGCCGACGGGGAAGATGATGGGGCAGTTCGTGTAGACCGCGAACTGGGGCTTGCTGGAGAACGTCAGTCCGAGGTCGAACACCTCCGCCGCATCGTTGCCGCGGTCCTTGAGATAGCCGCAGCCCGGCGTGATGCCGATAAGAGCCGCGATGCCGAAGAACAAAGCCGCCATCCGCAGGACAGAGCGATCCTTCATCTAGAGTCTCCAGAGTCCTTGTTGTGCCTCCCAACATTCCACACGCGAGTCGAGCGCGACGCCCTCCCTTCACGCGGAGGGCCATTCCGCGCACCTTCACTTCGCCCCACCGCCTAGCCGCAGGGCAGTCTGAGCCACATGTCGGCCAAGGTCCTTCGCACAGGAAAGGCCGAACTCGTCCTTCGTGATGTCGTCGCCCTGGTTCCAGAGCGCGGCGCCCATCCGCCCTGTCGGGCGGCTCGTGCCCACCACGAGGACTTCGTGGCTCAGCAACGCCGCCTGAATGGACTGGATGGTGAGTTCCTGCCCGCCGTTGCGGGCGCCGCCGACAGCCACGACCCCTGCAACCTTGCCGCCGAGGGCAAAGCTCTTGCGGAGCGCCATGCACCGGTCTATGAATGCCTTGCACAGGCCGCTCATGTTGTTGAAATACACGGGCGAGCCGATGATGATGCCGACGACCTTGGGGGCAGTCAGCTTCGCGGCGACAGCGGGGAAGTCGTCCTTCTGCCCTGCCTCCAGCGGCACGCCGGCGGCGACCTCGGCCGGGATGCTCATCCCGGCCAGCTCGATCAGCTCGATCTCGACGCCGGGGGCGGCTTCCTTGGCCGCGTCGAGGCAGGCCTGGACCGCTGCTGCCGTGGTCTTGCCTTTCCGCGGGCTTGTGGCAATGCCGACGATCTTCAGCCCCTTGGCCGCCGCCTCCTGGGCCGAGGCTGAGGCGGCGACGAGGCCCGCCGCCACGGCCGCTCCCGCGGCGCCCAGAAACGCCCGTCGTTCCAGTTCACTTCCCATTGCCCGTTCTCCTTTCTCTGCCAGAGATGCGTTCCCTGACACTCGCTCAACTGATCACACAGCCAGATAGAGCATGTAGAGACCGCCGAGGATCACGAGGACGCCGCAAACCTTCTTGAGGATCAGGGCGCCCTTCGACTTCTCCGTCCAGTGGAGATAGTGCTGGACGACCTCGGTGAACGTGCCAGCCAGGACGATGACCGAGCAATGCCCCACACCGTACATGGCCAGCAGCAGCACGCCGTAGGCGATGTTCGTGGCCGCGAGCTTGAAAGTGACCCCGAGCATCGGGGCCATAAAGGCAAAGGTGCAGGGGCCGAGTGCGACGCCGAACACGAGGCCGAGGATGAACGCGGCGAAGAACCCCTTGCGTTTCATCCCCACCTGGCCCGGGCCGGAGAAGGGCATGGGAATGACGTCCAGCAGCACCAGCCCCACGAGGAGGAAGATCGCGGCGACGATGTAGTTGCCCCACGGCCCGATGTCGCCCATCATGCGCCCTGCGACCGCCGTGATCGCACCGATGACGCCGATGGTGATGAGGATGCCGACCGCGAAGAGGGTGGAAAGCCCGAAGGCCCGGCGGGTCGTCATCTGCCCCTGCTGGCCAATGAACCCGACGATCAGCGGGATGCTGGCCAAGTGGCAGGGGCTGAGGAGAATGCTCAGCACGCCCCAGACAAGCGACGCGATGATGGCGATGGCTGGCGTGCCTTCCACGGCGCGGGTCAGCCACGTGAAGAGCTCCAGCATAGTCTACTTAACCCCCATTTCTTTCAGTTTCGCTTCGATCTCCCGCTGGGAGAAGTACCCCGTATGACGGTAGATCTCCTTGCCCTCCTTGTCAAAGAAAAACTGGGTCGGGATCGACTGGATGCCGTACCGCGTGGAAAGCACCATCTCGTTCCGCGCATGGACGAAGACGATGTTGGCCTTCCCCGCGTACTTCTCCTTGAGGGTGACCAGGATCGGCTTCATCTTCTCGCAGGGCCGGCAGCCGTCGGCGCCGAAGTCCACCATCGAGGGGAGGCCGCTCGCCCGGGCCTTGTCCACGGGGTTGTCGCGGGCCAGGGCTGCGTGTTCGGCGACCCAAGGGGCCGAGACGGCTACCTGGAAGCGCTCGGCGAGGGTGCGAACGTGTTCCTGGAGGGCCTCGCGGCGCTTCTCCTGGAGGAGGTACTGCTTCAGGCTGTCGCGCACCTTCCGCAGCGAGGCCCCGCCGAACATCTCTGGGTTCTGCTCGTAGAACTTGGCGACATCGTCGTCGGTAACCGCCAGGCCCGCCGTGATGCCATCGGCGTACTCGTTCACGATCTGGGTGTCGTTCTTGCCAGCGAGATCCTTCTGAGCCTTGGCCGCTTCCTTCTTGGCTGCGGCCAGAAGCACCTTCTTTGTGGCGAGTTCGTCGAGCAGGTAGACCGAGTTCTTCCGCAACTGCTCGCGCAAGGCATCGGCCGATTCTCCCAGGATGCGGTCGAGTTCCTGGCGCGTGATGTCCAGTTCCGTGCACCGCAGGATCACGCCCTCCGGAAGTTCGGCCAGCTTGGCCGCCGAGAGCATGCCATGCACCAGGTTCGGGTGGGCCTCGTGGACGGTGCCGGCGGGCACGCCGAAGGCGTACAACACCATGATGATGCCAATGCTTCTTGCTCTCTTCATCCTTACGGACCCTTTCAGTCTCAGCCCGTGCTTGCCTCCGTCGTGCCCGATCACTGCGGCTTCACCCCGAGCTTCGCCAGGATGGCCTTGATGCCGGCGACCGTGACGACCGGCCCGACTTGGCGCCGTGCCTCCTTCCCCGCACTGTCGCAGAAAATGAGGGCGGGGACCGACTCGGCGCCATAGCGCATGGCCAGGAGGGGGTTCTCGCGGACATCGAGGATGACGACGTTGAGGCGGTCACCATATTCATCCTGAATCGCGTCCAGCACGGGACGCGTCCTGTCCGGCCCTCAGCCACACGGCCCGGTGAAGACGACCAGAGAGGGTTTGCCGCTACGGCGCGCCGTGTCGGCCGGGTTGTCGAGGACGAGCGGAGCCTGCTCGTCGGACCACGCCGACGACACCTCGATCTTCAGGCGTTGGCCCAGCGTGCGGATGTGCTCGCGCACTGCCTGCTCCTTCTTCTGATCGAGCAGGTACCGGCGGATAAGCTCCTTGACCGCGTCGAGGGTCGATCCCCTCAGAAATTCGGCGTTCTCTTCGTAGAACGTGGCGACTTCCCCGTCGGTCACCCTGAGCTTGGCCGTCACGCTGCCGAAGTAGCCCTCGACCACTTGCCGCTCGGCGCTCTTTCCCGTGTCGTCGCCGTCCGCCGCCTTCGCGGCCAGCGCGAGAAGCTGCGGGGTCGCCTCGCGCTCCAGGACGAAGAAGGCGCCCCGCTTCAACTCCTCGCCGGCAAGCCCAGGCGCTGCGCGAAGGGCTTTCTCGGCGTCTGTTGTAGTCAGCTCCACCTTCCCACAGCGCAGCAACACGCCTTTCGGCAGCTCGGCGAGCCGGGCATGGGTCAATGCCCCGGAGGCCAAGCCGGGATGGCGGGCCTCCACCGTCTCCACGGGACCAGCGCACGGTTCCGCCGCAGACCCGCTGACAGGGGCCAGACTCAGAAGAGCCAAGCCAAACCACGCAAGATCCCATTGCCAGTTCACTTGTCACTCCTTCGCAGGGCGGTCGTCATCGGCCTGCCCTTCGTGGGCTCACTTCGGCGCGCACTCACCGATCTTGCACGCCTTCTGAATCTGCTGCGGGGTGAGCTTCATCTTGTCGTCCAAGGCCTTCTGGATGGTGATGAGTCGCCCCGTCTCCAGCGGATTGGCCTCGACCCACTTCTTGAGATTCTCGGCGTTGACGAAGAAGCCCTGATGGAAGCACCCCGCGGAGGCCCATGAACCGTCGGGCTTCTTCCGCTGGCCGAACCAGGCCACGGCCGTCTTCGGCTCCAGCGATGCGACCTTGCCGTCGAGGGTCTTCACCACGATCTCCTCGCCGGTCAGGCGGTCGCGCTCGCGGACCTCGATGTCCTTGCCCGTGCGGGCGGCCACGCCCAGGGCGCAGTGGGAGCAGCAGCCCCAGGTCTGGACCCCGCCAACGAGGACTCGGGCGGCATCCTGGGGGTAGACGGCTCGGTCGCAGAAGCCGCAGCGCTGGGCCAGTTCCTTCTCCTGGAGCGCCGCCCAGCCGATCAAGCTGCCGCCGGCAGCCTGCATTGCTTTCGTGGCGGCATCCCGGTCAGCGAATGCCCTGATCGTGGGCCGTCCAGTCTTCTCGTCCACGCCATAGAGATAGACCGCTTCGGCGGCGGGGACGAGCTTCTCGGTCGCCCAGTCGGTGACGCTGACCTTCGTCTCGAGGCCCGCCTTGTCCTCGGTCAGGCAGGAGTACATGACGAAGTAGTGATGCGGGCCGCAGAGACGTACATCGCCCTTGGCCGTCTTCACGATTGCGAGCGTCTTCGGGTCAACGTCGCCGTCGCACATGTAGCACACCTGGTCGCGGGGGCGGGCGTCTTTCTGGGCCGGCTCCAGGCGCTCGAAGGCGGCTGCCGGCGCGGTGCCGCCGAGGTCGAACCCCAGCTCCTTCCACTTGGCCAGGATGTCCTCCCTCGAGAAGAAGCCGGTGTGGCGGAAGAGTTCCTTGCCCGAAGGGTCGAAGAAGATCTGAGTGGGGATCAGGTCGATCTTGTACTTGTCGGTTGCTTCCTTGTCTTCGTTGACATCAATGAAGACAACTTCGAGGCGCCCCTCGTACTCCTTCTTGAGTTCCTCAAGGATGGGCGCCATGAGCTTGCAGGGGATGCACATGCCCGCCCCAAGGTCCACCAGGCGTGGAAGCCCGGCTGCTGCCTGCGGCTTCGGCTTCTCTCCCGCCGCCGGCTTCGCCTGCCTCTGCTTGAGGACCACCACAAGGACCACGGCGATTGCTACCGCGACCACGACGCCAATCTTCGCCATCTTGTTCATGTACGGGATGCCTTCCTTTCCCCATGCGGACACCGCCCAGCTCCCGATCCACCACACGGCTGCGACGCCCGCCAGGATCATGAACAAGCTCGTGGCGTCGCCGCTGCCGCTACAGGGGCACTGGGCCAGTGGCCAAGTGATGAACACTCCTGTTTCGTTCCCCTTATGTCTCGCGCCCAGGATGAGCGGTCAGCCCATACCCCCCGCGCTCTGCACAAACCGGTTCGGGCGCGCTAACGGCAACTCGAAGGCCGGGCGTCACCCGTGGCGCAGGGCCGCATCCACTTGCGGCTTCACAACGCGCCGCACGAACTCCAGCGCCGCCTCCGCGTCCTCGTCCACGACGGCCAGCTCGACGAGTTCCACGTCGCGCTGGGCGAGCAGCACCGTCACTTTCGTGTCCGCCACGGGCTTGCCTCCGCTCAGCAGATGGCGGCGAGGGCAGCAGCGCCTTTGTCCGCGGCCTTCGCGATGTTCTCCTCGGTCGCCGGCGACGTACCTTTGCCCATCCCGAGGTCGGTGACCCGCATGTGCTGGAACTGAGTGAAGCCCGCCTCTTCGAGGCAATGCTTCGCGCAGTCGAGCGAGCAGCCGTCAATGGCCAGGACGCCGGCCGCGGCCTCAGTGGTTTTCATGATACCGCTCACGCGGCCGCCAATGCCCGTCATGCAGTACATCTTGCCCGCGCCATCGCGCGTCAGCTTCCGCGCAGCCTGGTCTGCGATGGCGCCCACGTCGGCCGCCCCTGAGCAGGCGAAGATCAGCTTCGGAGCGGCGCTGCAGGCACACGAGTCCTTCTCACTCATTTCTGTTCTCCCTTCCCCTCTCAGGCCAGCATCGCCTTGAGGTCGTCCACTGAAGGCACCTTGCCGGCGACCTTCACCTGCCCATCCACCACGAGGGCGGGGGTAATCATCACGCCGAAGGCCATGATCTCGGTGATCTCGGTGACCTTCTCAAGCTGGTAGTCAATGCCCAGGGCCTTGGCCGCGGCCTCCGTGTTCTCGGCCAGCTTCTTGCACTTCGGGCATCCCGTGCCCAGGATCTGCAGCAATGGCATTCTCAACTCCTTTCCGTTGTTGATACCGTCGTCCCAAGGTCGGCCTCGGCGACCCCGAGGCCTGCGCACACTTCGCTGAGGGCCTCCTTGAGATCCTGGCGGTCGCCGGCAAAGACGGGTCGGCACAGGGTCAGGTCCGCACCGCCGCTCCAGACCTTGACGGCGAAGGCGGTGCAGGTGGCCTCGCCGCAGGCGCCGCAGTTGGTGCGCGGCAAGCGCTTGAGGATCTCCAGCGCGGGCGGCCGCTCGCGCATCTCGCACGACGGCTCGATCTCGCCCCGCCGCGCCCAGACCTCGTTGGCACGGCAGCGAATGGCCTCAAGCACCCGCCAAGCGTCCACGATCTCGTCCGCCTTCGCCACGGCGATCCGCCGCGGGTACATCGAGACCATGCGGTAGCGGTCCATGAACGTGAAAGTCGGGCCGTGCAGGTTGTACGACGCCTCGCGCATCACCGCGTTGAGGTACGGGAAGACCTCAGTCAGGTCGCCCGACAGATGGGCGATGATGCGAATCTTCGTCGGGTCCGCCACGCAGGGCGCCAGCACCATCACCGCCGCATGGCCAAACACGTCCTCCTCGAACTCGGTCGGGCGTTCGCGCGGCACGGCGACCTGCGTGGGATGGTGGTCTACCCACCCCGACGCAGTGAACCCATCGCCGACACGGTCGCCGAGTCTCATCCGCACCTCGGAGTCCATCATCAACGAAGGCACCCCAACCCGGCTGAAGCCGGGGTCGGGCGACACCACCTCGTAGGCCAGTGAGAGAGCGTCGAGCTTGGCTCGCGCCTTCTCGAACTCGCCCTCCGTTGGGAATGCTGCAATCAACAGGCTCATGCCTCTACTTCACTGCCAGAACCGTGATGCTGGCGGCCGCGCCGCGGAGTTGAGCGGAGCCGATCCGCGCGGAGCGACTCTCGCAGCCCAAGGGAACCTGCACAGGCTGATCAGTGAGGACTTCGACCGTTCCAAAGCCGGCGTCGCGGATGGTGGCCAGGTACACTTCGCGCAACAACGCGCCGCCGATGCAGGCGACGAACAGCCCTTCGTTCTCGCGCAGGACCTCGGGCAACTCTCTGCTGAGAACGATGTCGCTGACGACCATCCGCCCGCCCGGTTTGAGCACGCGATGGACCTCGCGGAAGACTTGTGGCTTGTCAGGCGAGAGGTTGATCACGCAGTTCGAGACCACCACGTCCACCGAGGCGTCCTCAACGGGCAGGTGCTCAATCTCGCCCTCGCGGAACTCGACGTTTGCCATGTCCGTGGCTTGGTGGAACTTCTCAGTGTTGCGGCGGGCGAGCTCAAGCATCTCGGAGGTCATGTCGATACCAATGGCGTGGCCACTCGGCCCGACCTTCTGCGCGGCGAGGAAGACGTCTTTGCCGCCCCCACTGCCCAGGTCGAGTACCACATCCCCGGCTTTCAGATGTGTGAAGGCCACGGGGTTGCCGCACGAGAGGCCGAGTTCCGCATCTGGTACGGGGTGATCCTCCGCGATGGCGGCCGTGCCGCAGCATGCCACAGTTGGCCTTCCGCAGCAGGATTGCTGCCGCGCGAAGGAGCCATAGGCATCTTTCACTAGTCGGTGCGTCTCTGTTTGTATGCTCATGCCTTAGGCCTTCCTTGAACGACGCACTGTTACTTGACGGCCATGACAGTGATGCTCGAGGCGACGCCCTCCAGCGAGTCGGCGACTTCGTCGGTGATCGGGTCGTCACACACGCTCGATGCCGCGTAGAGCCGGTCCGTCAGTGTCTCGACCGAGGCGAAGCCGGCGGAGCGAATGGCCCCGAGGTAGTCCTCGCGCAGCAGGGCGCCGGCGAGGCACGCGATGTACAGGTTTTCGTCGTTCCGGTAACTCTCAGGCAACGGGCGGTTGAGGACGATGTCGCTCACCATCATTTTGCCCCCGGGCTTGAGGACGCGAAAGACTTCCCGGAACACCTGCGGCTTGTCGGGCGACAGGTTGATCACGCAGTTCGAGATCACCACGTCGACCGAGGCGCCCTCGACCGGCAGGTGCTCGATCTCGCCCTCGCGGAACTCGACGTTCGACAGGCCCGTGGTCTTGAGGAACTTCGCGGCGTTGCCGCGGGCGAGGGCCAGCATCTCGGGCGTCATGTCCACGCCGATGGCCCGGCCCGTCGGGCCGACCCGTTGCGCGGCGAGAAAGACGTCCTTGCCTCCGCCGCTGCCGAGGTCCAGCACGACGTTGCCCCGCTTCAGATGCGAGTAGGCCACGGGGTCGCCGCAGGAGACGCCGAGTTCCGCCTCGGGGACGGTAATGCTCTCCGCCCAAGGCTCCTTGCCGCAGCAGGGCGCCTTCGGCCCGCAGCACGACGACTGCTTCCTCGCCACAGAGCCGTACGCCTTCTTCACCAGTTCGTGTGTGTCTTCTCGTTCGCTCATGCGGCGTGCCTTTCCTCAGCGGGGAACCAGTGGCGGGTGCGGAGGCAGATCTTCACGAGCATCAGCATCACGGGCACCTCGATGAGCACGCCGACCACTGTGGCCAGGGCCGCGCCCGACGAGAGGCCGAAGAGCATGGTCGCCGTGGCGATGGCCACCTCGAAGTGGTTCGACGCGCCGATCATCGCGCTCGGCGCCGCATCCTCATAGCTCAGCTTCAGCGGCTTCGACCACCAGTAGCCGAGCCAGAAGATCAGATTCGTCTGGAGGAAGAGCGGGATGGCGATCCACAGGATCGTCAGCGGATTGCCCAGGATCACCTCGCCCTTGAACGAGAACAGGAGCACGAGGGTGATCAGCAGGGCGATGATGGTGACGGGCGTGAGGACGTGGAGGAACTTCTCCTTGAACCACGTCTCGCCTTTGGCCTTGATGAGCCACCTCCGCGAGAAGTAGCCCGCGATGAGCGGCAGGGCGACGTAGATGCCAATCGAGAGCACCAGCGCCTGCCACGGCACCGGCAGCCGCCCCACGCCAAGCAGGAACCCGCCCAGCGGGCCGTAGAGGACGAGCATCGTGAGCGAGTTGATCGCCACCATCACCAGCGTGTGGCCGGCGTTGCCCTTCGCCAAGTGGCCCCACACCAGCACCATCGCGGTGCAGGGCGCGATGCCGAGCAGGATGCAGCCGGCCAGATAGCTCCGCCACAGCGGCACCCGCAGGCACCGAGCCGTCCTGCCCTGCTGGACCAGCGTGCCGGCCACCTGCTTCGCCTCCTGCGGCGACAGCGTGCGAGGCGTCTTCCCGTCGAACTCCGTCACCGCCTCCTTGGTGGCGGTCAACTGCACGACCACTCCCTTTCCCTGCTCCCTTCCCACCGCCCACTCAGCGCCCCCAGGGGGCAGCTTCACGTAGTCCACCGCATCCTCGCCGATGAACCCGAGGAAGACCGTGCCCAGGAAAAAGACCGCAATGGCGAACATCGTGAACGGCTTGATCACCCAGTTGACGAAGAGCGTGAGGCCCACGGGCTTGACGTTGCGGCCTGCCTTCAGCACCTCGCCGAAGTCAATCTTCACCATGATCGGATACATCATGAAGAACAGGCAGACGGCGATGGGGATGGAGACGACGGGCGCATCGTTCACGGTGACGGCCAGACCATCGAGGAACTTGGCCACGCCTGGCGCGAGCTTGCCCAGCACGATCCCGCCTGCGATGCACAGGATCACCCACACGGTCAGATACCGCTCGAAGACGCTCAGGCCCTTTGCAGGCTTTGCCATTCCTCGCTCCCTCAGAAGATGGCGCCAAAGACGAGTCCCACAGCCGTGGACATCACCACGGCTAGGGCGCAGAAGACGAGGGTCTTCTTCGCGCCCATGATCTTGAAGAGCACCAGGATGCTGGGGATCGAGAGCGCCGGCCCGGCGAGCAGCAGCGCCAACGCCGGCCCCTTCGCCATCCCCAGATTCATCAGCGCCTGCACGATCGGGATCTCCGTGAGCGTGGCGAAATACCAGCACATACCCACAAAGGACCCCACAAAGGTGGACAGGACGCCATTGTCGCCCACGGCGCCGGCCACGAACTTCTCAGGCACCAGCGCCGAGACGAACCCCGTGACGAACACCCCGCCGAAGAGCAGCGGCACGATCATCTTGCCGAAGCTCCACGTGGCCCCGAGCCATTCCTTCACCTCGTCTCGAGTGAACCAGCGCCAGAGCATCAGCAGCACCGCAATACCCATCGCCCCGGCCAGAACCCACTTGATGCCGTGGATGGTCATGGCGAAGCTCGGCACGGGCTTCACCGCGGCAATGTCGGCCGTCGCCAGCCGCCGCACGTCCGGCGCGAGCTTGCCGTCCGCCTGGTACTCCTGCACGTCCATCGTGTCCACCATCTTGGTGCGGACATTGGCCGAAAGGGTCGTGCCGTCCTTGAGGGTGATAGTCACGTCGTTCGTGTTGACCCAGTCGCTGAAGACCAGGAAAAGCACCATTGCGGCGAAGTAGAGCGCCGTCTGCCAGAGCCGGCGCGGGCTGGCCGGCGGAGACGGCATCTGCATCACCGCGTCAATCCGTTTCTGCTCACCACGGCGGAAAAGGAACGCCATCAGCATGCCGATGACGTAGGCGAAAGCAATCGAGCCGATCACCCGCGCGACGCCGAGGTCCAGGCCCAGCACGCGGGCGGAGAGGAAGATGGCCATCACGTTGATGGCCGGCCCGGAGTAGAGGAACGCGCTGCCCGGCCCGAGCCCCGCGCCCATCGCGTAGATGCCGGCGAACATCGGCAGCACACTGCACGAGCAGACGGCCAGGATGCAGCCCGACACGGCCCCGACCGTGTAGGCCATGAAGCGGTTCGACTTCGGCCCCAGGTAGCGCATCACCGAGGCCTGCGACAGGAACGTGCTGATCGCCCCCGCGATGAACATGGCCGGCACCACGCAGGCCAGCGTGTGCTCGCGCACGTACCACTGAAGGAGCCTGAACGCTTCCTGGACTGCCGCCGAGATCTTCGGGTTGCCGAACGGCACAAAGTAGAAGAACACGAAGATGCCAGCCAGCCACAGAAAGACTTTCAGTTCCTTCTTCATCGCGGTCCTTTCTCATGCCGTTGCGAGGCAGGGGAACTCTAGGGCTCGTCTCGGCCAATGGGCGTTTGGCAAAATCGCCAAGGCTGGCTCCAAAAAAAGCGCCCGACGCCGAGCAGCGTCACGCCATCAGCGCCAACTGCGCCTCGGCGTTCCGCTTCATCACCGTCTCCACACACTGGAAGAAGTGGAGAACGCAGGGGCACCGGAGAGTGTAGAACACCTGGCTCCCGCGCCTCTTGTCGTCGAGGATGCCCGCAGCCTTCAGGATCGAGAGGTGCTTGGAGACCGTGGACATGTCGGCGCCCACCAGTTCGGTAAGCTCGCGCACGCACCGCTCGCCTTTGGCCAGTTCGTCCACCATGAAGAGGCGGGTTGGATGAGCCATGGCCTTAACGATCCTGGCTCTAGCCTCGAAGCGAGCTTGCGTCTGCGCGTCCATCCCGAACTCCTTGGCGCTTTGGCGTATTGGGAGTATAGCCAAGCCACATATCGTTGTCAAGATCATTCTCGTCCTGCCCACAAGTCACGACAGGGCTGCTCGAAGAGGAGTTTCCCCTGATTCCCCGTCAACCAGCCGCCCAGTTGCCTTCCACCAGGAATGGCGGGCAGCATGAGTAGTTGTGAAGAGGGTTGCACCCGGGGAGCCACTTCTTCCGGCCCGATACTCTCTCGGCACTGGTTGACAGCGCGCGCACCAATCTATGCGACGCTGGCGACGACTGGCCTTCCGTAGAGGGAGCTTGCCAGCCTGACCGTCAGGGCGGACATCCCTGGTCGCTGCCCGCCGCACCTGCGGCTTCGCGCCGAGAGCCGCCGCCCCCACCCCCTCCCTGGACCTCCTGTCCTCGACCGTACGCTTCGCATTCGCTACTGCCCGCTCAATCTCCTTGCCCACCTCATCGCGAATCTCTCGTTCCCATCAGCCTCCGTTGGCCGTGCTCCCCCCTTCATCTTCTCGTCGAAAAACGCGTTGATTCGCTTGCTGCATTCCTGACAGAAGCCATACCCATCCAGCCTGTGGTCGAACAGGGTTCCCCCGTGTTGGAGCTTCCCCTCGACTTTCGCCAAGCAGGCTTCGCAAAGCACATCAAGGACTGCTTCCTCCTCCATCGCCTTCATATCCGTCCCACTTATGCACGTTCTGACCGACCTCGCACGCTTGTCTTTGCGACACCGTGCCACAGCGGACACGGTGTCGCACTGGATGCGGCGACCGACAGGGTAGCGAAGGCTGCCTGCGTGCCCAGGAACGACAGGTTCCGAGGTCTTCACAACGGAGGCACTTGCATCAAGGGGCAATGCGGGTACAATCAGCCAGGCGTCGAATGCCCAAACGCCGCTCAGGCAATGGTGGGCGAGGACTCGCAGGCGCCAGATGGGCAGGAGATGATGGGCGCAGGAATGGAGCCGACCCGAAGAGGACAGGGCATATCGCCCGACAGGACAAAGAGGGCACGCCATGTTCCGGGGTGATATGAAGTCGGTCGTTTCCAGCGCGGTTGTCGTCGCGGCCCTCGGCGCGAGCGCGATGCTCGCGATGCCCGGATTGGCCGCCGAGGGAGGGCCCTACGCCAAGGCCGCGCCGGCAATCCGGGTGATCCTCAGCGAGAAGCATTTCTGGCGGAAGCATTACACCTTCTTCCCGCCAAGTCTGTCGGTTCAATCGGCAGAGGCGGCCGGGCTTCCCGCCGACGCCGATTCTCGCGCCAAGCTCTTCGCCAAGACCCACGACATGGGCCTGCGCACACCGCCTCCGCCGCCGGAGTGGAGGTCGCCGGACTTCCCCGACGGCGACTGGCTGCTGTACCGGGGACGCGATTTCTCCACCGGCGACGGCCGGCTGATCCGCATCAGCCAAGACGCCACCAACGTCTGTCTCCGCGGCGGCGACCCCTTCAATGAGAACATCGGCCTGGTCAGCTACCGCGGCAAGTTCGTGGTCAAGGACCGCGGCAAGGCTGGCAAGCTCTGGCTGACGCTGACCTACCGTGGAGGGTTCGTGGCCTACCTCAATGGCAAGGAGGTGGCCCGCGCGCATCTGCCCGACGGAGCCATCCAGCCGACCACGCCGGCCGAGGACTACCCGCTGAGCGCGTGGTTCTACACGGAGGACAAGAGCGAGAAGGAGAAGACCAAGGGGCACTATCTCAACGCCTTCGATGCCAACGCCCCCTGGGGACTCCGCGAGCGGACCTTCGGGCCGAAGGAAGTCCCTGCCCACGCCCTCCGCGACGGCCTCAACGTCCTGGCCATCGAGATTCACCGCAGCGAGTACCCGGCCGAGGTGGCCAGGAAGAAGTACGAAGCCGGCTGGCAGCGGGGCTGGTCAACGCTCGGGCTGAGCCTGCTCTCGTTCCAGTGCGACGGGCCCGAGGATGCGGTCCTCGACCCCGGCCCGAAGGCCCCCGCCGGCCTGCGGGCCTGGGCGGTGGACATCACGCGGCAGGTCTCAAGCAAGGCGGCCCCCTGTCTCGACGAGGGACAGACGCCCGTCCGGATCGTCGCGGCCCGGAACGGCGCCTTCTCCGGCCAGGTCGTGGCTGCCGCCGACAAGCCGCTGGAGAATCTCACCGCCAAGGTCAGCGCCCTGAGGCACGCCGAGGGCAAGGGCTCCATCCCCGCCAGCGCCGTGCAGGTTCGCTACGCCGTCAGCAACCCCTTCTGGCAATCCAGGAAGGCCTATTACGGGCCCGTGGGCCTGGACTACTTCAGCGGCGTGGTCCCGACGGACCTGACGATCTCAACGCAGGGCGACATCGGCCACCGGCTGGACATGCTCCTCGACGCCCCGCCCCAGCCTGCCCTGCCCTGCGTGGGCCTGTGGCTCACCGTGCGCGTGCCCAAGGACGCTCCGGCCGGCCTCTACAGGGGCGAGCTGGCCGTCGGGACGCAGGGCGCCCAGCCGGTGGCTGTCCCGGTGGAGGTGTCCGTGGCCGACTGGACCCTGCCGGACCTCAAGGACTACGCCACGCTCCTCATGATCTACCAGTCGCCGGAGACGCTGGCGGCCTACTACAAGGTCAAGCCCTGGTCCGAGGAGCACTGGAAGCTGATCGAGCGGTCGCTGAAGCTGATGGGCGAGGGCGGCAACGTCGGCCTGCAACTCAATCTGCTGGCCAAGGGCTGCATGGGCAACGAGGACAGTTGGGTGATTTGGGACAAGAAGCCGGACGGCGCCTACGACTACGACTTCGCGATCTTCGACCACTATGTCAAGACCGCCATGAAGTACCACGACCCGGCCCGCATCAAGGCCGTCGTGCTGAACATCTGGGGCCTGGAGGCCGGCAAAGTCTATGCCGACAACGTCGAGAAGTACGGCGGCAGCCTCAAGAGCGGCAGCGTCCGCGTGACCGCGCGCGACCCGGCCACAGGCAACAAGGAGGACCTGTCGCTGCCGCCCTACGGCTCCCCGGACTGCGAGAAGCTGCTCAAGCCGCTCCTGCTCATCGCCAGGAAGCACCTGGCGGACGCGGGGCTTGCGGACAAGATCATGTGGGGCAAGGGCAGCGACGACTACCCCTTACCTGAGCACGTGGCCATGCTCGAGCGCATCATCCCCGGCACGCCCTGGTACCGCGAGTCGCACTGGGACTCCCAGACGTTCCGGTACGGCCCCAAGAGCGACAAGTCGAAGGTCGTGCGGGTGGGCGCCAGCTCGATAGTCTGGGGCGGGCGCATCCCGCCGCCGTTCGAGAAGCGCTTCTATGGCTGGCAGTACGACCCCAAGCACATCGTCTTCAACTTCAACCGCCCCGGGGTGGATTGCCTGTGCCTGCTGGGCTACCCGCCGCCGTGGTCGTTCCACATGTGGGGAGAGAGCACCATCGCCTGCGGCCGGAACGGCAACGGCAACGTGGGCGGGGACTTCTGGCCGATCGTCGGCTCGCTCGGCAAGCTCCTGCCCGCCGGCGGCTCCGCGGAGATGTTCAACGGCGGCGGCACCTTCTGCGGGCTCTATCCCTCGTCCAACATGGGCCGCAACGGGGTGGGCAACAACACCGTGGACCTCTTCGGCCCCGGGCCCGAGGGCCCCGTCTCCACCGTCCGTTTCGAGAACGCCCTGGAGAACAACCAGGAGTCCGAGGCGCGCATCTTCATCGAGAAGGCCCCGCTGGCCAAGGAGAAGCCGCTGCCGGCCGACCTGGCCAGGAAATGCCAGGACATGCTGGACGAGCGCACGAACGTCCTGCGCTATCAGGCGCTGGGTGCGGGGCGGATGGCGCCCTATCTGTGGCAGGAGCGCAACCTTCGGCTGTTCGATGCAGCCGCCCAAGTGCAGAAGCTTGCGGGAGAGTAGCTGCGGAGATTCATGGAGGAGCGGCACAATGGCCATCCGGGAGACAGGACGTCGAGGCTCAGCAGTTGAGTCTCGGACACTCAAATGGGAAATGCCGGTTAAGGATACGAAAGCATGTATGTCATCCATCGCATCCTGAGCGAGAGAGGAAAGGCAGTGCGGGCTGAAACTCTTGTCGACGAGGAAACCAGAAGAGTAATGGGGACGATGGGACGGAAGAGACTACGGACCACCGACCAAAGGCAAAGACAAGATGCCAACGCTTGTCTCAAGGTACTGCGGGAGGGGGCCGCGCCCTTGGCGGCGAAAGTGCATCGGAAGGAACAACTGACTGAGGACGAACGTCCCAGGCTGGAACAGATCAACCAGGAAATCATAGATTTGAAGAAAACGAAGAAAACCGGCGTTCCCAAGGAGAAAAGGGAGGAAGACCAATGAAGTTAGGAACCATTCACCTACTGCTTGTCCTGAGCATCATGAGCTGGAGGCAGACGTTCTGCGGCGAGGCCGGGCCTGCTCTCTCCGCCTCGGCAGAGCCGGTATTGAAGGAGGAAAAGGACTTGCGATTCACTGTTAAGGAAACCAGAACGCTTCGGACTGCACCGGGTCGCTATTTCGGCCGTGCGTCACTGCAGATCCTGGCGGATGGGACATGGGTCATGACCTACATCCACTCGGACCATCACTGGGACTGCCATGACGGGCAGATCGAGGTGGTGTTCTCGAAAGATGAAGGCCGGACCTGGTTTCCCCCGAACACGTTCACTGACGGCAAGCCGGTCAAGGGCCTGCCAGGGGCGCCGAGTCCGAAGGAGTCCACATACGATCCGATTGAGCCCTATATCTATCTGGCGCCTAATGGCGATCTATTGATCTGCGCCTGGGATTACGACTTCAAGAACAGGAAAGGCAACGGCTCAGATTTCTTCACGCGTTCTTCGGACGGCGGCAAGACATGGAGTCCATGGGCAAGGGCGGCGCAGACAGGTGTGCCGCTCCCCTTCAAGGAACACAGCAATGACATGACCCAACAATGCTTTGTAAAGGATGGCGTCATGTACGCATCATCCCGTGCTAATGACGGGGCTGCAAGCAGTCATAAGAGTGTGCCCGCGCTGTTCAAGTCGGCGGACAACGGGAGGACCTGGGAGTTCGTGAACTTCATCGGAAAAGTGAGGCAAAATGCCGACGGGCTTTACCGTTCCGATGACTCTGAATCCGGCATTGAACTGGTGGGGCCCCAGGAAATGGTGGCCATACTCCGGCACGGCATGTGGCCTGCGCCAACCCATGTGACGCGGAGCCACGACATGGGCAAGACCTGGACCGAGGTTGAGGACATATCGAGAACCACGCAGTACTGGAAACGCCCCAGGATCTACACGCTCAAGCACCTCAAGCACGTGAGCGGTGTGGAGAAAATCCCCGATTGGTGGAACGACAGCGTATTGATCGGAACCGGTCCGCAACAGGTCGCGAACGGGACTCGAAACGTCGGGCTCTGGCATTCCTTGGACGGGGGCAAGACCTGGAGCGCACCGTTCCATTGCGACCGGAATACCCAGGACGCTGGTTATGGCGACATGCGCATGCGTAAGAATGGGGAACTGGTTGTCGTCTCTTACCACGGAAAGTATGATGCCGCGGACATCAAGCAGTATGTGGTCGGCCTCGAGTTTCTGAAGAAGGCTTCTCCCGGGGCGCCGGCCGGTCGAGAATAGAATACGCGGATGCCGTGAAGAAGGGAGCCCCCATGATTTACTGGGCGTAGGCTCCAGAGATTGGTCTCGGGCCAGGAAGGCAGCACGCTCCATTGGCGGTCATCTTCGGCAGGTGCTGACGTTGAGAGCTGTCGGGGCGTTGCCGGACATCTCTGGTGCGACGCGCGGAGTTGGCCTGCTCTCTCGGTGTCCCCCTCGGTGCAGCAGATGGGAACCGGGGCTTCAGGCCGCGTCTCGGCGGTACGACTTCAGCAGGCCGCCCAAGCTCTCCTCGCAATGCACGGCGCCGATCGGCCCGCTGACTGGCTCGGGCGCCGGCTCGCCCGTGCGGATGGTCCTCGGCACGCGGTTCGCGAGGCCCTGGTGCGGCCGGCATTCATTGTAGTGCCGGCGATAGAGGGCCACAGCGCGGCGCAGGCTCTTGAGATGCATGACGACGAGCACGAACGCACGCCGCGGGCAGCAGAACGTCCAAATCTCCTTTGTAAACAGGTCAGCACACAGCAGCACGTCTGCCTCCTGCGCGAGGAATTCACGCCACGTCAGGCCGCCGCGTTCGGGGGCGGGCGGCAGGCCGTTCCGCCGGAGGATGTCCGACACGCAGCTCTTCGACAGCTTGATCCCCAGCTTCTTCAGTTCCCCACTGATGCGCTGGTAACCCCAGGTGTTCTCCCGCGCCAGGCGGCACACCACCGCCTCCACATCCCCTGGCGTCCTTGGGCGGCCCGCCCCCCGTTGCCTCCGCTCGGAGTAGTCCCACTTCTTCTGCTCCAGCCGGCGCTGCCAGGCCAGGATGGTCTCGGGCTTCACGATGCT
>Ga0307380_10003404_pt1 | contig 21982 bp, 23 predicted proteins | sample UN3MG_FD_202239 | JGI IMG/M metagenome (GOLD analysis project Ga0307380, IMG submission 202239) | Soil microbial communities from Risofladan, Vaasa, Finland - UN-3 | ecosystem: Environmental > Terrestrial > Soil > Coastal area > Acid sulfate soil | place: Finland: Risofladan, Vaasa | collected... | reverse complement strand
CAAACCATCATAATCACCAATAATTGCGGTGAATACACAATTTTTGTTCTGTGTCAAACTCATGTTTGGTTGCGGGAATTTTGGTGAAATGCCATGATTCATTGTCGAATCTATTTGTGAAAGTCTTTCGGTTCTTAATAAATTAATGAAATTCGTTGCATCGACTTTTTGAATTTCTCGGATGTTTTTAATTTTAACCCTCGTTTTTTCTTTATAATGAATTATTGGTGAACTATATGCTATCGCTATTTTATGCCCTTGAGTATGTATTTTGGCAAACATGTAATCATCACCACCAAATATTTGTAATACTGGTGGAATTTCTGGCATAACTGTTCTTCTCATTGTAAAATCCCATCCTTGATATAATGGTAACTCATTAAATATTTTATATTCGAGAGTATTTTTTGCCTTTAGGTGATAAGGATTATTTGTTATGTGTATTACAGCACCAACAGTCGGTTCCCGGTCTAAGATTTTAATCGTGTCATCAATAAATGTGTTGGTTACCACCACATCATTATTTAAAAAACATAGATATTCGCAATCAGTAACGTTTCTAAAATTATTCCAGAGATGATTAAGTGGTACGTTTGTGGTATTTCTAATAACAGAAATATTGGTTTTTTCGCACTGAGTCAAATATTTTACCGTACCCTGCTCATCAGAATTCTGGTCAAACAGATAGATTTTAAAATTAGTGTTTATTTGTTTTTTCAGAGAATCAATACAGTTTTTAGTTAACTGTAGATTATTTAAGTTAACAATTAATACCCCTACCATATTACATACATTTTTATTATATTCTAGTGATAATTCTTTTAAAACATTCTTTCCTAACCGTATATCATTACGACTCACCAAATCAACTCTTACTGGTTTAGGTGGTGTACCTGATGTTCTTAATTTATTCCTTTCATTCATTTTTGTTGATTCATTCCGAATACCAACCGACCTTTTAATTGATTTCTTTATAGACCTATCTACTTTTTTCATAACCACGTTTCCTCAATAACTTCTTCGTATAAACTAAATACTTTCTTGGCTGAAAAGTCTGATTTATATTTCTCCACGTCTTCAGGTACTTGCGTTAATTCTTTATTTAAAACCTTACCTTCTTTATCGACTTCATATATCCAACCCGGTTTTCCACATAGAAATCCTTCGATTGTTGTTCTGCCTTTGAAAATACCTGCCGTATAATCACATTTCTTGATATATTCTTCGACATTTGATTTAATACCCAGATATTTAACATGTTCATGACTGGCAAAATCAGCAGCCATTCCAGCACTATCAGCACCAATAATCCAGAGTTCCTGATTATTTTCTTTTGTCGTTATTATCTGGTCACGTATAAGCATTTCACGTAAATAATCAAGCGTACCAACAAATAGCACGACTTCCTTTTCATTCTTCACAGGTTTATATTCAGTATTGAATCTGGTGTGGTCGAATGGATTATCTATTGTCACAATCTGGTCACCACTGACTCCAAACGTCTTTATGTATTCAGTAATACTGTCTCTGATACTGATATAACGTTTAATCACAGGATTAACAATTGGTTCTTCGAAAGTCGGTATGACTTCACTCCTGACATGCATAACCGCAGGGGTATTAGGATATAGCTGCAATACAAGTTCTCCAATTGGTTTGTGATTGACATGGATTATATCAAACTCTTTTTCATTTTTAACGAACTGAAATTGTCCTTCTCGGTTAAGTCTATGATTTGGTAAGTTGCCGAAGGAACATACTTTCACACCACTTTTCTGCGCCTTACTTAATAATGGTTCACCTACCATTGAAGAAATGACCGTCACATCACAACCCTGTTTCACCAGTTCTCGTGATAATTCGTAGTTACTGACCTCAGAACCAGTGTAATTCTTAAAAAACTGACAACAAATAAGCACACGTAACTTGTCTTCGCTGACGTGTCTTATTGGAAGACTGTATTCCTCCGTGAATTTCTGACGATTAGCTTCCCAATCCGGGTCTGTTTCACCAACAGACTGGTGTAAAACACGTATTGTGGTTAATACACCAATATCACAACCATCTAAATAGTTATCAACACAGAACGGCAGGTCATAGAAGTGAAATTTACCGTAATTCTCATTAAATCCGTTGGTTGCAATCTTTTCGGGGTCGAATGCCATAAATAAACCATCAACTGCAACAACTGATTGTACGCCCCTAATTACATTAGAATACTCTGATGCCCATTCCTTAATACCATTCGTGTGTTCAACGATACCATACATTTTGCTTCGGTCATCCCACCATCTACCGGACTCCGGTATAAATGTGGTTCCAGCAATTCCAAGAATGCCGTAATTGGTGTGATTGAAGTTATTAATTAAAATCTTTCCCCAATTCTTGGTTTTAATCTGGATATCGTTATGACACATAACGAAAACACAATCTTTGTTACTGTGATTCCGTATTGCATCATTATAGATTTCAGGTAAACTAAATTGGTTGAAGTTGGGGTAACACACGACTTTGTGACGGACTCCTATTGTGTTATCGATATGTGTTATAAACTTCTGGTTCTCTTCCTCGCTACGATGTGAAGAAAAAATTACGACAATATTATTTTTCATTAACAATTGTTTTTATTTCCTTATAGTATGCATCGGTGTATTTAACTGATTTAATTTCCCAACTATCAACATCTTCTTTGGTAAATATCCAGTAATTGGCTGTTGTTGTGTCTGTACCATTATTGGGATTCATTAGTGGTTGTACAAACCAGTAATGTGTGATGTTTTTATTTTTTTCATGAGCGTCTTTATTCACTAATAAATCAGGTGCTCCATCTTTAATTGCCTTCACATCAATTCTCAGGTCTTCTCCGATAAAAATATCAGCACTTCCCACTGGTTTATTTGAAAGGATTTCACTATATCTAAAAGAAATATCGTTTTGAAACAAGAAATTCTGAACAGCTAATTCACCCTTAATTCCAAGGATGTTAACGAATTCACTTAAATCACCTCTTTTATATTTGGGGTTTTTCAGATTTAACTCCACATTATATAAATCACGGAGTTTACCCATATAAATAGACACAACATTTATATAATCAGGATATTTGATTACACCAAATTTATTGAATTTCATATTATCTACAGTTTAATGCAACTGCAAACTTAATGATTTAAAACCGGAAAGACAAGGATTTTTAAGTTTTAAACAGCTTAAGTGCCGAGTCGTAATCGGTCTTGGCTCTGATTAGTGGAAACGGAATTCGAATTAATGCGTTATCCGGTATATCAAATTCTGTAAGATAGATATTATTTGCATATAAAATCAGGAAATCATAAAAAGGATTTCCATAATATTTCATGCTTAATTTATCTAATCTACTGAAATTCGTGTTCCAGTACTCATACTTATCGCTCACACTAATACTTATGTTGATAAATGGCATCATATTGATTGTACCATTATCATTTTTTAGTGGCTGATATCTATCGTAATCTTTATATGGCATTATTTATCTCCTTCTCTTAATTTATATGGTTCTGTTTGTAAATACGCAGCAGTTAATGTATCACTTTTTTTAGTTAGAATACCCTTAATATAACTAGCTTGTTTACTTGCTTCTTCTGCTGGTCTATTATACAGACCCTTATCTGTGAAATTTGAATTCGCATAATAATTGAACGTAGTTGCGTTCTGAAGTGCATCAATTGGTCCCTTAAGTGATTGACCACCTATTAACTTCATCTGTAACGTTACCTTGGCAATCATGGGTTGCATACCAAAACCTTCCGGGTTCATATCCCAAGTCGTATCATTATAGTCGATAGTAACGTTTTCAATAACTACTTTCGTGTGGAAGAAATCACCAACCCTTAAAATACAAATCGGTTGTTTTCCGAAAACACTGTTTCTTGCTCTAAGTGTTCCATATTGGTCCGCTTTCATGTCGTAACGCTTCGCAGAACCCTGTCTGGTACATTGTTGTAAGAAAGTCAGTCTTCGATGGAAATCTTCGGGTGTTTGACTATGAAATAACGGATAATATTTATCACCACTTATTGATTCAAAACCCTCTAAAATTGCTCTATCTCTTTGATTTAAAACATTATCATTCACAACATTAAGTTGTTTTGCTGTTTTAATTTTTAATTCCAATACCTGAATTTGTCTCTGAATTTCAGCAAGGTCATCTTTTTGTTTCTGATTTGTATCTTGTACTTTATTTTCAACACCTTTAGTACTTCTTTCAATCGCTATTGTTGCACTTCTTTCTTCTTTAACGCTTTTTTCATGCATATTAACTGACAAAGCACCAGCATCACTATTACCCGCACTACCAGTACTAGTCACTTCTATTATTTCGATGTCACTAACATTTAAATCGGGAAACATTGCCGTTAATCTGCTTCGAATCAGTTTTGCTGCTGCTCGAACACGTCTGTTACCAAGTGCTTCGTTATAGGCTTTCTCGTTAGCACTTAAATATAGTTTCGATGCCTCACCAGTAATGGTAATTTTATAATATTTTCTATTATCGGGATTACTATAGATATCAAATAAATCCTTATTTAAAGTACTAAAACCTATTTGGTCAATAGTACCTACAGAATTATATTGGTCTGAAATACCAGTTAATCCGAATCCGGTAATTACAGAAGTTCCAGTAAGACCTGTTCTAAAGTATATATTACCATTTAATCCAAAACCATTTCCATCCTGTGCTGATTCCAAACCAGTAATAATTTCGTAATGATTTGGATTATCATACATGGTTTGGATAATCGTATCGACTTCGCTTTCAGTTGGTCTGTCATTTTGGAAGAAAATAGTAACAGGTTTTCTTTTTATTGGTGCAGGTTCTGCTTGGTCAACCGGACCTTCGATTTCCGGTTTTTGATTTTCAAGGTCTTGGATTTGTTTTTCCCAGATATCAATATTTGCTGCATCAGGTAATGCCTCACCACCAAATGCGAAGAAGTCCGCAATCACTTTATTTCTATCCTCACCCCTTAAATATTTATTTCTTAGTTGTTCAGGATAATCAATAAGTAAGGTAAAAGCAAGAACAGCCGTTCTTTCTGAATTCATGTAGTTATACATTGGTTCATTTCTACCAACCATAACAGTTGACTCGTATTTAGCTATTGCTACTTCATTAATTTGTATATCATATGGTGGGAACCACATCTGTCGTCCACCAAACTGACCAACTTCACTTAATGGAATGGCTGTTGCATATTCATCATCAATAACACCATATGTTTCTCTTTTAATTGTACCAATAGCAAGATTTTCGATACTAAACATCAGGTTCTTGTTATCAAGTACACCATTTTGCATAGTTGGGTGAATTCTAGGTAAAACTGTTTTATTAACCACAGATTCCGTTGGACCTTTATACACATAATTACCTTTAAATCTAATTGACTTAGTAAAATTATCATATGGGTCTAAAACCGTGTGTTGTCTCACTCCGGTCTTATTAGCGTTTAGACTTGCTCTTGAATACGTGGTATTATTTCCTCTCCAAAGTGGAGAACCGTTGAACCCAACATAATTATCACCGTCTTTAAATACTTTTCTTGTTATGTCAACAAAGTTACCTTCACTTGCATTTAATAGATTTCTAGTATATTCCAATAATCCGGTTTTTATATTTAATTCACTAAATATTTGATTATCAGGATTGTCATTCATTGAATCGTCATCACCACGCAGATTACTAATATATGTTGTTGCTTCAGTACCCAGACCATCTCTACCCCAAACCAACCTCTTATCACTATTATCTTCAGTAAATATTGATTTTAAACCAACCTGATTATCGATTTCAGTTCTATCAGCATCTGGTTTCACGACATCACCAAAATTATCTTTAATATATTGATAATATGGGGCGTATTCCTGAACAGTTCCACCACTCCCAAGATAACTCGACACCATATTTGCATTTGCATTCGCTATTGCAGTTGTTGGGTTGATAGTTAACGGTCTTCTAAAATATGGACTCTCTCGGTAATCCATGAAATTAAAGAATGTTCTACCGTTTGCAATTACAGTATTATTTGATGATAATAATGGAACACCAACCTCTTCACTATGCTCACGCAACACGGTAGTATAATTATCATTTCGTTCCGGGTTAATGGGTTTATATGGATTCATATTAACTGCCTGAAAGAAACGTGTTAATTGTGCTTGACCAGTATTTTTTATATAATCTCCGGGTGTCGGGTTTTTTGTAAACGGATTGGCATCACCAAATACATCATATGTTTCGATTCCCAGATATTTATTAGCAAATCCACCAATCTTTTCTAAAAAAGTTTTGTCGGCACTATCTTTTACAGTAACGGTCCAATCCTTATTTCTCTTAAAAATACCTTTCAAATTACCTTTAAGTGCCTGAGATATATCAATACTTGGGAGAAATTCGGTTGCTAAATTACTTGCCGAATTATACGCCATTTGTTTACCCAACATAACCAAACCTATTCTTGCAAGTGCTGACTGGTCACTTCCAAAAGCATCAATTGTGTTGAATACAATATTTGCACTGGTGTTAAGACGGTTGTATTGAGGAATAACGTTTAATATCGTTGATATACTACTGGCAACATTACTTTCATTATTTTTTGAAAATAAACTCGTGTTTTCATACTCATTATAAGCATTATATAAATTACGAGCAGATATCATACTTCGATATTCTTCAATGGGAATATACCCACCTTTATAATAGATGTCACCGGATGATAATCTTGAAGGTTCGTCAGCCATTAATAACTTTTTTTAATAAATACTTGCAGATTAATTTTGAAATACCTATTTTTACCTTGGGAAAATACGGACAATCCCCAAAAACGTGATAATATTCTTTTATATCAAAACATTATTGGGTTATGAATAGCAAGTTTATTGAATTTCTCTATTTAATTAGAATATTAGATAGTCTATTTTATTTCGTCAGAAATAAACATAACTATCCCATAATGTCGAGATTTTTCTTAGATTCGCAGAAGTTAAGAACCAAACTTGTGACTTTGTTGATTGATTCGCAGAAGCGATAAAGAGTTTGTGAACTTGAGAAAAAACTTTTCAAAGTTACAAAAAATAAATGACAATTCCTAGTATTTTTCAGAAATCAGATAAAAAAAAATTATCTTCCCTTTCCAATTCTTAGACTTTCTTGCATTTGGATTGCAATTTCTGGGTCATATATTTTACGCATGAATGTTGTTTTATCGATATCTAGTGTAATATCGTTATGTAGCATAACATTACCCTTTGCAAATTCGACTTGAAGTGGTTTTCTCAATAGTCTTGCAAGGTCTGCAAGCATTCCACCACCTTTGGTATTCATATTCGATATACTTTCAACGGCATTTTGAACCGCAATAAAATCATCTCTACTACCGGACATAACTGTTTGAATATTTTGAAATGCTGCACCTACTTTTACGAGGTCATCAGCATGTTTTCCGATTTTACTAATAGCAAAACCCAGACCTATTGCAGCAGGGAGGGCAATTGTTGCTGTTGTTAGGACTGCCATCATTCCCGCTAAACCCGCAGTAACTTCACCAATATTTTCAACACCTTTTATTGAATCAAATAATGTGGCGAATCCTTTTGCCATGAATCCAATTCCACCAGCAGCAATACCAATAGCACCACCCATCATTAATAAAGCAGCACCTAAAGCCAAAAGTGGAATTGCTGCTGGTGCTGCTACCGCAGCTACAATACCAATACCAATTGCTGCAAGTGGAAATGTAACAGCTAATGTCATAGCGATACTTTTTAGAATTTCTGCTTGTTCTGGTGTTAATTTACTCATTGAATCAGCAAGTTTAGATATTCCGACAGCAGCTAATCCAACACCTGCACCCATACCGACAGCAGCAGCACCAATAGCACCACCAGTAGCCAGACTTTTCATTCCTTTTGCTTTATGGAGTCCAGCAGCACCTTTACGAATTTGACCAGTTCCGGTGTAATCCGCTCCACGCCCAATTATAGCACCACCAGCACTCTTTCCAGCAGCAGAACCCTTTCCACCTAACATACCACCTAAGAAACCTTTTCCACCACCTTCAGCAATCCATTTTGTTCCTAATCTACCTAATCCACTGGTGACACCTTTCCATAAAAGTCCAGCACTCATTAATGCAGCAGCAGCCGTAACAGCACCACCCCATCCTTTAGCAGCAAAATTAGCGATTGGTTTCATGAATTTATCAAGCATCCAATTAACTCCTTTTAATAATGGAAGTAATGCCGATTTTAGAATTTCGATGGTTGCTTTGAATGTTTCATCGAATGTCATAGCCTCAGTTGCACGGTCTTTCAATAAAAGTTGTTCTGTTTTAAATGCCTTGGCTTGGTCTTTTGTTAATTCACCTATATTTAACATGGTTTCACCAAGTTGGACTTGGAATTTTCCTGCTTTCTGGTCCCATAGCGCAGCACCTTCAATAACTTCTTTTTGTTCAGCACTTAATCCCAGACCACTCATTTGTTGACGCATTTTCTGTACTTCAGCCTGTCTTTCAGCAATTACTACCATCGAACCCGCTTCCATATTCAATGATTTCTCAACAGCAAACATTCTATCACGGTCAGCAGGACTGATGAATTTTTCCATAACACCTTCTGAATTTTTTCTGAAGGTCACAAGACCTTTAGTCATATCAGCAAGTTTTTCCTGCATTTTTGCCGGGTCATTACGACCAAGATATAAGAGTTCAAAAGGGTCGGTTTTAGCAAATTCACCACCCATAACTTGTAATTGTGCTGATAAGTCAATTGCACCTTCAAGAGTACGTGCAACATCAGCAGCATTCAGTGCATCTCCGATATCAATTTTAAATTTTTCGGCATACATTGCCATTTGAGCAAAACCCTTAACACCTTGTTGGAAAGTATATGTGTTTAATTTTTTGAAATTATCGTTAACATTTTTCAGAACCTTCGTAGTATTAACACCCATTCTTTCGCTAGTATCCACGACACCTTGAACATAATCTACCATTCCTTTAGCACTATACCCCATTAGTTCGAATTGTGCTCCGAGTCTGGTTGCTTCAGCAATTCCGAGACCAGTACCTTTACCAATATCGGTAATGTCTTGAACCATCTCTGCCGTCATAACACGAGCACGACCAGTTTCATCAGCATAACCCTGCATTACACCTTGAATGTCACCAATAGTTCCACCTAATCTTAAAACGTATTTCGAAGATTTTTCAAAAGCGTCACGCATCATGACGGCTTTATTTCCACTCATACCGAGATTAAGATTAGTAGTTTTTATAATCTTATCTTGCTCTTGTAGATATTTCCAACCAATTTTTAATTGAGCACCTAATTCTTTGGCGAGATTGACTTGTCTCGTTCTCCTTTTAATACCTTCATCAAGTTGTTTATTAAGGTCTTTTTCGGTTTTAACTAGTTGTTGCTGTTCGACTTGAAGTTTCTCGATTTGTGCAATATTATCAATACCTTTGTCGAGTTGTTCTTTTTTTAAATCAGTGATGACTTTTTCGTAGTTACTAATCTTTTCACCAAGAAGTGCTCTTTCTCTATCGACATCATTAGTCGATTTAGCCAAATCAAGCTGTTTCTGAATTGAATCGTTTAAAAGTTTAAGATTTTTTATTCTATCTGCTGAGTCACCAGTTGCCATTTTTATTTCCGTGTTTTATATAAATACAAAAGACCGAGTTTTTTACTGTCCCGGTCTAAAGTTATTTTTGTTTCGTGCCTTCTCATGCATTTTCTCAATCTCATCATTCTCTTTTTCTAAGAGAAATAAGAAATGTCGTCTACGATATATTGGTAATTTTTCTACATAATCTGCTTGAAACTTAGCGTGTTTGGTCAGGATGTAGATTTCCTCATCGACCATTTTTTTGTACTCACCCGCTAAGTGTTTGGGAAAAAAAAATCTATCCCTATACTTAAATCAGCTTTAAATTTATAACCATCTTTGGTCTGGAATTCATAAGCCATATCAACATCAGGACTTACTTCCAGAACTTTTCTACGAATAGTTAAGGCATCCATTGCTGGCATCGCATCAACGAATTTACTAATATATGTTCTATCGGTTTTCTCACCAATACTGACGATATGTGATTTTAATTTAAGTGTACTGTATTCACTAAATTCTTCACCACTAGCATCTTTAAAGGCTTCGGCTTTTTTAAATAAAATGTTTTCTTCACCACTGGTCAGTAGTTTAAATTTAACAGTTTTCTTACGCATTGGTAATTCAACACTGAAAAACCCATTCTCATCAGGTTCTTGACTGACTTTCTTATATTTCAATTTATTTAAATCAACCTTTGTTTTAAATAAAATATTTGTTCTTGGGTCCGGTACTTGTACTGCATAATCAGAACCATAACTTGAACTACGAAGGAATAAAATAATAGCACTTCGGTCACCAACCAATAAATCGTTGGCATTAACACCGGGAGTTTTAATTTTTCTTCTTAACAACACATCGATTACCGTACCATTTTCAATTAAAGATGGTGTGGTTAGAATATCTTCATCTTTCGATGTCATATATTCAACACTAAGTTCTTTAAGCCCGTTTTTATAAAACTTACCTTTTGATGGTAATTTGATGATTTCATATGAAGTCATTAAATCTGGGTCGGTTTCCTGTGACATTGCTGCTTGATAATCATGAGGATTAAAACTACTAGCTGCTGGTACTGCATCAGTCATTACCTGTTGTGGTGATGGAGGTGCTAATGGAGTTTTTTCAGTACCGTGTATTTTTTTGTATTCATTTAATACGTCTCCAATCGGTCTTTTCTCAGGGACTTGTTCTTGATTCTGGTTTTCCATGAATTTATAATTTTTTATACTTTTTTAATAAATACTCGAAAAAAAATTTTTTGACATTCAAGATTTTTAATTAAAACTCGTATTACCATATATAAGAATAATTGTTATTATGGAAGAAGAATATAAATTAATTGTGGTATATGCCGGGGTGCAAGGTATTCGAAGTGAAGATATTGAGGAATTCGTACATAGGCTATCAAAAAGAATCGCACCAACCAGTATAAAAGGTGAGATAATTATGATTCCAACACAATCACCGGATACGAGGATTGAATGTATTAATCCAAAATATATCACAGATGCTGAATTACTTAATGAGCATACTGAGATGATGAAAAAATTAAGAGAACATCTCCAAAATCAGTTGGAGCAAATAAAAGAAGAAAATAATGGGTAAATTAAAAGTTGGGATAGATATAAATGAGGTTCTAAGAGCTAGATGGGCAGCATTTGATAGATTCTATCTTGAAGAATTTGGTGAAGAGAATATGCCAGAAGAAGCAGTTCCATATATATATGATTTCTGGAAAAAGTATAGTTGGAAAGACACTGTAGAAGAAGTTAAGGAAATGCGTGAACCCGAAGAAACGCCAGACACAATCAATCCAATAGATTATCAGGTTGATGAAAACGGGGAAGCACCTGCCGATTTTATGTTGTTCAAACCAGCAGAAAAAGTAACACTAACAGCAAGAGAAGTTTATAATAGATTCATGTATGAAGATTATCTGTTTGAAATCCACGGAGCAGCACCAAAACTCTATCCCCAATTGGATTTAGACGTAAATAATTTCTTACAAAAGTATGAAGACACCGTAGATTTTACAGTAATATCTATTGAAAACCGTTTCAGTATCCCACCAACTCTTTTCTTCCTAAGTAAGATTTCAAGTAGATTTAGAGACTATAAATTTCTCGATAATTCAGTTGATATGTGGAAACACGTGGATGTCCTAATTACCACAGACCCTGAAATCATAAAACTTGGTGCGCCTTGGGGTAAAAAATTAATTAAATTAAAACGACCATACAACGTAGATTTAAAAGAAGGTACGCTGGATGCACTACAAGTTGTTGATTTAATCGAAAATAAAGATTTTCAAAAAATAATTAAATATAAAAGTAAATAAAATGAGCGAAGAATTACAGAAGTCAGCCGAACAAGCTGAATTAGAAAAGATTGAGAAAATTAAAGTATCTCTCAATAAAATCGCAACCAAAAAATCAAAATTTCTATTTGCAGTACCGGAATCAATGAGTCCTGTTGCAAGTGTATATGAAATATATTTCCATGCAAGTGTTGCAAAAAATATGGGATTTGAAGTTATTATGATGGTTGAAAAGGGCGATTATGTCGTACCAGCTTGGATTGAAAAAGAACTTACTAACCATCCACACATGCCAATGGCAGACCCAAAACTAATGGTTGGTCCCGAAGATGTTATGGTTATTCCTGAAGTTTTCACAAATGTAATGGAGCAGACAAAAAATCTACCATGTGTAAGGGTTGGATTATTACAATCTGTTGATTACATGATGAACTCACTGATACCGGGAACCGATTGGGCAGCATTTGGTGTTAATGACATCATTACTACCTCAGAAACTCTTAAAACATGGGTGGAAACCTTTCATGGTGAGGGTAAATATAATATCATGGTCTATAATGTTGGTATTCCAGATTATTTCGAAAAATCTACTCTACCACAAAAACCAATAATTTCGGTTATTGGTAGAAATGCTAACGAGATTTCGAAATTCGTAAAACTGTTTTTCAGTAAATATCCTCAATATAGCTGGATAACTTTTGACCCAATGGTAACAAAAAGTAAACCACCACAACCAATGAGACGTGTTGATTTCGCTAAGAGGTTGAAAGAGAATTTTGCTGCAATCTGGATTGATAGAATTGCGTCTTTTGGTACTTTCCCACTGGAATGTATGAAATCAGGCACAATTCCTATTTGTTTGAAACCCGATATCATGCCAGAATACATGGTCGAAAGAGATGAAAACGGCAAGATTGATAAAGTTGTTGATGGTGGTGGAGTTTGGACTGAAAATTACTACGACCTTCCATTATTGGCTGGTGAAGTATTAGTTAAGTTCCTAGATGATGGAATTAAAGATGAGCTTTATGAAAACATGGATAAGATTGTAGTTAAATACAATCAAAAAGACAGTGAAATTAGATTAACTGAAATCTATGAAACTGTTCTTAAAGCCAGAACGGAATTACTTACCAAAGCCGTTACTCCCGAACCGCCACCTGTCGAAGTATTTAATCCACCGCCAGTATTGTAAAAATAATAAGAAATTTTAAAGAAAAATATAAAATGAATATATCAGTAATCATACCAATACACGAATATAATGACGAGTTGTCTGTATTGGTTACCAGAGCAGTTGAGAGTGTCGAGAAACAAGAATTACCACTTATCGTTGTTGATGAACAGGAAGTTCCCGATTCATTAACACCAATAGTTCTTGTATATCCAACAGAACTTGACGAAAGTATGATTGGGTTGCGAGACTCAATGATTCGTAAACATGAAAGTCTCACTCACGAGAACTTCGTTTTAATTAAAAATGATGGTGATACGAGTTATCAGTCGCAAGTCAATCTTGGTGTCAAATCAGTAACTACCGATTATTTTTCGGTACTTGAATTCGATGATGAATACTCTGACACATATATTAAAAGAGCCACCGAATATGTTAAAGTCTATCCAGAAATCGATGTGTTTCTCACAATGATGATTGAGGTAAACGCTGCGAATGAAGGAATTAAGTTGACAAATGAAACGGTTTGGGCGCAACAATTTGTTGGCGAGAACGGAGAAATGGGTTATCTAAATGCTAACGCATTGAAACAATATACCGATTTTAAATTAAGTGGTGCTGTTATTAAGAAATCTGATTTCCAGAATCTTGGTGGATATAAAGTCAATATTAAGTTGACTTTTATGTATGAGTTTCTGCTCAGAGCATTAAATAATGCATCAAAAATCTTTAGCATTCCAAAAATTGGTTACAAACACCTTGCAACACGTGAAGGTAGCTTATTCGATAATTATGGGAAAACAATGTCTGTCGATGAGAGAAAATTCTGGTTTGAAACAGCGACTAAGGAATCAAATTTTACTAACGATAGACCAATCGACCTAAGTAAAATGCAAAAAGTTGTTGTAAAATAACTGTATTGTTAACAATATAATAATGGCAGTTAAATCAACCACACTTTATTTCGCTGAAAGGGAAGAACAGGCAGTTTTAGATTATATTCATTCTGATTCGCTGGAAGAAAAAAATAAACTCTATAACGAAATCCTGATTGAACCTTTTCGAAAAATGATACAGTCTATTTTAAGACGATATCCAATCCATATTGGAAATTATAATATGGAAGAAGTCGAAACCAACGCACTTGCTCATTTAATTGACCATATGGTTAAATATAAACCATTTATAATTGAACGTAAAGGTGAGAATCCCCCTACTGAAAAATGGACTAAATTGGGTGATGCCTATAGGTTCATTCATATCGAAAACGCCTATGAAAAATTGGCTAATATGATTGAAAGTGAAGATGGATGTAAATATAGAATCTTTAACTCCAAAGCATTTAGTTATTGTCAGACAATTATTAGAAATTTCTATAAAGACCATAGTAAAAAGAGTTATACTGAAAAGAAAATTAATTTGAGTTTTGATGATTACGTTGATGAAATCAATGAAAACATCGAATACACATATGAGATGGAAAATGAGGAACAGCAAAAACTCGAAATGTTAATTCAAAGCGTTATTGAAAAAATTGAAGACCGGATAGATAATGACCCGATAATTAAAAAGAATGAAATTATTGTTGGTGATGCGATTGCAAACGTGTTGAAGAACTGGCAGGTCTTGTTTATGGAAGACAGTCCAGAAGGAAAGTATAATAAAAGAGTGACAAATAAATTCGCTAAAAATAAAATTCTATTGTACCTGAAAGAACAAACTGGTCTGAGCACCAAAGAAATACGAATCGGTATTAAACCATTCAAAGAAATTTATTTTCTGGAGAAAATGGATTACATGGAAGATTAATGGAAAAGTTTTTAATTAAGAATAAGGAAAACATCGAGAAGCTAGATAAATACATCGATGAACACCGGGATGATATCAGAATGATGATAGTGTCACCTGAAATATTTGCTGCTTTTCGAGAATATTATGAACATACCGACTACGAAGAAAAGAATGAATTTCAAGAAGAACGAATGAAATATCGGGGAGTAAGAATGGTTCGGGATGTCTATTCACCAGCATTAGCACTATATTTCGTTAGAAAGTCTGAACACATTAAATTTAACATACCATGTATTTGTGGGGTTTATCAGGATGAGGGACATGAATTAAAATAATTATGAAAGAATATTGGACACCAGAAGTTGAAGAAAAACTTGCAGAATATGTTACTACCGAAGATATCGTTGAAAAGAATGAAATTTTTGATAATCATCTTTTTATTCCGTTTAGAAAACTTATTGACGCTATTCTTGAACGATATCGCCTTCATTTTGTCGATGATGACGTGAGGCTTGCAATATTAAGTCACTTAGTACTGAATGTGGGTAGGTTTAAGCCTGACACTGTGTATCCAAGTGGTAAGAAGGCAACTGGTAAGTCATATTGTATTGTTTTAATTAGGAGTTGGATGGCTGATTGGAAACTTAAATATGCTCGTCAACGAAAAAATATTAGTTTTGATGACTGGTATAAAGACAATCCAGAAATATAATAACCCGTATTTATATGTACTAAAACTATAATTATGCTAAGACAATAGTAAATAACCGAAAAAGAATAAAATTAAACACTTATGTGTCCACGTCCTAAGAGAAAACAGTTAAAATTCGATGAAGAAAGTGTAAATAAACTTCTTCAGGAAATATATGATGAAAGTCATAATATCAAAGCAAAAATTATCCGATTATATAATAAATGGGAAGTCAAAGTTAAAGAACCCGGTGAGGTTCAGGCAATAGGTGGTGAAATCATTAAATTGATTGCTGCCGAAGCCAAAAACCAAGAGCAGAAAATTATGATTCTCAAGTATTTAAAAGAGGTTGTCTTTGATAAGAAAGATGGTGCTGTTTTTGGTAAGACCGAAGCACAAGAAAAGGGTGAGTTGACAAGTGAAAGACAAAGCGAATTACTGGATATCGTTGCCAGAGGCACAGGTGTTAGTAATGAAGAATTAGAAAATGAATAATGAGTTTAGCTGACGACAAAAGAAATGTTTTTACTACAATTGGTTCCTATACTTCCTTAATTCAAGAAAGTAAGAAGCCATTGCAGACAGATTTATTCCCGTCAATCAACAATAAAAAGGACATCGTGCCCTTTTTACTTGACGTAATGAAAACTGTTGCTGGAACCGATGCATTGAAAGAGACTATTGGTGGTATGTTTACGGACCTAATCGATAATGTGGAGCCACAATTAAAGGATGTGTTGAAAAAACAATTCATTCAGTCAAATGCCGACAATTTATTGCCTACAACCGGAAGCAATTTCAAGGATAACGGTATTACGTTACCAGTAAAAGACATAGATGTTGGTGGAAAGTTAAAAGTTAACCCCGCTACTGACCAAGGCAGTTTATTGTATGAAAAAGTAACACCAAACTTTGACCAAAGTGCTTATAATGCTATTTTAAATGAAGGTAGTGACGTGAATTTCAGTGTGTTTACGTTAAAATATAACGGCACAACCGATGAAATGCAAATAAGACCCACGACTGCTGCTAAATCTTTAAAAATTGGGGATTTCTTTACACAATATATTGATGATGCCGTACTTATTGATAAAAAAGAAATTACGACAAAAGTAATGGATGCGTTTTATGGTACACTTGCAAAAAAACAAAATAAAACCGTAGAACAAAACCACGAAGAACTAGAAGTTAGTTTACAACTTGAACAAGTACTTAATAATGATGATAGTTTTGAGATTCCTCCAGAGGATTTAGATGAGTTACTTAAAAAAGCACGTGAATTAACTGCTGGTATCGTGACATATGACTTGGGTTGTGGATTAATAGCACCAGAACTTCAGTTCGGTGACTTAGATAATATGATTCAAAATGTATCAGGTTCAACGGACCCATTTTTTGTTGCTAACCAATTCGAAGCAACTATTGATGAAAGTACTAATGGTGACCCGACATTAGAAGATGCGACTAAAGAAAATAAGGAAACAATTAAAGACGGTTTTTTTCAGAAAATCATCAATGCCCTCACAATTAAAATGTTGGAAGCCGTGACAACTGCACCACAAGTACGAGTATTATTGGGTATGATGAGTTCGTTACAAAATAATGGTGAGGTTAAAATTAATAAGGCAAGTGAAGACATGAAATACTTCAAAACCTGTATTAAGTGTATGGCAAAGGAAATAATGAGGCTGATTGCTGAATTCATTTTCGCATTAGCTGTTGCTTATTTAATAAAATTACTGAAACCAGTAATTATAAGAGTACTTAAAGAAAAAATAAACCAGTATACTGGTATTATAACAAGCCTAACGGGTGCGTTAGGGAAAGTTACAAATGTAATAACATAAAAATCATGATAGTAGACCAAAAATTAAACAAAAAATTCCTTGGCGTTTATCTAATAGATGGAGCGACTGACGGTACACAACTTGCTACAACTTCAAAACCTAACGGTTTTAGAAGAGTATGTACAAGATTATTCTTGGGTTGGGAATGGATTAGTATTAAAAAACTAAAGAGCCTAAATTAATATGGCAGCGATTGATTTCAATAGTATCGATGCAATTATTGGGGGATTCGATAAAATATTGAACCTCTCATCAGTTGGTGGTCCACCACCCGTACCCACACCACTTATGTTAATAGGTGTGCCCCTACGTGCTGGGTTGTCACCAACAAAAATAGCATCACGTATTATTGCGAGAAAATCTGAAGCTGGATTACCTGTTGGTGCGCTGCCTTCGGGAGCAATTAGTCCCGATGAAATAATGGAAAGAATCAGAATTGAAGAAATTGTTAAAGCACTTCAACAAGATGCACTTATTTCTGTGGCAATTCCACCGGGAATCACGTTGACAGCAGCAGGTATTTCACCAACTGGACCCGTTTCGGTATTCGGGTCAACAATAACATTTTCAAAAGGTTATGGGGTAATACAATAATGGAAAATTTAAGTGGATATACACCAACACAGTTACTTAAAATAAGTAATGATATCTGTGTGAAACATGAAGCCTTGAAAAAGGAAATTATTGCCGATACCTATAAATTGGAGGAACTTGAAATAAATCTTAACGAAAAGGCACGACAGTTGGAAGAACTTGAAAAAAATTACGTGGAAATCATTGAAAAAATAAGTACATAATGCCATACGATAAGCCAATCATACAAACCAGCAATCCTAATAAAAAGGAACATGCCAACATTCAAAGAAACAGAACCATTTTCTACGGTGAGGTTATAAGCATTGTTGATGAAACCGATGGTGGTATAATTAAAGTTAGAATTCCTGAACTCGATAACAGAACAGGAGATAGTGATTTACCGGATTGCTACCCTTTACAACCCAAATTTTTCCATCTATATCCACAGGCTGGGGAAATGGTTAGGATTTTTGTTGAAGACAATAAATTTCCAGAAAGAAGTCGTTTCTGGTTAGGTCCAATTATCTCACAACCACAAAAAATCGGATTCGATTCGAGATTCAGTGCGCTTTCGACAACCAATCTCGGTTTAACTAAACCCCAGAAAGCACCTACAACATATCCCGATGCTGTTGGCGTGTTTCCAACAAAAGAAGATGTGGCGATTATTGGTAAAGTTAATGCTGATATCATACTCAAAGTAAATGAACTGCATCTCAGAGCAGGAAAACACGAAGATGGTGATATATTAAGTCTCAATGTAAAGAATCCTGCACATATAGGATTAGTTTATGAGCCACTTGAAGGTAATAATGATGATTTTTACAGTAATACCATTATTCAAAGTGATAAGATTGCCCTGATTACACATGAAGGTAATCCCAAGTTTAAAGCTGCTAGAATGACTCCAGAGGATAGAGTGAGGGTATTTGCCGAAGGACACCCATTAGCCCGTGCAGATGTCTTAATTGAAGCCCTAGAGGTCATTAGAATTGCATTACTAAACCACATTCATCCATATCCGGGTTTAGCAGCAGATAGAGCAGCCATAATTAAAAAACTCGAAGAAATACAATTCGAAGCCATTCTACAGAAAAACGTTGTCACGAACTAAAATTTTTGTATATTTGCTGCAATGAACATCGAGGTTCCCAATAAATTTTTCACTTCATTTAACGAAGTCACGTTTCATGATGAACCACATAAATATTATGTGGATGGTAAAGAATTGGTGAGTGTTACTACATTAATCCATCGATATCAGGAAGAATTTGACGAAGATTATTGGTCAGATTATAAAGCCAATGAATACACTCTTACTCAGAGAGAAGTGTTGCGTGCTTGGGAATTTATAAACAAAAAGGGCACAATGAAAGGTTCGGCAATCCATGACTACGCAGAAAGATTGTTTTTAAATAAAATATTCCCCTATCCGAAACAACAGATTCTTGACGAATTCGGATTTGACCCGGTTTTACCGGAATACGAGATAACGAAAAAACATGTTGATAATTTCTATAACGATATTCAAGGAAAACTCATTCCGATACGAACAGAGATGATAATATACGATAGAGAGTCATTAATTGGTGGAATGCTCGATATCCTATTTTATAACGTAAAAATGAAACAGTTCCAAATTTGGGACTGGAAAACCAACAAGAAATTCGATAAGGAAATGAAGTCCCGACATTTTCATGATGAATTATTTATGTTGGAAGACAGTGATTTGGAAATTTATTCGCTTCAACTTGCCATGTATAAAATGATTATTGAGAAAAATACTGGTATAAAACTAGGAAAATCATATATTGTTTGGTTCAGTCATAATAACGAGAATTATGAAATAATTGAGACCAAAGACAGAAGTTATTACACCAACATTATGATGAACAACAGAATCGCAGAATTAGCTGCATAGAAATCCCAACATTAACACCTAATTTAGTGGTTAATGTTAGTAAAAACCAACAAAGATGACAGAAGATAATAAGATTAGATGCGTTCAAAAAAAGATGGAAGTATCAAAGGAAAATGGTGAAATTTCAGATTTTACAATTAAAGTTGAAGATGGAATTATAAACGTCTACGTGTTCCCAAAAACATCTCTTCAATACATCGTGTGTGATTTCGTAGTGACCCCCACTGGCTGCACCTTCCAATAAAAAAAGCCACCCGAAACGGATGGCTTTAGATTTAGTAGTGTGTGTATCTTATAGGTTAAGGATACATCTCCAAGGTTGAATTTCTAGTGTAATGTTTGTCAGTTCATCATTTGTATAATCGTTATCACCAAAGTCAATACTTACGATTTGACATTGCTCCAAGAACCATTTTTCAACCTCAACACCTGTTGGGTCTAATGATTTAAGTGTAATGTCTTTTTTATAACCTGCTGCGTATCCCATACGTCCTGTAAGAGATTCAGCATGTAAACGAACCCACTCCATAAGTTGCTGTGAAGTAGACGGACCAATTGGGTCTAGGAATGTCACTGACATCGAATCCCAAGTATATCTACCAGCAACATAGTTTTGTTCGTTCATGTACATAATTGGGACACTATTGATTTTCATCGAAGGTCTTTTGAACTTCTGAACTTTCCAAACCTGAATTCCTAATGAGTCGTCAAATACGGCAAAGAATCTATTGACTCTTTTTGGTTCGTATTCGAACGGCATCGTTCTTATCATTGTTTCTTCTGCTGCCATGTTATTTGAATGTTAATTTTCTGCTTATTTTTGCGTTTAATAATAAATACTCTGGTATTTGAAAATCATACCGATAAAAACAAACAAAATTATTTTGGCATAATACCTGTTCTCTGAAATAACCTTAGTTCAGCTTTTCCAAGACTTTTCAAAGTCCTTGGTGGCTTTTCTTCTTCTTCCTCAAAATCCCCGTCATCAACGTCTTCATCATCTGGGAGTTCATCTTGTAAAGGAACTTCAGTAGAAACTTCTTCAACGGGTTCTTCAAATACTTGTGGTGAAACTTTCTCCACCAACACTCTTTCAATATCGGGATTGTCAACATAATCCTCACCATATACAAATCCTTTTTCTTCCACAGGTTCTTCAACCACTGGTGGTTCTGCCATAGGAACAACAGATTCTAATTCTGGTGCTAGTAATTTTGCAACTTCTTCTACTTTAGGTGCTGGTGTTTGACCCAGAGCACTTTTTGTGGGTCTTCCTCTTCTATTTGTCATAATATTCTAATTTATCGTTATTATTATTTCACATAAATACTCATAAATGAAAAAGACCCACTAATCGTGAGTCTTTTCCTTACTTAAACCTTATTATCAGCCACCTACGTCATCAAATGATGCACCAGATGGTGTGATGGTGAATGTAATACCGATGAATTCAACAGCACGTGTTGGTTTCAAGAATATTTCACCATATAGCTCGTTTCTGTCACGAGTTTCGGGAGTGTTATTACTATTGTCCATTTTAACCCTGAAGTCGGTTAGACCTCTTTCTCTCTTGATGCTATCAAGAATTGGGTTTACTTTATTTAAGAATTGGTCAATAGTTGCTTGGTCGTTCTGTTCGAATACAAGTCTGATTGCAACATTAGCAATAAGAACCTTGATTTGAAGCAGTAATCTACGAACATTGATTCTATCAAGTGCACTTTCTTTAACCTGAAGAGTCTTCTGACCAAAAATTGCAGTACCTGCATCAGCGAAATCAGCCATTGGGTTGATTCTACCTGCGTAGATAATATCACGTGCTTCCAGAGACAATTTATACATTGACTTCTTGGCGTTAGTTACACCACGATTCAGACCAGCAGGTGCGAACCAAGGGAATCTCACGTTATCGGTAAATGCCATCGCTCTTACAACTTCACCTGTTGGTGGAATATAAACGTTGACGTTATTCTGAGTATCACGCATCTGAATCCAAGGGAAGTAAGTACAAGT
>Ga0307380_10003402_pt1 | contig 21992 bp, 15 predicted proteins | sample UN3MG_FD_202239 | JGI IMG/M metagenome (GOLD analysis project Ga0307380, IMG submission 202239) | Soil microbial communities from Risofladan, Vaasa, Finland - UN-3 | ecosystem: Environmental > Terrestrial > Soil > Coastal area > Acid sulfate soil | place: Finland: Risofladan, Vaasa | collected... | reverse complement strand
CCATCGCTACGCGAAGGTCCGGCGGCTGCGGCGCGTACGTGCGGGCCGGCCCATCGAGACGCTGCTGGACCTGCGGGAGGGCGACTACGTGGTCCACGTCGGCCACGGCATCGCCCGCTTCGAGGGCCTTCGCGTGCTCCAGCGCGACGGGCAGAGCGAGGAGTACCTCACGCTCCGCTTCGCCGACCGGGCCAGGCTGCACGTGCCCGCCTCGCAGATCCACCTGGTGCAGAAGTACATCGGCGCGCACCGGATGCGCCCGTCGCTGAGCAAGCTCGGCGGGGCGACGTGGGCCAGGCAGAAGAACCGCGTCGCCGAGGCGGTGCGGGACCTGGCCGCCGACATGCTGAAAATCCAGGCCACCCGCAACGTGGCGCCGGGGGTCGCCTACCCGCTCGCCAGCGACTGGCAGCGGCAGTTCACCGAGGAATTCGTCTATACCGAGACGGAGGACCAGCTTGTCTCGATGACTCAGATCGGCCAGGACATGGCCGCCTCTCGCCCGATGGACCGGCTGCTTTGCGGCGACGTTGGCTACGGCAAGACGGAGCTTGCGATGCGCGCGGCCTTCAAGACGGCGGAGGCCGGCAAGCAGGTCGCCGTGCTGGTGCCGACGACGGTGCTGGCGGATCAGCACCATCGCACGTTCAGCGAGCGGTTCGCCGACTACCCGTTCTCGATCGAGGTGCTCAGCCGCTTCCGCAAGCCGGCCGAGCAGCGCGACGTGCTGAAGCGTCTGGCCGCCGGGCAGGTGGACATACTGATCGGCACGCACCGTATCCTCAGCGACGACGTGAAGTTCCGCGACCTGGGGCTGGTGGTCATCGACGAGGAGCAGCGGTTCGGCGTGGAGCACAAGGAGAGGCTCAAGTCGATGCGGGCCACCGTGGACGTGCTGACGATGACGGCTACCCCCATTCCCCGCACGCTGCACATGGCCCTTCTGGGCATTCGCGACATCAGCGCGCTGGCCACCGCGCCGCTGGACCGCCGCGCGATCCACACGGAGGTCTGCCACCACGACGAACGGCTCATTCGGCAGGTGATCCTCCGCGAGCTGAACCGCCAGGGGCAGGTTTTCTTCGTGCACAACCGGGTGATGGACATCGACGCCCTGGCGCGGCGGCTGCGCGCGCTGGCGCCCGAGGCGCGGGTGGCCGTCGCGCACGGCCAGATGCCCGGCCGGCAGCTCGAGGAGACAATGCTCGACGTGGTCAACCAGCGCGTGGACGTGCTTCTGTGCACGACGATCATCGAGTCCGGGCTGGACATCCCGACGGCCAACACCATGGTCATCCACGAGGCCGACCGCTTCGGGCTGGCGGAGCTGCACCAGCTTCGCGGGCGCGTCGGGCGCTACAAGCATCGGGCCTACTGCTACCTGCTGCTGCCGCAGACCCGGCCGGTTTCGGCGGAGGCCGCCAAGCGGCTGAAGACCATCGAGGAGTTTTCCGACCTGGGGGCGGGCTTTCAGATAGCGATGCGGGACCTGGAGATCCGCGGGGCGGGCAACATCCTCGGCCCGCAGCAGAGCGGGCACATCGCAGCGGTCGGGTACGAGCTGTATTGCCAGCTTCTGGAGCGGTCGGTGGGCGAGCTTCGCGGCGAGCCGGTGGCGGCGCTGGCGGAGGTGCACGTGGAGCTGGGGGTGGACTGCTATATTCCCAGGGCGTACGTGCCGTCAGACCGCCAGCGGATGGAGATCTACCGGAGAATGGCCCGCTGCCGGAGCCCCGAGGACCTGGGCCAGCTCCAGGCGGACCTGGCCGACGCATACGGGCAGATCCCGCCGAACGTGCAGACGCTGCTTGATCTGGCGGAGATTCGCGTGCTGGCGGCGTCGGCCGGCATCGACAGCATCGTCCGCATGGACCCGGACATCGTGTTCACGGTGCGGGACTTCTCCGAGGCGCGTGACGTGTTCGAGGGCGCGGCCGGCACGGTGCGCCTGCCGGACGACCACACGGCGCACTGGAGGCCCCCGCCCGAGTACCGCCAGATGCCCACGCTCGTGAACGTGCTGCTGGCAAGATTGAGACGCGGGCAGACAGCGGGTATAATCCGCGGCGGGTGAATCCGGAAATGCATGTATCCCGCGCGATTCTGGTGATCTGGCTGGCGGCGGCCGTGGGCGGCTGTTCGTGGATGAAAGAGCGCTGGCCCTGGCGAAAGCAGCAGGTGCCCGTGACGGAGGCCAGCGAGCAGGCTCGGCTTTCCGCACCGCCGCCCGCCGCCGAAACCCAGCCCGCCGAACCGGAGCCGAACCAGGCCGCCGTGGCGGTCGCCCCCTCGGACCTCCAGCAGCCGACGCGCCTGACGGACCTGCTGCCCGAGACGTCGCCAGCGGTCCAGCCGCCGCCCGTCAGGCCCCCCGAACCGACCAGCGCGCCCGCCGCTGAGCCGAACAGGACAATCCTCGCGCGCCCCGAGGTCGTCGCCAGCGACGGCCTACAGGTCAACAACACCTATGTCACCATCGAGGACATCCTCGCCGCCGCCGCAGGCCGGCTGTCCGAGCTGCCGAGGAACCTCACCGAGTCGGCGTTCGGCAGACAGGCCGGCGAGATCATCAGCTCCGAGATCCGCAATCAGATGCGCAACGCCCTGGTCTACCCCGAAGCGCAAAGCCGGATGCAGGACAAGCAGAAGAGCTACGTCGATGAGGAGATAAGCAAGACGCTCCGCCAGATGATCGCCGAGGCGGGAGGCAGCCGCAGGAAACTGGAGCAGATATGGATCGAGCGCGGGACCACGCTGGAGCGGGTGCTCGACGAGCACCGGCGGACGCTCATTGTGAACCTGTACCTTCAGGCGCGGTTCGTTCCGTCCATCGTGATCACGCGGAAGATGCTCTACGACTACTATCGCAAGCACCGCGACACCGAGTACACGCTTCCCAAGAAGGTGCAGATGCAGATCATCGCCGCGCCGTCTACGGCGTTCCTGACGTCTCGCCAGCCGACCGAAATGGAACGCCGCAGGGCGAAGGCAACGGCACGACAGGCAATCGCCGAGGCGGACAAGGCCATCCGCGCCGGGCGCGGCTTCGCCGAGGTAGTGAAGATCTTCTCCAAGGGGCCCAAGGCCGAGGCCGGCGGGCTGTGGCCACTGATGGGAGCGGGAAACTACAAAGAGGCGGCGGTGGAGGCGGCCGCCTTCGTGCTCCGCGAGGGGCAGGTCAGCGACATCATCGAAACCGATTCCGGCTACTACATGGTGAAGGCGGCCAAGGTGGAACCCGGCAGGGTCCTGTCCTTCATGGAGGCCCAGGAGGAGATTGAAGATCTGCTGACCCGCCGGCAGTATGAGAGCCTCCAGGAGAGGTACCTGCTGGCGAAGACGCAGGGGGCGTCCATCGTGCCCTCCAAGCGACTGGAGGAGATCGCCCTCCAGAAGGCCATGAATCGATACTGGCGCAAGTAATGCCAGTTCGTCCAGGTCCTTCCGGCTTCACCCCGCCGGCTTCTGCCAGCCGAGGCAGGAGTTCTCGCCCCGATCTCCAAAGGGCACTGCGAGGCAGGGATCGCCCACGAACAGGGAACATCCACCCCTAGGCAGGCTAGCCACCCTCCGCCCTGGTCGGGTGCAAGACCGCTGCGGCCGCCAGTGTCGTGGGCGTCAGGGGCTTGTGCCGAAGGCGGATGTAGAAGACAACGCCAAATGGGTGCGCGCGAGCGTACTGCTCCGCGTCATCTGCTCCGCAGCCCGCAGCATGTTTGTAGTTCTTGTCGGTCGGCCCGTCGTGCAGGCACGCGATGGGCACATCCTTCTCCAGGCTCACTACGCGCTCTTCGCATTGATAGAGGAGCGCATCCACGAGCGGTCTTCCGGTGTTGGCATCGGGTGGTCTGAAGAAGCCGCGGTAGCTGCTGGACCAATGGCAGGCAGCGTCAAGGGGCCGGATACGGACGCGATGCGAGTATCCGTTGGAGGTGGCCAAGTCCGGCCAGGCGAGGATGTCTACCACCCACGCCGTGGAAGGCGAGAAGCCTCCCCTGGACGCAATCGCGGCGCCGACACCTCTGGGCCACAACTCGTTGCCGTCGACGAAAACCCGAGCATCGAACTCAATGTAGCAGCCCCCGGCTACGGAGGCCGGCGCCTTGACGATGTACGATGCGCCCTGAACCTCCATCAGGTCGAGTAGGTCCCCGCCCTGGCGTGCGAACTGGTCGCCGAAGCGGTAGGCAGGCGTTACCCGCCGCGCTGTGCCCGCCGGCACGCTCGCCATCATGCTCCGGATGTTGGGGCGGATCAGGTCCTCTTGCGGCGCGCACGAGGACAGCATGAGACCGACCGCGATGCACACAGACACGATCCGAGAGCGAGTGTTGATGATCATTTGTCACCTCTCCGAGTTCCCCTTCGCCGGGATATACCTGGTCACATACGGACTCTCAACTGGAATTGCGGGACCTGGGGGAATGCCTACTGGATTATCCCGAGGCCCTTTCGTGCGGAGTTGGCCCCATCCCAGCGGTAGTCCTTGAGGGCTTCGACGATGTCGCTGGCCAGTCGCACGGCGGCCAGGCCCTCGTCGGCGGTGACAGCCGGCGGCTCGCCGTCCACGACGGAGCGCCTGAACGCCTCGGCCTGTTTGCGCAGCGGCTCGGTGCCCTCGTCGATCTTCAGCTCTTCCACGCGAAGCAGCTTGGTGTAGTCCACGGACTCCGCCAGCTCGGCCAGGTCGGCCACCTCAAGCCTGCGGGCCATCTGGAGCAGGTCGAGGTTGGCGCTTTTCTTGATGACGACGCCCACCTTCTTGACATAGTCAACGGAGAGGTACGCCTCCTCGGAGAAGACTCGCATCTTTCGCTCGGTCTTGATGGCGAGCCGGCTGGCGGTGAGGTTGGCGACGCAGCCGTTGTCGAAGATCAGCCGCGCGTTGCAGATGTCCTCGTGCTCGCCGATGACGTTGATGCCGACCGCGTGGATCTGCTTGACGCGGCCGCCCGCCATCTTCAGCACCAGGTCCAGGTCGTGGATCATCATGTCGAGCACGACGCCGACGTCGGCCGACCGGAAGGTGAACGGGCTGATCCGGTTTGCCTCGATGAACTTCGGCGCGATGGCGTGCTTCTGCATGGCGATGACGACGGGGTTGAACCGTTCCGTGTGGCCCACCTGGACGACCGAGCCGGTCTTTTCAGCCATCGCGATGAGGGGATCTGCGGCTGCCGGATCGTTGGTTATGGGCTTCTCGATCAGGACCGGCTTGCCGGCCTCGACGAAAGGCCAGGCGGCCTCCACGTGGTTGACCGTCGGCACCGCGATGATCGCCGCGTCCACCAGGTCGACCGCCTGCCGCGCGTCGGTGAGCGCCCGGCAGTTGCGCTGCGCCGCGACGGCCTTGGCGACGGCCGCGTCGGTATCCACCACGCAGACCAGCTCCGCTCCGGCCATCTCGCTCAGGACACGGGCATGGAGCTTGCCCATGCGACCGACCCCAACCACCGTTGCGCGAAAGCTCATCGATTCATCTCCGGTTGTCCCTGCGGCGCGGGAAGTCCTAAGGCCGCAGGACGGCCACATCATCACGCGCCGACCACGACAGCGCCAGTTCACAGTTGGCGCGCCATGAAATCCGAAACCCGAAGCACGAAACCTGCCTGCCGGCAGGCAGGTCCGAAACAATCACGAAATCCCAAGGCCCCAATGTCCCAAACGGCAAAGCCCCGTCTTTGCGGGGCGGTTTTGAGCATTCGGGCTTGCTGTTTCCGTCATTGTTTCGGATTTCGGGTTTCGAGCTTCGCTTTTTTTCCCGGTTCCTGCTGAAACTGGCGTTGTCGCACTCCTCGCCGCCTCCAGGCGGCGGCCGCTCACTGCCCTGGAAGGGCCCATCGCAGCTCCGACGGCATGCGCTCGCCGGCCTCCGGCGGCGTACGACCGCGAAACGTCTCGCGATGCCGCCCGAAGACTCCCTTGAGGCTGCGCTGGCAGAATTCGCACAGGGCCGCCACCTCGCCCTCCACGCCCATGTTCACCAACTGCTCGATCTTCGTCTGAAGGGCCGACTCGTCGTCGAACAGCTCGCGGAGCGTACGGCGCAGCTCCCGCTCCTCCGCCTGCGACAGGCCGGCCGCCCTTATGCCCGCCTCGTGCACGCCCTGGACGGCCGGAGGCAGCCAGTTGTAGTCGCGGCTGTAGAAGTCCGTGTACGGGGGCACGTCGCGACGAACGGGCGTCCTGGGTCCGACCCGGGCGTAGCGCCCGACGGTGGTGAAGTGGTGGCATCCCGCCAGGTCCTCTATCACCGCGCCGCTCTGCACGCGGACGTGCCCGGCCAGCAGCACCTTGTGCCCCAGGTGCGCGTGGTCGTCGACGTAGCAGTCGTGCGCGATGTGGCAGCCGTCCAGCAACACGTTATCGTTGCCGACGTACGTCAGGGCCCCGCCTACCTCGGTTCCGATGTGCGCGGTGACCTTCCGCCCGAAACGATTGCGGTGGCCGACGACCAGGGCGGTGGGCCCGCCGCGGTACTTCAGGTCCTGCGGGACGGCGCCGAGGACGCATCCTTCCTCGAAGCGGTTGGCCGAGCCGATATGCGTATGGCCGGTGACCGAGACCCTTCGCTCAAGCACGTTGCCCGGACCTATGATCACGTCCGGGCCGACGACGCAGTACGGCCCTATCACCGCGTCCGGCGCGATGCGGGCGGAAGGATCTATCTCTCGCGTGACGGTCAGCTCGGCCATCAGGAGCCCTCGCCGGCCTTGCCTCCGCGGATGGCCTCGAGCAGCTTGGCCACGCGCGGGTTGATATCGCGGGCCCTGGACAGCTTCCGGATCGCCTTCTCGCTGGGCTGGTCGTCCTGCCCGTTGAAGACGGCGTGAAAGGCCTGCTTGAGGGCCTTGATGTCCTCGTCGCCGAAGCCGCATCGCTTGAGATTCTGTGCGTTGACGCCGCGCACGCGATACGGAAAGCCCTGCACGATGGCGTACGGAGGGGCGTCGCGGTCAACCCCGGCGAACCCGGCGATGAACGTGTACGCCCCGACCGTTACCCCCTGCTCTATCCGCGTGAAGCCGCTGGTGCGGATATAGTCCTCGATCGCGGCGCCGGGGCCGACGTGGGTGCAGTTGGCGAAGATGCAATGATCGCCGACCAGCGCGCCGGCGCCCACGTGGCAGTCGATCATGATGAGGTTGTCGCGCCCGATACGGGTGGGCTCGGCCGGGCCCCCGCATACGGTAACGTGCTCGCGTATGGAGTTGGCGTCGCCGACTATGACCGCGCCCGGCCCGTCGTCCGCGGCGCCGATCACGCACATGGGAAAGACGTGGTTGTTCCGTCCCAGAACCGTACGACCGGCCAGGGTGACGTTGTTCTCAATGACGCAGCCGCCGCCGACGCGCACTTCCGGCCCCACATACGTAAACGCCCCGACCCTGACGTCATCCGCCAGCTCGGCGCCTTGCTCGACCACGGCATGGGGCGAGATATCCGCCATACGGCTTGTGTCTTCCTTCTCAGACCGGCTCGTCGTCCACGAGCATGAACTTGATCTCCGCCTCCGCGGCGATTTCCTGACCGACGAATGCCTTGCAGCGGCAGTGTCCCGTTCGCGTTCGCACGTGCAGCGCCTCGGCCTCCAGGATCAACTGGTCGCCCGGGCGCACCGCACGCCGCATCTTCACCCGGTCCATGCTCAACAGCACCGCGATCTTGCCCGTGTGCTCCAGACGCTGGCTCAGAAGGATGCCCGAAAGCTGCGCCAGCGCCTCCAGGATCATCACGCCGGGCATGATGGGCTGGCCGGGATAGTGCCCCTGGAAGTAGGGCTCGTTGATCGAGACGTTCTTGACGGCGACGGCCCGGCGGTCGGCCTCCAGCTTCAGCACCCGATCCACCATCAGGCAGGGATACCGATGCTTCAGAAGACGCATGATCTTCCGAATGTCCATCACCGGCTCGCCGGCCAGGATTTCCGCCTTGCCCCGCGCGGCGAGGCCTTCGGCCAGGCTGCGTACCAAAGCGTGATTGAGCTCGTGGCCGCTCTTGTAAGCCACGATCCGACCCCGCAGCCGCCTGCCCATCAGGGCCATGTCGCCGATCAGGTCGCAGACCTTGTGCCGCACGTGCTCATCGGGGAAACGCAGGACGTTTTCCAGCGGGCCGTCGGGCGTCATCACAACGATGTCCTGGGGCGTCAGGTGCTGCCCCACTCCCTTGGCCTGCTGCTCGCGAGCCTCGGGCTCCAGAAGGAACGTCCGGGCCGGGGCGATCTGCGTGACAAAGTCGTCCTTGTCCAGCCGGAAGCCCAGCACCTGCCGCCCGATGGTCGGCATGCGCGGATCGTCCAGATCGTAGAGTATCTCCAGGCAGTCCGCCGGGCCCGGCAGGGCAGCCAGCATCGCGTCGCCCTCGGAGACAGCCACCGGCTCGCGAATGACACATACCTCCTGCTCGGCCTGCTGCTCGTCGGTGCCGGCCTGCTGAAGCGCCTCGACAAACGGCATGGGCGAGCCGTCGGCGGAGGGGGTTTCCTCGGCGTTCAGCTCGATGGTGAGGTTGTCGATTCCGCACCCCCAGACGGCCGCCAGCACGTGCTCCACCGTCTCCACGGTGACCGACCCGTTCATCAGCGAGGTTCGGCGGGCCCGCTTGGCGACGCTGCCGATCTTGCACGCGATCCGCACCGGGGTCGCCAGGTCGCTGCGGACGAAGGCGATGCCGGAACCCTCCGGCGCGGGGACGAACCTCACGCTGCACGCAACGCCGCTGAACAGCCCGCGCCCCTGAACGCTGGCGGGCTCACGGATTGTCTTTTGCCGACTCAATGGCCTGGAGCCTCGCTTCCAGTTCCTTTACCCGCTTGAGCAGCTCGGGCAGCTTTAGGGTGGCCAGCACGACCCGCTTCTGCTGCCTGGCGGGACCGGCGGGCATGCCGCCCACCTGCTCGCCGTCGGCCACGTTGGAGGCGATGGCGGCATAGGCCGACGCCTGCACGCCGCTGCCGATGTCCACGTTGTCCCGGACGCCCGCGTGCCCGCCGAGCACGACGTAGTCGCCAAGCGTCGCGCTGCCGGCAATGCCAACCAGCGCGGCAAACAGGCACCCGCGCCCGACCTGCACATTGTGGGCCACCTGGACGAGATTGTCGATCTTGGTCCCGGCCCCGATCCGCGTGGCGCCGAACTTGGCCCGGTCCACGCACACGCAGGCCCCCAGCTCCACGTCGTCCTCAATGACCACCGTGCCGACGTGCGGAACCTTGTGGTGAACCCCGTCGGAGAAATGGTAGCCGAAGCCGTCCTGCCCGATGACGCTGTTGGGTCCGATCCGTACGCCGTTGCCGATCCGGCAGCCGTCCCTTATCACCACGTTGGGCCCCAGGACGGCGCGCTCGCCGATCTCGACGCCCGGGCCGACATAGACCCCAGCGCACAGCGCGGAGCCGGCGCCGATCTTCGCGCCGCTGCCGACGACGACGTACGGCCCGACGGCGACCTCGGCGGCCACCTCCGCATCCGGGGCGATGATCGCCGTAGGGTGCCGCCCGGGCGCGGGCAGGTCTTCCGGGCCGGCCAGATGCCCCAGCAGGTTCGCCACCGCCGGCTGCACCGCGTCCACGCGGATCAGCGTCATGGAAGCCGACGCCGGTTCACGGCCCACGATGGCGGCCGCCGCCTTGGACTCGGCCAGCCTGGCCACTCGCTTGTCATCCGCGGCAAAGGTCAGGTCTTTGGGGCCGGCCGACTCCACAGGCGCGATGCCCTCCAGGGCGAGCGACCCATCTCCCTCGACCTTCCCGCCAACCCACTCGGCGACTGTCCGCACTGTGAATTGTTGCTTCTTCATGGTTGGGAGCGGCGTCCACAGGTTGAGCCGGTGCGGCTCTCACGGCTTGCCCGCAGTGCGATGGGCCTGATTCAGACGCTTAAGGACTGTCTCAGTCAGGTCCACGCTCGGGGCCGCGTAGAGCACCTTGCGGTCCTCCAGAACCTTGCCCAGCTCCGGGCTGCTCTTGGTCTCGGGCATCTTGTGCTCGGTATACAGCACGATGTCGATCCCCTGCTGCTCGGCCACCAGGGCCGCCATCTTCCGGATGTCCTCGTAGAGAATCCGCGTCAGCCCGTGATGCTCCCCGAGCAGGACGGAAGTCTGGAACTTCTTCCAGACGTCACGCTCGATAACGAGCTTCTGCTGTTCCATGGCCCGCTTCTTGTATTCGGGCCCGCCCGGCTTGAGCTGCTGCATCTCCGCCTCGATGCGGTCGATGGCGGCCTTGCGCTGCTTGTCCTCCTCCTCCAGTTGCATGCCTCGCTTCTGAAGGTCGTTCATCAGGTCCTTGGCCCGCTCGTAGTTCTCCAGGACCTCCTTGACGTCCAGAACAGCCACGCGGCTGGGCTTGGCCTGGGCCGCCGTGTCCGTCTGGGCGAAGCCGTTCGTCCACACCATCACCCCAACCACGGCCGCACAGCCCAGCACCAGTACGATTCGCGAAGCCTTCATCGCACACCTCTCTCTGTCCGTAGCGTCCACAGCCAACGTGTATCCGAACTCGGGGGGCGGGCGCGCTCGGCCACGCAGCCGAGTATTCGTCGACCGCCGCGGCGAGCCTATCAGGTTTGCCTTAGAAAGTCCAGCCGAACGTGAAGCTGAACACTTGCGTGTTGTCCTGGTTGCCCTTGACGAGGGGCCAGCCGAAGTCCAGGCTCATCGGCACCGGCCCGAAGAACGGGATAATCCAGCGTATGCCGAAGCCGGACGACACGCGATAGGTGGTGATCTCGGTGTCCGCCTCGACCGTGCCGGTGTCCAGGAACACGACCCCGCGAAGCACCTCGGCGATGAGCGGGAATGTGTACTCGGCGCCGGCGAAGACCATGAAGTCGCCGCCGATCTGATCCATGGTGCCCGCGCTGCGTGGGCTGATGCCCCTATACCGGAAGCCCCTAACCGACCCCAGCCCGCCTCCGTAGAAACGCTCGAAGATCGGCGCGTCGCCGATGATCTGCCCGATCGTCGCCCGCCCGGCAAGGATGTGCTTGCGGTCCAGCGCGTCCACGTAAAGGGTCTTGTAGATGTGGTAGTCGGCCGTCGCCTTGCCGAAGGTGAAGTCGCCCAGCACCTGCTCGTAGGCCAACCGCAGGCTGTCGCCCTTGGAGGGCATCCAGCGGCTGTCCGTCCGGTTGCGGGACAGCGACCCCCTGACGCCCAGCAGCATGTTGGTGCCCTGGACCTGGAACACCTCAGGCGGGGCCGTGCTGGCGACGTTTGTGACCTCAATGCCTTCAAGCCGCGTCGACAGCTCACCGTACCAGCGGTTCTTGAACATGTGCCCGACGCTGACGACCGGCCCGTAGCGCGTCTCGTCGTGCTTCTCCCTCGCGCGGTTGAACAAAAAGCCCCTGACGCCCAGCGAGTATGGTCGGTCGAACAGGTACGGCTCCCACCAGTCGATGGAGAAGCGCATCATCTCGACGCCCGGCTCGAGGGTAGCGCGGAACGTCTGCCCGGCGCCCTTGAAGGCCTCGCCCCGCCAGAAACGCCTCTTGGCGCTGGGCCAGCCCATGATGTCGAAGTTGCGCTGCGAGAAGGAGATGTTGCCGAGCACGCCGTCCTTGCTGCTTACGCCGACGCCGAACATTATGTTCGCCGTTCGGCCTTCGGTGACCTCAACCAGAGCGTCGCGCACGCCCGGGGCCCTGCCGACGGGAGTGATGCTGACCTGCCCGAAGAGCCTCGACTCCAGCAGGCGCATTTCGGACAGCTCCACGGCCACCGTGTTGTAGAGCTGCTCGGGAAAGATCCGCAGCTCGCGCCGTATGACGCGGCTCTGTGTGATAGTGTTGCCGCGGATGATCACCTGCCCCACGCGGTACTGGTCCAGCTCCTCGACCGTGATCACCAGGTTCAGCAGCGCCGGCTGGCCCAGGTGGCGCGCCCATTCGGGCGGGGGAAGCTGCGGGTCGAGAAACCGCTTCTTGGCGGACACCCTCGCGTGGATGTACCCCAACTCCCCGTAGGTGCCCTCGAGCACCTTGACGTCCCGCCGCAACGCAAGGGTCGTGTAGAACTCGCCACGGTGCAGCTCCATGCGCCCCGCGAGCTGCTCGTCGCTGAAGACCTTGTTGCCCTGGAAGACCACGTCGTTGATCCGGTATCGCTGCCCCTCGTCTATCACGAACGTGATGCGGACGTCCTTCTTGTCGTCGGAAAACTCCAGTTGCCGGCCTACCTCGGCGTCGAGGAACCCGTCGGCGACATAGAGATTGCGGATCGTGGTAACGTCGCGCTGGAGCTTCTCGGTGTCGAGGTAGCCCTTGACGATCGGCCAGAAACGCCGCTCGGTGGACACGTCCCACCTGAGCTTCCAGCCGCTGAAGTAATGATTGCCCTGGAAACGGACCTTGCGGACCTTGACTTGCTGCCCCTCGACGACGGTATAGACCAGCTCCCTGCGGTCCTGGTAGGCCTTCCAGTCAACGGACACGGAGGCGAAGTAGTAGCCGTCGGAGCGGTACTTCTTGAGTATGGCCTGGCGCCCGGATTCGGCGGCGTAGCGGCTCAGAGGCCCGCCGGCACCGAAGCCCAGCTCCTTCGTCAGTTCGGCGTTGTCGAACTTCTTGTTGCCCTTGAGGACTACGTTGCTGATGGCGGGGCGCTCCACGACCACGAACGTCACGACCACCCCCCGGTCGGTCTGCGTCTTTTCAACGCTGACGGAGACGAACCTGCCCGTCTCCAGGAGCCGCCGCTCGTCGGCGCGGACGATCGCATCATCGTAGGTGTGGCCGGCGCGGGTTTTTACGTTCGCCAGGATCGCGTTGGTGGACATGCGGTCGTTGCCACTGACCTTGACCTCGACCACCAGGTCGGACGTGTCCTGGGCGCCCGCGGCGACGGCGCCCCACCCCCATATGGCCCCTGCGGTAAGCATCGCCCAGGCGATGCGCCTATATCCCTTCGGTTGTTCCATGGGTGGCAGCCTTGCCCATCCCGCACAAAGACCGCGACGGTCCTCAAAGTGGCGCGGTCGTCACCTTGGGCGGAGAACATAAGCCCTTGCCCGTTCGATGTCAAACAAGTTTCCCCGCGGCTTGGGGGCATGTCGCCGGCCCGGGCGGCCCACGGCGCAGCACTTGCATTTGCCATCCGCCAGCAGTAGGAGAGCCTGCGAGGAATCGCCTTCGACGGCACAGACCCCGCGAAAGGACTCACCGATGAACGGACTTCTTCACCTCGCCCGTCTCCAGGACGGCAAGACGGGCCGATTCTCCTCGTGGGACCGCACGGGACGAAACAAGGACTGGTGGGCCATACCCGCGGGCAAGTCGAGAGTGCTGGCCGACATCAGGGGGCCCGGCGTCATCACGCACATCTGGATGACCCAGGGCAACCACTACCGCCAGTGCCTGCTGAAGATCACTTACGACGGGGCCAAGCACCCCAGCGTGCTCGTGCCGCTCGGCGACTTCTTCTGCCTGGGGCACGGCATCGTCAACTCGTTCCAGTCGCTGCTGTTCACGGCCTCCACGAGCCACAACAGCCGCTTCGCCGCCGGCTGCGCGCTGAACTGCTACGCGCCCATGCCCTTCCGCAAGCGGGCCGTCGTCGAGCTGGTCAACCAGAGCCGCGAAGAGCACCTCCAGTACTTCTACGTCGATTACGAGAAGCTGCCCGAGCCCGTCGAAGAGGTGGGCTACTTTCACGCGGAGTTTCGCCGGGCGAATCCCTTCGGCGGCTGGGGGCACGAAATCCGCGTCAACGTGCCGGAGGCGGATATCCCCAACAAGGAGCGCACCGCCTGGGACAACAACTACGTGATCCTCCAGACCCGTGGCCGCGGGCAGTACATCGGCTGCAACCTGTCGGTGACGAACTTCCAGGGCACCTGGTGGGGCGAGGGCGACGACATGATCTGGGTGGACGGCTACAAGTGGCCGCCCGACATTCACGGCACCGGCAGCGAGGACTACCTCAACCAGGCATGGGGGATGCAGGCGAACGCGTTCCTTCGGAACGGCTCATCGATCCACGAGAGCAACACGGGAGGCTACCAGACCAGCTACGTCTTCCACCTGGAGAACCCCGTGCGGTTCACCAGGGAGATCAAGGTCACGATCGAGCACGGGCACGCGAACCACCTGTGCAACGAGATGAGCTCGGTGGCGTACTGGTACGCAGCCGAGCCGACCAAGGTGGCCCTCCCGCCGCCGGTGGCGAAGCGCATGCCCGTGATGCGCGACGCCGACGGCCGCTGGAGCGCGGACAAGGGCAACCAGTGCCCGGGCAAGCGTATCGCGCCGAACAAGGACATGAAGGCAGCCAAGGCGGCCTGGGCGAAGGCACAGAAGAAGAGGCACTAGGCAACAGGGAGCAGGCAACCGCGCTGTGAGCGGTCCTGCGGACAGGCCGGGCGCCACAGGCAGACCAGCGAAGCGAGTTCACGCGGCAAGCGGCATCGGAGGACCATGCAATGAAAGCCGTCATGGTGATGTTTGATTCGTTGAACCGGCACATGCTGCCGCCGTACGGCTGCGACTGGGTGCACGCGCCGAACTTCAAACGGCTGGCCGAGCGGACGGTGGTCTTCGACTCCGCGTACGTCGGGTCGATGCCGTGCATGCCCGCGCGGCGCGAGATCCACACCGGGCGGTACAACTTCCTGCATCGGTCCTGGGGGCCGCTGGAGCCGTTCGACGATTCCATGCCCGAAATCCTCAAGAAGGCCGGCGTCTATACGCACCTGAGCACCGACCACTACCATTACTGGGAAGACGGCGGCGCCACCTACCACAGCCGCTACAGCAGCTTCGAGCTGTCGCGCGGCCAAGAGGGCGACCAGTGGGTCGGCGAGGTCGCCGAGCCGGAGATCCCCGAGTGCGTGTCGGCCGACGCGCGGGCCAAGTCGGACCATTGGCGGCAGGACTGGATCAACCGCAAGCACATGGCCCGCGAGGAGCTTCAGCCGCAGGCCAAGACCTTCGCCGACGGCCTGCAGTTCATCCGCCGCAACGCCGGACAGGACAACTGGTTCCTCCACATCGAGACGTTCGACCCGCACGAGCCGTTCTTCACGCAGGCCAAGTACAAGGCCCTCTACCCGCACGATTACGAAGGGGCGCACTTCGACTGGCCTCCCTACCGCGAGGTGTCCGAGACCCGCGAGCAGGTCGAGCACTGCCGCTACGAGTACGCCGCCCTGGTGAGCATGTGCGATGAGCACCTCGGCAAGGTGCTGGACCTGATGGACGAGCTGGACCTGTGGAACGACACGATGCTGATCGTGAACACCGACCACGGCTTCCTGCTCGCCGAGCACGATTGCTGGGCCAAGTGCTGGATGCCGTTCTGGGAAGAGGTCTCGCACACGCCGCTGTTCATCTGGGACCCGCGCGCGGGCGCGCGCGGCCAGCGGCGCGGCAGCCTGGTGCAGACGATCGACCTGGCGCCCACGATCCTGGAATACTTCGGCGTCGAGCGGCCGGCCGACATGCAGGGCGCGTCGCTGCGGCGGACGGTCGCCGACGATGCGCCGGTGCGTGAAGGGGGCCTGTTCGGCATCTTCGGCGGGCACGTGAACGTCACCGACGGGCGGTACGTGTACATGCGGAGCTGCGCCCGCGACGACAACCGGCCGCTCTACAACTACACGCACATGCCGACGCACATGCGCGGCTTCTTCAGCGTGGCAGAGATGCAGACCGCGCAAATGGCTCGGCCGTTCACCTTCACGAAGGGCTGCCCGGTGATGAAGATCGATGCATCCGGCGGCAGCGGGATGAACCAGGCACGGCGGTTCGGCACGGCCCTGTACGACCTGAAGACCGACCCGCGGCAGCTCAATCCCATCCGGGATGCGGTCGTGGAGAGGCGCATGATCGAGATGTTGGTCGCGCTGATGAAGGCCGGCGACGCGCCGCCCGAGCAGTTCGAGCGGCTGGGCCTTCCGCAGCCGGCAGCCGTGCCCGCAGAGTAGCACAGACCCAACACCCAGGGCGTCGCCCTGGGCTGCGGAATCGCGGCCGGTCAGGCCGCGAGACCCGTCATGGGCTGAGCCTGCGCCAGTCGCCGAGTCATGTAGAAAGCTGTAGGCCAGACATACGCTCGCACAGAGCACGAGAAGGGAGACGGGTCATGCCTGAGAAGATGTGGGCAGCACATCTGAAGGGACGCCGACGGTTCGAGATGGTCCAGGTGGACATACCCCGGATCACGGACGACCAGGTCCTGGCGAAGATCTCCAAGGTGGCTATCTGCGGCTCGGACCGCGGCATCTGGGACGGGCACCACTTCATGAACGAGGTATATGCGTGGGAGGATTTCGAGCCGGGCGACCACGGCCACGAGGCCTGCGGCAACGCCGTCAAGGTCGGGAAGAACGTTCGCCACGTCGAGGAAGGCGATCAGATCGTCCGGCTGAACCTCTACGCCTCGATGGACCTGAAGATGGCCTGCTTCGCCGAGTATGCGGTCTGTGACGCGCCGATCGAATGCAACGGCGGCGATCCGGAGGTCATGTGCTTCGCCGATCCGGTAACCGTGGCGCTGAACCACGTCCACCACGCCGACGTGCATCCGGGAGATACAGTCCTGGTTCTGGGGCAGGGCCTGCTGGGGCTTCTGTGCGCGCAACTGCTGATCGACAACCACGTCAACGTCCTGGTCACCGACCTGGACACCGACCGGCTTGCGATCGCCGAGCGATTCGGCGCCGTCGGCTTTGACGCAGCCGCGGCGGACTACGAGACCCGCATCCAGGACAGCGCAAAGAGGATCGACGCGATCATCGAATGCAGCGGGGCGGACGAAGCCGTGGACGCGTCATGCCGCCTGCTTTCCGTGGGCGGCACGCTCGTCATAATGGGCGCCACACGGACCCGGCTGACGCTGGACTACACGCAGTTGCGCGTCCGAGGCGCGCGGGTGGTCTTCCCCATGAACCGTGTGAACGCCAAGGACAACTGGGAACCCGCGGCGCGGATACTCCAACGCGGCAAGATCGAGGTCAAGAGCCTCATCTCACACCGCGACAAGCTGGCGAACCTCCAGCAGGTGCTCGAGAACTACAACGAGAAATGGATTCGCGTGGTCCTGACGCCGTGAGCGCACGCGAGATCGGCCGCGTTCGCTTGCGCGCCGCTCGCCGCGGCCGCGGGTTTGTGAGGAACCGCCCATGCTGGACATCCTGATCGAAGGCGCGAAGGTCTATGACGGCACGGGCAGCCCGTGGTTCCGCGCCGACGTCGGCATCCGGGACGGGCGGATCGCCAAGCTCGGCGTGGTGAAGGACCGCGCGCGGAGGCGCATCGACGCCGCCGGACTGGCGCTGTGCCCGGGCTTCGTGGACGCGCACACGCACGCGGACGACATCGTCAAGCGGCCGGCCGCCGAGAACCTGCTCCGCCAGGGCGTCACGACCGTCGTCTCCGGCAACTGCGGCGACTCGGAGCTGCCGATCCGCAAGATGCTCGACCGCGTGCAAATCGCCCGTCCGGCGATCAACTACGCCACGCTGGTCGGGCACGGCGCGATCCGCAAGCAGGCAATGGGGATGGCCGGCAGGGGGCCCACGCGCGGCGAGCTGGCCCAGATGCGCCGGCTGGCAGAGCGGGCCATGCGAGAGGGCGCAGTGGGCATCTCCACGGGCCTGTTCTACGTGCCGGGCGCGTACGCGAGGCTGGAGGAGCTGGTCGAGGTCTCGAAGGTCGTCGCCGCGCATGGAGGCGTGTATGCCTCGCACAAGCGAAGCGCCGGCGGAAAGGTCCTGGAGGCGATCCGCGAGGCGGCCGCCGTCGGCAGGAAAGCGGGGATCGCCGTTGAGATCTCGCACCTCAAGCTCCTGCACCGCCGAGGCAGAACGACCCGCGACCGCGCCGAGGAGGTGCTGGCCGCCGTCGCAAGACACCGCGAAGGCGGCGTGGACATCGCCTACGACACGTACCCCTACACGGCGACGAACACGACGCTGTCGTCCGTGGCGATACCGCCGCGGGTGTCAGTCGGCGGGCGGCTCGTCGAGCGGCTGAAGGACGCCGCCGTCCGCCGGCGCATCCGCGGCGAGGTTGCCGGCCGAATCGCCTGGATCGGCGGGCCGGGGAAAATCACCGTCGTGGAGTTCCCTCCGGACCGGACGCTGGAGGGCAAGACGCTGGCCGACGTCGCGCGGGCACGCGGGCGGGACGCTACGGACGCGGCGATGGACCTGATCGTTGAGGGCGAGCCGTGGTGCATCTTCCACGCCCTTCGCCCGCGGGACGTCGACCGGTTCGTCTGCGACCGGCTCGGCATGATCGCCTCGGACGGCGGCGTCGCCGACCCACGGCGGAGGGTCGTACACCCGCGCAACTACGGGACATTCCCGCGAGTGCTGCGCGAGTACGTGAGAGACAGGAGGCTTATGAGCTTCCCGCAGGCCATCCGCAAGATGACCTCGATGCCCGCCGCCAGGTTCGCCATACCCGACCGGGGCATCGTGGCAAGGGGGATGATAGCCGACCTGGTCGTCTTCGACCCGAGGACGGTTGGCGACAGGGCCACGTTCGACAAGCCGCACGCCAACCCGGTGGGAATCCGTCACGTGATCGTCAGCGGGCAGGTTGCGTTCAACGGACGAAGCGTTTCGCGCGAACGATGGGGTGTGGTCCTCCGAGGGCGCTGAGCGCCGCCCGCTGCGGCCGGCTCAATACCCGCCGGAGGGCCTGCCTGACGGGCAGGGTCAGTCCAAGCCATCTTCCAGGCGTGCCGGCCCGGGCCGTAGTAGTCGCACAGGGATCGGGTCTTGCGGAAACCGAAGGACTCGTACAGCGCGATGGCTGCGGCGTTGTCGACGTCCGCTTCCAGAAAGACGCTGCGGACTCCCTCGGCGCGGAGCTCGGCCAGGCAGTCGGCCAGCAGGGCCTTGCCGTAGCCCCTGCGGCGGCGGCTGGGGTCGACAGCCAGGCTGTAAAGCCGCCCCGTGATACCGTTCCTGCAACGGCGGCGGAGCACCAGCGCGTCGGCCACTACAACGCCCTCGTGCCTCACCACGTGGACGGAGACAGTGGGTCTGCGGAGCAGTTGCCGCAACTGCCTCCGAGAGAAGGCGACGGCCTTCTCGAAGGTCCGGGTTTCCAACGATTCCAAGGCGTCCAGGTCCTCGAGGCCGGCGCGGCTCAGCTCGAACGTCGGGCGCGTGCCGGCCAGGCCATCGGTCCGCGCCGCCGCAGGGGCGACGGCCGCCGGCACGGACGCACCCAGCGCCGGCCTGACCACCCACTTGTCCAGCCGATACGCCGGCCGGTAGCTCTGCTTCGTCCACGCCAGCGAGGGCACTCCCCAGTCGTCACCGACGTTGCACCACTCAGTGTGCGACCAGTGCTGCCGACAGAACTCGCTGAAGATGTACTGGGCCGATCCGACGTACTGGTGGTCGGTCTTCTCGATGACGATGCTGCACGTCCGGGCATCGAGCATCTCGCCCAGGGTGAATCCGACCAGCCGGTCTCCGACGAGCAGGACCATTCCCTCCAGCCCCAGCTCGCGGGCGTACGTGATGGCCTCGGCGGTGGCGGCGACGTCCTGGCCTCGCTTGAGGTTCACCGACAGGCCCAACAGGCCGGCGCTCTGCTCCGCCCGATCGTTCCACATGGCCAGCAGCTCCAGGCACTGGGGCAGATGCTCCGGCCCGTAGCGATCTGTCCGCGCGTCGTAGCGGCGGGCGAAGCGGTTGCGGGCCTGACGCTTGGAGGCAAGGTCGCCCCCGGGCAGGTCGATCATCCTTCCAGTGGAGTACACGTAATCGCCGCTCATCGGCTCGACCTGCAAGTCGCCGGGCATCGCCTCCAGCATCTCTTTGCTGACGTACTCCACGCGCGTCCATCGGCCGAGCCCCGCGGCGGCGTTGTAGCCGTCGCAGATTGCCAGGCACTCGCGGAAGGCGGCCGTCAAGCATCCTGCCCCGAGCGGCGGAAACACCATCGTGAGCCCGCCGTCGCCGTTGGCGAAGACACACAGGCAGTCGTGCAGTATCGCCCAGCGGAGGTGGATGGGATGCCGCCAGATGAAGGTGTTCGCAAAGGAGTAGTCCGAGAGGCGTTGCCGACAACACGACAGATGTGAATCGAAGATGGATTTGTCCCCAATCTGAATCGGACGCAATCCATACGATCCAAGTGGATCGTCATCGTCCATGACAGATTTTCACGACCTCCAAAAGGCTTTGCCGCCGGCGGTCGGCCTTCTGCTCCGGACGCTCCGCAAGCGACGGCGGAACCAACGCCGGCAGGCAATGGCCGCACACGCTATCGCCGAGCAGTCCGCGAGGCAAGAGGATTCCAAGGCATTTCGCCCGATCCGGCGCCGGCGGCCCGAGCGGCCCGGCCCCGGTCCGGCTGCGTGGTTCTCACACACGTTCCTAGACGGGGAGCTGGTCGGCTACGTATGAGCCGGGGGCGACGGACTCGAACCGGGTGCACTCTCTCAGGAAGGTCAGGCGGACGACGCCCACGGGTCCGTTTCGCTGCTTGGCGATGAGCAGCTCGGTGACGTTGGTTGGGGTGTAGCTCTCCTCGCCCTGGTGATAGTAGTCCTCGCAGTGCAGCAGCGCGACCACGTCGGCGTCCTGCTCGATGGAGCCGCTCTCCCGCAGGTCGCTCATTCGCGGGCGATGCGTTTCGCGGTCGGTGGGCCCGCGGTTGAGCTGGGCGGCGCAGATCACGGGAATCTCCAGCTCGCGGGCCATCGCCTTGATGCCTCGGGATATCTCCGTTATCTGCTCGTGGCGCGGGGTGGAGGCCCGGCCGCCATACGTCATGAGCTGGAGGTAATCGACCAGCACGCACTTGATGTCATAGGCAGCCTTCAGGCGGCGAGCCTTCGCCCGCAGGGCCACCATGGTCAGCGTCGGCGTGTCATCGATGTAGATCGGCGCCTCCTCCAGACTGCCGGCCGCCACCTGAAGCTCGTTCCAGTCCTCCGGACGGATCATCCCGCGGCGCATCTGCCGGAGGTTAAACCGCGCGTGCGAGCCCAGCAGACGCTGCGTGAGCTGCTCCTTGCTCATCTCCATCGAGAAGACAGCGACCGGATGATGGTCCACCACGGCCATGTATTCCGCGAAGTTCAGCAGGATGCTCGTCTTGCCCATGGAGGGCCTGGCGGCCAGGATTATCATCTCGCCGTTCTGAAACCCGCTGGTGAGCTCGTCGAGCTGGTTGTAGCCGCTCGCCAGGCCGGTGATGAGCCGCCCCTCCTGCTTCTCCAGCGTCTCGAATGTCTGGTGAAGCAGGTTCTTGATCAGGACGGCCTGGTCGCCGATCTGCCTCTCGGCGATCTTGAAGATGCGGTTCTCGCAGGTGTTGATGACCTCCATGGCGTCATGGGTGGACTCGTATGCCTGGTTGGTTATCTCGTTGCCCGCGACGATGAGCTCGCGCAGCAGGGCCTTGTCGCGAACGATGCGGGCATAGTACTCGGCGTTGCCGGCGTCGGGCAGGCCTTCAACCAGCGGCACGACGTAGTCCATGCCCCCGACCTGCTCGAGCTGATTGCGGCGAGAAAGCTCCTCCCGAAGCATGACCAGGTCGATCGGCTTGTTGTTGTGGCGCATGTCCGACAGCGCGCTGTAGATCAACTGGTGGGCCGGGCGGTAGAAGTACTCCGGCCTGACGATCTGGACGAGGGTGTCGATGACCGGAGCGTGCAGGATCATCGCGCCCAGCACGCAGGCCTCGGCCTGGATGGAATGAGGCGGCACTCGCTGGAGATTCTCGCCGCCGGGGGTGTTCGCGCTGGTCATCGCCTTCCCTGGCCTGTGAAGCTTCGCAGGTCCATCAAACTGTACGAAGCCGTCCCTTAGTCAACCCGGCGCCCGCCAGGTGAGCCTCAGTTCGCCGATTCCTCGGCGTCCTGTTCGCTTCGCTCGGCTAAGTCCTGGTGGGCCGCGGCAGTCTCCTGTGTTTCCGTCGGATGGGCCGCAGGTTCCTCCGGCAAGCCCTCATCATGGTGCGGCACAACCCACACGTGAATCGTCGCCGTGATGTCCTCAGCCAGCCGAACGGTGA
>Ga0307380_10003397_pt1 | contig 22000 bp, 14 predicted proteins | sample UN3MG_FD_202239 | JGI IMG/M metagenome (GOLD analysis project Ga0307380, IMG submission 202239) | Soil microbial communities from Risofladan, Vaasa, Finland - UN-3 | ecosystem: Environmental > Terrestrial > Soil > Coastal area > Acid sulfate soil | place: Finland: Risofladan, Vaasa | collected... | reverse complement strand
TCATTTGGATCAGTAGGATCAAACCCATTGAAAACTTCATCACCATCTGTATATCCGTCACTATCTGTATCAACATTTGTTATATTAGTTTCATAAGGGTGCTCTTCCAAGTAATCGGGTAGCTCATCCAAGTCTGTATCTAACATATCAAGTTTTAATATTTTTAAACCTGCATAACTGTTAGCAACATAGAAGGTATTTCTAACTGCAAAAACTCTTTCAGGATAAGAATTATCATAAAAGGAAGCTATTAGAATTGGTCCAGTTGCATAAAACCAATTATAGGCAAAAAAACCTTGATCATAACTAATGGCATAAACCCAATCACCTTGAATAAAAACATTAGTTGCTTGGCCAATCGAGCGGGTGCATAATTTGGTGATCCCAGAGAGATCACGAATATCAAAAATTTGCATACCTAATTCGGAATTTGCTACTAAAGCATAGCCATTAAAAACTTGGATATCATACTGTAACTCATCCTCGGTATTGAATTTTTTAATTAACTGAGGGTCTGACTTGTTAGTGATATCAATTATATGGATGCCATTATGAAAACTTGTTAAATAAGCAGTATTATCAACAATATCTAGTCCAAGGCAAAAATCAACTACTGAATAAATAGAAATCAATCGAGGATCTAATGGATTGCTAATGTTATAGATTTCCAATCCTACTCCCCGAGAAGCTATATATGCAAAACTATCTATTACTACAATATTATCTGAAATACCTGGATTATCGATGGAACTGATGATTAAAGGATTGTATATATCAGTAATATCAATGATAACCAAACCAATACCATTTCCAATATAAATCAAATCATTTTGAACATAAATACAATGTACAATGTTAATTGCACCATCATTTATAGAAGAAATCTCTGTAGGATTCCGAGGATCAGAAACATCAAGTATACTTACACCCGCCCATTGATTAGCTATAAAAGCGTAATCATCAACAACAAAAACATCATTAGTCCTACCACCAAAATGAACACTAGAAACAGAAATGGGTGAAAGGGAATCAGTAACATTGATTATTTCTAAGCCAAATTCATTAAGAAGTAGGAAAGCAAAACCATTCTGAATGAAAACTTTCTCACCCAATTCATCAGTCTCATATTCGCTAATTTCAAGTGGTGCAAAAGGATTACTAACGTTAAGAAGTTGGAAGAAAATACAATTAGTAATAAAGAGAATATCATCAACAAGAGAAATACTTGTTGGTTGATCAACTATTAAATTTGAATCAACATAGGTAAATAATAATTCAGGACTACTAAGATCTGTAAAGTTTACTATGTAAATACCAGTGTCATAAGCAGCAATATAACCAATAGAGTCCTTAACGATAACATCATAAAAATTATTTGAGGGATTGAAACTAGCAACGAATGATGGGGAAGAAGGTGAGGAAATATCAACGATATCTAATCCTGCATTTTCATAACAGACAAAAGCATAATTACCATTGACAAAAATATTTTGAGCATCTTTTTCAGTTACATGATAAGTTTTGATTAATGTTGGATTCGAAGGTATACTAACATCAATAATTAGAAGGCCTTTAACATTATCAGCTATATAAGCATATGAACCAGAAATAACTAAATCATATGCAACACCATCCGTTTGAAGTGAACCCAATTTTATGATATTAGAAGGATCAGAACAATCTAAAATAACCAATTTACTACCACAAGCTAGGTAGGCAAGAGAATCAACAACAAAAATACCTAAAACAAAAAACTCTTCTTCATAACTACCAATAAAAAAGGGATTAATTATATCAGTAATATTAAGAATATGTAAACCACCTTGCTCACAAGCAATGAAGGCTAAATCATCAACAACAAATAAGTCACTGATCCAGCCAATATTAGGATCCCATTGACCAACAAGTTTACAATCATCGATAGAGGACTTGTCGAAGTTATCAACAATGGAAGATTCAAAGGAAAGATAATCAGTTTCAAAAACAAAATCATTAGACAAACTATAAGCTTGAAAAATAGACAATAAAATGATCAGACAAAGAACGGAATTTAATGAGATATTTTTCCCAATATTCATTTTCAACACCTCTCCATAGATGGATAATAATAGTAGATTGTAATTTAATTAAAGTTACGCTCATTTTCACTTTACTCAATTATGGATTAATAACAGTTTGAAAAAAGAAGATTATAATAATGATTCAGAAGATATTCTTGAAAATTAATTCTTGATTCGATTTATTAGTGTCTCAGTATTAATTTCCTTTTAAACAATTGCTATATTGCTAAGCAAAAGGTAGATAAATAGCAACTTAATATCATTAGGTTTGTATCTATCAATACAATAAGGGGAAATACGATGAGAAGCAGGAGAAGCTTATTCTTAATCTTAGTTATCATGCTAAGCATTGCTTTTGGCAGTAGTTATCAGGGAACTCTCGCTGGAACTATATTACACCCTACTCTTCCTAGGACTATGAGTAGTGTGTCAGGGGATGTTACCTTCCCGTTCCCCAAAGAAGTCTTTTTGAGCGGGGATAATTACTGGAATATGACTGACCTATTAACTGTTAATCAAACATTAGATGATATACCAGCAATGGTTGGTGATGGTATAACAGCCTATACAGGTTCTGATGTTGTACCGCAAATTAGTGCAACAATGTATTTGGTGAAATTAACTTTCATCAATTCAACCATTTATGTAGATCATGATGGGTTACCTTTTGATGCTGGTGAAATTTACTTTAATGCAACAATAAATGGTAATTTCACAAAAACAGAAAATGTAGACACTAATAATGATGAAACCATTGATTTGAACATTCAAATCTATTATGCATGGTGCTTCCAATTAGACATTAATATTGATGTTTGGGATGATGACCAATATCCAGATCCTGATGATTCGCTGGGAACCTATCATTTTCAAACAACTAACCCAACAACGCAATTAATAAACCAAACGACCGATTTAGGTGATGCTCGAGTAATACTCCAGCTAGAAGTATTAGCTACCCAAGCTTATGTAACAGCAGAAAAGCTAGCAGATGGTTGTAAACCTTACTTATGGATAACCGATGAAACAGCCTATACTGAAGAAGCTGATGAAGTCTATTCAAGGGTATTATATGGGTATGATTCGACTAAAGGTAAGAATGTTATTTGTATCCAATATATCTATTATTGGGATGAAGAGTACTTCCCATTTCCAATAGACGTTAAATTCCATGAAGATGATTATGAACAATTTCTAATATTTATTGATCCAGCAGATTTTATGGATCCATACCGGTACGTCTTGGATGATGGTAGTTATGTTTCAAACGCACAATCATCAAGGATAGCCATTTGGGAGAATTCAGCAACAACAGGCATTTTGACAACAAATGCTTACATTTCAGAAGAATTAATGCCACTATTAGGATCAAATTATACCACTGATTATAAGACCTTTAATCTAGCAGAAGCAACGAATGAGCTGTTGTTAGGTCTCAGTGGTGTAACAACAATGAAAGTTCTGGTACAAACATCATTTCATAATTTCCAAGAAGGACCACCAGGAACATATGATTATCCTCGAAATAGAATAGGCTATAACTATACTGTTGATGAATTAACTGATGAAAAAATACGAGAATTCTTTAGAAATCACTATGAAGCCTTTGAACAGGGATTATGGTGGATTTCTGAAATAGGCTTAGATACACCAAAGGTGCATCCGTTTACATTCGATGTAATGAACCCATTCCAATTCCCATATATTATAAATGGCTATCCAAATGTTGTGGAGAACATCGAATTATTCCAAGAAGCAAACAAGAATTACATCAGTTATGAATATGAAATAACACTAACATTAGCCTTTTTAATAAAAGCACGTTACACCATTACTTCACCTGATCAAGTTGAACCAGGGGAAGATTTTGATGTCACCATCGAAGTGGAGATGTTAGAAAATGATATTGAGGTAGCGTTTTTGTATGATTTCTTCTTGAATGGAAGCATCAAAGCACTCTTTGTAGAGAAGAATTTCCTTTTCGATTACAATGGTAAGATTGGAGTAAATATCCCATTAGGAACAATAGGCAATATACTGAGTATTTTAGGTTATAATCCCTATACCAAGACAGGTATAAGCATCGATGATGCTGGTTATCTGATAGTAGATAATTTTGCATTATCAACCCATTTCCTAGGAGATATTATGGAAGCAGATGTTTCATTACATCTCTGGGATATCATGAAAACGGAACTACCGGGCTATTATCCAGACATGACTCAATCAATAAATGTACTAGATTGGTTTATGGATGCAATAGATTTCAAAATGAATTCAGTCTTTTCAGGATTTGTTAATGGTACGATCGCCTCAAGTAATCCAGCACTAGCAAGTATTACTGTAGATGAATTCGAGTTTGATGGATCAACAATTTCAACGACAACACATGTGACAGTAGCAGAGGATGTTACAAGCACACAGACATTCGATATTGTATTGGACGATTTAGCCTTCATATTCAGCTTTCTAACAGATTGGTCCTTTGAGATAGACTTTGAACCTGTCATAGCATTACTAGCACCACAATATGCTCAGATGGCCTTTGATCTAGGAACATTCCCGAATGTCCAATGGGGATCAAGTGATAGTAGGCAGATATCTACCAGTACAGTGGAGAAATCTACGGAAGTCAATGTTGCAACAGAAACAGCTGGAACAGCAATGATTGTTATATCAACAACAATGATCCTAAGTATGATAGCTCTTATTTCCATTAGAAAATTCAAGAAGTGAGAGTAATTCTCACTGATCTTTCTTTTTTTCAAAGTTAAATACAAAACAATTTTGAAGATAGCAATTGTAAATATGAAAAAAGAAACAGATAAAGAATTTTAGTAGAAAGTTATAAACAATCTAAACAACCAGACTCTTTATCTTGTTTTTTAGAGCTGCCACAACAATCGCAGCATTCGCAGCAATCACAACAACAATCAGCAGCATCTCCGCCGTCAAAACGAAGCGTGAAAATCTTAAAGATTTCAAATATCACTCTAAATGGTGAGAAACAAAAACCATTTTTATTTCTCATTAAACTATGGAATGTCCCAAATGTTTTTCTCAATTTAACTCCTCAACAATAGCTATAAATCTAATTCCATTGATTTTCCTTGTTTATTTATTTTATGTTCTTGAAATACATTAAGACAACTATACAAAATAGTAATTTTTTCTGATAATAGGAGAAAGAACGCAGAAGATTATTTAGAGATAAAATATTAGTATAATATTGGAGAATATAAAATAGAAATGTGAGTGAAAGGCAAAGTTTGTTGAGAAAGCAATCGAATTGAATCCAGCATTTGATAGAGTGTATGATGGTATGGGAACAGCCTATGAAAGACTGAACGATCTGGAAAAAGCAAAGGAGTTTAAACTAAAAGCAGTAGCATTGAATCCATTATCAAGCCTAAACTGGAATGGCTTGGGATTGAATTATCTACTCACAAAAGATTATCGAAAAGCTATCGTCTGCTTTGAACGAGCTTTAGAACTAAATCCATAAAATTACACTCCCAGAGATATTTTATAATCAACATTGAATAAATGAAAAAGTTAAATCTCATCCAGATATCTCAAGCACTCACCTCCTGAGAAGAGTTTGTTAGGATGATTCTTGAGTAATTAGATAATGAGTTTCCTATTCTAAATAAGAAATTCTTGAATTCAAATAGTGTTTTTCTGGACTTTTAGCTTACAATTAGTTTTAGATAATCTTTCAGACATTTTTAGTTTTTAATAGGTGATTGTTTATTAATCATTTTTTTTTTTGACAAGTAATCATTTCTGTAATTGCATCAAAGAATTGGTATTTTGGTTTATATCCAATCCTTTCTTTTGCAAAATTTATATCCGCACAAGAATGCTTTATCTCAAATCTATTTTTGTTTATATATTCAACAATTGCTTCTTTTTGTAAGGTATTAGCAATTACCTTAATTGTATAATTTAATGATAAATTCTTACCAAAACCAATATTGAAAATTTCATCCTTTAATTTATCATTTTTGGAAGCTAAATAAAAACCATTAACTATATCTTTAACATGTGTCCAATCCCTAGTACTTTCTCCATCTCCATAAATTCTAATTTTTTCACCCAAAATTATTTTCTTGATAAAATTATGTATTGCCATATCAGGTCTTTGCCTAATACCAACTGCAGAAAAAGGTCTTATAATTGTAAAATTAAAATCTGGATATTTTTCTTTAAAATCTAGAATAATTTCTTCACCAGCTAATTTACTTTTCCCATAAACACTAATGGGATTTTTAGGATGCTTTTCATCAATAGGTATGTATTCTGATTCCCCAAAAGCACAAGAACTACTAGCAAATATCATTTTTGGATAATTATTTTCTATAATAGCTTTTAAGACATTAAAAGTTCCTCTAACATTTACTCTCTGAGCTTCTTTGGAGTGAGTTTCACAAAAACTTACACCTGGTTGTGCAGCCAAATGGAAAATTATAGGTGAAACACTTGAATTGTTTATAGTTTTTTTTAACAATTTAGAGAAGAAATTACCATTTAATATATCTCCCTTGACAATTTTAACTCCAATATTTTCAAGTTCAACTGCATTTCTCCATTTTATAGAAGGATCATAAAAATCTGAAAAATTATCAAATATAATAACCTTCCATTTCTTTTTTATTAGAAGTTCTGAAAGATGAGAACCTAAAAATCCTGCTCCTCCTGTTATAATTGCTAATTTATCTTCTTCCATTTTCTTTCTCTCATTATAAAACAAAAACACTATTTATATTACAAAATTTTTAATTTATTAAGAATTTTCTCTTTCTATAAAAATGAAAATTGTATTTATTGATAATTTAATTAAAGTAATATGTTTTAAATCAATATTAGAATATGTAATACAATTATTGGGATGATTATAGTGAATATTTTGATTCTTGGCGGTACGGGATTTGGCGGTTCAGCTTTAGTAAAACGATTATATAAAAACCATACAATTACAGTTTTGGATATTATTGCTCCTAAACATGCTTATCATATTTTAGATTTGTTAGAAAACAATGAAATTAGTTATATTTGGAAATCAACAATTGACATGCAATTAAAAGATATTAAGCAACAAGATATAATTGTTGATTTCGCAGCTCAAGCGGATGCTCCTATGGGATTTTCATCTCCAATTCATACTGCTTATAATAATATACTTGGGATTATTCATGTAATGGAGTGTATTAAACAACATCCTCCTGAAAGATATATTTACATGGGAAGTGGAACTACTTTTGGTCCAAATAAAATTCTCCCAATAAATGAAATTTCAATACAATGTCCATCTAATCTTTATTCAGCTACTAAAACTTGTGCTGAAATAATCATACAATCATATAATCAATCAGATGAGATACCTTTTACAATTTTAAGAAATGGTGTAGTTTATGGTGAAAATATGAGAAGAGAAGTTGTTGTTGCAAAATTCATTATTAATGCTTTATCCTCAAAACCAATGATAATAGAAGGAGGTAAACAGTCAAGAGATTTCAATTATATTTCTAATATGATTGATGCTATTGAAATGGTTATAAATTCACCTCTAAAAAAAGTTAATTATGAGATTTTTAATTGCTCTTCTGGTACAGAAACTACAATTGAAGATTTAGCAAGAAAAATAATAAACATAACAAAAAGTAATTCAAAATTAGTTTATTCAGGATATAGAAAGGGTGAACAGAATTTTCGACAACGTTTAGATATTTCAAAGGCTAAAGAAATATTTGGTTATATACCTAATATTCTTTTAGATGAAGGACTTAATAAAACAATTTCATGGTTTAAACAAAATTTGATTTCAACTTCATGATTTATAATCAATTCTTGTAAATAAATTGAAGGAAAATATATGACTAATGATAGAGATTTTCAAAATATCGCTAAGCAAATCGAGGTTATAGTTATTATTCCAACAAAAAATCGTCCTGATAGACTCTTAAAAGCTTTAAGATCAGTAGTGACGCAAAATAGAAAACCAGATTTGATTTATGTTGTAAGTGATAAAGGTAATTTGTGTTATGATAAAACTAGTTTAATTGTAAAAAATTTTGAAAATAAAGCAAATATTCTATTTATTACCAATACTCGTAATCCAGGTTTATCTGGAACAATTAATACTGCCTTATATAAAATCAAATCAATTCAAATAAATAATAATCCATTTATTGCTTTTCTAGATGATGATGATTGGTGGGACTACAATTATTTACAAGAATGTTACTCAATAGCAATAGAAAATAATTCTAATTGGGTAATAAGTGGACTTGTTAGATATGATGATAATAATCCAAATGGTTTAGCTTTAAATATACCAGAATCAATTTCGGTTGATGATTTTCTTATTACAAATCCGAATATTCAAGGGTCTAATCTTTTTGTAAAATACAATAATATAATGAAAATAAATGGGTTTGATGAGAATCTTCAAAGCACAACTGATAGGGATATTTGTATAAGATTATTAGATATAAATACTAAATATACAAATCTACAAAAACATCTCGTTCATCATAATGCAATATCTACTTATGAACGATTATCTACTCCAGGCTCTGAATATAAAAAAAATGGATTAATTGCCTTCTATAAAAAATATAAAAATAGAATGAATGAAGAGCAAAAGATAAAATTTAAACAACGAGCATTTAATTTGTTTAAAATAGAAATAAGTGAAAAAGATGGATAAAACTTATTGTCATTTTTTATGGGATGGAATAACTATAGATAACAAAGGTAATGTGTTTAGTTGTTGTCATATTAAACCAGTAAACATGGGAAATATTTATACTAGTAAATTATCTGAATTGATTAATACTCCAGAGATTATTAATTACCGAAAAGAATCACTTAATGGTAAATTAGAATGTTATAAAACATGTAACTTATTGAACAAAGAAATTAAAACTGAAATAGACGAGAATATTGAGATAAAATATCAAGAATTAAAAAATTTGCATTTGAATTTTGGAGAGAAATGTAATATATCATGTATTATGTGCAAGCATCCTAAAAGCTTTGCTTCAAATCCTTACATACTTGATTCAAAGGCACTGATTGAAAATATTGATATTTCACCTTTTATAGATATACTTCTTCAAGGAGGTGAACCATTATATATTTCCGAATGTCTTGAATATATGAATTTTCTAGGAAAAATGAATAAACCTTACATAATTTTAACTAATGGTTTGTTGATAAATGATAAAATGGCTAATAAATTATCCTTAGAAGCAAAAGTAATATCCATTTCTATAAATGCTGCTACTGCAAAAACTCATGAAAGGGTAAATAGGGGATCAGAGTTTAATCAAATATTGAGTAATATTAAGAAGCTTCGTTATTACAGAGAATTAAATCAAACAGATTTTATTATTAATGGAAGAATGACATTAACAGCTTTAGCTTTAAAAGAAATTCCAATTTTCCTTGAGATATTTCAAGAATTAGGTTTTGATAAAATAAATTTTGGATACGATAAAGCTACAGTACCATCATTTTTAGAAAGGAATCCTGAGAAAAAAGAGGATATAAAAAAACAAATAAGAAAAGTATTGGAATCATATAATCCACAAATGATAGAAAAAATTGATTTATTACGATTAAAACAATTGGGGCTAATTCTTTAATTTAGAAATAAAGGCTCCTCTAAAAAACTGAATATCCCATAAAAGTTGATAGATAAAAACCTTTAATCCTTTTGTTCTGATTAAATTAGGATAATGTTTTGGTTTCACTGCTTTAAGTTCCCAGAAGATTTTACTCTTTTTTATATTATAGAATTTACTTAAACTTTTAGCACTAATCATACATCCTTCTCCTATTCTAAAAGCTGCTCTAAGATCGTGTTTTACTTTTTCAGGAACGTGATATATATTTGCAGTATTAATAGTTCGAAATTCTAATTTTGCTCGTTTTATTCGAAAAGTAAGATCAGCATCAACAGCAAAAGGAACAATTTCATTAAATAAAAATCCACCAATTTCATTAACAATCTCTTTCTTTACTCCAATCCCTGGCGTAAAAACAACTGGTAGTGAATTAACAAAATCCCTTGCTTCTGCTACTATTTTTGAAAAAAGTATCTCTTTTTTTTCTAAAAAAACTAACTTAGCTCTTACAACTTTAAATTTATCCAATTCCTCATAAATTTGCCTAATACATGTAGGAGTAAATACGGTATCTGAGTCAGTAATGATTACTTTATCATGTAATGCTATAACAAATCCATTATTTGAAGTCAATGATAGATTTCCTTTAGGGGAAATACAATATTTAATCCCTAACTTTTCCAATCTCTCTTGTATTATTTTATTTTCACACAAAGAAACAATAATTTCAGTCTCCTCATCAATACTTTGAATACAATCAAATACTTTGAAATCATTACAACATCTAATGACTATTGAAATATCCAAAAAATTCCCTCATTTCATTCTCTTGATGAAAACAGTTTTTATTCCCATATTATTATAAATAATTGTAAAAGATAAATAAAATACTTTTCGTATGGGGATTTACATTCATGGAAATTGAAAAGAGAATCAATAAATGTGAAGAAATTTTAAATGAAAAATTTCCCCATGCAAAATTAACATTTGTTGGGTCAGGATTTGAAGCAGTTATTTTTGCAGATGGCAAATATTTCTACAAAGTGTTTGATAAATGGCGTTCAAGCAATTATCCTATTTTTCTTGACTTAATAGAGAAGGTTCAAGATAGTAAAAGGATCGTTAAATTGAAAGATTTTCTCAGTGTTAATGAATATCATATTTTAATTTATGATTTTTTTGAGTCAACTGAGTATAAAGGTGGATATGAAACTGACATAAAAGAGTTCATCTTAGAGTGCAGAAAATATGGAATTATCTTTACTGATGTCAAACCAAAAAATTTTCGAATAACTCAAGATGGATTAAAATTAGTTGATATTGGTTGGGATGTTAAACCATTTAATTATAAGGACTTCCTTTTCATGGTTCAACGAGCTTATTTAATGTTAAAAAACTATGATAGAACTGATTTTAAACAACTTGCTCGTTTAGCTATTAAAAATTGGGAAATTTCAGAACTTGACGGTTTTATTACTTTCTTTAATGACGTTTACAAATCGATTTTAGAATTAGAAAAGAATAATCAAATTTCAAATCCCATAACATTATTCAATAAAGATTCATTGAATGAATTTATTGAATTAAAGATACCTAGAAAAGGAAAAATATTAGAAATTGAATACAATAGCGATCAATCATTTTTAGATGATCTAAAGTGCACTAAATCATCAAATGAAATTATAATAGATATAACAGACACTAATTTAGATGATATAAAGCTAGAAAGTTTAGTCACTAAATTAAAAGATAAATTGAGTGAAATAGGTGTTATTTTATTATTAATAAAGAATCCTTATTTTTATCCATTTGAAAGCCAATATCCACTTACACATATTGAACAAAGATTGCTTTATTCTGGCTTTAAAATTGAAGAAATAATTGAAACCTCATATCAAAATGATAAAGATGGATGTTTTTATTCAGATTATTTAATTATAAAAATAAAAAAAATGAAAATAAACAATCATAAAGTAAGTATGTTAATTAAAACATGTTATCAGGATGGAGAAATAATTGAAAGACAAATACGACATATAGTAAAGCAATGCGAATATCCAGAATCATTTTATGAAAAAATTGTAGTTGTCGATTCTAAAGAAAGTGATTTTTTAAGACAATATTCAACTCCTAAAAAAGAAATCCTATTTAATGCTCTAAATAAATTGAGAAAGGAAAAGATAATTGATGATTATATTATCGCTCCAACAGATCCTGAAGAAATTAAACAAATTAATTTAAGATGGTTTAAGTTAGAGACAACTGAAACTCATAGTATAAAGAACATTCCAGTAACTCCCCAAGTATTTGCATTTGAAAAAATGAAAGGAGATTATATACTACAAATGGATTCAGATGTTATTATAGGGCGTCATGATAGAAATCATAATTACATAAAAGATATGGTTAAAGCATTAGAGGAGAACGAAAAAGCTCTATCAGTTTCGTTTAATATCGCTCATTCACCAAAAAGTAAATTAAATAAATATTCATCGCCAGGTTTAGGTGGATATGTTCCAGAAGTTCGTTTTTGTTTAATAGATAAAAAAAGATTACTCGAATGTAGACCTTTTCCAAATGAATTAATTGATAATAGGTTAAATCTCTCCTGGTATCGATCAATTGAACAATATCAAAAGAAAAATGATTACATCTCTCTAAGAGGAGGCAATCCTAAATCTTATTACATACATCCTCCCAATACTAGAAAGTTGAAAATAAATGAATGGTTTTCTATTGTCGATCGAGTTGAGTCAGGATATATACCAGAAATTCAATTCGATAAATTTGATTTAGAAGGATCAGAATCTCAATGGGCTATACCAAAAAGAAATGAGCCATTTATCTTTATCATAACTGGAAGGAATATTTCCACAAGAAAATTCTATCGTTGTTGGCAATCGGTGATAAATCAAGAAAGAATAAATTGGGCTGCAATAATAATTGATGATGCATCGGAAAGTAATATAGTGGAATATATTGATTTACAAATCAAAGAATACAAGAATAAAGTAACTTATATTAAAAATTTCAAAAGAATGGGTGTTTTACAAAATATATACAAAGCAATAAAATTATACTGTATAAATCCTTTTTCAATAATTATAATTTTAGATGCAGATGATATGTTATTGAGTAAAAACGTGTTAGATAAAATAAATGATCTTTATTTATTAGGAACCGATGTAACTATTGGGGGAATGTTAAGAAAAGATAAAGGAATAAATAATTTTATCCCTAATTTCAATAATCCAAGAAATAAAAGAGGTGGAGATGTTTGGGTACATCTTAGAACCTTTAGAAAATATTTGTTTGATAATATTAAAGATGAAGATTTTAAAATAAACAAAGACTGGATTGATAAATTTACTGAATTAACCTATATGGTACCTATAATAGAAATGTCAAAACAACCTTATCATATCAAATGGCCTATTTATTTATATGAACCTACACAAAAAAGAAATGAGGAGCATTATATAAAGAATAAACAAACAATAGATCTTATAAAAAGTAAACCCAAATATAATCAATTTAGCCTATCTGATAATCTAAGTATCAGACCACTTGGTGAATTATTGAAAATTCTTAAAGAGACAAACATATTATTTATTCGACATGCTGAAACTTTAAACATAAAAACACCATCAAATATCCTACGGAAAAAATCATTAGAATTAAGTGAAAATGGTGAAAAGGATTGCGTTTTATTGGGTAGAAATCTTCCTATCAAAATTGATCTTATTATAGTTTCAAATACTAAAAGAACAATAAAGACTGCGAAATTAATCATTGAAGGAAATAATCCTCAATGTAAAATTGAAATAATAGATGATTTGCGAAAAATAAGAAAATACAAACCAAATGAATGGAAGGAATTAGTAGAAATACAAGGTTATATGAATATTCTAGAAAAGTGGTATAGAGGAAAAATATCTGAAGGGATTGTTATTTCTTTCGGAAATTATATTGAAAATCTTATAAAACAAATAAAAGAAAAAATCAATAAAAATAATGCAAAAAATATCCTTATTATTACACATGATCATATTATCAGAACATTAAATTACTATTTCACAAAAGAAATAATCAAAAAGATCCCTTATCTTTATGGCTTTTTAATCAAAAAAGAATTATTGTAAAAGAGAAATAAAAGGTGAAGAAATATGGGATTTAGTGCTTTAAGGAAATTTATGCGCCTTTCCAAACCCATTACACTTATAAAAGGAAAAGAATTTTCCACATCATTAAATCTAATTGAAATAGACATAACATATGAATGTAATCTTAAATGTTTCAACTGTGATAGATCATGTAGACAAGCACCATCGAACGATAAAATTTCAATTCAACAAATAAAAAAATTCATAGAACAATCACTGAAGCAATGTATTAATTGGAAAAGAATAAGATTGTTGGGTGGGGAGCCATTATTACATCCACAAATAAACGAAATTTTTGAGTTATTTATTGATTATAAAGAAAAGGGAAATAATGATGTTGAATTGGAAATAGTTACAAATGGTCTGGGTTCTTTAGTAAAACAAAGACTTAGAGAAATTCCTAATCAATTTAAAATAAAAAATACAGAAAAAATAGGTCATTATCAAGAAAAATTCGAGGCCTTTAATTTAGCACCAAAAGATCAGAAAAAATATTTTATGACGGATTATACAAATGGTTGTTGGATAACCTCTTATTGTGGATTAGGACTAAACTCATTTGGTTTTTATCCTTGTGGAGTAGCTGGAGCTATAGATCGTGTGATGGGTTATGATATTGGTCAAAAGAATCTTCCTTTAAATGAAGCTCTTTTAAATAAACAAAAGAAAAAAATTTGTGCATTATGTGGTCATTTTCATAATAGAAATTTTGTTTCTATAAGTGAAAGAATTCCTGTGTGTGGTGAACCTAGATCAAAATCATGGGTAGAGGCTTATAAAAAATATCAGATTAAACCTCCCAAATTAAATTTTTACTAAATTAATCTAAATTATAATTCTAATATTAGATAAAATAAACCTTAATATAATGGTATGATTTTTTTAACTTCATCAAAAGTAAAATACTTTTTCAATAAAATTAGAGCGGCAAAAAATTTTCCTCTACCAGCTCCTTTTTTTGTTCTAGTACCTGTTCTTGTCTCTAGAATATATTTAACCGGTGATTTTACTTCGATCCAATCGAACTTATAATTAAAATCCTCTTGAATCCAAATCCATTTTATAACCAATAAAAATAGCTCAGAATTTATACCCGGCAAATCTGGTGGATTTTTCGTATAATGGTTATAATAATAAATTTCTTCTATTCTACTCCAAAACTCATCACTATCTTTTTTATTTTTCTCAAAATCATTTAAGATTTCTTCAAAAGTGAAATTAATTTCATCTGCTTCTTTTCCCTTAATATAAGGTATAACAACAAAATCATATAGATTTCCCCATAATGCACTATTTGAACGTTTAACTTTAAGTTCTCTTTTCTTAACTTTTTTTCCAGGATATCTAATACCAATTTTCGGTTCTTTTAATGTTCCTTCTACAATAAATTCAATTGAGAATTTTTCCTTATTGCAATGAGGGCATAGTGCTTTAGTTATCTCATGATAGATGTTTTTTGAATCGCCAATTGTTAATAATTTCCTTTCTATCATAATTTAGTGTTAATTTTCCATAAAATAATGTTAGTTACAATTTTTTGTAACTATTAATTAACTAAAAATAATCTAACATATTTACTGTTTAATAATAAAATATTATAGAAATTTAGAATAATTTTGTTTGATTAATATTTTCTCTTATTAATTTTGAACCGGATTGATTGATAGTTCCAAAGAGAATTACTTTGTCAGTTTTGCTGTTTAATTTTTTAACATTAAATGAAGGACCATAAAATCCTTTTTCAATATTAGATTCCCATTCTTCCTTTTCCAAATGAGTATACGCAATAAAATAATTTTCAAAGCTTTTTTCCCAAGAAATCAATAAATAATCAAAAGGTCTTTTACTAAATTCTCCTCCTGTCCATGCATTATCTGTTGAGGTAACTTTAATTTCGATGAATTTTTTATCTTCACCATTCTTAATAAAACGCAAATCAGGATCTTGATCACTTTTAGCATTTACTACCAGATAATCAGTTGCTTTTGATAAATACTCCGCGATTTCTTTTTCAAATATTTTACCAATTATCTCTGATAAATTTTTATTTGAAAAACTTAAATCGTATTCATCAAATAAAATTTCTTTTAATTTTTTCATTTTGAATGAGACTATCTTTGTGATTTCAAGAATATTTTTCACAGTAATCCCATATTCACCTTTATCCTCTAATACCATATTTATAATCTCTCCACATATTTTGATTAAAATTAATATAAAAGAAAGAGTATTAACAATAGTTACAATTTTATGTAACTATCCTTTAATAATTAGGTAATAATAAAAACGCTATGAATAGCAATATATGGGATATAGTTAGTTTTGTTACAAGTAGTACTATACGTTTTAAAGTACTTATAGAGCTAAATAAAACAAAACTTACACCATCAAATCTTGCTGTTCAATTACATTATCCGATAAGTCATATAAGTTCAACTTTAAAATCCCTTGAAGAACAGAATTTAATTGAATGTTTAACTAAGAAAAGAAGAAAAAATAAATTCTTTACAATAACAGAAAAAGGACAAATGATCTTGGATTTTATAAATAAGGAAACGAGAACTATTTCTCAAAAATAAGAATTTTTTCTTTTTGTATTAATCCTGCACTAGATTTATGAACCTCCCTGTCGATAATTTTATCCTCTTTAAGTTCCAAGATTTTAGCAATTTCCTGTAATATAACATCATTAGGAATTTCTTGGTATTGTTTACCTATTTTAAAATGGTTATTACCAATAATAATTGCACATTTTGATTTAGGTTTTAATACCCTGTGCATTTCATTCATAGATAGACTCATATCAAAAATGAATTTCTTAATCCTTTTATCGTTAAAGTCTTTGTTATTAAAAGAAAATGATTCCAAAATATTATCTGCTAAACTACTAATTTCTTGGTAATTTTTAATTTTAGTATTTGCTTTACCATATAATGTTTCATTAATGAAATAATACTGAGGATTTCCAATCATATTTTCATCTAATTTATCCCAAGAATTAACAAGATCCAGTAAAACTAATTGAGGATAGTCATTTTCTATATAATTTAGTGCTGTTAGATATGGAGGTGAATTAATTATTCCATCAACTGAATCAGATTTTATAAAAGATAAATCTCTGGTATCTGCACAAATAGTTTCAGAATTTCCCAGTGATATCTTTAATTTATCATTTAATCTATTAAACAAATACAGTCTATTAAATAGATCATAAACCCTTTCACGAAAGACAACTATATATTCATCAGAAGTGCGTCTTAATAAATCACTTATAGTACCACTTAGTGATAATAATAGAAAATCTCTGATTTCCTTGTTATTGACTTCCTTTATTATATCTTTAGTTAGAAAAATCTTATCGATTGTTTTTTTGCCAATTCTAAAACTAGCTAGTTTTTTATAAGACAATTGTAATTTAGATAGTAAATTGCCAGAATCTATGTTTGTAGTTATATTACCTAAATAAGAATCTGCATTTACGATTCTATAATTTAATCTGGGTATAAAATCTTTAATCGTTTCATGTAGATCATCAATTGGGATTTTAAATGAATGGCATTTGGTTTTGCTCATTAGAACTGACAAAGGATTAATTTCTACGCCTAAACTATTTAATCCTAAGAAATTAGACTCTACCAATGTAGTACCGCTACCAGCAAAATTATCAAGAATAACTCCTGAATCATTAGGTAGAACATAGTTGATTAACGAGCGTATCATTTTAGGGTGAGATTTACCTTTGTAGGGATGCATATAATGATTAAGGTAAAGAGAATTTTCTTCTCTAATAGCCAATTGATCATAAAGTACTGTATTATGTTTTGAAGTTGAAGAAGAAGGAATTCTGTAATAATTCTCCGTTAAATATGAGAATAATTGTGTAATATTATTATCGATTTCTTCTTTCGTTTTACATGTTTTTGAAATATATTCAGATTTTTCTAAGAAAAATTGATTTGTTATGAAACGAAATAATATCTTATCATTTAAAGTGAAAAATTGAGTATTCATGTCTAAAGTATAATCGGGAAAAATTATTCTTAGTAACTCATTTGGATTTATTTGTCCATTAACAATCAAAAATATCTCTCTAGTATAAGCTAAACGTTTAACTAAATTTGTGATATTCATTAATTCCTTTTTTTGACCGAAATACCCCTGAATTTTTCCATAAGGTAATTCCATGGTAATAATATCTTGAATTCGAATTGAATTATCAGTAAAAGTTCTTAGTGGTTGATCTATTAAATAGTCAACAAAATTATAAATTGGAACTATATCCCCAAAAAGAGCTAGCAATTCAAGATAAGCTAATTCGTTAGGTTCATGTTCACTTTTGATTGAATTGAAGATTTTAAAGTAGAAGTTATACTCCATGCTAACAGTTTTTGTCGGGAATATATAACCTCCACTTTCCCAAGAATTAATGTTACTTTTAGTCACTATTTCTGTAAAAATAGAATGGTTTCTCTTCTAATATTACCAACCTGAGTTTTGTGAAGATCTCTCTTAATTAGCATATCCTCTTTGAATCCGATAGATTTGCCCATTTCAAGTAAAATGTCATCGTTGGGAATTTCTTCATAATGCTCATTTATTTTATAGTGATTGTTGCCAATAACAATAGCACATTTAGCATTTTTCTTTAAAACACGATACATTTCTTTTAAAGTAAAATACATATCACTAAAGAAATTAAAACTTCGATGACCAACATCAGCTCTACCCTCATTAATTAATATTTTAACAAATTTCATGGCAGTAGCTGAATCTTTAATAGGATTCTCCAGTTCACCATCAATTATTTTCTGTATTTCTTTTCGGTCGAAATTAACTCTGGGATTACCCATCATATTTTTCTCTAATTCATTAAAGGATTCAACCATCCCTAGAAGAACTAATTGAGGATAATCATTACCAATGTAATCAATTGCAGTAGAATAAGGGGGAGAGTTAACAATACCATCAACAGAATCAGATTCTATAACTGTCATCTCTCGAGTATCGGATACAAAACAATTAGCCTTACTGTTATTAATTTTCAATTGTTCATTTAATTTCTGATAAAGATATAATCTTCGATACAATTTGCTTAGTCTTGCTTTAAAAATTTCAATGAAGTTTGCTTTTCTCCTCCTCAAGCCATCACTTATAGAACCGCTAATACTAAGAAGTAGAAAGTCATGAACATCCTTATCTTCTACCGATTTTAGAATCTCTCTAGCAATAAATACATCTCTAATCATTTCATCAGGAACATTATTTCCCTTTCTTTTAGCTAATTCTTCTTTAGCTTTTTCTATGGAATCATTAATCTTGGAAATGTCTATTGAAGAACCGACTAATAATTGTTGACCTTTTTGTATTGAACCTAAGAAATTTATTTCATCTGCAAGTTTTTTAATAAAAAGGGATATCTCTTTTTTAAGTTTTTTAGTAGGGATTTTTACTGAGTTACATTTCACATTGCACATTAAAGCTGAAAGAGGATTAATTTCTACGCCAAGAGCATCTAAACCAAGATAATTGGCTTCCACTAAAGCAGTACCACTCCCAGCAAAATTATCTAGTATTACACCATTATCTTCAGGGTAAACATAATTAACTAAAGCACGAGTCATTTTTGGATGGAATTTCCCTTTGTAAGCATGCATATAATGATTCAAGTATAAGGAAGGTTCTTCCCTAATAGTGAACCAATCTTCAAGTTGTTTTCCTATAGCTAAAGTTGTTGAAGCTGGTATACGTTGCAGATTCTGCATAAGATGGGAAAATAAAGTATTAACATTTGAATCAATTTCCTCTTCAGTCCTGCTTAATTTGGAAACATATTCGGACTTTTCCAAGAAAAATTGATTAGTGATAAAACGAAATAGAACAAAGGATTCTTTCACAAAGAATTGAACATTTTTACCAATTGTTACTTCTTTGAATATTTCATTCAAAATAGCTTCAGGTTTGTTTGTGCTTTCAACAACAAGAAAAATCTCTCTTGTATAAGCTAATCGTTTTACTAATTTTGTTATATCCTTTAACTCTTCTTTTTCTCCATAATATCCTTGAATAGATCCATAAGGCAATTCATAAGTTAAAATATCTTGAATACGAATCTCATCTGATGTGAAAATCTTAAGTGGTTTTTTAATTATATAATCCATAAAATTGTTAATAGGAGTAATCTCTCCAAATAATGCTTCCAATTCAATTCTAGCAAAATCTATTGGTTCATGATCACTTTTAACATTATTGAAGATTTTAAAGAAAAATGTCGCTTTCATAAGACTGTCCACAGTTTTGTTGTCAATATATACATTATAAATTTTTTTTATAAACTACCCATTAGAAGGTTTTTATAAAAACTTCTTCATTTATATCGACATAATAATCTCTTCTAACAAACCTTTCTTAATGAAATCAATGTTTAAAATATAATCAAGCCGTTCAAAGGCAAAATTCATCTGATTTTGTTGCTTCTTCCAGCCATAGCCATCCGTTATCCAAATAAATTCTATACCGAGCTTCTTTAATTCATTTTGTCTTTGGATATATGAGTTAACAATTTCTTGAGGTTTTGAACCTGTATCAGAATAGAAATTAGTTTCGATTGCGATTATTTTATTGTAGTTTTTTACTAGTATAAAATCAGCCTTCCGATCTTTTAATGAACTAGTTACATTATACCCATATTTTGACTTTAAGTAACTATATTTTTTTTGTGTAATTATTTCAAAAGAATTAGAATTTTTTACTTTAATTTCATTTAATTTACTTAAAATGAAATCCTCCATAATTTTTCCACTTCTATTTTTTCTCGCATGAGTATCTAATCCAACTTCCATACCAATATAGTAATCAGGTATACTTTTATTTGCTAAATCTTGTAGAAAATCCTTTAAGCCAGTTTCCCTAAAGAAATAAATAATTTCTTCAATTTCTTCCTTTGATAAAATTCTTTCACTAAAATCTAATTTGAAATTTCTAACTGTTTCACATTCAAACCTGCTTATTATAGGGACTTTTGTTTTTCTAATTGCTAATAATAAAGGAATAACCGGTAAAACATTAGGATATTTACAAAGTATCTCTTTCAGTGTTTCTTCAAAATTCTTTTCATTAATTAAAGTGTTAAGGATATTAAGTTCTATTTTATATTTATTAAAATATGAATTTATTTTTTTCCAATTAACATAAAAATCAAATGATCTATTTGTTATTACAAGTGTTTCTATAAACAAATCAATTATCTTGTAGTTTGAATTAACATTAAGATATTCCATAAATATTTCTTTATTCAAAGTAATCACTTTAATTTTACATCATTTTGCTTTTAATAATTACTCAGCTAATAGATAAATAAAGCAAAATATAATATGATTATACGATGTATAATCATATTACAATTTAATGTTGGGTAAAATTTCTAAAGGATCTGCTTTTTTAGCTCTATCCTTTTCTATTTCCTTCTCAACTTCCAGCCATAAGATATTTGTAGTTGTAGGTCGTTTGAAGAATCTTGGAAGGTTATCTTGTTGCTCAATCTCCTTACTGTAAGATAATATAGCAATACAGTAATCTAATAATTGCTTTATTCTTGCATTTAATTTATTATTAAGCAACCCCTCAACTATAGATTTATGGATTTGGTTTATTTTGTATTTCTTCTCAAACATTTTCTTTATAAAATGTAAAAGAATGAGTTTTGAGTATAATAGAAATTCTTTCTGCTTCAAATTCTTTTGATCACTTTCAATAAATTTCTCAGGATTTTTCTTGAATTTATTAAATTCCTTACTGTAATCGCTAATTGTTTTCTTTACTATTTCTTGAATTTCAAAAGATAATAATATTTCTTTTATATGAATATCCTTTCTGAAAATTTTACTATACTTTTCTGGAAATAATTTCTCTCTATTATTGCGTGCATAAATAGGATCTGTGTTAAAAGCATACAGAGTTTGTGCAACATCGTAATTATCCAATTTTCTATATCCAGATTCATCTTTGAATTTTGATTTCTCAGAACTTGTTAGATTTTGCCAATCTCCAGGTTTGATGGAATAAAAATACGGTTTTGTATTGCTAGCAAAATCTTTTTGTAGTCGTTTTTGAATGGGACAATTTGATTTAAGTTGTCTTATATTTA
>Ga0307380_10003396_pt1 | contig 22006 bp, 16 predicted proteins | sample UN3MG_FD_202239 | JGI IMG/M metagenome (GOLD analysis project Ga0307380, IMG submission 202239) | Soil microbial communities from Risofladan, Vaasa, Finland - UN-3 | ecosystem: Environmental > Terrestrial > Soil > Coastal area > Acid sulfate soil | place: Finland: Risofladan, Vaasa | collected... | reverse complement strand
CCCTGCGCCAGTACCGGCGGGATAGCGCGGGACGGATTATGTATCGCCACGCGGTCTGCGAAGCGCTGGGGGAGGAGATGCTGAGGGACCGGCGGGTGATCGTCTACGGCGAGGATGTGGCGGACTACGGAGGCGCCTTCCAGGTGACCGTGGGGCTGCTCGAATCGTTCGGCCGGGAGCGAGTGTTCAACGCGCCCATCTCGGAGGCGGCGATCGTGGGTGTGGCGGCGGGGGCCTCGATGTGCGGCCTCCGCCCGGTCGCGGAGATCATGTACATCGACTTCATGCCTCTGACCATGGACCAGACGGCCAACCAGGCGGCGAAGACGCGGTATATGTTCGGCGGCAAAGCGAAGCTGCCGATGGTCGTGAGGACTGCGGTCGGCGGCGGCCGCGGCTATGCGGGGCAGCATTCGCAGAGCCTGGAGGCGATGCTCACGCAGGTGCCGGGGCTCAAGGTCGTCGCGCCTTCGACACCGTACGACGCGAAGGGGCTTCTGAAGGCTGCTATCCGGGACGACAATCCGGTGATCTTCATCGAGCACCAGTTGCTCTATACGGAGAAGGGCGTCGTGCCGGAAGAGGAGTACACGATCCCGATTGGGGAGGCGGTGGTGCGGCGTGAGGGGAAGGACATCACCATCGTAGCCTATCTCAAGATGGCGCAGGTGGTGCTGGAGGCGGCGGAGCTGTTGGCGGCGGAGGGGATCGAGGCGGAGGTGGTGGATCCGCGCACGCTCATCCCGCTGGACGTGGAGACCATCGGAGCGTCGGTGAAGAAGACCGGCCGGCTGCTCGTCGTGTGTCAGGCGCCGAAGACGGGCTGCTTCGGCGAGCATATCGCCTACCAAGCCCAGGAGATCGCTTTCTCCAGCCTGAAGGGGCCGGCGCAGATCGTCGCCGCCTACGACATTCCGCCGCCGATGGCACACACTCTGGAGTCCGAGAACTTCCCGAGCCCGGAGAAGGTGGCACGCATCGCGAAAGAGATGGTGGGGCGCTAGGATGTTTCACGTTCTGAAGGACGAGATCGTCATTCTGTCGGCAGCGCGGACGCCGGTCGGCCGATTCCGAGGCGCCCTGTCGGAATTTGACGCGGTCGATTTGGGGGCGCTGGCTATCGGCGAGGCGCTGTCTCGCGGCCGACTCGACCCGGCGACGGTCGATACCGTCAACATGGGCATGGTCGTCTCGGCCGGATACGGACTGGCGCCGGCGAAGGCGGCCGCGGTAAAAGCGGGATTGCCGGCCGAAACGCATACAAGGGCCGTAGAGTCGGTCTGTGGCTCGGCCATGGACGCGATGGCACTGGCGATGGAATCGCTTTTGGTGGGAACGGCACGGGTCGCGGTTGCGGGCGGTATGGAATCCAGAACGAACGCGCCGTACCTCGTGGGCCCGACGCTGCGGCGCAACAGCGCGAACTACAAGCGGGGACAACGGCTGTCGGTGAAGCGCGCGGGAGCGTATCGCTTTCAGCTGAGCGAGAACGCGGAGGAGCAGCTTGGCTGCACGGGGTTGGTGGACCCGACGGCGTACGACGGCCTCTTCTGGGCGGCGGAGAAGACGTTCATGCGGCAGTATGCGCTGGACTATGCGGCGGCGCATGGCATCCTGCTGGAGGATGTGAACCGCTATGCTGCGGAGAGCCACCGAAAGGCTCGCGAGGCTGTGGCGAAGGGGCTTTTCCGCGATGAGATCGTCCCGGCCGGATCGGTCGGGGATGATGACCTCGTGCCGGAGGAGCGGCTGAAGCGGGAGCTGGAGGAGAGTCCGGATGATCTGGCGTCGTTGTACAACTCGTCGACTCCGGCGGACGCGGCGGCGGCGGTGGTGCTGACCACGGGGACCCGCGCGCGGGAGCTGGGTCTGGAGCCGATGGCGCGAGTGATGGGGTATGCCAGGGTCGATGGCCCGCCATCGGAGTATCTGATCGCACCGGTCAAGGCGGCCGAGATGCTGTTTGGCGAGCTGGAGGCGGCCGGTCAACCCACCGACTTCACCATCGCCGAGGCGAACGAGGCCTTCGGGATACAGCTTCCGCTGTTCCACCGGGCATTCGAGGGGGTGGACATCAACGTGCACGGTGGGGCAATCGCGCTGGGACATCCGCTGGGCTCGGCCGGCGCGCGGATTACGACGACGCTGCTCTATGCGATGAAACGGTACGGCCATCGGCGCGGCTTTTCGACCATCTGCTACGGCGGGGGAGGTGGCTACGCGCTGGCGGTGGAGATGCCAGGTTGATGGATCTGCCCGAGAGGATGCCGGCGCTGCGGCTGCACGGACCCGGAATGGACAACCTGCGGTTCGACGAAGTGCCGACTCCGCGGCCCGGCCCCGGTCAACTTGTCGGGCGGGTCGATGCGGTGATCGCCTGCGCCTCGGACAGCAAGATCATCGACCAGGCCGGCGAGCACACGCTGATGTACGGATGGGACTTGGGCAGGCACCCCGTGGCGATTGGACACGAGGGGTGCATCACCGTCGCCGCGGTGGGGGAGGGGCTGCCGGAGACGTTCGCGGTGGGCTCTCGCTTTGCGGTTCAGCCGGCCGTTTCCTCGGGGCCGCGCCACCATCGGGAGCGATACCGGGATGGGGCGGCCGGCGTGGACAAGATCGCTATCGGATACACGCTGGACGGGCTCTTCGCGGAGTACGTGCTCATCACTGAGGAAGTGATCGAGACGGGCTGTCTGCTGCCGATTCCTGCGCCGGAGATGCCGTCGTTCGCGGCGGCGCTGGCGGAGCCGCTGTCGTGTGTCGTTTCGGCACAGGAGCGCACGGTGCACCTTCTCAAGGAGGGGCCGGCCGCTGCCAGGCGGGCTCATATCGGCCTGAAGCCGGGGGGGATCGTGGCCGTCCTCGGGGCGGGGCCGATGGGCCGGATGCACGTCGAGGTGGCGCTGAGCTACGGGCCGGAAACGATCATCGTGTCCGACCCGATCGAGGCGAGAAAGGCGAAGCTGCGGGGGGGTGTGGCGGAGAAGGCGCGCAAGCAGGGGACCAAGCTCATTCTTACCGTCCCGGACGGTTTCGAGGAGGTGCTGGCGAGCGAAAGCGGCGGACAGGGCGCGGATGACATCATCGTCGCCCTCGGCATCCGGGCGGTGCAGGAGCGGGCTTTCGAGCTTCTCGCGCGCGGCGGTGTCGTCAACCTCTTCGGCGGTTTGAAGAAGGGCGACCACATGATTTCGTTGGACTCGCGCCGCATCCACTACGATTCCGTAATGGCGGTGGGATCGAGCGGGGGCGATCCCTCGGATATGGCGAAGGCGCTGGCGCTGCTGGCCGATGGGACGATCGACGGGGGGAACTACATCGCGGCGGTTGGGGGAATCGACGCGGCGAAGGATCTGGTGGAGGCGGTCAGAGATCAGAAGCTGGAGGGGAAGGGGGTCATCTATCCTGCGGTGCGGAAGCCGCTGGAGGAGGTGGACGGCTGGGATGGGGCGCGCGAGCACGAGCTTCTTCGGGCTGAGGGCTGAAGTCGTACGGCAGGGTGAGAAATGATGAGGCTGGTCGTCTTCGGCGCCGGCAACATAGGGCGGTCGTTCGTCGGTCAGCTTTTTGCCCGCGCCGGATATGAAGTGATCTTCATCGACGTGGACGCGGCGTTGGTGGCGGCCCTCAATCGGGAGGGTCGCTATCGCGTGGAAATCAAGGACCGCCGTCCGGAGACGATCTGGGTCGAGGGTGTGTCGGCGGTCGACGGCAGAGATCGGGACAGGGTGGCGCGAGCCGTGGCGGAGGCCACCATCGCGGCGACGGCGGTCGGACCGAATGCCCTGCCACACATCTACCGGGCGATCGCGGCCGGCCTGGAGCAGAGACGGCGAGCGGGCAGGCCGGCGCTGGATATCATCATCTGCGAGAACCTTCGCGGCGCGTCGGATGCGTTTGCCGCGGGGCTGCGGGAGCACCTCCCCGCCGACTTCCCGCTGGATGACTCCGTGGGGCTGATCGAGACGAGCATCGGCAAGATGGTGCCGATCATGGCCGAGGAGGTCCGGCGGCGCGATCCGCTGCTGGTGTACGCGGAGGCGTATAACACGCTGATATTGGACGCGAAGGCATTCAGGAATCCGATTCCCGATGTCCCGGGCCTGGATCCGAAGGAGAACATAGCCGCCTATGTGGATCGGAAGGCTTTCATCCACAACTGCGGGCACGCGGCCTGTGCCTATCTGGGCCACCTGGCGGACCCCGGAGCGGTGTATATCTGGGAGGCGGTGGAGAAGGCGGAGGTTCAGGAGGCGGCGCGCCGGGCGATGTGGGAGTCCGGGCGGGCGCTGATCAACCGCTATCCGCAGGAGTTCGATGAGGCGAACCAGCAGGAGCACATCGAGGACCTACTTTCGCGGTTCGCCAACAGGGCCTTGGGCGATACGATCTACCGGGTGGGGCGGGATCTGTTTCGGAAGCTCTCGCGGGGAGACAGGATGGTGGGGGCGCTGCTCATGGACGCGCGGGAGGGCGTTTCGGCGCCTGCGACGACGCTGGCGGCGGCCGCCGGCTTCCTGTTCCGGGCAACCGACGAGCATGGGGAGATGTTCCCGGCGGACGCGCACCTGGCCGAAGGATTCGGGGCGCGGGGCGTCGATTGGGCGCTCTCGGAAGTGTGCGGGCTCGACCTGAGCCGGCCGGCAGAGGCACAGGTCGCGGAAGGGTTACGCGACTGCCTTTCGTATCTGGCGGCGAGGCAGGGGGACTGGCTCTCCGGTTTCCTGGATGGGCCGAGCCGGTTCGATCCCAAGGGAACGTAGACCGCCCTCCCGCCTCCAGACCCACCGCCTGCCGGGGCACTACTCGCCCGCCTGATGCGACCTGCTAGAAGATCTCGAAGGGGTTCTCTCCCGCGTAGAGCATCGTGTTGGGCAGGGGGACATTGATGTCTTCGATCCCGAGGAGCTGCACCGCGTCGAAGAGCGCCTTGCCGCAGTCGGCGAAAGCGACGGCGCCGTGGTGGGGGAAGCGCTTGGCGATGAGCACGTGGCGGTAGAAGCGGGCGAAGTTGGGGATGCCGAAGACGCCGATGCCGCCGAAGCTGCTCGGGTCGATGTCGAGGATGTTGCCGGGGGCGATGTAGCTCAGGAGCCGGCCGTCGGCATTGCCCTGGAGCCGGAAGAAGGTGGCGGGGCCGGCGCGGAGCTGGCCTTCGAGGGTGCCGCGCGTGATGTCGGGCTCCTTGTCTGGGTCTTCTACGAGCCGGTTCATGATGAGCTGGAACTTCAGCTCGCAGCTCTTGAGGCAGCAGCTCGGGGTGTTGCCGCAGTGGAAGCCCATGAAGAGGTCCTCGGGGGAGGCGCCTTTGAGGTCGGTCTTCGCGTCGATCATGTCGGCGGGGACGGAGTTGTTGATGTCGAGGAGCGTGGGCGGCACGCCGCTGGCGAGGTAGCACATGTACTCGCTCAGGGCGCCGTAGAGGTCGACCTCGCAGGCCACCGGGACGCCGCGCGTCGCCAGCCGGGAATTGACGTAGCAGGGGACGAACCCGAAGGCCTGCTCGAATGCGGGCCAGCACTTGTTGGAGAACACGGCGTACTGGCGAGAGCCGAGGTTGGCCTCGGCGAAGCGTGTGAGAGCAACCTCGAAGCGGGCGAGCTTGGGGAGTAGGTCGGGGTAGGTGTTCCCGCCGCCGAGCTCATTCGCCATGTCTTTGGCGGTGGCGGCGACGTCGGGGTCGTCCTCGCTCATCTCCTGGTAGAGGACGTACATGTCGAGCTCGCTGTTCTCCATGACTTCGACGCCGAGGTCGTAGAGAGGCTTGATGGGGGCGTTGCAGGCGAAGAAGTCGTGGGGGCGGGGCCCGAAGGCGAGGATCTTGAGGCCGCTGACGCCGCGAACGATGCGGGCGACGGCGGCAAAGTGAGCGATCTTCGGGGCGAGCTCCTCGGGCAGGCCGACGGGCATCTGGGGGATGTAGAGACGGACGCTGCGAAGCCCGAAGTTGTAGGAGGCGCTGAGCATTCCGCAGTAGGCGTCGCCGCGCCCGCCGACGAGCGAACCCTTGCTTTCCTCGGCGGCGGCGCAGGCCATGACGGGGCCGTCGAAGCGCTGGGCGAAGATGGAGAGGGGGCCCTCGGGGCCGAAGTTTCCGAGGTAGATCACGGCGGCGTTGGCGCCGGCGGCGCGACACTCGGAAAGGGCGTTCACCGCGTCCCGCTCGCTCTCGATGATGGTGGGGCAGACGAACGGGTCGATGCCGAGTGCCTTACAGGCTTTGGCCAGCTTGTCGCGACGCGTTCGGGAGAGCTCGATGGGGAAGCAGTCGCGGCTCACGGCGACGATGGCGAGCTTGACTTCGGGCGCGTTCGGGATGGTCGTCATTTCCACGTGCCTTCTCCTTTGCGACTGTGGGCGGCGGCAAGGAAGCCCAGGGGTTTCGAGTTCGGTGTTCGGGCGTTGGCTTCCTTTTCCAGAAGCTGTTTCATGATCTCCATCGGAGGCTATGAAACAGCAGCACACGCCGCCGGGCTCCGGCAAGGAGCATTCCATGCCAGCGTCTCTCGCGGACAGCCAGGCGAGTGAGGGTTAGGAGAAGGTCTCTGGCGGCTACGCGCGAGTGCTGGGAAGTCTGAGGTCCGCCGCGTTGACGATGCTCGGAGCGGCCTTGGGTGGGGCGCCCTCGAGGAAGTGCCTCACGTCGTCGTCCCCCCAGACCGGATATCCCATGAGGATTCCCGCCACGTTGCAGGCGGCGAGGCTGGCCATGCCGCGGCGGGTCCAGGAGGTGGCGGAGCCGAGGTGGGGAACGACGATGACGTTGTCGAGTTCCGCCATTCCGGGCTTCATGGATGGCTCGTCCTCGAACACGTCGAGGCCGGCCCGGAAGTCCGGGTGGGTCTGACAGTGAGCGACGAGCGCTGCTTCGTCGATGACGGGTCCGCGGCTGGCGTTTACGAGTATTGCGGTTTCCTTCATGAGCCCCAGGCGTCGGGCGTCGATCAGGTGGCGCGTGCTCTGGTCGAGCACGGGGTGTAGGCTCACGACGTCGGCCTCGGCCAGAAGCTCATCTACACTCTCGACCCGGGTGCACGAGACGGGCGCTTCTCCCTGAGACTGGAGGAACCGGCCATAGGATGTGACGAATGCCTCCAGCTCGTCGCTCCGGCGGACATCGTAGTAGATCACGTCCATCTTGTGGCCTTCCACCATCATGCGGGCGTAGGCGGTGCCGATGCGCCCGGCGCCGACGATGCCGAGGGTTCTGCGCCAGAGCAGCTCCCCAAGCAAGAGGGTGGGCAGCCACCCGCTGAAGCGGCCCGCACGCATGAGCCGGTCGCCTTCGGGGACCCGGCGGGCGGCGGCGAAGGTGAGGGCGACCGCCATCTCTGCCGTCGTCTCGGTCAGGACGCCCGGGGTATTCCCGACGGGAATGCCGTGCTTGGTGGCAGCGCTCACGTCCACATTGTTGTAGCCCACGGCGTAGTTGCTGTAGGCTTTCGCACCGGCGGCCTCGAGAGCGGCAAAGAGCTGCTCGTCCCAAGTTTCGGTGAGCTGGCCGATGGCGCCATCGCACCGGTCGCCGACGGCGGCGGCGATCTCCGCGGCGTCGAGGATCCTCGTGTCTGTGCAGATGTCGGTGCGGCAATCGGCAGAGGTCAAGACCTCCAGCCAGTGGTCTCCGGGCAGCTCCTTCGTGACGACGACACGTTTATTTCCGGAGGGGTTGATGACTCGCCATCTGAGTTCGCCCACGATATGTGCCCTTCACGGCAGTCGATGTCTGGCGGCGCGGCCCGGTGCAGACGACCGGCTGCAATCGTGGCAGTGGGCGCACACACCCAATATATCCTTTCGCGGACGGAGCGGAAACCCTGTCGCTGGTCCTATCTCCATCCGGCCTCGGCAATAGAAGCGCGGTCACGATATGCCTGGTTTTCGCGGGCGGGATGCGAGGCAGCGGCGGGACCGTGGAGGCGGCGATGCGGATACGGATGGTGTTATTGCTCGCCCAGCGAAACGCCATTCGGAGGATCGTGCTGACGGGGTGGTTGGCTCCGCGGGTAGAACTCCCTTCACTGCGTTCTGACCTTGCCCCCGCTGGCTCTGGGCACCGTTCTTCCGCGGCTCCTGGGCCGGCGCCAAGGGCATTTGGCAACGAAAACTCACGGGACGCGGCAGGTAGATCGCTCCGTCTCCATCAAGCGAAGATGTGAGGTCGACCGCGGTGACCCCCGTACAACACGCTTTCGTCGCCTCGAAACGCAAGCCATGGCCCACCATTCCGTTGGGAGCGATATGCGACCGGCAGGCACGGTTGTACGTCTCAATCGCAGTCACGTTTGTGCCGCTGGGTCGCAGGTACGCTCGACAAGGACGACCGGTTCCACCCGTGCCTGACACCCGCAGGCTGGTGCGGTCGCCCTGGAGCTGCCGGGGAACCGAAGATCGCTGTCCCACTTCTCAGTGCATCTCCGTCTCACACGTCCCGAGACCGGGTCGGTAGAAGCTGAAGCGGACTTTGGGGTGCAAGGCCAGCAGGGACATCGGCACCGCGCTGTCGGGCGCCCTCTTCGAAACCATCAGCGTGGTCAGCCGCATCCCGAACGGGTTGTCGTGCGCGCCCGCCTGCCAGATGGAGACACGCCCCGCCTTCCAGGTCTCCCGCGGTCCCACGGTGAGCGCCTGCGTGGGCACATCCGACACCTTCCCTCCCCCCGAGGTGCGCGCATTCTGGATGATGGTCATGGGATGCAGGTCCACCACCCGGGCGCCAAGCTTGAGGTACTCCTCCGGCGGTGGGGGCGTGTCCGTGTAGGGCGTTTCTCGCTTCGGTGGATCGTTGAAAGCCCAGTGCTTCACCTCTCCTTGGCCGCCCTGTATCACGAGACACTTCACCTCGTCGAAAGCCTGGCTGTAGGCCGCCAGCGTACCCGTCTTGGGGAAGTGCAGGTTCTCCTCCGGCATGCGCAGCTCAGCCCGGATGCGGTCGAAGCACAGCTCCCTGTCCGCCCGCTCGAACGACAGCGGATGGTCGGCGGAGACTTCCTTGCCGTCCAGATACCACTCGTCCATGCCCCAGAAGTGTGCGTGGCGCAGGTCCAATTCCAGCTCGTTCACAAGCTGCGCCACCAGGGGCAGTTGCTCTGTAGGCCCTATGGGGCCGCAGATGCCGGTGGGCTGATCCTCGCGAGCCTGCTGCCAGGCCTCGATGTACTCCAACGCCTCCGCCAGGTAGAAGCTCTCCAGCGTGTCGTAAAAGCGCACCTCGAAACCAGGCCGCGAGAGCCCCATCAGGCCCTCCGGCGTCAGCTTCGCGGCGTCTTCAATCAACTCTTTGTCCAGCGTCGTGTAGTCCCACCACTCCGGTGCAACCACGCTCAGAGGTCTTCCCATAGCACTTCCTCCTCCCATGCCTATGATAGCGGACAATCCAGCCCGCGACGGTAGTCCTCGTTCACCAACACTCGCTCGCCCAAAGCCTCCGCCAGAGGATCGGCATCTTCCTCACAGAAGCCCAGATGGCTGTGGCGCCGCCACCCTTCCGCGTACTCGAACTGACCCGACAACCGACCCACCTCGCCCGACATCTCTTCCATCGTGACGAGGTAGGCGTCGAGCCCCTGGCTTTCATCGAGCCATTCCTTCTGGCTCCGGTGCTGCGCCAGCGCCTGCCGCTTGGCGGCAAGCATCTCGGAGATGTCCACATAGTATTCCGGCACGACGCGACGACGCAGCCCGTCCCGCAAGCCATAGGGCAAGGCGTGGTAGACTGTCACATCCCCCGCCACCGGCGCCACCGGCGGATCGGTGGGGAAGTTGCGCATCTCGCGGCAGAAGGCGGCCGTGACCGCCAGCCGTCCCGCATTCACATGGTCTTCCATGTAGTCCTGCGGCGAAGGCACCAGCATGATCGTGGGCTGGACCTCGCGCACGACCGCGGCGACCTTCGCTAGCAGGTCGTTTTCGTAGAAGATGTCGATATCGTCCACGAAGGGAGGACGATACCTCGCCCGTAGCAACCCCGCCGCCGCCTGGGCTTCGGCCGTCCGAATTCGGATAATGTCTTCCTTGCTATGCGCCGCAGTGCCACAGGAGCCGTTGGCGATGTTGAGATAGTGTAGCTCGTAGCCGGCCTCCCCTAGCAACAGTAGCGTGCCCGCCATCATAAACTCGATGTCGTCGGGGTGCGCCGCGACCGCGAAGGCGACCGAACGTTGCTGTCTCACAAAGCACTCTCCTCGATAGTCACCGCAGCGGCTCGTCAGGCGAGGGCATAGTGGGATAATCGGGCTGCCCGATGTCGTGGACGAGGTCCGCGATCTGGACAACCTGACCCGTCCTCATCGACCGATTCGAGGCGACGCCGGTGAGGATGGAATAGGCGCCCGACCTTTGGTCGGCAGCCCGCAGATACTTATCCGGCTTCGGCGTCGGGTTGAAGATATCGTCCAGCAATAATGGATCGCCTCCGCCGTGGCCACCTTCTCCCGTCCACTCCTCGACCGAATAGGGCTGCCCAAAGTGCGGATAGACCCGCACGTAGCTCTGGTCTTGCGCCACCTGATGCGGGGTCTTGCCATCCCCGCTGACGTAGGTGCTCTCCACTTCCTTGCGCTCCAGCCGGCCCTTGCTGCCGTTGAAGCACACCAAAAATCCCTCCCACGGCGAGAAGGCGTTGAGCGAGTAGGCCATCTTCGCCCCGGTGTTGTAGCTGACCAGCACGTTCATCGTGTCCTCTATGTCGATCAGATCGCTGAACACACAGCGGTCACGGAAGTAGCCGTCGTACTGCTCGTTGTCGAGATACAGCGTCTTCATGCCCTCGTGCGCGCCCATGTCCAAGTAGAAGCGGCACTGCTTCGACTCCGGGCATTCGCGGCAGCGCTCGGCGCGGTTCGTCAGCCCGTAGCGCTCGGCAGTGTGGGGCGTGTAGAACTTCCTCTGCCCCATGGCGAACACCGATTCGGGCACGGCCGACAGCCACCAGTTCACGAGATCGAAGTGATGCGTGGCCTTGTGCACCATCAGGCCGCCGGAGTTTTCTTTGTTCCGGTGCCAGCGCCGGAAGTAATCGGCGCCATGGCTCGTGTCCAACAGCCAGTGGAACTCAACCGAGAGCACGTCTCCTATCACACCCGACACGAGCAGGTCCTTGACCTGGGTGCTTGGCGGCGCGTAGCGGTAGTTGAACGTGACCGTGCACTTCTTCCCAGTCTTCCGCTGGGTGTCGATGATGCGCTGGCACTTCTCAGCCTCCGTCGTCATCGGCTTCTCGGTGATCGCGTCGCAGCCAAGTTCCATCGCCCGGCAGATATACTCGTCGTGCCAGCAATCCTTGGTCGTGACGATCACGCAATCCGCCTTCTGCTCCTCAATCATCCGCTCGAAGTCACCGGCCGCATAGACCGGGACATCGGCGCCCTTCGCCTTGGCATATTCAGCCGCCAGCCGCGCGCGTCCTTCGTTGCTGTCGCCGAACCCCACCATCTCACAACAGTGAGCGTAGGTCTCCAGCACGGCCTCGGTGTACATCTGAGAGCGGCCCCCCAGGCCAACCTGTGCATAACGCCTACGTGAACCCATCTTGACTCTCCTGCCTTAATATGACTTCGTCTTGCCAAGGGGCCCCTGCTTTGCGGGGCCCCGGTCGATACAGTCGATACAAGCCAGCGGCCGCAGGTTAGCGCGCGCGGCCGATACTCACGAACCTATCAGTCTGCGCGGACTCGTAGACCGCGCGTAAGATTCGCACCGCGCGCAGCGAATCCTCTTCCGGATCAGGGCAGCCTGTCGCTGTCAAATAGCAATGGGACACCTCTGACAGCCCTACAGGCTTGTCTCCAAACCTCAGATATTCTACCATGTGAGGCCGCTGGGCGGCGCGTCTTCGCCGACACTCGAATCACCGCCTGCCGGCTCGCCGCCTGACTTCCTCTTCTGACCGCGACCGATACCGTCTCGGCCGGCGCCTCGATAGGGTGACGCAGATGACTAGCATACGGATACAAGAATGGGACGCGCAAGCTCCTGGCTAGTTAACAGGCAGCCCGGAAGCTCGTGGGAGCTGTTAACTAGACACCCCTGCTGAACTGAGAATGCGAGACTTTGAGAGGCCGGAGTCCGGGGGTCCGGGTGTAACCCAGGGGTTGCGTTCATGCCCCGGATTCTCAGATGCAAACAGAGATGTCGGGCGGATGTCGCCGAAGGCTCGAAAATGTCCTACAGGCTGGCTAATTCGTGCCTGACGCGAATGGCACTCGTGAGGGATGCGAGCGTTAACGGGTGGGTGGCGTGTTTCGGCGGTTTGGAAGAGTGGCTCCCCGAACGTAACCCTCCTAGAACCGATTCTCAGTTCGCGGAGGGTTGCATTCGGGGTGCGGCTGCAGGGATGGGAATGGGGCAATCGGGCTGTGTGGCCGGCCCTCCAGGCACACGCGTGGCCGGAGGTCGCAGGTTGGTAGCGGGGGCGGGATTTGTACCCGATTCGTACTCTGCAGACCTGCCCCTCGTGGCGGCACGCTGGGTCTACGCCCCGGTAAAGCAGGGCGCAAGGGAAATGCGGCGGATCGGCCTTGCTTCGTAGACATTCGCGGTGAGACATTCTGTCTTTGACAGGGTCCTGGCGGACTCGCGCAGTCGCCGACTCTTCCGGCATCCGGTTGACACCAACGGCTGAGACCGATTCGCCTTAGGAACGCAGAGAGCGGTGCCGGAATGCGCCTCATTGTGGCTTCGGATGGTGCAGAGCCAGAACCGGGCTGACAGCTTGGTAGGCCACTCAGCCGGCTTCACACACGGTCAGCAACGACGTCCGGCCTCCCGAGACGAATCACATTCCAGGACAGCGGCGGCAGCAGACCGACCAGCTTCCCGTTCTCGCAATTCGTCCCGCTCTGCCTGTGGGGAAGCACTCGCCCGGGCTGTTCCGCCGTGTTGGCTGCTTTGCCATCTTCGTGCGCCAGAACGATATGCTCGATCACTCTCCAGTCACCCATTCCCCGTAGGTCTCCCTCGAGCGCGAGCGGATCAGCTTCGTCGCGGTTGACAGCAAAGATGGTCAAAGATTCGTCATCCTCGCTGAGGGTGGCCACTGCCTCAAGCAAGGGAACAGGGCCGTAACGTCTTGTCTCATGCACAGGTGAACTACTGCGCACGTCCAACGCAACACCCCGACCGAAGGTCGCGGCGTGCAGGAACGGGTAGAAGATCGTCTGCCGCCAGGCCGGACCGCCAGTGACGGTGCGGATGGGAGCGATCGCGTTTATGAGTTGAGCCAAGCACGCGATGCTGACACGATCGGCGTGCCGCATGAGGGTTATAAGCATGGTCCCGCAAACGATGGCGTCTTCGAGGTTATACGTATCCTCAAGCAGCGCGGGCGCTACGCCCCATGGCTCCACTGCCTTATCGGCCTCAACCGAGTGATACCAGACGTTCCATTCATCGAAGCAGATGTTGATCGTCTTGCTGGAACGCTTCTTCGCTTTCACGTGGTCACAGGTGGCAATCGCTGAACGGATGAATGAGTCCATCCCGGTGGCAGACGCGAGGAAGCTCGAGCAGTCGCCGTCGCCGTTGCCTTCATAGGTATGCAGTGATAGGTAATCCACAGAGTCGTACGCGTGCTCGAGGACGGTCGCGTCCCATTTGGGGAAGCTCGGCATGTCTCGATAGGAGCTGCCGCAGACGACCAGCTCTATGGCAGGGTCCACGAGCTTCATCGCTTTCGCCGCTTCACTCGCCAGCCGGCCGTATTCATGCGCACCCTTGTGGCCTATCTGCCAGGGTCCGTCAATCTCATTGCCGAGGCACCACAGTCTGATCCCATGTGGATCGCGGAACCCGTGCGCTGACCGAAGGTCGCTCCAGTAAGTGCCCTGAGGATGATTGCAGTACTCAACAAGTGTTCGAGCCGCCTTCACGCCTCGGCTCCCAAGATTCACTGCTAGCATGGGCTCCGCGCCAGCCTCCCTTGCCCACGTGGCGAACTCGTTCACTCCCACCTCGTTGTTCTCTACTGTACGCCACGCAAGGTCCAGGCGCTTCGGCCTATCTGGCTTCGGACCGATGCCGTCTTCCCAGTCATAGGCAGAAACGAAATTCCCGCCTGGATATCGGACCGTGGTGACTCCCAGCTCTCGGACGAGGTCCAGCACATCACGCCGGAACCCTCTGGCGTCGGCCGTTGGGTGCGTAGGTTCGTAGATGCCGCCGTAGACGGCTCTTCCCACATGTTCGATGAAGGACCCATATAGTCGAGGGTCGATCTCGCCGACCACATACTCGCGATCGAGCACTAGCTTGGCCTGCTTCACAAGCGAACTACCTTTCTCGCAGATACTTTGATCACAGTTGGGACGACCATCCAAGTAACACAGTGCTTGGCCGCACATCGCCCGGACTCCCGGCGAGGCGTGGTTTGTCTTCACGCGCTCGGCGGCCGCGGTGCAGTCGGCGGCCGGCGCCAATGCTGTGGCGCGCAAAGCCAAGCATGCCTAGGCCCCGGTCGGCGCGTCTGAGAGGAACGCCCTCACGGCATCCCGGAAGGCGTAGTAGCCTGGCTTGGGCCGTCCCTCGACATCCAGCAGGCCCTGACGGCTGGTTACCGGGCAGCCGGGTGAACCACAGTAGTGGCATCGTTCCTCGTCTTGCCAGCAGTAGAACACGAGTCCCGCCAGTTTGTCGCGGTGCTGGCTGAAGGCCCCAAATGCCGCAGTAATGTACTCCGCCTGTACCTCGGGTGTATGGCCGCCGCCCCATGAATAGGGCAGCTTGTGCAACTCGCAGGCGCGGTGAGTGCCCAGCGCCAGTTCCGCCGCGGTCATGGGCTCACCCTCTGAATGGAATCCCCACTCGTTGATCATGACCGGCAGGTCGGTGAGTGCGTGGACCTCAGCGATCCGCTCATCCCAGCGCTCTGGCCCACCGGGTTGGTATGTTCCGTAGTAGCCATCGTCACCCGCGTAATCGAAGGGACCGCTCTCGTCCTCTTCTCCGTAAGGACGTCCATGCAGATATCCCAAGAGGTAGTATGAGCGCGCCATGCCTGCGGAATTGGTGCCCACCACGAGAGATGGGTCCGCGCGTTTGAGGCCTCGCGCGCCGCTTAGGACCATCTCGCATGCTTGCCGAAGGTTGAGCGGGCCATTGAACGGAGGCCAGTCCACTTCGTTTGCTACCTGCCAGGCGGCGACGACGCCACGTAGATCAGAGGCAAGCCAGGCGCAGGCTGCCCCGTAGCGGTCGAGGGATGTCCTGCTGCCCGGTTCGCCGCACTGGGGCCAGATCAGAGACAGCATGGGAGTCACACCGAGAATCTCCATGCCGTCATCGTGCCACGCTTCGGCCTGGGATTTCGCAGCAAGGTAGTTGTCGCTCAGTACGCCGCCAGCGCCCTCAACGAACGGGTAGGGAATGACGTGACGGATCCAACCGATACCCGCCGCTTTCATGAGGCCGATGTTGGCGGCGCCAGGATAGGCGGAAACCCCGATCAAAGGCTTCTCCATGGATAGGCTCTCCTTGTCATAGGACTCTTCTGACTCTTCTGCCGCGCTGAGCTGACATGCTGTCGGGCCGACACCTGATCCAGCCAGAACGAGGCTCGCCATCTTCAGAAAGGTGCGGCGATCCATCCTTTCACTGCTCCTTCCAACTCTCCCAGCGTCGCTGCAGGTGGCACTGGGCGAAGCGCTTGGCGCTTCGCCCAGTGCATTCACGGCCGCCGGTCGGACTCTCAATGAGTACGCCCAGAACGGTGCAGACCGACGGCTTCTGTCGGGAGCGACCGAAGGGCTGGGGTGCGGCCCCCCCCCGTATCGCACGCCGACATCTACTTGCTGTTGGGAGTCCCAGGCATCGGGAAGCGGCAGTTGTTGATGCCCAAGATTGCGTCCGGTGGCACCTTCCGCTGCTCATCCGTATACCAAGACTGTACCTTGGGGTACGCCCGCTCCACCAACTGCTGGGAGTTGATCCAGGCGGCATGTCCATCGAGGAACCCGATGTTCACACCGCCCAGGTGGCGGGCATATTGCTTCCACAACTGCGGATCGGCGCCGATCGCGGAGTCACCCACACCGCATTCGATCGTCCACGGGCAGTCCGTCCAGTTCGCCGCGGGCCCCCAGTTGCAGTTCGAGCACGCAAGCTTGCATACATCCGGATAGGCTGTGTGGCCAATCTCCCAGACCTTATCCGTCCCCCCGGTCTCCGTGATGGCGATCCAGCGGACGGGGTCCTGAACTGCTGCGAGCTTAAGTTCGATGTTGCCCGTCGGCATGCCGTAGTTCTGCTGGAACGCGTCCTGGCCTGACTTGCCGTCCGAGCTCCTGACGTCGCCATCGGAGGCGCACCGCTGCTGAAGGTAGCTGTCAGTCACAGAACCTCCCCAACCAGGGGGGAGGCTACTGTGACAGGCGCCACACCCATAGCAGGTGAACTCGCCGGCGTTTTCTGCTTCCCGGCAGGTGTCAAGCCAGTCTCCTCCCCGCGGGTTGATGATGCCGAAAATAGGATTCAGCTTCGCACTTGGGCATCTCCACACATCGCGGTTCTTCACGTACTCGTCCAACACGACCGGCACGCGGAGGTATGGGTTGAGGTTCCAACCCATCATCTCAACATCGCAGGTGCTGCTCTTCGTTAGCAAGAACTCATGCACCTCAGCGCGGTGCTCATACGGCATCATGGTGTCATTGTTGTCAGCGAGGTACATCTGGATGGCCAGGGCGATGTTCTTGACGTTCGACAGACACACCACCTTGCGAGCCGATTCCCTGGCTCGCGCGAACACCGGGAATACCATCGAGGCCAGTATCCCGATGATCGCAATCACCACTAACAACTCAATCAGAGTAAAGCCACGCCTTCTCGACATGTTCCTCTCCTTGCAGTTGAAGCGCTCAATACCACTACTGCACGCCAGGCAGCCCACTCACTCCACTACCTTCATGCCTCCTTTCACACTCCCCTGCAGAGCTGGTTCAGTTCGGCCTCGGCAGACCCGCGGCGGCGAGGTGGCTCCTTTCCCCGCTTGCCAAAGACGACCGCATTTGTGCCAAGACCGAGTTCGTCGCATACCATCTCACTCATACTGCAGAGAGTTTAGTGAATCGTTGCACTAGTGTAACGATTCACTTATATCACAGCCAGAACCATCTGTCAAGTGGACAAGCGGCAAGTTCTAGGCAGTAGTCCCGCCTCGAGGTACCCTTCGCTGCGAAAGGGGTCTCGGCCGAATTTCCCCAGCTTGCGGCAAAGAGCTAATTGAGACCATAGCAGGGCTCTTGGGGGATTAGACGCGTTCCGCAACGAGTCATATGCGTACGACTTGCTAGTTGCTTGGGGATAGGGTGAGGATTGCCAGGGGGAGGAACAACAGGAGCACCAGAGTTTGCTGAAATGCTTGACAGCAGTGACCAGATAGGGGTAGAGTGTCGAAACGATTGTACGGGAAGCTATCGGGCAATGCTCGGCCTGAAACGTGAGAGGCGTCAGCTGATTCCAGTTGCGGCAAGTGGCCTGCGGCTACCGTCGGGGTTGCGTGTTGCCCGTCTCGCGAAGGCCCTGGCGGCGCGGCTGAACGGGCCTGCGTGGGCGCGCATCGCCGGACCTTGCTCGTCCCGCACCTTGTCGTCCGCGGCGGCAATCGTTCTCAGAGGCAGCGGAGCTGCCTCGTTGGCGGAAGTGAGATGACTGACCAGCCGCGGACCGACGGCCCCTCGACGTCGGCAGGTGGGAGATTGGCCGGCGAGAGCGGCCCGCGTAACTTCGGCCACGGCGTGACTCGGCGGGCGCTTGCGGTCGCAGCTATCCTTGTTGTCGCCAACTCCATTCAGATGGTCGGGGGGGTCTACCTATTAGGGGGCAGAGGCCCATCTGTCTTCTCCTTGTTCAACAACGCGGTCTGTGTGCTGTTCCTGCTTGCGGTGCTGAACAGATGGCTTGCCCGTCGGCGACCAGATTATGCGATGTCGCAGGGAGAACTGCTGTTCATCTACATCTCAATGTCGGTGGCTACCGCGATTATCGGCATCGACATGCTGCAGGTACTGCCTGGAGTGATCTCGTATCCCTCGTGGCTGGGATATAGCAGTCGCAATGGCAACTGGGGGGAGTTTGGCGCATCCCTCCCCTCCTGGCTAATGGTGACCGAGCCGCAAGCCTTAGCTGGATACTACCTTGGTGGCAGCAATCTCTATGTTGATCGCAATCTCGTCGCCTGGGGGAGGCCGCTGCTCTGGTGGATGGCTTTTCTGGTAGCATTGCTGGCGCTGCTGGGAGCATCAGCTTCGTTGCTCAGACGACGGTGGGTGGATGAAGAGAAGCTGGCGTTCCCCATGACCCAGGTGCCTCTTCACCTCTCGAGAGGCGCGTCCGGAGGCGATGAGAGTCTCCTCACCAGCAAGCTGTTCTGGTTTAGCACAGCAGGTGCTGGCCTGGTGATGACTCTGCTGAACATCCACTACCTTTTCCCCGCCATACCAGCGTTGCCCATGTCCTGGGATTTCTCGACTATTGCAACCGGTCGCCCCTGGGAGGCCCTTCGCTGGAAGATTGTCTACTGGCCCCCATTCATCCTCGGTCTGGCCTTCCTGATGCCCGTGGACATGGCCTTCTCTATGTGGGTATTCAATCTCTTCTGGAAGTGTCAGGTACTATTTGCGGCCCAGTTTGGCTGGTCCGAAGGTTTGCGTGGACAAGCCCCCTACGTTGAGGAGCAGTGGCTTGGGGCGTATCTGGCGATTGCCCTGATCGTGCTGTGGTTTGATCGTCACTACCTGCGAGCGAAGCTTGCTGAGGCGTTATGTCCCGCGAACACGACCACTGAGCGAGAAGCGCTCTCGTCCCGGAGGGCATTCCTCGTTCTCGCCGTCTCAAGCGCCTTCATCGTGTTCTTCTGCCACCGGGGAGGGATGTCATACGCGACTACCATCGGATTCTTTGCCATCTACCTTGCCTTCGCGCTGACAATAACGCGTGCTCGGGCGCAACTCGGTCCGCCTAGTCATGACCTCCACTTTGCAGGCCCGGATCACGTCATCACCGGCCTCCTGGGGCAACGGGTTATTGCCATTCGGGAACTAGGAATGCTGAGCACATTATTTTGGTTCAACCGCGCCTACCGGAGCCATCCCATGCCGCACATGATGGAAGCGCTGAAACTTACGGATGGCAACCGACTTCGGGCAAGGTCTCTACCCGGGCCACTCCTTCTCATCATCATAGTAGCTGCCATCTCGTTTCTATGGGCCTACCTGCACATCTGCTACAAAGTGGGAGCGGAGACCCCGCAGATGTCGCGCTGGACCTGGTGGCCTGGCTGGGAGGTAGCATCCCGTCTACAGGGCTGGCTGTCCCACCCGGAGGGCGCCGGCACTGCAATGGGGTGGGCCGTGGCATGGGGAGCAATCAGCACAATCGGCATCATGGCGCTGCGCGTCGCTGTTCCCAGTCTGCCGCTGCATCCGGTGGGCTATGCCTTCTCTGGAGGGCTCGCCACTGACGGCTATCTCCCGGCAATCTTCGTTGCCTGGCTGGTGAAGAGCCTTCTTCTTCGGTATGGAGGCCTCGCCTACTATAGGCGCGGTCTTCATGTAGCCTTGGGCTTCATTGTTGGTGACGCGCTTGCGTTCAACTCCTGGACGCTCGTCCTCTGGGTCCTACGAATGCGATGATGTCGCGGGTTCGGGCGTGGCCTACGGGCCGCTCGACTGGAACACGCGAGGAAGAGGGTCGGCGTGACAAACAGAGAGAGAGTGCTCGCTGCCATCAGCCATAGGCAGCCAGACAAGACGCCGTACATGATAACTTTCACGCAGAAGGCGCGCCATGCGATGACCGCCTACTGCGGAGACGACGCCTTCACCCGGGAGATCGACAACTGCTTCCACATGGTCTACGCGCTCCCCGGAGGGCGAGCTAGATGGGTCAACGCAGACGTGTGGGAGGATGAGTTCGGCGTGCGCTGGGACAAGTCCCTCGACAAGGACATCGGCAACGTGTGCAACGCCGTCGTTTCCTCACGCAGCCTCGACGGTATCGCGTTCCCGAATCCGGCCGGCCCTGGCAGGTTCGATTGGCTGGCCAACGCATGCACGGAGGCCGCCGGCAGATTCGTGAGCTTCAATATCGGCTTCTCCTTGTTTGAACGAGCATGGCTCCTCAGGGGAGGAATTGCGGAGTTCCTGGTTGACATGTTAGAGGCGCCGGGGTTCGTGGATGACCTCCTGGACCGAATCTGTGACTATAACATGGCCCTTATCAGCCAGGCTTGCAAGTACCCCATCGACGGCATCCATTTCGGCGACGACTGGGGGATGCAGCAGGGACTGCTCATGAGCCCCAGACTCTGGGAGCGATTCCTCATGCCTCGACTCGCCCGGCAGTATGCGGCGGCGAAACAGCAAGGCAACGCCGTCTCCATTCACTGCTGCGGTAAGATAGACGAGTTGCTGCCTCGCCTCATCGAGATCGGAGTCGACTGCTTTAACCCCTTTCAGCCGGAGGTGATGGACGTCTATGCCTTGAAGCATCAGTTCCGGGGGAGGCTCGCCTTCTGGGGCGGCCTCAGCACGCAGCGGCTACTCCCATACGGAAGCCCGGCTGAGGTCCGTCGTGAGGTGCGTCGGTTGGTGGCAGAAGTCGGAGAAGGAGGCGGGTTCATACTCGGACCAGCCCACGATATACCGGGTGATGCCAGGCCGGAGAACGTGCTGGCCATGATCGATGCAGCGAACGGCAACTGATCCAGAACACTGGCAGATCCCGATAGCTCACCCGTGAGAGGACCGGAGATAATGAGCAACGCAACTGACCCGAAGCGAGTCAACATCAAGGACGTCGCACGGGATGCCGGCGTGTCCGCGAGCACCGTTTCCTATGTCTTGAATGGCAGCAACAAGGTGAGTCAGCCCACCAAGGAACGAGTCCTGGAGTCGATCAGGACGCTCGGGTATCGCCGCAATCGAGTTGCCGGCGCCCTGCGACGGCAGCGGACGAACACCATTGGCGCCCTACTTCCAGACCTTGGGAACCCATTCTATGCGGAATTTCTCCAGGGGGCGGAGAGGGTGGCTACGGAGGAAGGGTTCGGCCTCTTCTTCTGCGACGCCGGGGTCGGCATTCTCGAGGAAGTGACCTGGAAGTATATCAACTTCATGCTTGAGCAACAGGTTGACGCTATCCTGATCGCGCAGGGACAGCAGCTCACTCCGGAAACAGCGTCTCTGCTCGAGGCATCAGGGGTCCCGACGTGCTACCAGGCGCTCGAGCCCCAGGCCCACCCGTACCAACTGAGTTCGGTGGGGCCCGACCTTTCGATCGGCATGCGCGAAGCGGTCTCCTATCTGGTCAACCTGGGTCACACCCGCATCGCCTGTGTCGGCATCGGCAAGGAGCTTGACTGCGTCCGGTTTCGCACATTCGTCAGCGCAGCCACCGCGCTTTCGCTTTCGGTGGATGACTGGCAGTTGATGAAGTACGCCTCCCCCGAAGACGGGGCAAACATCGTGCGGAGAATCATGAGGATGCCGGAGCCTCCGACGGCCATCGTTGGCGCCTGGGATGTCATTGCTGCCGAGCTGATGTACCAGGCCCGGCAGTTCGGGCTCCGTGTCCCAGAGGATATCTCTATCATCGGCACGGACGATATTCTCCTGGCCGCGCGGCTCTATCCGCCGTTGACGACGATCGCACTGCCAGCATTCGAGCTGGGTGTAGCTGCCGTTCGCCTCCTCTTGGAGCAAAGCGATGATGACACGCGCCGAGTCATTCTGCCGACCTCGCTGGTCATACGGGAATCCTGTGTTCGTCCTCAAGCGCGTACCTGAGATCACCGCTGGGCTTCTTGAAGAAGGTCTGTTCCGGCCAACGGCGTCGAGAACAAGCAACACGGTGTCCCTGTCCCTATAAGACGGCGTGTCAACCCTCCCCTGTGAGGTGCCCTGTGGCTGTCAAGTGGGGATGGGACACCTCTGAGAGCCCTGTAGGCTTGCCTGTGAGTCCCAGATATTCTACGATATGGGACCTTTGGGCGGCATCTTCGGGTGTCGTC
>Ga0307380_10003394_pt1 | contig 22009 bp, 18 predicted proteins | sample UN3MG_FD_202239 | JGI IMG/M metagenome (GOLD analysis project Ga0307380, IMG submission 202239) | Soil microbial communities from Risofladan, Vaasa, Finland - UN-3 | ecosystem: Environmental > Terrestrial > Soil > Coastal area > Acid sulfate soil | place: Finland: Risofladan, Vaasa | collected... | reverse complement strand
ATTTTACCCAGATTAACTCGCCTCTTTTAATGCTTCCTGGGCCTGTTTCCGGTCCGCCGGAGGTGCTTTTGTAAATTATGATTGTGAGTATGACGCACAGAATAATGACGGCAAACATCACGATTTTTTTCTTGTTGTCTTCCATACCAAGACCTCCCAAAAACGCTTCGGTGAAGGTAATCGGTAATTTATAAGTATAGACTATTACTTAAGGGGATATTTGTCAAACACTTATTCTTATTATTTGTCTGTATTAAGATTGGGTCTTTTAGTCTGCCATTTTTAAGATTCCTGGCGGTTCTTCGGGCATAGCGGTGCGAGCGGAGAGGTATGCGGCGTCAATAAGTGCCATATTTTTGAGGTTTTGGTCGGCACCGGATTCGAGGCGGTTTTTTTCGGGTTCGAGTATGCTTAATGCGAAATTTTCGAGCAGTTTTTTGGTGCAGAGGAGGTAATCATCTTGGTGTTCGGAGTTTGTTTTGACTTTTCCGGCAGTGTCGGTGACTGAGAACTGATTTTTTGAGATGGTAATGATATTTTCTTTTGTGTAAATTTTCAGGATTTGCTGTTCGGGGCCACAGGCTTTGCTTGCGATTAAATTTCCAACGAGGTTATTACTGAATTTCATTGTCAGGACGACGGTATCTTCGGTGATATAGAGTCTTTGTTGCCTGTCGCGGGCGGTGTTTTTGTTTATAGAGTATACCTGCTGAGGTATGTCGAAGCTGCGTACTATCCGGTCAATTATCTGGTAGCAGTCGTGGAGCAAGACTCCTCCCCCGGCGAGTTTTGGGTCTGTCTGCCATGGGCCGACGATTTTTTTTGAGAAAGTACAGAAGGCGGTTATGAGGAAGATTTGGAGGGATTTATTTTGTTGCAGGAACTGTTGAAGTTCGATAAAGCTTTTAGCGAATGCCGCGTAGTTTGCGACGGCGAATTTTATGTTTTGGCTTTTTGCGAGTCGAGTTAATTGGAGGGCTTCTTCAAAGTTTCTTGCCAGGGGGGGTGATTTCAGGATGTTGCATTTTTTTTTCATAGCCATTTGTATGAATTCTTCAGTGCTGTGTAAAGGTGCGGCTGCTATGAGACAATCGAATTGATTTTCTGTCAGCAGGAGTCGATAGTCGTCGTAATAATTGCATTTGTACTGGGCGGCGGTTTTTTCAGCGAGGTTTGTGTTTTTGTCAGCGACGGCCTGAAGATGGAAGTGTTCGAGTTTTGAGACTTCGTCGAGCAGAAGCCTTCCATGTTCATTTAGGCCGAGAACGGCGGTGTTTAATTTATCTTTGCTCATATTTGATAGAATTATCGTGAGAACAAACAGAAATCAAAGCCTGTTTTTGAAATAACTCCTTTATTATTTTGCATTTCCCAATAGAAGTTTTTAATGGTTGTTCGGTATTATGAAGTGCTCTGGGACGGGGAATTGTGAGCAGAGCAAGAGTACTTCCTTTGCGACCTCTTCAATCACGGCGTCATTATCGATGTTTTCAACGACTTTGTTAATAAAGGTTGCGATTTGGCGGACCTGGTCTTGTTTCATACCTCTTGTGGTGATGGCCGGCGTTCCGATTCTCAGTCCACTTGGGTCGGATGGCGGTCCGGGGTCATTCGGTATACTGTTGTGGTTTGTAATAATTCTGGCCCTGTCGAGTACCTGGGCAAGTTTTCTGCCGGGTACTTTTTTATTTCTCAGGTCAATGAGTATAAGGTGATTGTCGGTTCCTCCGGAAACGAGGTTGAAACCGTAATCGAGCAATTTTTCGGCGAGGGCCTTTGAGTTTTCGACAATTTGCTTTGCGTAAGCGATGAATTCGGGGGTGTCGGCTTCGGCCATTGCAACGGCGATAGAGGTTAGAGTGTGCATATGTGGACCACCCTGGAGTCCGGGGAAGACGGCCTTGTCGACCTTTTCAGCGTGCTGCTTTTTGCAAAGGAGCATTCCACCTCTGGGGCCGCGGAGAGTCTTATGTGTTGTGGTTGAGACGATGTCGGCATATGGTACGGGACTTTTGTGAATTCCAGCGACGACAAGTCCTGCAATGTGTGCGATGTCGCTGACGTGATAGGCGCCGACTTTTTTTGCAATCTGGCCGAATATTTCAAAATCGATTTCCCTTGGATAAGCGGTGGCACCGGAGATGATAATTTTCGGTTTATGTTTTTTTGCAAGGTCTTCAATCTGGTTGTAGTCGAATCTGCCGGTGTCGGGGTTTACGGTGTATTGTACGGAATTGAAGATTTTGCTTGTTACGCTGACTTTCCAGCCGTGGGTAAGATGTCCGCCGTGAGTTAGCGCCAGGCCCATTATGGTGTCGCCGGGTTTTATGAGGGCGAAATATGCGGCGAGGTTTGCGACTGAGCCGGAGTATGGCTGGACGTTTGCGTGGTCGGCTTTGAAAAGCTTTTTTGCGCGTTCCTGAGCGGTTTTTTCGATAAGGTCGGTGACCTGCTGTCCCTGGTAGTATCTTTTTCCGGGGTACCCTTCGGCGTATTTGTTTGTGAGGCAGCTTCCGCTTGCAAGCATTACGGCTTTTGAGACGTAGTTTTCGGAAGGTATGAGTCTTAACGCGCCGCTTTGGCGTGTAGCTTCCTGCCTGATTAGTTCGTAAATCTGTGGGTCATACTGCTCCAGAGCCGTTTTCATATCGTTTTCTCCCTTAAGAAATTAGATTGGAGTTGTCCTCGGGCATTTTCCTTTATTCTCGTTTTGATGCGCAGATATAGTTTTTTGGCCGAATTCACGGTCGATATACAAGGGGATTTATAGCACAGGGGGTGTTTTAGTACAAGTATTTATTTGTTGACAAATTTTGGTCAGAGATTAGGATATTCAGGTTACTTTAAGCATATGGGCAAGAGGCAGAAAAGGACAGTCAATAGGAGTTTATGTTAGAGTCAGAGAGCGAACAATCATTGGCCAAGGCAAAGGTTTTGTTTGCAAAAGCCCGGACTATAGCCGAAGGCGGGAACTATGATTATGCAATAGATGTATATCTTGAGGGCCTTTATTTAGCGCCGGATGCTCTTGAAGATGGCCATCTGGGTCTTTGTGAGATGGCGTTGCACCGTGCGAGCAGAGGGGGGAAGAAGCCGTCAATGGTGGAAAAGGTCAAGCGTCTTCGGGGCAAAAGCCCACTGGAGTATCTGCTAAATGCCGAGTACCTTTTCGCAAAAGACCCGAAGCACATTCCTTATGCCGAGGCGATGCTGAAGGCTGCGGTTGAAGGTGGGTACAAGAAAACGGCAACATGGGTGGCGAACTTGATATTCCAGACTAACAACGCATCGAGGAAGCCTTCTTTGCGAACATATTTGACGTTGAAGGACAGCTATGCGTCTATAGGGGCGTATGACCGTGCCGCGGCGGCGTGTCAGTGTGCGATGAGGCTAAAGCCAGATGATGATGAGTTGATGGAGGCTTACAAGCAGCTCTCGGCGGAGGTGACTGTTGCCCGCGGCAAATACGACCAGGAAGGAGATTTCCGGGAATCGATAAAAGATCGGGAGAGTCAGGAAAGGCTTCAGGCTCAGGATGGGGTGGTGAAGACGAAGAATTATCGTCTTCTGGCAGTTGAAGAGGCGAAGCGGAAGATGGCCCAGAATCCGAATCTTGCGATGAATATATTTAAGCTTGCAGAGGCGTTGTCGGATATGGAGGAGGACGAGTCGGAGAATGAGGCGATAGAGCTTCTTGAGGATGCATATGAAGAGAGGAATGATTTTAGCTTTAAGCAGCGTTCTGGCAAGGTTCGGATGAAGCAACTTAGGCGCAAGATACGCGAGGCTCAGAAGGAGGTTGAGGCGAATCCAGAAGAAGTATTGGCAAGTGCCAGGGTGGATGAGCTTACGAAGGCGCTGAGGGAGATAAAATTAGAGCATTACCGTCTTTGTGTTGAGAATTACCCGACGGATTTAGAGGCGAAGTACGAATACGGGCTTTGTTTACTGAAAGAGGATAAGTGCGATGAGGCGATACCTTTGTTCCAGGAGTCGCAGCGGGACCCTCGCCGGCGAATTTCGGCAATGAGCAAGGTTGGCGAGTGCTTTTTTAGGAAGGGGTGGTTTGCGGACGCGGTAGATGTTTTTGACCGTGCGATAGACTCATATGAGATAAAAGAAGATGGCATGGCGAAGGAATTACGTTATAATCTTGCCAGGGCATATGAGGAGAACAACGAGAAGGATAAGGCATTGGAGCTTTATCGCAGGATTGCACAGCTTGATTTTGGTTTCAGGGACGTTCGGCATCGTGTTGATGCGTTAAGGAATAAAGATGGCGAGCCAACCTCTCAGTGAGTATAATATAGTTTTTGTAAAGGAAGGCTAAGATTAGTTGAATTTTTAGGAGATTACAGTGGCCCATTCGTTATCAGCCAAGAAGAGAGTAAGACAGAACGCCAAGCGCAGGGCGATGAACCGCGTACGTAAAAGTCAGGTGAAGACTCAGGTGAAGCATTTTGAGGAGGTGTTGGCTGCAGGAGATGCAGGTTTGGCGACGGAACAATTTCGTCTTATAGCCAAGAAGCTGGACAAGACGGCGTCGACGAGTGCGATGCATAAAAGGACGGCAGCGCGGAAGAAATCACGTCTTGCCAAGAAGCTTGACACCCTGAAGGCTAAAAAGAGTTGATATGCTGTTTTAGTTTAAAAGTTTTTAAGAGGTGTTGGCAGCTGATATGTTTTGAGCGAATAATTTGATTTGATTACAGGCAGCAACGTTGCCCAGTCGATATAAGAATCGATTGGGCTTTTTGCATTACAGGCATAAGCGATGACAGATGTTTTTAAGAAGCGAATAATTAAACTTTTGCAGCACCCGGATTACAGGGGTCTGAAGTTGGCTCCTTTGGCACGTGCACTTGGTGTTAGTTCGGAGGTTTATCCGGAATTTAAGGCGGTGTTTGAAGAGCTTCGCCGGGCAGGTCATGTGGTGATAGGGGCGCGGAATTTGGTGACATTGCCTTCGATGTCGGGGCGAATCATAGGGAGGTTTCGAGCGAATCCGAAAGGCTTTGGTTTCGTAATACCTCTTGAGCCGAATTCTCATGGGGATTTATTTATTCCGCCGAACGCGACCGCAGAGGCCATGACGGGTGATATTGTAGCGGCGAGAGTATCGAAGGGCAAGCGCGGGGGTCAGATGCGTTACAGCGGCAAGATTGTTGAGATTCTCGAGCGCGCACATGACAAATTTGTAGGGACTTTGCAGAAAGTTAAGGAGGGTTGGATAGTGCAGCCTGAAGGGTCTGGGTTTGCCGAGCCGATAAGCGTAGATGACGTTGGTGCGAAGGGAGCAAGCCCTAAAGATAAGGTTGTGGTAGAGATACTTAGTTATCCTAAGGAGCGTTGTCTTGGGCGTGGAGTGATTGTAGAGGTTTTGGGCAAGGCGGGGCGGTATGAGAGCGAGATAAGGTCTATAATCCGTCAGTATCATTTGCCGGAGGAGTTCGATGAGTCTTGTTTGGGGCAGAGCCGTTCAACCGCGTCTGGGTTTAATCCTGAGCAGGCCGATGACAGAGACGACATAACGGACAAAATAATACTCACGATAGACCCACCGGACGCGAAGGACTTTGATGATGCGATATCTCTGGAGAAAGACGAGCAGGGCAGGTGGGTACTTGGTGTTCATATTGCCGATGTAAGTTATTTTGTTGGTTCAGGCACGTCACTGGACGTTGAGGCAAGGGAGCGAGGCAACAGCGTATATCTTCCGGGCAAAACAATACCGATGCTTCCTGAGATATTGAGCAATGGTATATGCAGTTTGCAGCCCGGTCAGAGGCGGTTTTGCAAGAGTGTGTATTTGACTTATGACGAGGGGGGTAATGTTTTTTCGCGCATCTTCTGCAACAGTGTTATCGAATCGAAGCAGCGGTTGACATACCAGGAGGCTGACAGGGTCCTGAAAGGGCATACTAAAGGTTTCAAGGCGGAAGTTATTAAGATGCTCAGGAACATGGAGAGTCTTAGTCGGTTGATTGAGCGACGTCGGTTTGCCAATGGTATGCTGCATCTTGATTTGCCGGAGACGGAGCTTGTAATGGACAAATCGGGTCAGGTGGTCGATGCTAATCCTGCTGATATGAGCTATCCTCATACAATAATCGAGATGTTTATGGTCGAGGCAAACGAGGCGGTTGCAGGTTTTCTTGACAGAGCGGGTGTAAAGTTTATGCGTCGAATACATCCGGAGCCGGACAGCTTAAGCATGCAGAACCTTGCAAAGTTTGTCAGGGCGTTAGGATACGGTATTTCGAAGGTGCCTGACCGGGCTGCGATGCAGGAACTGCTGGAGTCTGCTAAGGGAAGCGACAGTTCCTTTGCGGTGAGCCTGGTTGTACTTCGAAGCCTTGAGAAAGCGGAATATGCGCCGCTGGACATTGGTCATTTTGCGCTGGCATCTGAGAACTATTGTCATTTTACCAGCCCGATACGCAGATATGCGGATTTGCTTGTGCACAGGGTTTTACAGGACTGTATGGATAAACAGAAGACTATGAGTGAACTGGATCTGGCGGAGATTGGCAAGCATATCAGCTTTACCGAGCAGCGGGCCGAAGACGCAGAAAGAGAGCTTGAGGCCGTTTTGGTGCTTCAGATGCTAAGTAAACGTATTGGTGGTGAGCTTGACTGTGTTGTCACGGGTCTTGCGGGTTTCGGCGTGTTTGTTCAGTCGAAGAAGTTCGGCATTGAGGGTCTTATCCGACTGGAAGACCTCGGACCTGATGTCTGGAAGTATGATGCGAGGAGGCAATATGTTGTCGGGTCAGGTTCGGGTGTTAGCGTTAGATTGGGTCAGGCCATGAAAGTCCGTATAGTTTCAGTTAACGTTGCGGCTCGTCAGTTAAACGTCAGTCCGACCGAGCCATTGGTAGACAGGGCCAAGCTGCAGGATGCGGAAGGTAAGCGCAAAGGGGGCAAAAAGAAACGTTTGCCGCGACGTTCGAGAAGGTATAGAAGGTAGAAGGTCGGTGCCAGAGAGGTCGAAGGGTCCGGTGATTACTTGACATTTTGAGTTTAATTTGCGATGCTAATGTGGTTTAGACGGATTATTTGGATTTTTTAAAGAGTTTTTTGGAGTATGAAATGAGAGCATCTGATATGAGGAAGGGTCAGACTATCAAGGTTGACGGCAAACTTTATGCGATAATCGATTATCAGCACGTTAAGCTTGGCAAAGGCGGTGCTGTGTATCAGACAAAGCTGAAAAGTCTGGCAGATGGTTCGATACAGAATGTGCGGCTTCGGTCGGAAGAGACGGTCGAGGAAGCATATCTTGATAAGCGGAAATATGAGTACCTTTATTCTTCGGGCGGTGAGCATGTTCTGATGGACACGACGACATATGAGCAGATTTCACTCGACGATGAGGCGTTCGGAGACGGCCCAAAGTATCTCAAGCCTAACACTCAGCTTCAGGTTAGCATGTATGAGGGCAGGCCTGTTGTTGTTGACTTGCCGAATACGGTGGATTTGGAGGTTGTTGATACTCCACCGGAGATTAAGGGAGCTACTGCGACGAACCAGAACAAACCTGCGACGCTGGAGACCGGAGTTATTGTGCAGGTTCCGTCTTTTATAAAGGTTGGCGAAGTAATTCGTGTGGATACGCGCAGCGGTGAGTATCTAACTCGTGCCAAGGATTAGGACGTTTTATTTAGGATTTTTTGCTGAGAGATTAGCAGACTGAGCCTATGGCTTTTGATAAAACAGGCAAATTCCTTTTGAAAGTTTTCGGTTCCCGCAACGAGCGACTGGTGAAGTCGTATTCATTGATTGCGGAAAAGGCCGGTGAGTTTGAGCCAGCTATTTCGAAGCTCGGCGATGAGGAACTGAAGGCCAAAACGGGCCAGTTTAGAGAGGTCATTTCGTCGGGGGCCAGTCCAGAGGATATCCTGCCTGAAGCTTTTGCGGTGGTCCGCGAGGCCGCAAAGCGAAATGTGGAGATGAGGCATTTCGATGTTCAGCTTGTCGGCGGCAATGTTCTTTACGAGGGCAAGATAGCAGAGATGGCTACGGGAGAGGGTAAAACGCTGGTGGCGACACTGGCGGCGTATCTGGTTCATTTGACGGGCAGGAAAGTTCATATAGTTACGGTGAACGATTATCTTGCCAAGCGTGACGCGGAGTGGATGGGGCCGGTGTATAAGGTGTTGGGGCTTTCGGTCGGCGCGATTCAGGCTGACATGGATACGATTGGTGATGAGCGGAGAGGTCAGTATGAGTGCGACATAACTTACGGTACGAATAACGAGTTCGGCTTCGATTATTTGCGAGACAATATGAAGATGTCGCTGGAGCAGATGGTTCAGGGGCCGCTGGAATACGCGATAATCGATGAGGTAGACTCGATTTTAATAGATGAGGCGCGGACACCACTTATTATATCAGGGCCGGCTTTTGACGATGTCAGCAGATATAAGAAGGCAGACGAAGTGGCGAGGAAACTGATAAGTTTGCAGAGTGATTATGACCGTATAAAAAACAAGATTGATTCAGCGAAACGTGCACAGGCGAATGCGCAGGGCGAACTCGCCGAGGCGAAGAAGGAAAAAGACAGCGAGCGAATTGAGAAGGCGCAGAAAACGATTGAGCGAAGCCATGCGGAGATTGAAGCTGCCCAGGCGAGGCTTTTAAGTGCCACTGAGTACTATGAGGTTGAATATGACAGGAAGACGGCCCACCTTACGCACGAAGGGGTTGGTGCGGCTCAGGAGATAGCGGGGGTAGGCTCCTTCTATACGGGCTCGAATGACGAATGGCCTAAGCTGGTAGAACAGGGGTTGCGGGCGCATATTACGTTTGAAAAGGAGAAAGATTACGTTGTGATGGAGGGCAAGGTTGTTATTGTTGACGATTTTACGGGCCGACTAATGCATGGCCGTCAATGGTCGGACGGATTACACCAGGCTGTGGAGGCGAAGGAAAGTGTTACGATAAAAGAGGAAAGCCAGACGCTCGCGACGATTACACTTCAGAACTTTTTCAAGCTTTATGAGCAGATAGCGGGCATGACGGGTACAGCGGCGACGGAAGCGGAAGAGTTTATGAATATTTACGGGCTTGAGGTGGTGACAATACCGACGAACGAACCGTGTATCAGGGACGACAGGAACGACGCAATATATAAAACTCTGCGTGAGAAATTTGACGCGATAGTTGAAGAGATAAACGATACCAGCACTTCGGGCATGCCTGTTCTGGTCGGCACTATCAGTATCGAAAAGAGTGAAGCGCTTTCGGAGGCACTTACGAAGCGGTATGGTCTGGAACACGAGGTGCTCAATGCCAAGCAACACGAGCGTGAGGCGCAGATTGTGGTGAAGGCTGGCCAACAGCACCGGGGCAGGGACGGCAAGATGCGGGGCAATGTTACAATAGCGACAAATATGGCGGGCCGGGGGACGGACATAAAGCTTGGCGATGGAGTGGCGGATATTGGGGGTTTGCATATTCTCGGGACCGAACGTCACGAGGCCAGAAGGATAGATAATCAGCTTCGCGGGCGCTGCGGCAGGCAGGGTGACGCGGGTTCGAGTCAGTTTTTCCTTAGTTTAGAGGATGACTTGTGGAGGCTGTTTGCACCGGAGTGGACGATTAAGGCGTTGACGAAGATTTGGGCTGAAGAGGGTGAGCCGATATACCATAGATGGATAAACCGCCAGATTGAGAATGCGCAAAAGAAAGTGGAGGAGCGGAATTTTGACGTTCGCAAGAGTCTTCTTGAGTATGACGAGGTGATGGACTATCAGCGGAAGGTTTTTTACTCACGTCGGCGTGAGATACTGAGCGGCAGGGGGCTGAAAGAAATCATCAAAGAGATGATTGATTCGACAATATCGAAGAGCTGTGAGGCCATACTTGCCCCGGAGTATCCACTCAAATGCATCGTTGAGTGGGCGCGGAGCAATTTTGATGTTGATTTGGAGTTGTCGGACGTTCGCGGGATTAAAATCAATGAGATAGAGGAGCTTATAAAAAAGCAGGCAAAAGACGAGATTGCCAATAAAATATCGTTGTCGCTTGGCGAGTATCTTGAGGATTACGAAGACCGTGAGACGTGGGACGTTTCGGGTCTTTGCAGGTGGGCGATGAGCGCATTTAGTGTCAGCCTTAGTCCGTCGAAGGTCAAGGACCAATTACCGGAAGAAATCGAGGAACAATTGGTCAGTGCTGCGGCCGAGCAAATCGAGAGGAAGGACTGTGCCCGCCTGGTTGAATTTCTCAAACCTGATTTTGGCAGCGAGCGGTTTTCCGAATGGGCAGTGGCCAAATTCGGTGCGAAGCTTGATGCCGCAGAACTGGCGGAGCTGAGCATTTCGGATACAAAAAAACTTCTTAGAGAAAGAACAGCGGAGAAATACAGGCAGCGAGAGATTGAGTATCCGGTCGAGTTTGCGATGAATATGGTTTACGGGCCGGAAGGACCTAACGTTTATGCGTACGAGTCTTTGGCTGAGTGGGTGAATAAAAAATATGATGCAGGTTTTTCGGTTGAGAAGATACAGAATACGAAACCTCAAACTTTGCATAAGCAGCTTCTGGAATTGAGCGAGAGTTTTAACGACGGGAAACTGGAAGAAGAAATTGCCGAGAAGTCTGAGAGGTTTGATAAGAGCGGTTTGGTAAATTGGGCCAACGAGCGGTTCGGTGTATCTTTGAGTGAGACGGACGTTGGTGAGGATGAGGCTGGAGACAGAGTAAGAGACGCGGCGAGGGAGTTTTTACGCAGGGAGCTGAGCGACCTTGAGAAATATGTTTTGACACAGGTTTACGACAGTGCATGGAAGAGCCATCTCTATTCGATGGACCATTTGAAGAACAGTATCTGGATGCGGTCTTTTGCAGAGAAAGACCCGAAGATAGAGTACAAGCGAGAAGGCTTTAGGATGTTCAACGAGATGCTGGATTCGATTGAGGACCGTGTTACGGATATAATCTTCAAGGTCCATCTTGAGGCGGGCGCTCGGGCGCGGAGTGTTTGGAACGTTAGTCATGCGGCGCATGATGAGGTTGGTCAGTTTGCGATAGCCGAGCGTCAGCGGGCGGCGGCACAGGCGCCACAGGGAGAGGTGAAGGTCAAGCAGATTCGTCTTGAGAAGCCCAAAGTCGGTCGTAATGAGCCATGTCCTTGCGGGAGCGGGAGGAAGTATAAAAAATGCTGCGGGAGGGGGGTAGTTTAGGCGGTATTTTCGACTTTGGCGATTGAAGCGGATTTGGGGTCTATAAAAAGAAAACATCAGGCGGCCTCATGCTACCCGATGTTTTCCGGAGGGGAGAAAAACCTTTTATGCTGCTTTTTTTGTTATCGGCCAGCGCCTATAGGGCACTTTAGCCGAAACAATCTTTACCTCTTAACTTTACGCTGGTTTTCTGTAAAAGTTCTTTTTCTGGAATTGGGGGGCAGAAAAAGGAGGTGTTTTTGGTTTTATCGGGCGAGGGTCATAGGCTCTTCGGGTCGGCTTTTCCGGCGGTAAATTGTAATTCCTTTGCAGCCGAGCTTGTAAGTGAGTCTGTAGGCTTTGTCAACATCGGCTGGGGTGCTTTCCGGGCTAAAGTTTATGGTTTTACTGACCGCGGCGTCGCAGTGTTTCTGGAAGGCGGCCTGCATTTTGATGTGCCATTGCGGCTCTATATCGGGGGCGCATTTGAAGATTTCCCTGATTTTTACCGGGATATCCTGGATGTTTTGTATAGTTCCTGTTTTTGCGATTTTTTCTTCGAGTTCTTTGCTGTAAAAGGAGGTTTTTTCAGCAACTTCTTTGAAGATGGGGTTTATCTGGAGCATTTTTTTGCCTTCGAGTATTTGTCGTACAAAGACCAGCGAGTAGAGCGGTTCGATGCCGGCGGAGCAGTCGGCGATGATGCTAATTGTCCCGGTTGGTGCGATGCAGGTGATGGAGGCGTTTCGGACCTTTCGATTTTTTTGTGTTCTCCAGGTGCTTTGGCTCCAGTTTGGGAATGGGCCCCGGAGATTTGCGAGCTGACTGCTGGCGTCGTGAGCATGTTTGTTAATGAACTTCATAAGGTTTTCGCCGAACTCGATTCCACGTTCGGAATCGTATGGTATGCCGAGCATGAAGAGGCAGTCGGCAAAGCCCATTATGCCAAGGCCGATTTTTCTGTTTGCCTTTGCCAGGCGGACGGTGTCCCTGACGGGGAAGTTGCATACATCTATGATGTTGTCGAGGAATCTCACGGCGAGTTTTACGGTTTCGGCCAGAGCGGGCCAGTCCATATCGGTTTTCTTTCCGGTGGAAGTGACGAATTTTGTAAGGTTTATGCTTCCAAGTGTGCAGGCCTCATATGGCAGGAGGGGCTGTTCGCCGCAGGGATTTGTGGCTTCGATTCGTCCGAGGGCGGGTGTTGGGTTGTTTTGGTTTATTCGGTCGATGAATGCCAGTCCGGGCTCGCCGGTTTTGTGGGCGCATTTGACAATCATATTCCAGATGTCGTTTACGGTGTAGAATTTTGCGGCGGTTTTCGAGGAAAGCATGGATTCGTCAGTTAGCTTATGCAGGTCATTTATAGTGTAGTTTTTGATGTCGATTTTTTTGGGCAGTAAGTACCGCTGCTGAGTGCGTGGGTTTATTACGATGTTTAGAGCTTCACCTGATTCGAGGAGCTGTTCCATCCAGTCGTCGGTTATTTTGACGGAGATGTTGAAGTTTGTGAATTCCTTAAGGTTCTGCTTTGCGTGGAGGAATTTCAGTATATCAGGATGGTATACACTCATCATTCCCATGTTTGCACCCCGCCGGAAGGCTCCCTGCTGGATGGCGTCGGTTGTTTGCGAAAAGACTCGCCAGAAACTTATTGGGCCTGGTGTGGTGCCGCCGCTTGAGGCGACGCGGTCGCCGGCGGGTCTTAACCTGTCGAATGAAAAACCGGTTCCGCCACCTGACTTTTGGATGAGAGCGGTTTGTTTTACGGTTTCGAAAATTTCTTCGATGCTGTCGCCGATTGGCAGGACGAAACATGCGCTTAGCATTCCGCCGGGCCTGTTTGCGTTCATAAGTGTTGGTGAATTAGGGAGGAACTTTAACGAGGCCATCAGTTCGTAGTATTTTTTGTACCACTGCCGGATTTGGCCGGTGTTTGCGCCGTATTTTGCCTCGGCCTGCGCGATAGAGTCTGCGACCCTGCCGAAAAGTTCGGCCGGTGTTTCGATGCAATTGCCGAGGTTGTCTTTGATGAGGTATCGGTTTCGCAGGACAGCTATGGCATTTTCAGTCAGTACAGGGTCTTTGCCGGGTGGTGGAGTTGAGTTTGACCGGGCCATAATAAACTCCGCATATTAAAGTAACAATTTTTAAAGTTTCCTAATCCACCTGAGGCGAAAAACGTCCCTGATTCTTTCGGTAAATCTTACTCCCATGTTCTGGGAGCTGGTTTTGAATTCGGCTTTTCTCAAGTCGTCAGTTGTTGTTTTTTTTGCGGATTTAGTGAACAGTGATAATACCGCTGCGGCCAGGAAGCCAAAGAATGAATTTGTTTTATTTCTAACAGGCATTTATGTGTTGGTTATCTCTGCACGGCTTTTTTTAAGCCGGCTAACAGTTCTTGTCCGGTCCTGCTTAGGTTGTCGGTTTTTGCGAATAGCTGGTGTCTGTCGAGGATTTGCGGTTTTTGCTGGTAGTATCTCCGGACTGCTTCGATGCCGCCTTCTGCGGGGCCGTCAGTTTTGTAATCGCCTTCTAATAGCCAGTCGCTTGTTTCGTCATCGTACTCGGCGGGGTAAAGAAAAGCGACAGCGAACTTTTCGGTGCTGTATTTTGCAAGGTGGAGCTTTGCACGGCATGGTGGTTCTGAGCCGACGGCAAGACTGATAAGTTTTTTGAAGTTTCCGGTGGCGGTTTCAAGGTCGTTTGAGTAGAAGAACATTCCGGTTTCGAGCTGGAAGATTTCGGAGGGGAGGCCTTTTAGCTCGAGTTTGCCGTCGGGATAGGCTTTGTGTATTTTGTAAACTTTGCAGTCTTTATACTTTTTGCTTTCCAAAAGTTCAGCAACTTCCTGTGCGGTAAATCCAACACCGGTGTGGTCTCCGAAGTCGAAGACATGCAGGCCGACATACTTTTGGGGTTTTTTTAATTTAGGCAGTTCCATAATTGTTATTTAACTTTTATTTTTGCGAACTTTCGTTTGCCTACCTGAATAACCATACCACTTTTGGGGTTTATTTCAATATTGGGGTCGTTGATTTTTTTGCCATCGATGCTGACGGCGTCCTGCTGTACCATGCGTTTTGCTTCGCCCCCGGTTTCAACCAGTTTGCAGGTCAGAAGGAGTTGTTTGGCGGAGATTGGTTTATTTGCTGTTGTGAATTCCGGGATTTCATCGGGCAGTTGCTTTTGGGCGAACACCTTATCGAAACGAGCGGCGGCGGCTTTGGCAGTAGCTTTATCATAGAAAGTGGACACGATTGCGTCGGCCAAGGTTATTTTTGCCTCTTTTGGGTGCCAACCGGTGCCGACAAACTCTGATATTTTCTCTTGTGTAAAATCGGTTAGCAGGGTGAAATAGTTTTCCATCATATCGTCGGATATGCTCATAGTTTTGCCGAACATATCGTTTGGCTCGTCGGTTACGCCGATGTAATTGTCTTTTGATTTGCTCATTTTTTCTTTTCCGTCGAGTCCGACGAGTATAGGCATAGTTATAACGACCTGTGGGGGCTGGTTGTGTATTCGCTGGAAGTCCCGGCCGACGAGGTTGTTGAAGGTCTGGTCGGTTCCGCCGAGCTCGACGTCGCTGTTTATCATGACCGAATCGTAGCCCTGCATAAGGGGATAGAGGAATTCGTGGATTCCGATGGGGTCGCCGGCCTTGTGGCGCAGCTCGAAGGTGTCGCGTTCGAGCATTCGTGCGACGGTCATGTTGGAAGTCAGGCGAATCAGGTCGGCAAGGTCAAGTTTTGAGAGCCATTCGGAGTTGTAGCGTACCTCGAGTTTGTCGTCGGAGGTGTCGAGAATTTTACCGGCCTGCTCGAAGTATGTCCGGGCGTTTTGCTCGATTTCTTCAGCCGAGAGCATCGGACGGGTAGAGTTCTGGCCGGAGGGGTCTCCGATTCGAGCGGTGTAATCGCCGATTATCAATACGGCTTTGTGGCCGAGGTCCTGGAACTGCCTCATTTTTCTAAGTACCACGGTGTGACCGAGGTGGATATCGGGGCTTGTGGGGTCGAGGCCGAGCTTGATACGGAGCTGTCTTTTTTCTTTTGCAGCCGAGGTGAGCTTTTCGGCAAGTTCGGCTTCTGTAAAGATTTCGACGGTGCCGCGTTTTAATAATTCAATCTGCTCTGGTATTTTCCTTGTCATAGGCATTTTCTCTGCAAAATATTTCGTGGAGCAAGATTATAAGTTATTGCGGCCGAATAAGCAAGAGACCGCTATTTTCCGGAGACACCGCCTGAGACGATAAATGCCATGGCTTTAGAGCTTTCGATGTTGAGTGGTTTTACCTGCTCAGCGGGGAAAATCAGTACCGAGCCGGCGAAGTTGTATGACTGGGGCAGGTAGACGGCGACGTGGTCGGTGAGTCCGAGTATCTCAAGGCTCTGTCTTGTGATAAAACCCGCGGCTTTTGGTCCTCCGGCAATAAGCTCGACAAGGACGGGCTTTTCGAAGCTTTTTTTCTCTCCGGTTAAGGCTCCTATCATATCTTTTATGGCGGAATAGAGCAGCTTTAGCAGCGGCACCTTTGTAAATATATTGTCAATGAGAGCAAAGAACTTATTTCCCAGAAAATTTGATGCTAAAAACCCGGTCAAAGTTATGACCAATATTGTTAGGACCAGACCAAGGCCGGGGATTTCAATCTTGAATATTTGGCCAAACAAACTGTCTAACCTGGTAAATATCCAGATTACAGTAAAGACAGTCAGGACGGTGGGGACGAATATTAAAAGACCTTTTAGAAAATAGTTGGTTAGCTTTTTCATTTTGTGACCTCCATTTGATTTTGGTTTGCTTTTTTGCGCTTAACAGACCGTATAAGAATGCTGATGTAAAGAGCGATAGCAGCAATTAATAAACCGATGCATATGCTTTTTACCTGTGTCCGGTTTATAAGGTTAAACAGCGGTTTTGCGCTGGCGGGCCAGAATATTTTTATGTCGCCGTGGTAAATTGAATCAACGATAACATGAAAGCAGGCTCCGAGCATACCTGAGATAATCATTTTTAATAGCGAGGTTTGATAGGGCAGCCGGATTGTTTTCATAATCCGGTTCCAAAGGGGCTTTAGGAGATAGGCGAGCGTGCCCCAGGCTATGCCGACGGCGGCACCAATCAACAGTGTGTGCGTGTATCTGTGAAACGGCCATCTGTGAAGGAAGAGGACCTCGATGTCGACTATGACGTTGGCGAGGACAAAAACCGGCAGGTCAAGCCATTTTCTAAATGCCAAACCTAAAAAAGCACTTGGGCCGAAGTGATATGGGGTAAATGGCATAGAGTCCTCATTACAATGAACAGATGTATCTAAATGCCGGTTAAGTAGCCATCTTTTTGCAGGTAATTCTGGACGTAATCTTTTATTGCATCTTCAAGGGTGGTTGTATCTTTGTTGTAGCCTGCTTTATGTAGTTTTTTTATGTCAGCTTGTGTGAAGTACTGGTACTGATTGCGGATTGAGTCAGGCATGTTGATGTATTCGATGTCCGGTTTTTTATCCATGGCGGCAAAGACGGCTTTTACCATGTCGTTCCATGAGCGGGCCTTTCCGGTTCCGATATTGAACAGGCCGTTTATTTTGGGATTATCAAGGAAGAAAAGAGTCATATCGACGGCGTCTTTGACATAAATAAAATCACGAACATACTCTCCATCTTTGTAATTTGGATCGCATGATTTGAACAGACCCACTTTACCTTTTGCATTTATCTGCTCAAAAGCTTTTAAGATGAAGCTCCGCATATCGGCCTTGTGGTATTCGTTGGGACCGAAGACATTGAAGTATTTTAAACCAATCATTTTCTTTAGTAATTCCGTCCGGCATACCCAGAGGTCGAAAAGCTGTTTGGAATAACCGTACATGTTAAGCGGTCTTAGGATGTCAATTTGTTCTTCATTGTCGTTGAAGCCTTCTGTTCCGTCACCGTAGGTTGCGGCGCTGGAGGCGTAAATGAAGCGGATGTCGGCGTCGGCTGTCCATTGGGCCAACAGCTTGGAGTATTCGTAGTTATTTTTTATCAGATACGAGGCGTTTGTCTCGGTTGTACTGGAGCATGCTCCCATATGGAAGAGGGCCTTGATGTTGGAATCAATTTTGTTTTCGGTTACCATTTTGAGAAAGTCGCCTTTTTCAACGTAATCGGCGAAGGCGAGATTTCGCAGATTTTTCCATTTCTGGTCACATGTTAGCTCATCAACGACAAGGATGTCGGTGATTCCTCTTTTGTTTAAAGCGGCGATAATCGCTGAGCCGATGAATCCGGCTCCGCCGGTAACTACTATCATTTGATGTCTCCAAATTAAAAGCTAGTTTGATAAGCTTAATTTACGGATTTGTGTATGTCAAATGTTAAAAGGTGGTGTTGGGCGCATAAAAAACCGCCCTGAAAAGGGCGGTAAGATGGAAAGTAGAAAAGTCCGTTTTTAGCACATCGCAATGTAGCTTGCGATTGCAAGAAATAGGATACGCCTTTTATTAAGCGTAAATGGAAGCCAGGTTTCGTAATAAAATTTAATCATTTGTTTACCATCAAATACAATCTTATTATGAAATTATTATAACCTAAAAGGGGGTGACAAATCAAGGAAAAACTAGTGTTTCTGAGCGTAAGTATCGGCCAATCAAGCACTTGCAGGCTTTTTGTCAGGCAAATTTTTTGACAGCTTCGGCAACCAGTTTTGCTATGGGCAGATGTTGTGGGCAGCGGGCCTGGGCAGTGCCGTAGTCGGTGGTGAGCAGTTTTACCCTTATATGAGCGGGAATCGCGGCGAAAAGCTCCCTTGCATGTTGGTGCCGGCCGTAGCTGTTGTAGTACATCAGGTATCGCATAATTTCACTTATGTAGGGGGTTTCGGGTGCGGCGGCGTCGCAGATATAGGCGCAGCCGGCACAATAACCGGTGCAGGTTGCGCGGGCATATTCGCTTAGGGCCTCTATATCAGCTTTTGAGAGTTTTGTTTTGTCTATTGCTGCAGCAGCGTTTATGGTCAAGTGAGCGATATTGTTCATTCCTACGCAAGCTGTGGTTATTCTTTTATCCTGCAACACGACCTTTATTTTTGCCTGGTCTTCAGTGAGTCCCTGCTGAAGAAAAGGGCCGACAAGCTTTTTGTCTTCTTCAGTTTCGACATTATGGTCCGTACGGCGACCGAGGGTCTTCATTGCGATGACGGCGATTCCGGCATTGTTGCAGGCTTCGATACCAGCCTGTATTTCCTCGTCCTGCATCAGGCGGAAGTTGTAACTGACCATTACCGCGTCAATCCAGTCATGTTTTGCGGCAGCAGCGAGGTTAAGGCTCATGTTTTTGTGATTGGTAAAGCCAAAGAAGCGTATGAGCTTTTTCTTTTTTGCTTCTTTGACCCACTGTTTTAATTCTTCCGTTAATTGTTCGGGTTCGGAGAGTCCGTGAACGCCGTAATAGAGGTCGATGTATGTGGTGTTCATTCTTTCGAATGAGGTTTTAAGGCGGTTGTCAATGTCTGCGATTGTTTGGGCCCCTGAGGCCTTGCTGGCAATGAACAGGTCTTTACGAATTTCGGGTTTTTTTGCAAGGAACTTACCTATTTCAAGCTCGCTGTTTCCGCCCACATATGAGTTGGCGGTGTCCCAGTATGTGATGCCCCATTGAAGGGCGGCCCTTAAAATAGCCTGGTTGTCCAGACGGTTTGTGCCAAGTGCCATGCAGGGGACTTCGATGCCGGTTTTGCCGAGTTTTTGTTTTAGAACCTGAGGGAATTGGGGTTTTTGCTTTTTACTTTGTACCTGGGGAGTGTTCGGCTCAGCTTTTGTTTTAGCTGCAGGCAGAGCGGAACCGGCGCCGGCGGCAGCTATGGTCTTTAGGAAGTGTCTTCTGTTTATTTTTTCTTTCATAAAGTCAGAGCCTGTTTTTCGTGGTTATTTTTAAACCATTTAGCCTTAGCCGAATTGTCCACCGGATTTTTTTGCAGCGTGGAATCAGGCCAACTTGTTTACCGCTTCGGCAACGAGTTTTGCTATTGGCAAATGCTGTGGGCATCGGGCTTCGGCGGTGCTGTAATCGAGTTTGAGCAATTTGTTTCTTACATCGGTGGGGATTTTGGCAAAAAGTTCTTTTGCTTCCTGCTGTTCGCCGTAGCTGTTGTAGTACATCAGGTATCGCATAATCTTGCTGATATACGGGGCGTCCGGGACAGTGGGGTGACAGATGTTTGCACAGCCCGCACAATATCCGCTGCAGGTTTTCTGGGCGTAGTGTTTAAAGACCTCTTTGTCCTGACTGGTGAGTTTGGTTTTGTCCATAACGGCGGCGATGTTCAGGGTCAGGTGTGTGAGATTTGCCCTGCCGACGCAGGCTGTGGTGATTCTTTTGTCTTCGAGGACGATTTTTAACTTTGCCTGTCCCTCGGTAAAGCCTCTTTGGAGGAAATGTTTTGCCATTTCCTTGTCTTTTTCAGTTTCGAGGTCGTGCGCCTGGGTTTTCATAGCAATAAGCCCGACACCGGCTTTGTGGCATGCTTCTACAGCTTCCTGCATTTTAGGGTCCTGCATGAGCCTGAAGTTGTAGCTTGTCATTACCGCATCAATCCATTCGAGCTTTGAAGCTGCCATAAGGTTTTCAGCCATGTTTTGGTGGGTGCTGAAGCCGAAGAATTTAATTTTCTTTTCGGCCTTTGCCTGTGCGACCCAGTCTCTTACTTCATCATTTAGTTCGTCAGGGTCATCGACGCCGTGCAGAAAGTAAAGGTCGATGTAATCGATGTTCATTCGTTTTAGTGAGCGTTCGAGGTGCTCCTGAATGCCGTTCGGGCGTCTTGAATCAGATTTACTGACGATGAAAATGTCTTTTCGTTTTTCCGGGTTTGCTTCGAGGAATTTTCCGATCCCCAGTTCGCTGTTTCCGCCGGAATAACAATCAGCGGTGTCCCAATAGTTGGCACCCCATTGAAGGGTTTTACGAAGCAGAATCTGATTCTCGACTACGTTGAATATGGTTCCGAGCGCGAGGACCGATACCTCAACGCCGGTTTTGCCCAGCTTTCTTTTAGGGACCTGCGTTATTTCTGTCTGAGTCGTTTTTTCCGAAGCATTCTCATCAGCTTTTGCCCTGTTTGAGGCGATGACAGAACCAAGCCCGGCGGCGCCGACGGTTTTTAAGAAATGCCTTCTGTCTATTTTATTTTGTTCTGAACCCATCCCAACACACTCCTTATTTTTTAAACGGTAGCACAAAAACAATATTATTTAAGCTAATTTTCTGACGGCTTCGGCCATCAGTTTGCCAATAGGCATCTCCTGCGGACATCGAGCTTCGGCGAGGGTGTAATCAGCGGTGAGCAGCTTTTCTTTCGTGCCGCGAGGCAGCTTGGCAAAAAGCTCTCTCGCCCGGTCCCTGTCACCATAACTGTTATAGTACATAAGATAGCGCATAATGTCATTTATATGGGTGACGCCCGAGACCGCGGCATTGCAGATGTTTGCGCAACCTGCACAATATCCGCTGCACGTAGCTTCGGCGTACTGTTTGTAAAGTTCGATGTCTTTCTGCGATAGTTTTGTTTTGTCGAATGTTACCGCGATGTTTTCCAGAAGCTGCGCGATGTTGGTCATTCCTGCGCAAACGGAAGAAAATCGCGTATCATCCATAACAAGCTTTATGTTTGCCTGTGCTCCGGTGAAACCTCGTTTGCGAAGGTTTTCGGTAAGCTTTTTCTCCTGTTCGGTTAGTACCCATTTGTCCGCTTCGGTTTCTATTTCCCAGACGGCTTTTCCCTGGGTTTTCATGGCGACGACTCCAATGCCGGCTTTTTGACAGGCCTCGACGGCGGCAGGCAGTGCGGGGTCGAGCATAAAGCGGAAATTGTAACTTGTCATAATAGCATCAACCCAGTCGAGTTTTGAGGCGGCCATAAGATTCTGCGCCATATTTTCGTGGGTGCTGAAACCAAAGAAGTGAATCTTTTTCTTTTTCTTTGCGTCAATGACCCACTGTTTCAGTTCGTCGGTAAGTTGTGAAGGGTGGCCGAGGCCGTGGACACCGAAATACAGGTCAATGTAATCGGTATTCATTCTGTCGAAGGATGTTTGCAGGCGTTTTTCGACCTGAGCGACTGTTCTTGCGCCCGAGGCCTTGGTAACCAGGAATATTTTCTTTCGGGTCTCTGGGTTGTTTTTGAAGAATTTGCCAATGCCCCGCTCGCTGTTTCCGCCGGCGTAACCGTTTGAAGTGTCCCAGTAATTAACTCCCCACCGCAGGGCCTGCCTTAGCATAATCTGATTGTCGAGCAAATCGTACATCAGGCCTATGGCGAGGCAGGGGACCTCGGCGCCGGTTTTACCTAATTTTCGCGTGGGGACCTGCGGGAGTTCATTCTTTTGGGTTTTTTCCTGGTTTTGGTCGTTTTCTTGTGCTTTAGCCGAGGCTAAAACAGAACCAAGGCCGGCAGCAGTGATTTTCTTTAGAAAACTCCTCCTATGGAGGACGCTTTTTTCGTTTTCCATTAGCTAAAACTCCTGGATTCTGTCAGGCTAAGACTTTGACAGCTTCGGCAATTAGTTTCGCTATCGGCAGGTGCTGAGGGCAACGAGCCTGGGCCAAACTATAGTCTGTAGTGAGCAATTTGTTTCTTACATTACGCGGAATGCAAGCAAAAAGTTCTTTTGCTTCTTTTTGCCGGCCGTAATTTTTGTAGTACATCAGGTATCGCATAATGTCACTGATATAGGGTATTTGGGGCAGGGCGGCGTTACAGATGTTTGCACAGCCGGCACAGTAGCCGCTGCAGGTTGCGGCGGCGTATTCTTTGAAAACCCTCATATCCGCATGGGTTAGTTCGGTTTTGTCGAGAAC
>Ga0307380_10003393_pt1 | contig 22010 bp, 33 predicted proteins | sample UN3MG_FD_202239 | JGI IMG/M metagenome (GOLD analysis project Ga0307380, IMG submission 202239) | Soil microbial communities from Risofladan, Vaasa, Finland - UN-3 | ecosystem: Environmental > Terrestrial > Soil > Coastal area > Acid sulfate soil | place: Finland: Risofladan, Vaasa | collected... | reverse complement strand
CGGGGGTAATAACAAGTTAATAACAAAGGAGCAACATTTATATGGTAATGGTTAATGTAGGAGATAACGGTGTTTCTGTACTGAATAACGGTGTTTCTGTACTAAATAACGGTGTTTCTACATAGAGAAACCCATCCCGGCTGTCAATCCCCCTAATATATCCATGGCACCTAGGGGGCTGGTATTGACAAAGTGTAAGTAGGTAATATTATAGTGTGAGATAGGTAGGTAATATAATGGGTAAACAGCGTAAATCAACAGAGGAAGATTGGCGAGAATTGGGCAGGCAGTGTCAAAAGATAGAAGAGGATCTGCATACGGCATGTAATCTTGCTTGGCATATAATGCCTATTAAGGATGTCAAACACCTTGAGAAGTCATGTAATCAACTACTTTATTTTAAGAGCCACGCCGAAATTGTAATGTTTGATAGGTTGGCTATAAGTGATAAAGAAGTCTTTTATTCTGAAGATAGAAGAGGAATGAGGTTACAATGAGAATCAGTAAATCTTGTAGGCCAATTCTCAAGGGCTTCGTTTTGGGAGGACAAATCCATGTGTGGTGCCCCTACTGTGCGAGGTACCACTTTCATGGCTGGCCAGATGAGCAAAGTAATAGACCTGAATCTCGGGTAGCTCATTGTACTGGTGAATCATCACCTTTTATGGAAGGTGGTTATTATATTGTTCCATACACTAAGTCCGAATTAAGTAAATTTAGACTAGCAAAGCGTTCCTAATATATATCCATGGCAGCTGGGGGGGCTGGCGGGCTAATGAGAACGGTGGTTGACAAAAGGTATAGAGGAGAGGTCAGGGAAAGAAAGTGAATACCCAAATAACCACAAAACCCAAGGGAATTATAGCCCAGAAGTAGTCGACTACCTCCCGAAGCTTTGTGAGTGGTCTGCTTTCGATTGAACCCTTTTTTGCTTTAATATCTCCGTAAAGACTCAAAGAAAACCCGAAACAGAGACCAATAGCACCAATAGCCACAGCACGGCGAAAATAATCATAGTCCCCATTTTCCAATGATGCGAAAAAGGCTGCTAGCAAAAATGAATTGCCTAGGACTAAGCCTATCACTTTTTGCTGTATTCGGTTATCTAGGCCTATCAAATTTTCCTTAAGGATTTCCCGGACTTTTTTTCTGGCCGTACTTTGTTTTGGCTGCTTTAGTTCCTTGGTAAGTTTCTCCATGCCCTTTTCTGTTATCACCCACCGGTTTATTCCCATGTTGGAGACAAGCCCCCGCCTCTTCAATTTAGAGAGCGCCGACTTTGGGCTTTTAACGCCTGTCGCTTTGGAGACCTGTTGATGAGTTACCGGCCCCCAGCAGCCTCTCAGGAAGTTAAGTATGGGATTGCTCATGCTATCTATATTATACAGCACCTAGCTGTCAATTCACCTGATATATCCATGGTAACTTTGTTGACAAGATGTAAATGAGTGCTATTATAGTGTAAAATTGTGTTGCAGGGGTGCCGTGTATTCTCCGAAGCATTAAATAGGCGACACCCTGAGGGCATAAAGACTTGAAAAGAAGGCGAGATGAAGAGTAGCGGCAATATAATACTTGAGATGGAAGGGAAGGAGGATACATACTCGCTTGGCTCTATAGAAGTAGAGCGATACGGGGATGAAGCAGTTGCTTTGAAGGTGACCAGTGGTGATGAGAGAACTAAAGCAGTAATCCGCCTCTCATTGCATGAGTGCAGAGCTCTTATAACGGAATTCATACATGTTCTCAAGTGATGCTGCCGTTGTGTGAAATAATCACTAGCTATTTGTGGAATTTATGTAACAGGCCTTCGTTCATTTGTGAAATTCCACAAATGCCCCCATTTCTTATACTTGTATGAAGCGACACCCTGAGGGCAAAAGAGTAGTGGAAATTATTGTTGGTCAAGATAAAGGGCGATGGCCCAAAGGGACTAGGGTCAAAAAGGTGGGCAGCCAGTCTGGAGACACTCACCGGGATGGCGCATTGGGTACCATAGTTGGTGCTTTGGGCCCCGCTACTGTTAGCCAGCGGGCTGAGCTCCTCATTAAATTAGAAAATAGTGGCATAAACGGGGACGTTGAGTATATCTACTGGGTTGAATGGGATGACATCCCGGGTATACCTGTAGCCATTACCGATAATCGCATTGAACCAGTAGAGGAGTCAAAGAGGATAGATTGAATACAGATCTAGGGTCAAATAGGCAATCAAGAGAGGAAAACCTACTTTAAGGAACAAAAGGAGGTAGAACATGGCAACAATTTTCGAGCGAGTAAAAAATATTGTTGTTGAGAATCTAGGAGTTGAGGAGAAAGATGTCGTGCTTCAATCTAGTTTCGTTGAAGACCTGGGCGCCGATTCTCTAGACGTAGTGGAGCTGATTATGGCTTTTGAAGAGGAGTTTAGCACCCCGACCCACAAGGTTAATATAACTGATAATGATGTTGTGAAGATAGTTACAGTACAGGATGTTATTGAATATCTCATTAGCATAGATATCTCCGATACAGATACTAAAATAAAATAAAGCGTTACACGGAGGGTTACTGTGTGGTAGACCTCCGCTGGGGCTGGCAGAGTTAACTGGGGTTGACATATTGTAAATAGTAACGGATAATAGGTCTATTAGGATTAACCTGGCCAAGATAAAGCGAGGTAAACAATATAAATAAAGGAGGTATAACAGATGGCTTCATTAGAAGGGGCAGCTATGACAGTCAAAGGTAGAAAATTGGCCGATATCAGGCAATTTGTCTTTGAATTGTGGCGTCAAGCTAAAACGAAAGGTGGAGAAATTAAATTTGATGAGATGCAAAAATTACTCAGTCAAAAGTTCCCAGACCGTCCTGTTGCCAAAAGTACTATTTACGGTTGGATATTTAGATGGAGAATGAGAGAAATGCGTAACAAAGCTCAAATTGTCTCGAGTATTCAGGAGACAGCGACCCCCCAGACGGAAGAGGGATCGAAACCTTTAGGGGCAGCTATGACCGCCAGAGGTAAAGAATTAGCCGATATCAGGCGATTTGCCTTTGAATTGTGGAGTCAAGCTAAATCGAAAGGCGACAAAATTAAATTTCGTGAGATACAAGAATTGCTACGTCGAAAGTTTCCCGATCGTACCCTGATAAATGGTACGTTGCAAGGCTGGCTACGTAAATGGTCAAAAGGAAAGGGGCTGGCCAGATATGAGTTTGCGAAGCTAATTCAAGAGACGAAGGCCCCCATTGCAATACCTACCAAAGTAATCACCATGAGTGAAGGTGTTGAGATTATGATCGATGCCTTTACTAAAGCTAAAGATTATGATCGAATTAGCGAACAATTGAATCGAGAGATTAATGTGAATGCCGCCTTGAGAAACGAGAACAAGCAACTCAGGGACTTGATTAAGAATCAGACCGATCTGGAAAATAAATTTAAAAACTCCCAGAGCAAGGTAATTTACGGGGATTAACCGAGGCTATGATGACCGGGGCTGGCGGGGTTTAACTGTGGTTGACAAAAGGTTAATAGGTGCTATTATAGTGTAAAAGGTTGTATAGGGAGGAGATAGAATGAAGAAAAAATTATTTAGCGTTTTATTTGCCCTGGTGATGGTGCTGAGCCTGAGCTTGGTGACGGCAGCACCAGCGACAGCTCAGGAAAATAAGCCGATAACGCCGCCCGAGCTAAAGCAGATTACCTTCATCCACTACGCTCAACCTGATTTTCAGGGCAAGCCAGATAGACCACCGGGGCAGGATAAAAAAGACAAGGATCCCCCGCCGGTGGATAACGGCTATTATGAGCTGTTGGGGCTATACCTTCCAGGCAATTTCGACATTCAGGTGAACCCCGCGGGTGGACCTGAAGGAGCCCTATATGAGATAGAGCAAGCCTTCGAGACCTGGGATGATGTTGTAAACACTGAGCTATTCAAAGATGAGATAGGAACTACCACCGTCAGCGGGGTGGCGGATGATAGCCAGAACACCGTCTCATGGGTAAGGATCGTCCCGCGCAAGATTATAGCCATGGTCAGTATATGGTACTTGGATGATAATGACCCAGAAACTCTTGACAAAATTTTTGAGTTCGATATTGTGCTCAACAGCTTCCTTGAATGGGGCATTGACCCCGACGATGAGGGAGCTTTTAACGTACAGAACATCATGACCCACGAGGTTGGTCACCCCGTTGGGCTCGCTGACCTCTATGAAGAGGAGTACCGGGAACTCACCATGTACGGCTATAGCTCCAAGGGCGAGACCCAGAAAATCAGCCTGGAGGAGGGCGATAAAGTCGGTGCCTTAGCCATATATAAAGCGACACCCTGAAAAAGACTTAAAAAGTAGGTAGCTAGAAATGAATAAGATAGCCCTAATCAGTGTTAGCCTCATTCTAGCCCTGGTAGCGGGGTTGGTTGGCTGTGGTGATAAAAATCCAATCACGGAAACAGCCACCCAAACGCAAACAGTAACTGAGACACAGACTCTAACTGAAACAGCTATTCCCCCAACGGTTACATCTACATTCACAGAAACACCAACAACGGTAACGAAGACAAAAGCCACAACAACCGAGACAAGTCAAGTTCCAGTTATTGTTGAAGTTAAACTTGCCAATGCTAGTATAGACAATCTCATTGAGTTTCAAGCCTCTGGTACTGACAGCCTTAATCGAATAATGCTAACCCTTACATCAAAGACCGAAGATACCTTGGAGATTGATATTCTCCCTGGGACTTTATTTTTGTCACAATCGACAGATATCTCAGGTATGATTATAACAACTGAGAAACGAATTACACTGAAATCAAATGAAACGGCTAAGGAGATCAATGTTGACGCTGCTTCCACCAATATGCCTTTGGATGTACCGGGCAGCAATGACACTCTGGTATTGGGCATGGCTCCATTCAATGAGGATTTGATGAAGTTATGCAGCCTATATGATTTCCAACAAGAGACCTTTCGTATTCAGCAATTTGCCATTTGGACTATCACCGATAACCCCCGACCTGATGGTTATGCGGGTATCGGCACGTTTGGCTTTGGTTCTGGCCCCAGTGACGAGGAGATGGCGACCATTAACGGACTATTCACTGCTGCTGGCATCCAAGCGGATAAATACTTGACATTCAAGACACCCGTCTATGTTGAGCTAATTGACGCCAGCAGCAGAGGGCTTATCATGGTTAGCGCTTCTGGTGCCGGTAGTCTCGAGGTAATTAAGTTGAGCCTTACCTCTTTGAGTGACGAAATTCTTAAAGTAGCCGTGCTCCCTGGTACAATTTTCAATTCACAGTCAGCCAGCATTCAAAGTATGCTGATAATCAAGGAAAAACATATTGTCGTATACCCAGATGAAACCGTTAAGTCTGAAGTGGACGCTGCCTGCGGCAACATGGTTAGGGAAGTCCCTGGAAATAGCGATGTTCTAACAATGAGTAATAATCCGGTAACTGGCGATTTAGCGAAACTGCTCAACCTACCGGGATTTAATGAAGAGACCTACCGTGTTAGGCAGTTTGCCATATGGACGATTACAGATAACCCGGCACGTGGGGAGTATATCGGCATTGGCATGATCTTTGGTACACCCCCCAATGATAATGAGATGGAGAGAATTAGATACCTTTTTGAAAGTGCCGACATCTCAACTGAGCAATATCAGGCACTAAGTTAAGATTTGTCTAGTCTATGGCATATTAAGCTTGTATGGGTATTTGAGTATGATGCTAAGGATATCACGGCCTATTTTGGTAAGTAGTTAATTATCTACCTTGAGGTCCAAGAGAGGACTGCACAATGAGCCGATTTGTGCAATACAAGGAAATGTAACCATCATCTGTTGTCAACCCCCCTAATATATCCATGGCACTCCCCTGGGGGGTGGTTTTTAAACGTTGACAAGACGTAAATAGTGCTATTATAGTGTAGAAGGTGGTTTGTTGCAGGGGGGGGTTAAAAATTGAGCCTAAAAGCAATACTAGAGGAACTTGAGGAGATTAGTGAGGAGCTAGAGAAAAGAGAAATCAAAAAGGAGCGCTATAAGTATCTCCAATTAAGGAAGGCTGAATTGGAAGATCTACTCAAGCATGCCGATACCCTAAAATAGCAATCTGAGGTGAAAGGAGTATTCCATGATCCTTTTGGTTTTGGTAATATAAGATGGATGGTTTTAAGGTAAGGCAGTGGTCGTTCTGTAAGGAGTGCAGGGGAGTAGGTTGCTCGGCATGTGGTGGCAAGGGGGCGACTGTGGAGCTGATCCCTCTGAAACTCTTGGGAGGATGGACAAGGAAGGAGTATGTAAAGAACCAAGCAGATTTCATCAGGGAGCAGGAAGGCAGAAGGCGTGCAGGAGAGGGGGCGAAAAGCAAGAAAGTATAAAGGGAAAGACCGGTTAGATACGAAAGTAAAAATGAGGAGGAGGTCTCATTAATGACAATCAAGGTTGTTACTGATAGCACTGCTGACTTGCCAACAGAGTTAATTGGAAATCTTGGAATTACCGTAGTTCCGTTATACGTGCGCTTTGGGAAGGATGTATACCGTGACCGGGAAGAAATCAGCGAAGACGATTTTTATCAGAGGTTGCTGCAAGACCCCACCCATCCCACTACCACGCAGCCGACTCCGCATGATTTTGCTGAAGCCTATCGCCAACTTTCCTCTAAAGCTGATGGTATTATTTCCATTCACATCTCCGAGAAACTAAGCGGTACTTGCAACACAGCGTCGCAGGGTAAAAAACTAATAGAGAATGGATGCCCCATTGAGGTGATCGACTCGAAGACGACATCAATGGCTCTGGGGCTAATAGTTATGGCGGCAGCTAATATAGCCAAAACTGGGAAGAGCCTACCTCAGGTGGTGGAGGACGTGAAGCAGGTTGTATCCAGCGTCAAGTTGCTCGTTCTCTTTGATACCCTGAAATACCTGGCCAAAGGTGGGCGCATTGGGAAAGCAAAGTCACTGTTGGGCTCAGTATTAAGCGTAAAACCGATGCTAACAATCAAAGATGGTGAACTGGTGCCGGTAGGCCAAGTCCGCAGCCATTCCAAGGGTATAGAGAGACTGTTTGACTTTGTAAAAGATACTGCCGATATAGAGGATTTGGCAGTTATTCATAGCACCACACCTGATGAAGCTAAGTCTCTGGCTGAACGCATCAGTTCGATACTTTCCCTAAAGCAGGTCAGTATAGCCAGATTGGGGCCTGTGTTGGGAGTGCATGGGGGTCCGGGTGTCCTGGCGATAGCATTAAGAAGAAAAAGGTAGATAGGGACATGTAATAGCCCTAAAGCGAGCCAGGGTTAAGAAGATAAAGACCATACCAAACTCAGGTAAACAAATTAATCAGGAGCCGACGCTAAGAGATACTAAGGAGCAGCTAGATCGGCAGGAAAGAAAAATGATGATGATGTTCTTGCTTGCCGTAGCCTTTTGGAGCTTGTCTATATTATTGGGTGCCGTTATTCTCTGGGCGGGTAGAATGCTGACACCATCTATCTTCAAACTTGAGTTCATCACCCTATTTATTGTTGGTATAGTAGTCACCTTTTACTCTCTTTATAATGCTCGGCAAATAAAGAAAAGATTGAAGGATTAAAGGCGAAAGGAGACTTGAATGTCGAAACGAATTGTATGCTTTGCCTTGTCAGCGATTATACTGCTGGGTTGTTGGGGTGGGGGAGCCTTTACGTTACTCAATTTATATGAGCCAGGATTTGATATGTGGCGCATTGTTTTATGCGGAATTGTGTTTTTGGTGTTTGGTATTATTCTTGCTGTTGTACCGCTGCTTTGGCTTGCCCTAGTGGAATTTGTAGAGGAAGGTCGTAAAAAGTTTGATAGTATGTCGGCTGAAGAATTGAAAGAAAGTCGTAAAAAGATTGATAGTATGTCGGCTAAAGAATTTTGGCAATTGATAGTATGTCGGCTGAAGAATTTTGGCATGAGGTAAAGTGTAAAAGTTCGCTGTAACCTTTATAACTTCCAGCTGTATGATAGTTTAAAAAGTATCCTTACTATATTGACAGGGGGGAAAAAGTGCTATTATAGTGTAGAGTGTAGAGGTTGTGTTTTGGTGGAGAGCAGAATGAATAAGATGACTGGAGGAACAAAACTAGGGATTGAACAAGCAGCTATGGCTCAAGGGTGGATGGGTGCAGGTTAATATCTATGCACCTACATATGCTATCCCCCACAAATGCACTGGATATATCTACTGCCTTCCAGGGCGTCGCCTTTTAGACCAGCTCAATGAGGTGTTTCCGGGCATAGTGTCCGAAGCTAAGGAGTTCCTCCCTATCAAGGAAGGCAAAATGTACTCTCTAAGAGAGGAAGGTGAGACAGTGGAGTTTGCCTGCCTTAACAAGGTCAATATCCTCTTTGTAAGGGAGTTTGAGGAGGGCCAGACAAGGGGAGTTGGCTCCAAGCTTGGGGATAAGATATATCCCTATTTACACAAGTCGACTATAGCAGTAAAGCTTTATTTACCGTTCTACACTCTGACCGGCAATATGCACTGTTCTGAAGGGCAGCGCGTATCGGATGTGTTGAACCTAACATTGAGGTTTTTCCCTATTACCAATGTAAAGGTCTATCCGACAGTAGGCAGTAGTTTAGAGGTTGGCTTTTTAGCGGTGAACAAGAGCCAGGTAATCCTTTTAGAAGAAAAAATAGCCCCCAACCCATTAGAAGAGGAATCCAGTAGATAGGAGCGAGTCATTGACATAGATAGGTGGGATGTAGAAATGTGGGCGGCCAAATCAAGAAGGGGCGAGACCTGTGGTATCTTCGGTTGCGATAAATTGCCGTACACCAAATGTGAGCATTGTGGTAATCACTACTGCGAAGAGCATAAATGGGTTATTGGCCTACTGGTGCACCCCCGAAGAAAAGCTACTGAAGACGAAAAAACCTAGAAATAAGAGCGAGCCATAAATATAGAGGAAACCATAAAACGGGAGCGAGCCATTATAATAGAGTAACCTAGAGACAGCGAGCGAGCCATACAAAAGGAGGAAACCAGGGAAAGTGAGCGTCAATTGACTTAAAGACGGGGGTGTCGCCTTTTATGATAAAGGCTAGCTTCTTAGCTAGCCTTTATATTTGCCAGTTACCTGACGGCTGGTCAAGCTCTTTAAAATGGCCTTACCCAGCCTTAACCATTGTTCGTCAAAGTATCTTACCCCCGCGGGATCTACAAGGGTTGGTTGCGGCAGAATACCTCGCTCAATGCGAATATCCAGCTGGTAACGGCTAAGGCCAAGCTTCTGTCGAACCTGTGGCGCCGTCATATATTTAGAACTGAGCTCTAATTTTGGTGTTGACATACTAACCCAAAACTAGCACAGGGCTAACAGTTCATCAATCCCCCATTGGTACTAGCCGCCTAGTAATCCTTTGGCTAATAGCTGGTATTGTGCCAGTATGCCACTCTAACATTAAACTCGCCCAGGGCTAGCAGTTATCAATTTCCTATCGTAAATAGTCCATTTTTAGCAAAAATATTCTTTGAAAAGGGCTTGACAACCAGCTGGTATCGTGTTAGTTTTATGGTACTATTTTACTATGACTATTTTACTATGCCAAATCGAAAGATAGAGCTAGCCTTTAAATACCTGGTGGCTTCACAGGTGCGCGAGAAGCTGGGGCTTAGTCGCTTCCAGTTCGATATACGCCTCAAAAGGGGTATCTTCCCCAGCCCGACCTTTACTGATGTAACCGGTGTACGCTATTTCGATGAAAACTGGGTTAGGATAGCAAAATCGATTATGGAGGCATCCAGGCAGAATAAGTAGTGAATGAAAATGAAAGAGGCCTGTTGGCGCAGGCCTCTCATGAAGAAAATAGGTTAACGGTGGGTTAGACCGTCTTTTTGATTATAGCTTACTTTAATATAGCTTGCAAAAGCTGGGGGGAGGTGGGATTTGAAGAGGGTCCTTTTTAGTCTACTAATGCTGGCGACGGTTCTAAGTGCGGTCGGCGCCGGCAGCCTTGCCTATTTCAGCGACACCGAAACCTCAAGTGGCAACACCTTTACTGCTGGAATATGGCTTATAGAGGTGGAGATAGATATTAAGCCTGGAAGCTTCCCCAATTCTATCAATCCTGACAATGAGGGCGTTATTCCGGTAGCCATCCTGACCACTGCTGATTTTAATGCCGTTGATGTTAATCCTGATACGGTGCGCTTCGGCCCATCTAGAGCTGAAGCTTCTCATTGGGCCCTTGAGGATGTGGATAAAGACGGTGACATCGATATGATTCTACATTTTAATACCCAGGACACCGGCATAGCAGCTGGCGTTACCCAAGCTGAGCTGGTAGGAAAAACTGTGGATGGGACAGATATTCACGGTATCGACTCGGTAAATATTGTACCCCCCACGGTAACTCCTGGGGACTAATAGGCTAAAGACGTAGCTCAATCACCTAAGGAGGTGGGACATGGGAAATGACTCTCAGGAAAGACTGGGTGACCTTCGGCAAAGACCGATGAGAGGGAAAAATAAAAAAAGGAAGTTTACTAAAAATGAAAAAGATATTGATGAGCCTGTTTACAATTGCCATTGTCGGCGCCCTCATTGGCGGCGGGGTGATGGCCCTCTTCTCAGACACCGAGACCTCAACCGGCAACACCTTCACCGCCGGCACGCTCGACCTGCAGTTTGATAACGACCCTTCTGGCGATGTAGACAATTGGATGGATTCGGTACCTAACTACGCCCTTCTCTACAGCGAAGAAATCAACAATATGAAGCCGGGCGACTGGGAGTTCGACATTCTAGGCATTAAGAATGCCGGAACCGTTGATGGCATAGCCTCCATCGAGTTCACGAATGTGGTCAATCTTCCGGGAACTACTCCTGAGCCAGAAGTAATTTTCAACCCCGACAATGGTGAACTTGGCGCCAACGTGCTGTTTACCATTATCTACTCCGCCGATCCGAATGGCCCCAAATTAGTAGACAAGATATCACTCGATGCTCTGGACACGCAGGGGAAGATAACCCTGGGTGCTCTAAATGCTGGGCAGTGGGCCAACATTTGGATAAGCTTTGAGATTCTTGACAGTGTCGGCAACGTAATCATGGACGACAACGTCACCTTTGACGTCGTGTTTGGCCTTGACCAGGCCTAACCCTAACCCTAACTAGTAAAGGAGTGACAAGATGAAAAAGATATTGATGAGCCTATTTACCATCGCCATTGTAGGTGCCCTTATCGGTGGCGGGGTGATGGCCGTATTCACTGATACCGAGACAAGCACGGGCAACACCTTCAGCGCCGGCACGCTGGAACTAGTCGTTGTCACCAGTGGTGCATGCAGTGATGTGGGGAAGGTCACGGTATACGAGAATCCTGATGGCTTCAACGACAGCGTGGTCTTCACCAATCTGGCACCAGGAGACTCTGGTAGTATCACCTGGACAATAACAAACACCGGTACCCTGCCCGGGATGGTCATGATACACCGGACTATGTCTAACGACGTTGATGGTGTTGATACTGAACCAGAGCTGCTGGTTGACCCATCACCCGGCGCTGCCGGCGAACTGGATGACAACATGTGGCTGATCTCTACTGTCACTATTGACGGGACAACTACATTTTCTCCGACCCCTTACGCTAACTGGATGTCGTTAGAAGCCACGTACCCTGATGACCAATTTGACAACTTACCGAAGCTTCTACCTGCCGGCAGCGTGTTGGTAGTGACATACAATTGGTCCATTGATTCAGGTGTTGGAAACATCATCCAGGGCGATACCTTCACACTCAACCTGGAGATGACCCTTGACCAAGTAACACCCTGATGAAAAGGCAACTGGGTAAATAAGGTGGGGCGGAAAGCCGCCCCACCTTCAAGGAAATGGAATGAAACGAGCACTTGGCTGGATGTTCAATATTACCCTTGTATGGCTCCTGGTAATGGTAGTTGCCATGTTCCTGCTGCCCCAATTTGGCTGGAGATTTGATGCCGTCCTTACGGGGAGCATGGAGCCGGATCTTAGCGTAGGCGGGGTGGTGCTCATCAAACCAGTGGCGCCACTTGATATTATCCCGGGGGACATTATTGCCTACCACTCAGGTGAGGATATAGTCACCCACCGCGTGCTCGAGGTGGTTACTGGCGCTGGAGAGCCCTCATTTGTTACCAAGGGTGATGCCAACGAAGACCCCGACCCGTCGCCGGTGGCAGCAACAAGTGTAGTGGGTAGGGTGGCCTTTGATGTGCCCTATCTCGGGTATCTGGCTGCTTTCGTTAAGACCCGCCTCGGCCTTTTATTAACCATCCTTCTCCCCGGGCTGGCCATCATCGGGCTGGAGCTGAAGAGCCTGTGGCAGGTCGTACTCAAGAAAAAGGCCGTGCCAAAAGGAGGTAGCTAGCCCCCTCCTTGTTATATTGACAGGGGGAAAAATAGTGCTATTATGGTGTATAATGCAGCATAAGTAGGCAATGGATATATTGAGTTTAATATTCCTGGTATTCCTGGGGTTGTTGGCACTGGTTGGGGGTTACATCCTGGTAGTGACCTATATAGAAGAATGGTTGGATAATCGGAAGCTTCGAGAATGATAAAAATGGGGGATTTCTATCATAAAAGGTAGAAGATGAAGCCAAAAGTTCCGGGTTGTATCGTCTGTATGCCGGTATCTTCCCCCGGTTATGTGGTCCCGGGTAGCTTAATGGCCACCTGTGATAGCTGTTTTAAAGGGGTATGGCTGGCACCCTCAAGCCTGCTCGTTCGGAGAGATAATCCGGGTGCCCTGATTATGTGTATCAAATGCGCCGTTGCTAAACTGGAGACAGAAGGCGGCGAGTTCATGGACTTTAACCCGGATCAGCTGGAGGAAATACAGCAATTCCGAAACCGTAACTAATATTTTATGAGGTGAAAATGAGCTTATCAGAAGAATGTTTGTGCATATGGCAGGAGCTAATTGTTGATTCCAAGTTTGACAATGGCGACAGCCCGATAATTCTGTGCCAGCACCCGGACGGTAACCAGTACTGTAGCTATCTTAGTTACGAGATAGACTGCCCCCTCTATAAACATCCCGCTCCCTGCTACGAGGTAATGCCGATGGAGGAAGACGATTGATGTGCCCGCTTCAAAAGGGTATCAGGCAACAGGTTATAGAGGCAGTTGAGGCCTCCCCGGGCAAATATATGAGGGTCGACCTGGCCAGGATGCTTGATGTATCCCGGGAGCGTGTTCGGCAGATAGTTGACGAGGAGAAGCTAGCTAAAAAGGTGCTCAAGTATCGCGTTTTACCGGTAATCTTCAACTGCCATGAGTGCGGCAGGGAATGTAAACAGCAACTGTCATATTTTAAAAAAAGCAAGAATCATTTTTGCAGCCGTAAATGCCTGGACCTGTTCAATGGTCGGTACTATGGCTTTGGTGCAAAAAATAAGAAGGGGATTTTAAAATGAAGGTAATATTGCCACGAGTAACCCTATTCAAATTGGGCAGGTTTAGATTTATGCTGCCCCGGGTGAGGATTGACCTTGTTCTTTTCCTGGAGAAGAGGAAAAAAACTCAGTCGGAAAAGGAAGGAGCCCAAGTTTAGCTAACCATCAGTCGTGAGGAGTGTCAAATCGTGACATGCTTTGTCTGCCAGAAAATCTATAGCCAGGGCCGGGAGACGACCTGCTCTGATACCTGCCATGAGGAACTGGTCAGGCGCCTGATAGCTGAGTTCGGGGAATTTAAGAAGGTGGTTCGCCAGAAAACAGGCGTCGCCTATCGGGTGCCAACCACGGATATTATCGAATTGGGCGTTAAAGAGGTAGACCTTGACCAATACCCGCGGTGGGAGGAAAAAGATGGAGATAAAACTTACCCTCGAGAGCCAGCAGCTAAACATGGAGGATTTGAAGCACTTAGTCCAGAGCATCAGGGATTGTGAGCAAAAGTCATTCCCCGATAAGGAAATATTTATCTGGATTGAGGCCCCGGAGTTGACCTCTGCCGAGTGCGCTGAGATCCTGACCAGTATCAAGCCCGCCTTTGGTTGGGACATAAAAATAATAGGCCGGGGGGAATTTAATAATATGAAGGGAAGGGAGAACTAGTTTATGACGATACCGCCGCCGTTCATCGTCTCCTACAGCATCACCACCAGGTGCAACCTGAATAAATTAGTTAAGCTGAGAGAGGCTGACCTGAATTATGACCAAAAGGAACCCTAAGACTAAAAATTTAAGCCTCCCCCTGCTGCTCAAAGTAGGCGGTGTAGCTCGAATCCTCAGGCTACACCCTAATACCGTAAGAAAATTGAGCAATAACGGGAAATTAAAATCATACCGTATCGGCTCACGGGGGGATAGAAGGTTTAAGCCGGAGGATATCAATCAATTTTTAAATGGGAGGCAAGAATGGCAGAAACAAAACAAGTAGCAGTAACAATCTATATGCAGACACAGACCTTGATCGGGTTTATTTATAGCTATGGCGAGCGTCTGTCAGATGTCCTCAATAGTCTATCGCCCAGGCGGGAGGATCGGGGCAGGTTTGTTGAGTTACATAACGTGACCATACAGCACCCAGATGGCCGGGAGGAAAGACTGGCAACTAGCTACATAAATAAGGCAGCCATCCAGCTGGTAACGACGACAGAGGGCGACCTGGCTAAGGGAATTGGTGGCCAGGTTGGGGCTAAGCCCTATCCATTTGTTGAGAAATTGCCCGTGTCGGTAAGGTTGCAGGTGCCAGCCTACACAATTATGGGCAACCTGCATTGTGTCAGTAGAGGGATGACCTGGCATGCCCTTGAGGAAAAACCTATGTTTATGCCCCTTACCAATGTTAGTATATGCCAGTCGGACAACAGTAACTGGTGGAGGCTTTCCTTTGCCGCTGTGAACAGAGATCAAATACTGTCTTTGATAGAACTAGAGACTTCGCCGATGGGAGTGAGGGGGGGCACAGGCATTTAATTAAGAGGTGGTGAATCACAATGAGAAATTTAAGAGGTTTACTTAAATCTGTATATAAGCCAGAACCGGCCCCACCCGTGTTCAGGGAGGGGCTGCTGAGACGCCTAATTAAGAGTACGACCAGGAGAATGGATAAAAAAACTGAGAAGTGATAGTTTAATTAAACTTCCAGCTAAAAATACCCCAGTAAACACCCTCCTGATTACCGCCAGGGAAGTTTATACCGCCCTCAATTTCACCGGGGTCATTCCAATAGGCGTCACCATTCTGTATCCAAACCTCAGAGCTACCAGCCAAGGTACCATAGAAATCTCCGTTAGGTTGCATATAGGTCATGCCTGATAAAGACATTACCAGGATGTAATCACTGGGGCTGGAGTCCAAATTGGGTTTAAACTGGATATTACCAACAGCAATAATACAACCAGACCCGGTAAGGGTGCATTTGCCACCAATTTCCAGAGCATATTTACTTCCTATTGTATTGCTCTCAACAAATATAGCATTTCCGTTGAGGTCTAGGGTGAAGTCTTTGTTGGTTGTGCCAATCAAGGTATCGCCAGTAATATAAACCGTTCCGTTTAGCTGCATTGTTAGACCGGCAGTCCCACTATTTGTTATGCTTAGCGTGCCATCCCTGAAAAAGGGACCAAGGCCACTATCATCAGAAGGAGGCTGATACTTGGTATCTTGGACAAGTATAGTATCAGCCGTCTCAGGTTCTACATCACGTACGTCACGCCAGTAGTATTGAGCTATCTCGTCAGGTGTCGGCCATACCCCAGCATAATTGCCGATGGGACCATGCTCCTCTCCAACCCCCGGGTAGGTAGTAGTTGGCCCTTGTAAGGTATAACCTGCCTGGCTGGTGATGACATTGTCCATAATACCGGAGTAATCGCGCCATATGGAGGCGATGATGGCTTCAATGGTAGTTTCGCCAGCGGTGGATAAAACCCTATAGGTTCCAAAATCAAGGTTATTTTCACAGGTTAAGAAAACATTTACTTTATAATCATTAATATTATCTATGGTGTATTCATAATAATTCGGGTCATCCTCATGGCTCTTGGGCACTTTAGAATTATCATCATCCCGGTGATTTATCTTCCAAATGGCGTCCTCAATACCAGCATCGGCGGCGTATTCCTGTTTCATCTTTATTTCAAAAACTCCACCAGCCTTTAGGCCAGTTGCCATAAAGTTCAGCAAAGGTGTTAAAATGAGCATACCGATTGCTAAAATAACGAGAATATAAACAAGAATGTATCCATCCTGTTTTTTCATAACCTCTCCTTAGCCAGAATGGCGCGGGATGCCACTTGCCCGATTAGGCCAGGGTCAGCATACGGGAGGGTAAGACACCCCAGGGTTTGCTAGTTGCCTATTTCTCCTGGAGCCATATTCACCCTGGCAGAGCCCGCTTAACTATGTCTTGACGGCCACCTCATCTATTATTTTTTAAAGATTATTAAGTAGGAGCGGTTTCTGACCAGCCTACGTTTTCTTCATACTCTAGACCTGCCCACTTGCCATCGGTTTCTGCTACAGCACTCACTATATGGCCATCTGTATCAAGTGTATAGACTGCCTCAAGATTGCCGGTGAAGTAGTCTTGTACCAGTAGCGTTACAGGTGGAGTGCCGCTAGACGTAACAGTTGATATATGGCCGGGACCAACAGTGCCTGCATCAGCCAGAGCGTAGACACTGTTATCTACCATGGCGGCCAGTACAGCCACATCAACATCATGGGCTTCGGTGTTAGCCGCCTCGATTCTGCCGGTACCCATCATGCCCATTACGTTAGGGATGACCACGGCAGCCAGAATGCCCAAGATGGCCACTACCACTAGCAGCTCAATCAGAGTAAATCCCTTTTCGCCGTAGCGGAGCGATTTTATAAGTTTCTTCATAATATCCTCTCTATTAAGATTTATTTACGACCTGTGGTATAATAAAAATGTGATGTGCCAGACTCATCACCTCCTTCTAAGCCGAGATCCGTGCCGCGGTTCCCGGCTTCCTCTTTTTTAATAGTCATTTTTGCTTGGGAGTATCCCACCAGGGCGAATTGCAACTGGGGCACATCCTCGGGTCATCCCGGCGGGGTGTCCATTTATGGCCGCACCTTAAGCACTCCAATTTGGGGAGACTAACCCTGGGTATATCCTTAGGCATAAATTGAGGTTAGCATATAGGTTAGGCCGAGTCAATAGGTTTTAATAGTAATTTTGGGCTAGTACTTTTGGGGGATGAGGGTTGTTATTCCCCGACGCACTAGGATCAAAATCTGGCCGTTTTTTCAGGGGGGTTAATGGGATTGCATAGGCTCCCGGGCGGCAACGAGGCTTTCCTCCCTGGCCTTCTTATCAATGAGTTCGCTAATGGCCTGTTCAACCACTATCGATATTCCCCTATGGCTACCGTGTGTTTTCTTAAGGTAGCCCCTCAGGCGCCCCTCGGTATCATCTGAAAGATAAACATTAAGCCTGCCCATTTCTTCACTCCGTTTCTACACTATAATATCACCTTTCTTACCTTTTATGCAACAGTTTTCTGAAAATATGCTTAGGGTATTGACAAAATAAAAATTAGTGCTATTATGGTGTAAAAGGTGTGTTGTGGGTGGAGCGGTGACTGGAGCGTGCAGAGTCTTTGTCGACCTTGCTCACCGTTCTATTACCTAAGCTCCACCCGCCAGCGTACCAGGAGAAGGGAGGTGATGTTATGGTTGAAACCCGAAAGGGGGAATAATGAATAAAAAACCGACACCTATGTTAATACAAACGGGGAAATAACCCGTATGTGGAATTTTCGTATATAAATATTAAGGAGTAAAAATTGTGAAGAAGAAAATACATAGAATACTGGGGGTGGTGCTGACCCTGGCACTGCTTTCCAGTCTAGCAATAGTAGCCGCTGTTCCAGTAGCGGCTCAGCCTGGTGAGAACGAGTGGGGTGAGATTGACCTCCCCGTAGTTGCCCCGGGCACAGATGTAGATCTGCTGGCTCAAGCTGCTGATGGCACCCTGTTTGCCAGTGTCTTCTATGATGGTACTTACGGTACAACGACAGCCGAAAAAGCCAAACGAAACACCTGGGCTATAGTGAAGTCTGTGCCTAATGCCGATGGCATTGCTGGCTTTACCTGGAAAGATACAGGCTTTACGAAGCATGTACCTGAGATTACCGCCATAGCCTGTGCGCCGAACTGGGGCAGTAACGACACCGTCTATGTTGCAGATGACGCAGCTAATGTATACCGCTGCACGGATGCCGCCGACGACGACCCGATACTTCTGAGAACTGTCGTAGGTGATACCCCAGACGAAACTCTGGAAGCAGCTGACACGGTCTATGACATGGACTTGTGGTATGACGGCAGTGACATCTGGATTATGGTAGCCACAGACCTGGATATCATGGTCATGAGGGACGCCCTGTTCGAGGCGTGGCTGGATATGGACCTCAGCATCAGCTTTGATGGTGACCATGAGGATGCTTACGGCGACCCCATAGCTGAATCCAGCGGCTTTGGTAGAGCCTTTGTCTGCCGGTTTGCTCCCGACTTTAACGAGAGCAGCACCATCTGGGCGATACTTAGGGACGACAATGGCTATTACTGGATTGCCTCAACCAAGTCACCGGGCCAGTGGGGCCAGATTATTAACCCTGTTGAGATTGACCTCGGTCATTGGGCCAGTAGTGACTGCGATTTGGCTTTTTCCGACGCTTATGATACCGAGACCGAACCGCTCTTATACGCTGCATTAGGCGCTTACGGCAGCTCGCCTGACGAGGACCTCTACATAATAGAGGGTGGCTTCTATACTTCCAGCAAAACGATAGCAAGCGCCATGCTGGTTGCTGGCGGCGGGCTTGACTTCCAGGACGTAGAGGTATCCGGCAATATAATAATGGGCAGTACCCGCAACGACAACGAAATCTGGATAAGCCGCAATAACGGCGATACCTTTGCCCTGGCGAGCAAACTGCCCTCTGGTGTGGACCATACCCAGGTGCTGATGGCACCGGGTTCCTTCGATGAGGACGAAGGCGTTGCCTATGCGGTAACCCGTGGTAGTGAGAGCGCTTTCTCTTATAGTAAAGACGGCGGTGATACCTGGAACCAGATAGGTTTTGTTGATACCACTATCACCTACGTGCTTGACCTGGCTTTCTCGCCACTGGCTGGCAGCCAACCGGCAGCCATCATAACGGATGATGCCGAATACCTGGGCAATCCTGAGAGTGTATGGTACACCAAAGATATTACTGCCGCCAGCCCGCAGTGGGAGAGGGTATTATCTACCTGGATTATGCCATTGATGGACTTCTACATGGTTGAGTTCTCCATGGACGGCACAAGCGTTATGCTATACGGTATGGAAGACGACTTTGGGGATTTTGAAATCTGGAAATCCACAGATAACCTCCAGACCTGGAAATTCTGGCGCACAGTGCCTTCTGGTACCGTTGGCAAGATAAACGACTGGGTAGTCTATGATAGTTCCACCATCTTCACCGCTTGCGAAAAAGGCTTCTTTGGCACCGGCACGTCAGGCCCGGCAACGGTGGACCTTATCGGTACTAAGCTGGTCTCCATTGCCGTTCAGCCTGGTTTTGACCCCGATGATTCCGGCAAGGATGTTATCCTCGCTGGAGGCGCTAATGGCAAAGCCTATGTCTCTGGTAATGCCGGCGACGACTGGGGCACGGGAAGCACCATTGTTCCCCCTGTTGCCCCGGCTACAACGATCGAGGAAGATGTCATAGTTGCCTTTGATTCTCTTGATGCCACCAAGGCATACTTCGCTACCAGTGGCAGTACGGTAAAGACGGGCACAGTTAGCGCCACCACCATGAAAGTAACAGGCGTTACTGACCTGCTGGACGACGGAGATGGTAAGGCAGAGGTTACCGGTGGTTTCACCGGACTTCAGGTGGCACCTGATAATGCCCTTTATGCCCTGGGCTCAGTTTTAGCACCAATAGAATCAGAGTATACGCTTGTTTATGGCGCTGTTGGCCTGGAGACTGACCGAGAAGGATGGTTTGGTGATTATGAAGGCTGGGGCGTTGATGGTGATATTGAACTATCTGCACCCTCGATGTCTGATTATTTCTCAATAGGCAGCGATGATTATTGGGCATGGGCGCTGGTTGTAGCTGAGGATAGCGACGTCTATGATGGCGAAGAAGTAGAAATCCTTTCTTACAACCTGTCTGTTCCTGTTGGCGGTGTAGTCTGCGGTACTATCACGTTTACCAATGATCCCGCACCTGTTGAACTTACAGACCCTGATCAAGAAGCTGATGGCTATATCAGGGTACTCTACCTGGAGACCCCGTTTGAAGAGGGCGATGTCATTACCTGCGATGAGGACGGTACACTCACTGTTTACGATGACTTCGAGAGGTTAGGCTTCCCCATAGTGGGTGCGGAACTGGATATAGAAGCAGGTACTGGTTTTAGTAACGGTACCGAGCTTATCATCCAGGACGCTGAACTCTTCGTCAGCGACGAATTCACCACCGAAGTTAACGGTTCACTTCATGTCCAGGGCGACACAGTTGCCGACCTGGCTAATATAAACGACCTTAGCTTCTATGGAGACTTTGGCTTTGGTGAAAGTGACTTGGGTGACGGAGTTGATGTTCAGTGGGATGACCTTATGATCTTTGAGGTTGTTGACTACGGCAGTGCCGAGGCTGATATGTACCGCCTGCTGATAGGCGAGGACGAGAGTGTTTGGGAAACTGCTCCGAAAGATGGCGCCGTAGGCCTATGGCTCACCGAGGGTTCCAACATCCTGTGGACCATTGTCGAAGGCGATTCAATCTGGGCTCTTGAAGACACTGTCAGCGGTCAGGTTAAAGGCGTAGCAGCTTCCAACATTTTGGAGTATTCAGCCAAGATTAGCTGGACTGCCATGACCGGTGCTGATGTGTACCAGTACAAGTACGACAGCACCTCCAAAACTTCAACTACTAATTCGGCGAGCCTGAGCGGACTTCTGGATAAGAAAGAGTACTCGGTACAGGTTAGGGTTGCCGAAGGCGAACCGTTCACCAGCCGCTGGTCTGACGTGTATAAATTCACCACAAAAGAAGCTGTTACGGCACCAGTGAATCTGGTTCCGGTAAACGGTATGCAGGATGCTCCTTTGCTGCCTTCATTTGGCTGGAGCGTGGTGACTAATGCTGTCAGCTACGAGTTTGAGCTGGGCACGGCACCTGACTTCACCGGCGCCACCCAGAAGACAACGACCGCTACCTTCCTTACCTGGGACGTTGAGCTTCCATACGACACGAACCACTACTGGCGAGTGAGGGCGGTAAGCTCCACCGGCACCAAGAGTGCTTGGTGTGCATCTAACTTCCACACCAGAGTGGAAGCAATACCGCCGGTAACGGTTCCGCCAGCCCCAACACCGACTATAATCCTGCCGACACCTCAGGTAACTGTGGTACCACCAGATATAACTGTAGTACCACCAGTAATAACCGTGGTGCCGCCAGATATAACTGTGGATATACCACAACCCACCATAACCACAGTTAACCCGGTTATCGAAATGCCGGACGTGGTAACACCGGCCTACATCTGGGCGATAGTTGGTATTGGTGCTTTACTGGTCATAGCGGTGATTGTCCTTATCATCAGAACTAGGAGAGTTGTCTAGTTAGACACCTGGTTTTGGCGTAAGGGATAACCCCGAAGGTATGAGAGCCCCCCGATATTCGGGGGGCTCTCTAAGTTAGAGGAGATATGAAAGAGAGAGAATATCATAAAGGTGAGATATGCCCCTATGCTGTAAAGGGGCTAGTCCTGTGCTAGGAGGGTTTTTGTGACCGATGCCAGATCTGGCTTGACTATACAGCGGATGAGGAAAATCGAGCCAGAGATAAAGAGGAAACCAATATAAAGTAGCGAGCCGTACGATGGGAGAAAACCAATAAAGAGGAGCGAGCCATATAACGGGAGGAAACCAATATGAAGGAGCGAGCCGTATGACGGGAGGAAACCAATATGAAGGAGCGAGCCGTATAACGGGAGGA
>Ga0307380_10003391_pt1 | contig 22012 bp, 21 predicted proteins | sample UN3MG_FD_202239 | JGI IMG/M metagenome (GOLD analysis project Ga0307380, IMG submission 202239) | Soil microbial communities from Risofladan, Vaasa, Finland - UN-3 | ecosystem: Environmental > Terrestrial > Soil > Coastal area > Acid sulfate soil | place: Finland: Risofladan, Vaasa | collected... | reverse complement strand
AAGACTTCGATTTTATTGTCGTCTCTCCGGAGACTTTGCCTATGGCTGAGAAGATCAACCGGCTGAGAGCAAAGAAAAACCTAAAGCCTCTCCAGATATCCGTGATCGAGTATCAGCTTGCTCAGGATCATGTCCGGATAAGCTCTACCAGGATCTCTGAGGGAAAGATCGACAGGCATGGGAAGGTTCTGGTTGGTTAGATTTTTTATTGAATTCATATCATTAACAAGGAAATCAAATCGCGATCTTTAGCTACTTTGCATACCTTTGAATTCCTTAAAATTCCATGTCTGAGGCTGGGTGACGGTGACGCTGTGTCGGGAGTCCATAATCGGATCCTTTTGTGGTCTTCTCTCTCAGGATACTTAGGCCTGTAGATTCATGATGGAATAGAAGAAAGCCAAAACCCAGGAGATAGTCCAGAGCCGCCAGGCTGAAGCACAGAAAGCAGGCTCTGAGCCAAGGCCAAAGAAGGGAACGAAGTACTCTTCCTTCCTAAACCCTGATAGCTCCTTGGACGTGCTAGCCTACCTTCAGGACCAGAGGCCAATCAAGGAGCTGGGATCAAGGTGGGGTGCTGAATCGCAGTTGTATCTGAGAGCTGCGGGCAGCCCGTTTGTTGAAGCTGAAATTAAGACTGCGATGCGACCTAGGCGTGGACGCCGAAAAGAAACGAAGGCGATGCTTTTAAAAAGTCTGCCCATATTGCTCTATCAAGTGAATGCTAAAAATCAGAGTCTGCTATTAATAGACGCTGTGGCAGCTATTTCCATCGTACTCCATCATGCATTAACATACGGACAATATAATGTAGGTTTTTTGGGTTATTTCGGATTGGAGCTTTTTTCTTTTTCTGCAGGCTATAAGCTTATGCATAATCACCGTCTAGAATTACAAAATAGAGTGTTCTTAAAACAATACATGTTAAAGCGATTTAAGAGGTTATACAAACCGTATATCAGTTATACATTTCTAGTTCTTCCATTTTTATTGGCAATTATTTGGATAGCTACAAACGTATTCGGTTTGAACTATCAGGGTTTTAATTTCTTTGAGAATCCGATAGAAGAGCTTGCATGGAGCATTGTAACAGGGGAAAACATTGTAGCGGGTCAGCTTTGGTATCTAGTAATGCTACTAGAAGTCACATTTTTTAGTCTTTTGGTCTTATATGTATTCACTAATATTAAGATTTTATTCGGCATGGGTTTTACGATAGGTCTTTTATTTCTTTTTTTCCCAGGCGCCGTAGAATCTGATTATTTATATAAGTTTATTATATACGGGACAATATTCATAATTGGTATGTTCTTCGCTACTAAAGTAGCATTTCCAGAAAAAATCACCACGCCATTGTTGATGCCAATGATGATAATTGGGTCGTATTCTTTTTATATATACTTATTTCAATTTCCTTTTTTAATACCGATTCCGGGAAGGATATTGACTGATATATTACACCTGCATAATATATTTGTGCCAATATTTCTTACAGTATTTACTTTAGTAGCTTCAATAATTATTTATCGGGTTATGAAAACATTTGGGATTAATAAATTATTCGAGTGAATCGTGACAAAAATTCGTATATGGATCTAAGCCCACAGATTGCACTTGGTAGCACAATTTCATTTCTGTAAAATGATATTAAGACCATGTATCCAATATGCCTTCGGAAACAAGGGGGATACAGAGCAGGGAGATATTCGAAAGTATTTATCTATCATAGAGGCATGAATGGGTGTGGATACGGGGCTAGAAATTTACAGAAAACTCGGCACACTACCTTTGCAAGGGCTTTCGGATTCTATGTTTTCGAGCATCTACTCCCCCTCCACCCTCTTCTTCCTCTCCCTCGCTTCTTTCGCCGCTGCCTCCTTGCCCAGCACGCGCGCCACCGACTCGATGGCCTCCAGGTAGCGCACCATCTGGTCCAGCCAATTAATCAAATCTCCCTGGTAGGCGTACATCCCGTACCTATCGCTGAAGTGATCGATGATCGCCTCCGGGCTCTTGCCTTCCGCCCGCAGATCCAGGATGCGCAGCGAGATGCTCTTCTGGACACAGCCACAGTAGGGCGATTCCTTGCAGGTGCAACGTAAGAAGTCCCGGGAGAAGTCCATGCAGTACCTCTGCAGCTTGTTATCCAGCTCCCGCAGGTCTGCGCTGGAGAGCAGGTCCAAAAAGGAGCCGTGTAGTGCCCTCTGGGAGATCTGCATGTGCAATTTGATGGAGATGCGCTCGGCAAACTTGAGGTAGAGGGCCTCAAAGCTCTCCAGCTCCACCGCCACCTCCAGGGGAGACCTGCCCTTGCCCAGCAGTCTGACAATGCTGGCCACCTGCTCCGGGGCCAGGAAATGCGCCGCCGCCGCCTCGCCCAAACGAGTTGGAACTATGCCCTTTACCAGCCCCGCTTTCTCCAAGGATGAGAGAGAGCTGTTCAGGTCATCCAGGCCGATTGTAAGCTGATGCAGCTTCACCAGCTCATCTCGTGAGCGCGCAGCCACGGCATTGGCCAGCACTTCCTCCAGTTGCTGTGCCTCCTCAAACTCCGGGGCCACGTCCTCCATCTGGCCGTGCAGCAAGGCGAGGGCCATCTCATCTTCCGACTCGCCCCGTCCGGAAGAGAAGCGTCGTCCCGGCTCAGCCAGGATGTAGACCAGGCCCTTGTCATGGTAGCCGGGTCTTCCTGCCCGGCCCAGCATCTGATTGAACTCATGCACATTCAGCCACTCAATGCCCATGGCTAGAGATTCAAAGACCACCTGCGAGGCAGGAAAGTCCACGCCGGCTGCCAGAGCTGCCGTGGTGACCACTGTGTGAATCTTGCCCTGCCCAAAAAGCTCCTCAATCTTCTTTCTCTCCGGGTACTGTAGGCCGGCATGATATGCGGCAGCTCCGGGAATGGCATCGGCCAGGTTATAGCAATTCTTCCTGGAGTTGGTGAAGATAATGCTCTGGCCCCGGTAGCCCGTAGAGGATGTCAAGGCCTGGGCCTCTTTGGACAGCTCCCGCAAAAGCTTGCGCTTCTCCGGCCCGGAGGAAAAGATGAGGTGCCGTTCGATGGGCACCGGCCGCACCTCGTACTCCACCAGCGTCGTCCCCAGCTGTTTGGCTAACGCGGCAGGATTTCCCACCGTGGCAGAGAGGAAGATGAACTGGGCTTTGGGGGCAGCGTTCTTCAGTCGGGCGATCATGCCCGCCAGCCTGTGTCCCCGCTCGGCATCCTCCAGCATGTGCACCTCATCGATGACAACCGTGCCCACCCTTCCCAGGCTCTTCTTGGTGCGAATGACCTGATCTATGCCCTCGTAAGTTCCGGCAATGATGTCGGCATCGAGGCTCTTGGGAATCTTGCGGCCCTTTCCCAGGCGAATGCGGCTTACGCCTACTCGGATGGATGTTTGAAAGCCGAGTGCGCCGTAAGCGCTGAGCTGATCGAACTTCTGATTGGCTAAGGCCACGAGCGGCACCAAAAAGAGCAGTTTTCCCTTTCCTTCCAGCAGGTTTTTCACTCCGGCCATCTCCCCCACCAGGCTCTTACCTGTGGCTGTAGCCGAGACAACGAGCTGATTTCTCCCCTGCAAAAGGCCCGCCTGCACCGACCTGGACTGCACGGGCAGAAGCCTGGTCAGTCTCTTCTTTAAAAGCTCCATGAGGGCCTTAGGCAGAGCGATGGACTCCAAGGGCAGCGTGGGCTCCTCCCGACTGGCGGGGATGGTGTCAAAAAGGGTCAGCTCCGGCTCCAGCCTCTGCAAAGACAGCAGGCCCACCACATCGTCTAAGTTGCGCCTCGTCTTCAAGATCCTGGCCAGATGAGCCTTGGCAGCGCGGCCAAGCCCGCGGAAATCCGCCTCGCGGAGCAGCTCCGCAGCCGCGCAGTTCTCGCAGATGCGCCTACCTTTGTAGGTTATGGCCTCCTGCCCGACGTAAGTGACTCTTCTCTGGCCGAGGCAATGATAGCAGACCTGTACGAACCTGTATCCGAGCTGATAGGACTCCAAAAGCTCGATGAACTTCTTTTCCATTGCGCTGTCGCCACGGGCAAGATAAATGGCCCCAGCTTTGCGCAGCATTCGCAAAGCGTCCTCGGGAGGAAGAAATCTCTCAGCCTGCTCATCTTTTTTCACCAGGAATTTGAAGGCCCTCGGTCCCTGGGGCATATCCTTCAAGCGCAGATACCCCTCAAAAAGAACCTTGTTTCCGCTTTGAGGCAGTAATAGTATGCGGGACCTGTCCGCTTGAGCCAAAACCTGAAAAGTCATTCTTAAAATATTTATCCCAATGTAAGGTCGATAAGCTCGTATTTCAGGCCCTCGGACTCCAGGCGCGTAAGAAGCCCCGGAATCTGCTCATCCACACTGACGATCACGGAACTGATGCCGTGATATGCCGCCTCCACTGCGAACTCCTTGGCCCCAAAGATGATGTCCGGCTCGCGCCCCGCCTTTCGCAGCGCCACCAATGCCTCGATACCAAGGCAGCCCACCATCTTCGCTCTGGAAAGCTGATCCGAGAGAGCGTTCAAATCGACCTTGCGAGAGCCGCCAATCTGTACGCGCGGCACCTTGCAGAGAAAGACCCTTCCTTCATCAAGGCTTATCAGTCCCCGCAGGTCTGAGACACCTACGTCTTCTCCGGCCCCTGCATCGCTAATGACAACTCCGCTGGCCTCGATCCCTTCTTTTTTATCAGCATAAAGAAGGCCGGAACGCATCTCCAGGGATACGCGCTCGCCCTCAGCCAGATCGGCTTCGGCTATGGCCGTCCAGACGGAGACGTGGCTTATGATCTCCTCCATCACCACACGTGCATAGCGCTTCAGCTCGGCTGCACTCTCCAGCAGCCACTCCACTCCCTCTTTGGTGATGCTGTAACGCATCCGCCCATCCGTGGTTACTAGCCCATCCGCTACCAGCTCCTTGATGTACTCGGAGATAGCCTGGGGTGTGACGCCCAGCCTCTCCGCCACCTCTTTTTGCCGGAGGTTGGGCTGATGGGCAGCTATTTCCACAAGAATCTGAAAACGAGAGCTTTCTCGCTTGCTCTGCAACACACTCGCCATTAAAAGTCCTCAACGTAAGGCTCAATGCGCTGGCCCCTCACCGCGAGCCCTTCCGCCCTTTTGGCCACGCCGCGAATGAATACCTGGCTGAGCCCTAGCTCTCGTGAAAGGTTGGAGAGTGAGTTATTGCCGCCATTGACCATCGTCTGCAATTTCTCGATCACAGTTCGCAGCTCCTCGTCGGACATGAAGGTGAGGCTGATCAGCTCACTGAGATCCTCCATCGTAGCCCCGAAGCTGGCCTGCACGCGCGAGTATGTGGAATGATATTCCTTCTCCGGACTTGCCCCCGGCTCGGGCACCCTCCACTTGGTCTCGACGAGGCCGCTCTTGCGCAGTAATGCTACGCTCCTGTGAACGCTTGCTTCATCGCCAATGAGCGCTACTAGCTCCCGCTCTGTATGCCATTCTCGACTCAATTCATCGAATACTTTCTTATGGACATCAGAGCCGAAAGCCTGCAACAATGGGACCAGATCTGATGGATCGTTGATGATCCGCGTTCTCTTTCCCGTCACAAAGAACCTCGCATTGGTATTATATCTCTAATTTGATAAAGCTTTTTGAAGATCAATGCATAGGGCAGCGATCTTTAGATCAGCCTGACCGTCTCAAGGTTCATGGGCGCCATGGTCGGTATCCTGTATCTCTTGTAGATGGAGCTGGCTAAATCGAGGCAGTTGCCCTCTTCGCCATGGTTAGTGAGAACCCGGCCGGGCTTGGGATAGATGCGGCGCATGTATTCCATGAGCTGCTGGCGATCGGAGTGCCCGGAAAAGCCGTCTACTGTGGTTACTTCCAGGTTAATCTTCACCGTCTGGGTCTTGCCCTCTACGGAGAGAGGCAATTCCTTCCATCCTTTCTGAATGCGCCGCCCTAAAGTTCCCTCTGCCTGGTATCCGACAATTACCAGCGTATTTTTATCATCCGGGCCCAGGCGCTTGAGGTACTCAATAACCGGCCCACCGTTGAGCATGCCGCTTGTCGCCAGTATCACACAGGGCGGCCCTTCGATTATCTCAGTCCTTTGTTTGGGGTTCTCCACCTGTACAAAGCACTGGGCCAGGAAGGGATTGATTCCCTTATGGAATATGAGATCCCGCAGATCGTTATTGAGGTATTCGGGATACGAGGTATGAATGGCGGTGGCCTCGTAGATCATTCCGTCCAGGCAAACCGGCACCTCATCTATCACCTTCTTTCTGATGGCCTCCTCCAGGACAACCATGACCTCTTGGCTGCGCCCCACAGAGAAGGCGGGGATGATGACCTTGCCGCCTCGACTAATGGTATCCTTGACCACTTTTATCAAATTGATCTCTGCCTCTTTGCGAGAAGGCTGAAGGCTGTTTGCCCCACCGTAGGTGGCCTCTGTTACCAGCGTTTCCAATCGCGGAAAATTACATACTGCCGGATCAAAGAGTCTGGTCCTCTCGAATTTGTAGTCGCCTGTAAAAGCTACATTGTAAAGGCCGTCTCCGATATGGAAGTGCGCGATGGAAGAGCCCAGGATATGCCCGGCATTGTGCATGGTCAATTTGGTATCGGGCGCGATATCCGTTACATCTCCGTAGTTGAGGGTAATGGTATGCTTGAGTGCCTCGCGAATCATGCTGGAGTCATATGGTATCCTCTTCCCCTCGCGTCCGGCCACTTCGATGTAATCCAGTTGAAGAAGTACAACAAGATCTCGGGTTGGGGGAGTGCAGTAGATAGGCCCTTCATAACCGTACTTGTAAAGCATGGGGACCAGGCCGGCATGGTCCAGATGGGCATGCGTCAGGACCACAGCATCGATCTGATTGAGTGGATAGACCTCGGGCACATAGAGATAAGGCGTTGCTGAGTCGTCCGATCCCACGTTTATGCCGCAGTCGATGATAATGCGAGACTCTGGTGTGGAGAGGAGCATGCAGCTTCTGCCTACCTCGCGGCAGCCTCCTAGTGTGGAGATCCTGACCCATTGATCCTTGGAAGATAGATCTCGGTGGATCTTCCGGCCCACCGTGCGCAAGATGGCTTTTCGCTCCGTCTGCACACTGCGCAGATAATCCTTAATGTTGGCGATGGTCGTCGAGCGCACCGGTGGAGTTCGGACCACTTTTGGGGTCCAGCCGATCAGTTTGGTAATCTCGCGCAAGGTTGCGCCATGGCGACCGATAACCAGGCCCGGCTTTTCCGCCTCGATCTGCACCTCTCCGGTCTCTCCGTCAAAGTAATAGTTGGTGAGGACTGCCTCTTTGGGCACAACCTCCTGGATCTTGGTTTTGGCAATTTCAGGTTCTGCCAATACCTTCAGGTCCGGTCGCACCACTACGCGCTTCCTGAGCTCCTTGGCCAGGTTACGTATGATCTCGCCGTCGTCTGCTAGCTTCTTTGGGTCATCGGTATAAATGACAAGCTCCGGACCCTCGAATTCCAGCCCAGTGACACCAATATCGGAAGGCAGCTTGCTCTGCACCTTTCGTTTGAGCTCAAAAAGTACTTCTTCTACTGACAATAGAACACATCCAAAAAAGATCAGAGGAGTTTCATAATCTCCGAAAACTCCGGCTCGCCTACCTCCTCATATTTATCTGTAATTCTGACGAGCTCGATTTTATCGCCCGAAGCGGAATCACGCTTCATGGCATTATGAATTGCCTTGGCAGCCAGCACCGTTCCATCCTCGATGCTTACGCCAGGCTTGTACATGGATTCCAGCACACCGTAGGCTACGGGCGATCCTGAACCGGTTGCGACAACCTTGCGCTCTTCGATCTGCCCGCCCAATGCGTCAAGCGAATAGATCTTGGGGCCGTATCTGTCTACGCCACCCATGACAAGCTGGACCATGAAGGGATAGTAGCGACGAGAAGAGAGTATATTGGCCAGCATGGAAGTTACGGCTTTGACGGTCATGTTCTCGCCCCTCTGCATCTTATACAGTCTTGCCTCCACCTGAACCATCCGGACAAGCGACTGAGCATCTCCGACCGCACCTGCCGTGGTCAGACCCACCAGATCGTCGACCTGATAGATCTTCTTGGCTGTGCTGCTGGCTATGAAGCTGCCCATGGTAGCACGGCTCTCCGATGCAAGGACTACACCCCCATCGCAGAGTACACCTACCGTAGTTGTACCTTTGAACACCTCGACCATCTAATTACCTCAACTAAAATCAGAAAACGGACATGATCCTTTTTACTTCTGCTATATAAATACTTTCCGCCGCCGTATTTAAATTGTGTAGCCCCGAAAGCTTTGACTTTAAATACCCATCGAAGGGGCATGGAAAAAGGGAACGACACCTATGAAATTAGCAGGTTTAAGTTTGAAAATTTTGACAATTTCGTGAATTGATGCAATACAGTAAGGTTGCATGAGTCTCTTGACACTAAATGGTATCTACAGACGCCAGATATTGCATTCTGGTCAAAGCTACCATAAGGATGCAAATTGGGAATGTTCCTGAATCGGATGGAGACTGAATTAAATGATGTTTGAAGAATATAAGAAACCTGCCTGAGTATATAACGTCCAACCATTCAGGACCACACATAACGAATCATGCAGCAAAAAGTTTATCACGGTCGGACTCGTAGAGCTTTTGGCTAATCTGCCCAATTTCCCGGAGGTGAAAAGAGATGGATATCATGTCTCAGATATACGCAATAGTTATTCTTGGCATTCTTGTCGTAGCCCTTCCCACGTTCCTGAACAAGTGGTCGGATAGCAAGTCAGGCGTAAGGTAAATCTTGATAAAGTTCTCTTTATCTTAGTCCTGGCTCAAGCCAGGACTACTATTACGATCATCTATCTTTTTCATCTATTTCTTTCATCTCATTTTGCATTTCTCGTTGTAATGAGGACATCTGGTATTGGTGCAAACATCACGTGATGCCTCAGTGAGAGATAATAAAAGGACATCGAGACGGTCAACCAGCTCCGTGCCTGCATGAGAAGCCTCCGCCCTGGCCAGGGCCCCTGCCACCACATCTTTTAAAGCTCTGGCCTTTTCCCCTTTAAGATATGCAGCCCGATCTTCCAGCTCCCTTACGTCTTTCTCTGAAATCGGCTCCATGAATATGTATCAATCCCAGATAGGCAAATCAACTTTTCTTCAGCGACGGACTGGTTCATCAACGACAATTCCCAGGATGTTCTCCGAGCCGCTAAATACATCGTTGGCGATCCAGGCACAGCCCTGTGCTGCCGCATACCTGCCCAGCGGCTGTACATTCCGGCCCAGAAGCTCGGATACGCGCCCGCACAACCTTGTGGCCGGGCTTCCTGCTAAGAAAAGATCAGGATTTGGCTCACCCCAGTCGCGAGAGAGGACGAGAAGGGCATTGATCTCCATGGCCGCGAACAATGATAAGGATTCTAAAGCCTCTCTCACTTCCTCCGGCTTGCATTGCTCCAGGCTTGCCTTTCCCATCTTGGAGAGAATGCCCCCGCAGTTGAAGGCCTGGTTTGCCGTCATCTTCCCGGAGTCGACGTCTCTTATGGCCTGGACGTCTAATGGACCCTGCATCAATCCGGGGGCAAAGACGGGCGCGTCAATAGCGCCTATGATCTTCCCCCTCAGCACGGCAAACGTTACTGTATTGGAGGAGGCATCGCATACAATGAAGCTATCGCTTTTTCCCCTAAAAACGCCATAGGCCAGGCCAACCTTTTCCGGACTCATGCCGTGAGAGAAAACCTTCAGCCTGGGATCTACATCGCTGCCACGATGAATGCCAGGCAGAAGGATAGCCGGCCAGCCCGAGGCTCTGATGGCCTCAAAGACCTTTGTGCCACCACCCACATGCAGCCCGGCTCCATCCAGCCGAACCAGGCCACGGTTGGGTGCATCCTGTAGCCTCACAATCCGAGTTAAACCGTCTCCCATGGAGTAACTGAGGGCTACAAGGTCAACTGCGTCAAGGCCCAAATTCTGAGCAATCAGCTTTACAATCTCTTCTGCAGAGAGGCAGCTCGCCTCTTGCCTGGTAAGGTCCCAGCAGTGCCCCTCTGAGGTCGCAAATCTTATGGCAGTGGTTCCGTGGTCTACTCCTAAGAACATGAGATCAGCCCAAACCAGATTCCTGGCAGACGAATATCTCTGCTAGGCCTTGATAAGCATATCCAGGCCCCCCACCAAGGCTGAAAGGAAAAAACGAGATAACAATCCTGCTAAAACTGCCCAGATGCCAATTCAGCTCTGTGTTTCCCCAGCGCCTTTAATCAACGCCAGCAGTTCTTTCGCCACCTTGACGCACTCTTTTCTCGTCCTCATGAGCGTGCTCATGCGCTGGCATTCTCCTCGATAGCTGCTTTTTTTATCCACAACAAATAGGTCTACCTTGCCAAGCAATGCCCGCACGCCTTCATCGCTGGCCGGAACACCGCAGGCCGCCATGAATTTAGCAGCAGGGCCGCTTCTTGGCTTATTCCCGATGAATGGACTCACTGCAATCACCTTTTTATCCCGCAGCCTCTCGCGCACGCCCTGCAGGGCCAAAATAGGGCCGATGCTGGTGACGGGATTGCTGGGACCGATGAGAATGGTGTCTTCTTTTTCCAGCAGATCCAGGAAAGACTGACAGGGAAGAGCGGCATCCATGCCCGCAAAAAAGAGGGATAGAACCTCCGGCACTCCCCTGCGACCTACCCAGAAATCCTGAAAGTGCATCACGCCTTCCGATGTAGAAACCATAGTAGAAACAATGTCGTCCGTCATGGGAACAACCCGCTGCTCCACCCCAAGAGATTCTGCCAGGGCCTGTGTGGCCTGGCTGAGTTTGACGCCCTTTCGAAGAAGCTCGGAGCGAAAGATATGAACGGCTCGATCCTTGTCCCCCACCTGCAGCATCTCTTTGACACCCATCGCGATCAGAAAGTCATGGGTCAGGGTCCGATCTCCTTTTATGCCCCACCACCTTTTCTCATCGATCATATCGGCCAGTGTGTAGAGCACGGAATCGACATCCGGAGAAATGTAGTTCCCGGAGATAAAGATGTCCTCCGCCGTGTTTACCACCACACAGAGTTCCTCCGGCTTTAAAAGCTCCTTTAAGCCCATAAGAAGCTTGGGCGTGCCCGTGCCGCCACTCAAGACCAGCATTTTAAACCAACATTTTATGCCAGCATTTCAGACGTCCACAATTATCATGCCCGTCTTGAGACAAGCCACGTCCTCATCCGTAAGAGTTGATTTCGCAGCTTTTTCGCAGTCAATTGCACTGTTTCCCAGGGGATCCTCGAGAATGAGGGTAAAAGGAAAGCGTCCGTCTCTGGCGAGATTGATCTTCTCTAAGATCTCCTCGCCCTTCATGGTACTTTCCAGGCTTTGCGCCTCTCTCGCCGAGCGCGTGGCAAAGCCCACTACGCCCTTGATCCGGTCAAGGACACCCTCCACGTTGGATATGTACGACTCCGAGGCAAATCCAGGTTCGATGTCCACGCCCAGCTCCGGGATGCGCAGTGTGCCGCTGGAGGAGCGAATCACTCTTGCATCCAAATCCTCAATGCTCGTCACATTCAAAGTGAAGCGCACCGGCTCCTTTTGCGTCAAGAGAATGGTATCGCTGTGCCGATAGCCACAGTCACAGACTCCTGCGATGACCATGGTCTCTCCAAAATGAGGTATGTCTGCCGTCTCCCAGCAAAACTGCATCTGCGCAGAGCAAATGGGACAGCTCGCCATTGTGGTTAGATTCAATCTTTGCTCCCGACCACCTTTTCGCGGTCGATTTTTATGCCGCTAGGCACTAAAACGATGAGATCGTCACCAATTCCGGCTATATCCCCAGAGACGTCTTCGACTGCCTTTTTAAGTTCACCAATGGCCCTATCCAGAGCAGCTTTATCCCGCTTCAGCCCAGCGATATCCACCAGGACGATATTGCCGGCATAAATCTCCTGCTTGATCTCGGGCAGAACCTCGATCTTTCCCAGCTCTGCCACCCTTAATATCATATCCGGGGAACCGCCCGCTTCCTCGAACTGACCCAGATCGACCTCAGAGTAATCCTCCTCTGTAGCCTTTCCTATGAGCTTGAGCTTTTCCAGAAATCCAGCCATTTAAAAAACCCCGCGAAGGAAAATGTGTATTATTATATTTATATTTAACGTCGCTACATATCCACGAGTTTCAATCCTACAAAGCCCATGGCCACCATAAAGAGCAGGACGATCAGAGCAAAGCTCGAAGATCTCAGCTCTGCGGGAAGGGCTATTTGTGCCCCAAAAATGAGGACGATCATCAGAAACACGAGGCCGCTACTTAATCCAATCTCAAGCCAATTCTTCTTCACAAGATTACTTTCCATCCCGCCTTAGAAGATATACTTTTTCACCCGAAGGCCGTCCTCGCCCGCCAAATAGTCCACCAACGACCGAGTTTTGCTGCCATGCCAACCCAGGTCAATAAAGCGAGGATAGACGGGCAACCTCTCTCTCAGGTTATAATCAGATAGGCTTTTTTGCAGTTCTTCTTCATCCGGCCAAGCTCTTTCCGGATTTATGCCGTCCAGGGTTACGGAGCTAATTCCACCCAGATCGGTTGCACCGGCTGCGACCAGAGGACGCGGGTCCACCAGGTTGGGAGGAACCTGAATGGCTACATCAGGCGGAAGAATCTCGCGCGCCGCTTCTACCGTTCGATACAGATCCATCATCCCAGGCAAGCGTGCCTTTTCCAGAGCCGTTCCCGGTTTGGGATCAAGCGGCTGGATTATGACCTCCTGAATATGACCGAAGGCTCTATGCAGATGGGCAATTTTTGTGAGCGATTCTACCCGGTCCTGCCAGCTTTCGCCTATGCCAACCATTATGCCTGTGGTAAAAGGTATACGAAGCCTGCCGGCCATTGCCATGTACCGCAACCTCAAATCGGGCCTCTTTCCCGGTGACTTTGCATGTGCCTCCAGCAGGGCTGTCGTCTCCAGCATCAGTCCCATGGAGGCGTTATACGGTTGCAAGCGCCGCAAATCTTCTTGCCCAAGCAGGCCGGCATTGGTATGAGGCAAGAGCCCAAACTCAAGGGCAAGCTCACACAGCTCCACCAAATAGTCCAGTAGATCCGCGACGCCAGCAGCAGCCAGGATGCTTTCGAAGCCCGAGACCGCCCAGGGACACTCGCCCATCGTGAAAAGCGCCTCGCTGCAACCCGCGAGTGCACCCTGTTCCAGCAGCTGATTCGCTTCGGTTCTGGAAATCAAATGGGCATCTTTCAGTTCCTTTCGAAAAGAGCAGTAGCCGCAACGATTCCTGCAGAGGTCCGTCACGGGAAGAAAAATATTTTTTGAGTAGGTGAGAGTTTTCATCTTGATATTCTTCATCTAGCGACGAAACTCCACCAGCTTCAAGACATTCCCGCGCGGGCAGTCCTCCGGTGCTTCACCAACGATCTCTACAATAGTGCATCTCTCTCCATCTTTCAGTCCCAATGGGTGGCACATATCATACATGCTGCATTCGGGATCATCGCATTTCATGGCCTCAAATACGATCTTGGACCCGGGAAATGCCTTTCTGGCGTCGAAGGCCGCGATTATGGGGCTTTCCGCCACCTCTACCGCTCGCACTCCTGCCTCATGAATGGGGCACTCATGAACCAGCTCCCCACGGGTCCCCAATATTCGGTAACGCCTTTTCGGCTCCAGGTTGATGCACGTATTTCTGAGCTTACAGGTTTCACATTCCGGTGTAGGGCCCACGAAAGTGAACTCCATGCCAATGCTGGCAAGTTTCGTTCCAATCAGAGTAATTTGTGTAGCTGCCTCGGACATAGTTTCATTCTCCTTTTTTCAAGATTATCATTTTTAATTATTGTTTATCTTGATTTTTTTTTATTATTATATTTTTTTAACATTACACGATCATACCCATTTTATCATTATTTCATGCATCATTACCATTATTGCTTATTTTTTTATTTTAAATTATTCCTGTGATTTCAGCAGCCTTGGCCGCCGCCATTCTATTCAGGCCTGTATCCAGGATAGTATAGCGTTCCGGTCGAATCTCATGGGCATCGACCAGGGCCGAGATCACGATCTCATCATCCAAACCTACCTCTGCGGCGGTGGTGGGGGCGCCTACCAGGGCTAAAGCCCTTTTTATCATCTTCCAGTCCCCACCATGCAGATACATCATCATGATGGTGCCCAGGCCGCAAAGCTCGCCATGCAGAGCCCTTCCCGGGGCTATTCTGTTCATGGCATGGGCAAACTTGTGCTCTGAGCCGCTGGCCGGGCGGGACGAACCAGCTATGCTCATGGCCACGCTGCTGGATATCAGGGCTTTGATTACTATCCTGGCAGATTCCTCTAGGCCCGGCCGGATATCTGCCGCGAGCTCAACGATCATGTGCGCCGTCATGCTGGAGAGAGCGGAAGCATATTCGCTGTACTCCTCATTTCGCAGGCGATGGGCCAGCTGCCAGTCTAATATGGCAGTGAAGTTGGAGATGATGTCGCCGCATCCGGCAGATAGTAGCCTCGCCGGTGCCTGGGCTATAATCTTGCTGTCGGCCACAATGGCCAGAGGGGATTGCGCTTTGATAGATGTGGTCTCCCCGTTGACCGTCAAAGAAGCCTGGGAGGAGCAGATGCCGTCATGCGAAGCGGCCGTGGGCACAGAGAGAAAGGGCGCATCCACCCTGAGGGAAGCGAGCTTGGCAATGTCTATCGATCTGCCGCCCCCTACGCCAATAAGAAAGCCTGCCCCAATCTCCCGCGCCAAATGCTCTGCGCGATCTACCTCTTCCAGCTTGGAGGCGCTGCAAATAAGGGTCTCGGGCTGATAGCCGCCATCCTCTAAGAGCTTGAAAATGGCCTTTCCCATCACATCATGGGTACGCGGACCGGTGATGATGAGGGCGCGCCCTTTGAGGTGCAGGCTGGAACAGATCTCCGGTAGCTCCAGTATCGCACCACTACCTACCGCTACAATGCGCGGGAGTTCCATCCACCTAGATCCGACCATACTACCTCACCAATGAAAAATAGGCTATGATGTAAGTGGTCTATAGCGATATAAAATCATATCCTTAACAGGTCACGATCTCAGAGCGCAGGTCGCTGAGTATGCGATCCCTTATACTATTGACCTCGGAGCTGGTTCTGTTTCGGGGGCGAGCAAGAGGTATTTCAATGATATCCTTAATCCTTCCCGGCCGGGCGGACATGATCACAATGCGATCCGCGAGGTATATGGCCTCGTCAACGCTGTGGGTGACAAAGACCACCGTCTTTCGCTCCTCCTGCCAGATGCGCAGAAGTTCGGACTGCATGATATTGCGAGTCTGGGCGTCCAGGGCTCCGAAGGGCTCATCCATGAGCAGAGCCTTGGGGTGGTTTACCAAAGCGCGAGCGATGGCTACACGCTGTTTCATGCCCCCGGACAGCTCGTGAGGATAGCGCGTCTCAAAGCGCTCCAGGCCCACCATCTTCAGATACTGCCTGCCTTGGGCAAGGCGCTCATCTGTTGGTATGCCTTTCAACTCTAGACCGAAGACGATATTACCGAGGATCGTTCGCCACGGGAATAGCGAGTACTCCTGGAAGACCATGCCTCTTTGCGGACCGGGACCTATTATGGGATCGCCATCGAGAGTTACGATGCCATCTGTCGCCTCCTCTAGACCGGCCACTATGCGCAGCAATGTGGTCTTACCGCAGCCGGAGGGGCCTATGAAGCATATGAACTCATTCTCCTCAATCTTCAGGTTGATATCCTGCAGGGCTACCATCTCTTTTCCGTCCGCGAAAAATTGTTTGGATACGCCCTTGATCTCCAGCAGAGCCATTCGAGAGACAGTAGAGCACTAGGATGCTAAAGCTCTTTCCATGAGGCATTTTATGCCAATCCTCCTGGCGAAGAGAAAAACAAATGGCTGTGATAGCTAAATCCATCGAGGGCAACAGCCGGATTCAACTAAAAGCGAACACTGAAATGCCAAATAAAATGGGGTGAATGGGAAGACTGCCCATCTTTTGCCCAGAAGCGTGTAGGGCCGGTGCAAGTCTTCCTTGCCACAGACACTCATTGCACCGGCCTCCATAAAGCCTCCAGCCGCGCGGGGCGAAAGTATTCTATTTTATATATCTTCTCAGGCTTCGTGAGCGCAGCAAAAAATATAAAAAATGTGTCCCATAACTTTTGCGGAAGGGCAATATATAGCTATTCTGGCGGTGATATCTCGCCGATAATTCTGACCTTATTTATTGATGAAGAGGAGGCTTTTTCCTCTAAAGCACTTTGAAATTCCTGTGGAGGGGCAATTTCTCCGCGTTCCAATCTCGTTTCCTCCAATTCTGGCACTGGAATCTCTGCGAATCTTCCTCCAGATTCCTCAACCGCATCTGGAACCGGTGGCACATAAAAAGTAATGGCGCTTGATTCAAATGCATCCGGAGGATTCGGAATAGCCTCCACTCTTGCATATCCTTCAGAGCTCTCAGCTGAAGCTGCAGATGGAGGACCTAATGTTACTTTGACTGTTATTTCAGATATCATCAATGATTCAACTCCTCATTTCAACTCCTCATTTCAACTACATTGCTTTTTGTTCTCTCCAACTAGTATTAACGCAAAGTGGCTTGCTCAATCTCCCCGCTTGGAATGTAAACATCTACGTGACGCCCTGTTGCCTGCGCTATGCACAGAATCGCGAAAACATTGCTAACGCCATCAGGTGTTGCCGGCTTAATTCTAATCCAGCCAGTTATCGGCACGCCACTTATTATTGCCCAACACATTTGCGTTCCAATCTTTGAATGCGTCCTTACTACAATTTTGTCGTTATACCACATCTTTCCCACCTCTTTTGTATTAAATTTAAATATTCCCGATTTGCTAATATTCCAATATAGAACATCATTTCAAAGTTGCCTGTTCAATCTGTCCATCATTGATATAAACGTCAACCTTGCGGTTTAAGGCCAATCCCATGCAAAGTACTTTGAATACATTGGCAACGCCATCAGTTGAACTCGGGCGAATGCTTATCCAACTGCTATCTGTAAATAGGGCCCAAGCCATTTGACTCCCAATTTTTGCATGAGTTCGGACCAAAATTTTATCATTATACCATTTTGTAAAGAGTCCAAGGTATCCTGCGATCCCATGCGCCCCAGCTGTGTGATATTTTTCTTTTTCGCATTGTCTTAAGGCATCATCCATTCGAGTCAATATATTCATAATTCTATTCCAGAAGCATTTGCAGACTTCTTCAGAAGGTCCAATGCTCAAGTTGACAATTCCGCCAATAAATGTTCTTGCCCCCGCTTTTATAATCGCTGATTTCAACGGATCATTGTGTACCTGACAAGAGTTGAAATATACAACAGCTGGTTTAAGGGGCTGATTGGAAAGGCTTTGGAACCAAGTATACGAGAGAAATCCATCATAGAGGGCAATTCCTTGTGTATTGCCATGGCCAACGTTAACAAATCCAACGATTCCGGTGGCTAAATACATCTTGTAATTGCTCAAGTTAGCATCCTTGCCCAACAATTTTAAGCACCTAAATCCAGATGCCGTGATCAAATTGCATAAGTATTCTACCGCTGCTTTTGCAGTTGGGATATCATCGACCGGCGTGCCCACAACAAAGTCATATTTACCTGCAAAAAAATCTGTTTTTTCAGCCCCACCTTCTTCGTCCTCACTATATTCATAATTATAGCTAACTTTTTTTACTTTAAAGTCGTCTGTCAAATCTACTCTGGCAATTTCGGCCAGATAGATGTCTTTCCTCAACAAATAGGCAATTAGATACTCTGGTGTTTGATCGGCCTTGCGCTTGATTTTTACATCGGCGCGATAATAATCGCCTTCCAGACCAGGAAGAACTTGACCTCGAATAATCTCCTCTACTATTGGTTCCTCTTTTAGATCATAACTTTCAAATTCTTTCCGAGTTGGAATTATTCTAATCTGAATGTCTTTTTTGTCTGTCATAAAAATTTCTCCTTTAATTTGACATATTTCCAAACCGTTAGGTGTTATTCTTAGCGAAATACCAGCAGATTTTGCTAAGAATATAATTATTCTTAATCATATTAATAGTTTATGATTACAACATAAAATTTTATTAGTATTTTATCATATATTTTACTAAAGAAATTTGGTGAAGAAAGACATTCTACTCTAGATTGATTGTAAAAAATATGAGAAACTATTTTGTAATTTTTTGATTTAATTATGGTCGATTTGATTTTCCAGGATCAGGCTTAATCGATCTTCCGGGCACCAAGGAATTCTAATAGGATTCGTTTCAGCGGCATGAACTCAACAGATGCGCGAAATTCCTGAGAATCCTTCACCAGTGAAATGCCCATTTGGATTCATGGAGTTCAACCGATATCTATGGATGAGTTGAGCAGACAATAATGATAATGGCATAAGCAGGCGAGATATTAGAATTGCGTCGCGAGAAATTGTTTTGATGTTCCGAAAAGCCCCTTGCTGAGAAATGAATATTATATGAAATATACGAAAGTCGAGATGGCCAAGAAGGTGGCAACAATTATCATCTGTAAGGCCACCCTTTTTGCCCAGAAGCGTGCAGGGCCGGTGCAAGTCTTCCTTGCCACAGATACTCATTGCACCGGCCTCCATAAAGCCTCCAGCCACGCGGGGCGAAAGTATTCTCAGATCTTCTCCGGCTTTTCCAGCAGCCGGGTCTTCTTCATGAGCTCGCCGGTGCGGGCATGGGGCTTGCGGGAGACGCTATCGCCCGCCTTCTCCAGCTCTCTGGACTCGTCTGCAAGGCGGCCTGCCGCCCGCATGACCTCGTGACCAGCAGCAGCTGTAAGAGAAATAGCCTCCAGCTCCTTGAGGCGGAAGCAGGCAGCAGCATCGATGCCGGCAACGGCCTGCGCCATGTAAAGAGCTGCCACTGCCTTGGCACGAGCATAGGGATTGGAAAAGTCCATGCGTGCAGCGCATTTCTCGGGCGTGGCCAAAATGACGGGTAGCTTGGCCTGGCCAGCCAGGATGCTGGCCATGGCACCGTCCAGCTCCTCCTGAACCAGCCGGATGGCTCCGCAAGCAGCCAGTACCTTGAGCGCATCGGAGTTGAAGAGAGCCATCTCCACCGGGTCGAGAAACTCTCGCTTGGCACCGATTAGCGGGTCCATGGGCAGGATGATGTAGCCGAAGCCCTCCGCGGCCAGAGCCTCGCGCGCTTCCTTCTTAGCAGGGCCATCGGAGATGACGATGGTGGGCAGCCCTTTGAACAGCTCGCGCGCGGCCGTCGGCCCGGCCGTCGCGGCGTTGGGGCTGCTGATGACCACCAATTGAGGTTGCCAGGCCAACAGTTCGACTGAGGCCTCGCCCTCCTTCTTGGTCATCTTGGGGCCGAAGCTGACGATCTTGAATTCGAGGTCAGTTCTTTCCGCAATTTCATCAAGGGAGAGGTCAATAGCCGTCGAGGTAGCTATGTTTCCGAGCTTTACAAAACCGATCTTGAACATGCCGGTACGTAAGGCCGAGAAAAGATAAAAGGATTTTGTTTTGCCGGATACTGAATTGCTGGCCAATGGCTAAATATCATCCCCATCCAGGGAAAACCTGTGAGAGTGTTGGCAGATTTTACCAATAATGTGCTGCCCTACCTATCAGATCTGGAGGAAGATGAGGCAGGGCCCGACCCATCTGTGATATCGCAAAGATTCGGCATTCCTGAAGAGCGCATTGTTATGCTCAGCCGAAATGAAAACACTTACGGCCCCAGCCCTCGGGTCAGGGCGGCCTTAAAGGATGTGCCGATGCACAGATATCCTGACTCCCGACCCTTTGTAAAGAGTCTCTCTGAGTACACGGGCTATCGCGAAGAGTGCCTGATCACGGGAGCTGGCATGGATGAGATCATAACTACTATCTGCCGCATCTTCCTGGGGCCGGGAGACACAGCACTCATTCCCGTGCCCACCTACAATTTCTATGGCGTGGCGGTAGAACTCTGCGGGGCTGTGCCCCAATACCAACCGAGGCTTTCCGGCTTTGCGGTGGACACGAAAATCCCGGAAAGAATCAAGATGGTATTTCTCTGCTCACCCAACAATCCCACAGGAAATGCTCTCTCGGAAGAAAACGTGAGGGAGATTGTAGAGGGAACCAATGCCATCGTTTTCTTGGACGAGGCTTATGCCGAATTTGCCGAAAAGAGCCTGCTAAAGCTGGTGAAAGAGTACGATAACCTGGTAGTGGGCCGCACCTTCTCCAAGGCCTTTGGCCTGGCCGGCCTGCGCCTTGGCTACGGCGTAGCACCGCCCTGGATCGCCAAGCAATACCGCCGCGTCGCGCCCCTCTTCAGCATAAGCAGCACCTCTTTGGCGGCGGGCGTGGCCGCCCTGCAGGATCTGGACTGGATGAGAGAGTGTGTGGGCAAAATCATCTTGGAGCGAGATAGAATGAGCGAAAGCCTAGCCTGCGCTAATCCCTCGGAGGGCAATTTTCTCTATGTCCATACCGAGGAAAAATCGAAGGTGGTAGCGGAGTGGCTGCTCTGCAGGGGAGTTATTGTGCGGGATTGCAGCACCTTTCCCGGCTGCGACGAGAAATGCCTGCGCGTCACTGTGGGCCGGCCTCTGGAGAATGATCGCTTCTTAGAGGAGTTTGAGAAGGCTAACACGATATTATCAAGTAAATAATATTCAGGATCTGTCTATGGGCAAACCCTGCGGATTACGATTTTCACCACGCCGCAAGAGTTGCCCACAAGGCCGCAGCCTTGGTCTGGCTTAGGGTCAAGGCCAGACGGTGCGATTAGAGGAAAACCGGCATCATGCCCTATATAAAGAGCTGCAATGGGTGAGACGTCAAGTTCTGCCGCGAAAACTCGCGCGGGGTGGGCTTGATTGTGCGATGATCCTTTCTTTGCTCATTGGTTCTATGACATTATTGCAGGAATTGATGAAATGCCACAGAACTAATACCGCTAGCCTGGCTACAAGTCTCTCGATCTCTTTGCCATGCACTAACCGGCGCGCCGTGTTATCCTCTTTTATTTATCACAATAAATCGTTACTAAAAAGATTCTTATCACCCCTCAATATCAGCTCAAAAGATGATAATATGGCCGAAAAAGACCGAGCCCAAGGCAAAAGCAAAAAGCGGAGGTGAAAATTGTGAGCGAAGCCAGAGACAAAAAAATGAAACTTAAGCGCAAACGCGAAGAGCAGAAGGCCATCAAAGTACTGAGAGCTTGCCAGAGCAGGAGGGCTATAGCAAATCAACTTTAACATTAAAACCGGCTTAGCGTCAACCTTTTGACTTGCACTGTGCAGAGAAACGCAAGTAAGAGCCGTGATCGTGGCCGGGCAAACTCTCTTTTTTGTGGCTCAACTGGTTTTATGGCAAATCGTTTACCCAAATATAGTTTCTATTTACACACCTGTTAGCCATTTCTATTTATTAATGGCCGCTTTAACAGGATTATTCCTACTTCTAAGAGCAGTCGCATATTCCCCGAAAGGAATTCTGGGATCAATAGGTATTATCTGTTTCATAATAGGCAATGCCCTGCAATTATGGGCCACTACCATACCACATTAGTGATACAACCCTCAAACGATCCAACTATTTTTCGATATCATAAACCGCAAAACATCATTATGAGGATACTTTCCACCTCAAATCACTGATGGTGCGCGACGGATTGTGGATTTGCTTTTCGGTTTCTACTGCCCTAATCGGTGCTCTTCTACTCCTCGTTAGCTTGTGGCTGCATTAATATATTTTTTTTAATCCAGAAGAGCAATATATGACAACATAGAAAGAGCCAATCTGGACGTGGATAATTGAGATAGCGATAACTACAACAGCATTTACATTCATTTTAAATAGTTAGGACTTACGCAGTTGAAACTCTAGACAATGAATAATTTGGATTTTTTATATATTCGCTTATGGCCCGACGAATGATTCCCCGCTTAGATTCAAACCAACTTCTTCCCGTCCTAAGTC
>Ga0307380_10003388_pt1 | contig 22022 bp, 20 predicted proteins | sample UN3MG_FD_202239 | JGI IMG/M metagenome (GOLD analysis project Ga0307380, IMG submission 202239) | Soil microbial communities from Risofladan, Vaasa, Finland - UN-3 | ecosystem: Environmental > Terrestrial > Soil > Coastal area > Acid sulfate soil | place: Finland: Risofladan, Vaasa | collected... | reverse complement strand
AAAAGTACTCAGCCATCTATGACCTGCTCTACCGCGACAAAGACTACGGCGCGGAGGCGGAGTATGTTGGAGGGAAAGTTCGCTCCTTGGTTCACGACGCGCGCTCGCTGCTTGAGTTTGGCTCCGGTACGGGGCGCCATGGCCGTTTCCTTGCCGCGATGGGCTTCGACGTGCATGGCATTGAACGGAGCCCGGAGATGGTGTCCATGGCGCATGCCGCCGACGACCACGCCTCGTCAAAAACCGGAGGATCCTTCAGCTGCGAGGTCGGTGACATCTGCACGGCGAGCCTTGGGCGCACATTCGATGCGGTCGTGTCGCTGTTTCATGTTATGAGCTATCAAACGAGTAATCAGGCGCTGCGCGCGGCGTTTCAATCTGCGGCACGTCACCTCGTTCCAGGTGGGTTGTTCCTCTTCGATGTCTGGCACGGGCCCGCCGTCCTCTCACAACGACCTTCGGAACGGATCAAGGAGGTCGCGGACGATCGCTATCGCGTGAAGCGGACCGCGCGTCCGGAGCTCGATACCAACCGCAGCACCGTTAAGGTCGTGTACGAAATCGAGTGCGAGGACCGGTCGGATGGAGAGACTGAGAGGTTTAGCGAAGATCACCTGATGCGGTACTTGTTCCCCACGGAGGTGGAACTGCTCGCTGAGAGCTGTGGGATGCAGGTTAAGGGCGTCGAAGAGTTTCTCACCGGCAAGCAGGCGTCCCCCTCCACCTGGGGTGTCGCCTATCTCTTGCAGCGTTAGGGTACCGTTCGTGTCTAATCTTCCCGCCGATTATGAGCTTGTCATCAGGCCATCGCGCGGGTGGCTGCACCTGAATCTCCGTGACTTGTGGCGCTATCGCGACCTGCTGTTCTTACTGGTGCACCGCGATTTCGTCGCCAAGTACAAGCAGACGATTCTCGGACCCGCCTGGTTCATTCTGCAGCCTCTCCTTACGACGCTCGTCTTTACGGTGATCTTCGGCAAGATAGCCAAGATTCCGACCGACGGACTGCCGCCGGTGCTTTTCTACCTCGCCGGACTGCTCGGCTGGAGCTACTTCGCCCAGACGTTTCAGAGCACCTCCGGCACGCTCGTCGCCAATGCCGACCTTTTCGGCAAGGTGTACTTTCCCCGCTTGGTCGTCCCGCTGTCGGCAGTCATCTCGAATCTGCTGGCGTTCGCCCTGCAGCTTGTCACCTTTCTCTGTTTCTGGACCTACTTCAAGTTCTTCTCCACTGCCGGCGTCTCCTTCGGTTTCAGCGGCGCCATCGTCTGGTTCCCGTTGGTCGTGCTACAGATCGCGGGGCTCAGCCTCGGCGTTGGTCTATGCCTCTCGGCGCTCACGGCGAAATATCGCGACTTCACCTATTTGAGCGGATTCATCATTCAGATTTGGATGTACGCCACGCCCGTGATTTATCCTCTATCACAGATCCCTGAGGGCTGGCGGTGGGTCGCCGTCCTCAATCCCATGACCATGCCCGTCGAGACCATCAAGTACATGCTGCTCGGACAGGGCGTCGTAGGTCCTTTCTACCTCGCGCTTTCGGTTGCCATGACCGTGGTGTTCCTGCTTTGCGGCGTGCTCGTCTTCAACAAGATCGAGAAGACGTTCATAGATACCGTCTGAGGCAAATCCCTATCCCTGCCCATATGACGCGCCCGATCATCGAAGTTGACAATGTCTCCAAGCGCTATCGGCTTGGTCAGTTCAACGCTCGCACGCTGCGCGAGGAGGCCGAGCGTTTGTTCCGGCGACGCCGGAGCAACGGCAAGGCTGGCGGCTCACCGGGTGACCATGAGTCCGAGTTCTGGGCCCTCAAGGAGGTCTCATTCTCCGTTCAGCAGGGTGAGGTTATCGGCATCATCGGGCGCAACGGCGCGGGCAAGAGCACGCTGCTGAAAATTCTGAGCCGGGTGACCGAACCTACCAGCGGGCTGATCCGTATCCGCGGCCGCGTCGCCAGCCTGCTCGAAGTCGGCACCGGCTTTCATCCGGAGCTTACGGGACGGGAAAACATCTATCTCAACGGTGCCATTCTCGGCATGAACCGTGCCGAAATAAAGAGCAAGTTTGATGAGATTGTCGCGTTTGCAGAAGTAGAGAAATTCCTCGACACGCCGGTAAAGCGCTACTCTAGCGGTATGTATGTGCGGCTCGCGTTTGCGGTCGCGGCGCATCTCGAACCCGACATCTTGATCGTTGACGAAGTGCTAGCGGTCGGAGACGCGGAGTTTCAGAAGAAATGCCTCGGCAAGATGCGCGCGGTAGCTTCGGGGTTGGGCCGTACAGTGGTATTCGTAAGTCACAATCTGCAGGCTGTGAGCACCTTGTGCGAACGGGTGTTCCTGCTGGAGCAAGGCAAGCTGGCCAATGCAGGCCCGGCTGATGATGTTTTGCGAAGCTATATCACAGGTTTGCAGCCCGGGGTGGAAGACTTCCGGGTGACCACGCCGTTGCTTCGCTGGCGCGGACTGCAGAACCGAAGGTCCCTGGATGATTTGCGCTGTGACCAAGACCTGATGTTAGAGCTTGGGTTCGAGACTGGCCAAGAATCTATTAGTAACCTGCATGTCGACATTGAGTTAGTAGATGAGCGTGACCGGACCGCTTTGCATTGCAAGTCCAAGTTTGTGCGCGAGCCGATGTCCATTCCATCCAACACGAATTTCGCAGTTCGCTACTTGCTCCATTCTCCACATCTTGCGCCCGGGCCCTATCGGCTGACGGTGTACGCGGCCGCTGGCACCAAGGAGTTGTGCTGGGTCGAGCAGATTGACGCGTGCAGGGTTAGTGCGGCAAGCCCATTTTTTCCCGATGACGTGCTCCAAGATGTCAAGGGCACAACCGTTCCAGGTTTTTCCGTCGATCTGGTCCCGAGCACGAGTTCCGAGTATGTCGAAGTTTCTTGAGCGCCTCCGCAGAGTGCCCGGCCAGATACGAGCACAAAGTGCCCAGAGAATCCGAAGATGGGCTCGACTTATCGAGCAGCACAACATCGACGAGCAAGCGTACCCCTGTGAGCCCAGAGATCGAGGTGTGTTTTTCTCTTGCTTGGGCACGGTCATACTAGACTCAGATGATAGCGTTTTACTCAAAGGACTTGGTCAAGCTGCGAAACTGCATTCGCGAGGGATGGTTTTCAGTCGTTCCGGCAATTCCGTGCGCGCGACCCTCGGAGTAATGTCCGTACGCGTGGACACTATCGAGGAACTCCAGATACTTGAAGAGATTTATCTCGATGGGATTTATAACTTTGATCTCAACGCACCACTCCTTATCGTCGACATTGGCATGAACGTTGGCTACACAGCGGTCTACTTCGCTGGGATGCACCCCGAGGCAGTTATCTTCGCATACGAGCCGTTCGCTCCAACCCTTCGCTGTGCGGAGGCAAATATTCAGCTAAATCCGACGCTCCGGAGTCGAGTGCACGTGAATCGATTCGGGTTGTCGGACTTAGATCGCTCCCTGGATATTGAGTACACTGATGAGTGGTGAGGTAGCGTCGGCGTCTATGGAATACCTACAGGTCTGCGCCACCTCAGCAAAGTCAGGATGGAGCGGTGTGAATTTCGTGACGCAGCGGAAGAACTCGGCAAACTTTTTGATGAATATCCCGACCGACGGGTCGTGTTAAAGGTAGACTGTGAGGGTTCTGAGTACGCAGTGCTGCGCCGCCTAACTGAGACGGCAATGTTGGATCGAATTGATCTTATCATGATTGAATGCCACCGACGTGCACGCGAGCATGATCCGGTCGACTTGAAATCATCGCTACGGGACCATGGTTTCGGGTGTGTTCATCTGCAGCCTAATTCCGGTGATATCAGCATGCTCTACGCCTTTCGGGTACCAATACGAGAGCAACCCATGCCGTGCTCGATCAGTTGACCGATTTCTTTGCTGCCTTGCCAAAAAGAACCACCGGGCAGCAGCCCGTAAGTTGATAGTTGTAGTCCGAGTGCCTTTGTGCTGAAAAAGGTTGCCAAGAAGGTCCTGTTCCAATCCCTCAATCTGCGGCAGCAGAAACGACTCGCAGGCGCGCTGCTGCATAGCATTGTCCAGACTTCCTTGAAGCAGGACACTTTTCACGTCATTAGACGCGCTTCAGATACGCGTGGAAGACCGGATTCGTCAGATCAAGCACTCAGGGCGAATGGTTCCCGATCCGCCCACTCTGGGCTGTCGGAGATCCATTCGCTCGTGGGTCATGGAAGGTCAGGCTCCCTGGAGGGGCCTACCCGTTAAGCCAATCGCGGTGCCGGGGATGATTTCGCATGAGGAGACACAATACTACGAGTATATTGGCACAGTTTATGAAGGGCGCGGCGAGGTCGTCGAACTTGGTCCTTGGCTGGGGAAGTCAACCACACATATCGTCCGTGGACTGGAAAAGAACCGGAAATTCGATGGCAAGCAGCTTCATGTCTTCGATGACTTCGTGTGGCGGGCTAGTTGGATGGATCCCCATACTCCGGAGGATGAACGACTGCAGAATCACGCCGACTTTAGCCACCTCTTCAAGAAGTATGTTGAGGACGTGCTCCCGCGCCTAAACGTGACACGTGCCAAGATCAGTAATTACGATGGCAATGAGACGGTCCCGCGGATTGAGTGGACGCACGGTCCGATCGAGATGATGTACATCGATTGCGGCCGGACGGTGCAAGCAAATGAAGGTTGGTTCGAGATCTTCTCACCGAGCTTTATTCCCGATGTGTCCCTGCTGATCATGCAAGATTGGAGACTTCATCGCGAGCGGCCTCGTCAGCCCTACAATCAAACGCTGTGGTTCACCGAAGCCCATGCGGAGCTGGAGCTTGTACACGAGCTACAGGAGGGTGCGATCGCCAGTTTTCTGTACCGAGCACGGAGCTGAGTCGCGATCCCTGCCTTTCAATGACCTGACCTATGACTCAAAGCGTTTCAGACCTTTTACTTATACGGCCGCGACGGGCAAGAGCGGCGCGAAAGCGGCCCCGAAGTTGCCTCAGGTCGCGTCATATTCCTGCATGGGTTTAAGATCCTATCTTAAGGAAGCAATCCCATCTTGGCGGTCGCTTGTCTGGTCTCAGCCACCAAAGGGCCGAATTGCGGTGCTGACCACAGTTTGGTCTCACCACATGCAGCGATCCGGCTATCATCACGTCGCGAAGGGTTTGGGGTTGCCATTGCAGCGGCAAACCACGCGGCTTTTACCTTCGAGGCTCTCGGGATTGAATGGCGACTACGAAGCGAACCAGATCGCCCTGGCTCTAAAGATCACACGCCGCGACTGCCTACTGGTAGTGGACGGCGACTATGAGCTCAAGCTTATTGGGCAGATCCGTCGCGTTACGCAGGCCAGGATATACGCCGTTTTCCACCAGATTCCGAAGGCCCTGGAGCAGATTTTGGCCGACCCCCGGCCCCTGCTTCTTGACGGTGCCGTGTGCGTAGCAAGGTGTCAAATTCCACTGGTTCAGGCTATCGCTCCACCCGGAAAAACTTGGTTCGTGCCGCATGGCGTGGACACCGATTACTTTACTCCCTGCGGGCCCCGTTCGGATCAGCCCAGAGTCCTTTGCGTTGGTTGGCACTACAGAGACTTTGACACGCTCCGGGAAACGGCGGACCTCATCGCCCGAGCCGTCCCCGCTGCCTTGGTGCGATTGGTCGCGGCAAGCTCCCTTTTGCCCTCGGAGCTGGACCTGGGAAGGGTAGAGCTAGTTACTGACCTGAGCGACGAGCAGCTTCTCGAGGAATACCGACGCGCCTGGGTCGTGCTGCTGCCCCTGACTGATGCGACTGCCAACAACTCGCTGCTTGAAAGCATGGCATGTGGCACACCGATTGTGGTCAGCGACATCGGGGGCGTTCGTGACTACGTCGGGCCTGAGTGCGGTGCACTTTGCCCGCCGCTCGACGCAAAGGCGCACGCTGCGGCGACGGTCGAACTGCTGCTCGACTCATTTCGGCGCGTTGCCGCAGGCCACGCCGCCCGTACGCGGGCGGAGACCTACGCTTGGCCCATTGTTCAAGCACAAATCAGGCGAATACTGGTTTGAAACAATGATAGACCTCATGAAGACTCCTGCCATTCCCGCTCTTCTTGAGGAAATATGCCACGCTCCGCCGAATCAGCAAGACGGATTTCTTGTTTACTAGTGTGGCGTTGCGACGCCCGCCGGCTTAAGTAATGTTGCGTTGAGCCAGCAAAAAAGACTCCCATTCAGACAATTGGCAGCTGAATCTACCAAATTCAAACTATGTCGCTCGTCGGCGAAGGGCACGGCACGACTAGGCATTGGACGGATCACACGCCATTTTGAGTTGATCACTCTGTTCCTTGAACTCATCCCACTGGAACGGCCGCTTAGGGGCATTTTGCGCCATCAAGTGCGGTGCTTGGCGGACGTCTGCTCTTGGGGCTGCTCCAGGCTCGCGGCAATACGCACTTGGCTCAGCATTTATGAGTCCGTCCTGATGTCCCTAGTTCGAGCGCAACCCCGCCGGTGTCTGGCGCAATCACCGGATGAATAATAGATCTGGCGTGTCCGTTGTCATCTGCACGCATAACGGCGCCGGGCGGCTGCCGAAATGTCTCGATGCGCTTTCGAAATGCGCTTTTGAGTCTGACGGCGAAGTGATCGTAGTGGACAACAATTCGACGGACGATTCCGCCGCGGTAGCTGCCTCGTGCTGGGCTACAGCCGACGATGCGCCGGTTCCCCTCCGGGTCGTGAAGGAAGCCAAGCAAGGATTGACCTGGGCGCGCCGCGCGGGAGCGCAAGCAGCTCAGTACGAGCTCATCGTCTATTGCGACGACGATAACCTCTTGAATCCCGACTATGTAATTGCTGCGATCGAGCTCATGCGAAACCCGCGAGTAGGTGCAGCGAGTGGCGTTGCGCGCCCAGTGAGCTGCACAGACTTTCCAGCTTGGTTCTATACTTTCGCTGAGGACTATACGGTCGGCTGCCAGGCGCGTTGGCCCGAGGAGGCGGATGTTGATATGACGCCTTTGGAGCAAAGATGTCCTTGGGGCGCTGGATTAGTGGTTAGGCGGCAAAATCTTTTGAAGGCAATCAGCTGCCCCAATTTTCCCTTACTGGTGGGCCGTAATGGAGCGATCCTGAGCGCGGGGGAAGACTATGAAATTTGTCATCTCATCGCTCTGCAAGGAAAGCGGCTTGTGTTTTCGCCCCGGCTGAAGCTCGATCACTATATACCTCCGGAAAGACTAAACCCTGAGTATCTCGCGCGTTTGCAAGCGGGGTTTGTCGAACAGACGAGCGTTCTCCAGGCGTATGCGGCGCTACGCGGGCTGCTAAAGCGCAAGCAGCGCAAGTTAGTTCTGGAGGGCTTCATCCAGCTGCTTAAGGACGCAATTCGCGGTCGGACCATCCGGCATGACATGTTTGCGATCAGCGTGGGAATCGACCGCAGCCTGGGACTGAATGAACTCCAACGCAGGGTCTTCGAAAACTATAAATTTGTTCGGGATTAGTCGGCGGAAGAGGGGCACACCGTCCGTTAGAGAGTATGCGCCCCAAAGAATGCGTCAATCAGAGCCCTGGGCTTAGTAGGGCCACGACCTCTACCGCAACCACTCAGGCCGTCAAAGCTCATCATTGAGTTTGGTGCCGACGATGGTGAAAAGATGACCTTCGATTCTCCCTTCATTAGTGTAATTATTCCTACCTACAATCGAGCTGAATTACTGCGCGGAACGATCAAGAGTTTGATATCCCAGACCTACGATGACAAGCTTTATGAGATCATTATTGTGGACAATAATTCATCAGATGATACTAAGAAGGTTGTAGAGGAATGCAAAGAAGACACGGAGGTTTTCATAAAATATTTGTTTGAGTCGCGTCAAGGTGTGCACTACGCCAGGAATGCTGCGTTGAGTATCGCGAAGGGCGAAATTTTGTACTACACGGATGACGATATGATCGCCGACGTCAATTTATTGGAGGAAATTATTAAGCCGTTCTCGGCCTACGATAAGGTCGCCTCTGTAACCGGCAAAGTATTACCAGTTTGGGAAAAGAAGCCACCCAAATGGATAACGGACTTTTGTTCTAATTCCTTACTTAGTTTGCATGTTCGGCCCGAGTATTTAATCGTTTCGCCCTATGACTGCGGCGTCATAAGCTGCCATCAAGCTCTGCGACGCGATGCATTCCTAGAATCCGGTGGATTCAATCCAGAAAACACGGCCGGGGAATGGATTGGTGACGGCGAAACGGGCCTCAATATAAAGCTTGCCAAGCTCGGCTGGTGGTTTGGCTACATAGGCTCCTCGGTCACATATCACGTGATCCCTGCCGAACGGATGACCCAAGAATATCTTAACAGGCGGTTAGCCAATCAAGGTAACAGTGATAGTTACACCGATTATCGACAGAATAAATACAGCGAGCTTGATCTCGTTAAATGTATTCTTTCGCACGCTAGAGCTTTTTTCACTCAAGTATTGAAATTATTCATGAAGCGGATTTATAGAAATGAATCATGGCGCCTTAATAGGGCGCGATTGGATTATTATCGTAATAGAATTGTCTACGACGCTCGACTGTTGTTCGATAAGGATAAGCGAAAAATGGTGATGAGGTACCACTGGCTGAACGAACCTGGGGACAGTGCATAAGATAGGTTGTTCCCCACATCGGTTGTGTTGAGAGAGATGGAGAGCTTTCTTAATTTGAAGATTGCCGTGGTGAGCCCGTTTCGAGAGCGGGGGGACACTTATCCTCAGGTGGCGCATCTCGCCAAACGACGCTCGTCTTTACGGTGATCTTCGGCAAGGTGGCCAAGATCCCGACCGATGGACTGCCGCCGGTACTTTTCTACCTCGCCGGTCTACTCGGCTGGAGCTACTTCGCGCAGACGTTCCAGAGCGTCTCCGGCACGCTCGTTGTTAACGCCGACCTTTTCTGCAAAATGTATTTTCCACGCTTGATTGTCCCGCTGTCGGCAGTCGTCTCGAATCTGCTGGCGCTCGCCCTGCAGCTTGCCACCTTTCTCTGCTTCTGGAGCTACTACAAATTTCTCACTGCCGCCGGTGCATCTTTCTCTTTGACCGAGCAGATCGTACGCGTCTATCAATTTCAACCGCTGGCCCCGAGCGCGTGCTCGCGGCTGTCAAGCGAGGGACGCAAGCGTTAGGGTCGCTCCACTAGACACACCCCATGAAGATCGCAGTCGTTGGCGCTAAACTTGATGATCATTGACGTAATGCGGGGCTGTGGCTCGGCCTTCTCGCTTGAGGCGGCCGGGCCAGAAGGCGTAGATCAGCACGTACCTCGATGCGCGTCTTGCCTTAGCGATGGATCATGTACGTCACGTAGGCGCAACGAGTTGACGACCGGCCGCGGGCATTGATGAACAGGATGAATATCGGAATTTTTGTAACCTCATTTACCCCGAAATCCCGGCCTGCGCAGGCGTGTTTCCAAGGCGCTCTTTTTGCTGGCCTGCAAAGGCTCAATGTCCATCGATATCATTTTTATGTCTTTAGTCATGAGGTTGCCCCGGGACTTCGAGACCACGCCAATTTTACCTATCTGCCGCTTGCGCGCGATGGTCGATGGACGAGGGCGATGCAATTGTTAAAGTCGCAAATAGGAAGAATCGTCCTTTTCGGCTGTAGATTGTGCGGTGCGGCTGGTGGTCGTTTCAGAAGTTATTTTGGACGTTGGATGAGTTCGGAACCGCGGTATTTCAAACAATTACGTGATCTCAACGTGCGACTACTGTGGAATATGAACCAGCATGAGCTGCGCACGCCTCTGCCTTACATAAGAACGATCTGGGATGTGAATCACCGTATCTACTCTACATACCCTGAATATTCTTATTCCTCGCATACCTTCGATGGGTGGGATTCGAATATGGCCTATTCACTAAATCAGGCTTCGTACGTGATCGTGGGAACCAAGGAGGGCAAGCAACAGCTCGTCAGCATGTTCGGAGTGCATGAAGGCAAGGTTCGGGTCATTCCCTTTCCGACTCCAGTGCTTCCGACTGAACCCACAAATAGGCAAGTCGACCGTGATCCATATATATTTTATCCAGCACGATTCTGGCCACATAAGAATCACGTTGTTATCGTCGCTGCGCTGAAGATTCTTCGCGACGATTGGAGTTTGAAATTGCGTTGCGTCTTCTCCGGACCGGACGGAGGAAATTTTGGATACGTATCGAGATATGCAGATAAACTAGGCGTTAAAGATCAGATCGATTATGTGGGAGTGGTTCCTGAAGAAGATTTGGCCCAGCTCTATAAGGGCGCACTCGCGTTGGTTTACGCAAGCGCCACCGGGCCGGATAATTTGCCACCTTTGGAAGCCATGTCGCTAGGCTGCCCCGTCATCACAGCCGAGGTTCCCGGAGCTCGAGAGCAATGCGGTGATGCGGCGCTATATTTCGACCCGATGAATGAACATGAGCTCGCTCGGCTCATTAGGGAATTGTTAGAGCAAGATGCTTTGCGACAGCGACTAATCGATCGTGGGCATGCTCGAGCGGCGGCCTGGACCGCAGAAGATTATGTGCGGTCGGTGGTTTCAATTCTTGATGAATTTTCAATGGTGGCGCGTGCCTGGGAAAGGTGCGATTCAACGTTCACTTCGTGATAAAGCCGCCCCCCGATTGTCTAAGCGGCTAACCCTCCAGGCGCCAAAGACTCTCCTCGAATCACGGCTGATCTGATTCATTCCGTTTGGTCCGCCCATGCATCTTGGCCTGCTTGCAATGGAATTTCCTCCTCAAATGGGAGGGATGCAGGAACACGCGCGGGGTGTCGTCACGCATCTGGCCGGAAAGATACGGCTGTCGGTCTTTACGGCGCCGGATCTGGGACTCGAGGTGCCTGATACCGAAACCATCGCCTGCCTTACGGGATCGGCTCTGGCCGATACGCCGCTGCTGCGCCAAAGGCCTGTGGACGCGTGGCTAGCACTTAGCGCCGGCATGGCCGCCTATGCGCCCTACCTCTCACAGCCTCTCGTAGCCTACGTCCACGGCAATGACTTCACCAGGCCCTGGGCTCCTATCGCGGGGCCAGGGATAAGACGCGCGATCGGGGCGACATACCGGCTGTCCCCGCGTCTTGCGGAGTGGGGTGTTACGCGGTGGCGGCGCGTCGTCATTCGTCGAGGTTTGCGAGTAGCAGTAGGCCTTTTCGCCAACAGCCACTACACGCGCGATCGTTGCATCGCCGAAATGGGGGTCAGCCCTAAGCGCTTTTTCGTGGTCGCGCCAGGCGTTGACGAACGCTACTTCCAAACGTCCCCTGCGCGACCAGCCGAAGGACCGCTGCGGCTACTCACGGTGTCGCGTCTGTGCAATTGGGCAAGGCGCAAGAACATCGACGGAGTCATCGAGGCTGTTGCGCTCCTAAAGGACCGCACGCCGATCGTCTACACCATCGTCGGCGATGGCGACGATGTGGAGCGACTGCGCAGCCTCGCGACCAAGTTGGGCGTTGCAGATCGCGTTGTGTTTGCGGGAGCTGTGGATGACACGCGCCTGCGTCAACTTTATCTCGACTCAGACGCTTTCGTGCTAGCCGTTCGACCGGCCGCGGACGATATCGAAGGTTTCGGCATGGTTTATGTCGAAGCGGCCGCTTCGGGGGTGCCGTCGATCGCTGTTCGGATCGGCGGCGTGACCGACGCCATTCGCGACGGGGAGACGGGCATTTTGTTGGCCGACGCTTCGAACCACTCCATCGCCGCAGGTGTGCTGCGGTTCATGGAGGAGCGGCAACGCTTCGATCCGTGTACCATACAGCGACTTGCATATCGTCATTCGGCGAAGCAAACGACGGCCCAGTTGCTGACTCACATGAAAGCGATGCTCGCACCATATCCGGAGCGATAGGTGTTTGCGATGGAAATCGAGACAGCAGAACTGCGCTTGAAGGAGGCTGGTTCCCAAGACCCCTTCAAGCAGCCAACCTTCGCGCCATTGAATTCGATGATGTTATCTGCCCCCGCATGTTCGATGACGAGCAAAGCCCCGCAAGGAAGTTTTGGGCGCCATTAGACAAACCTACAAGCCTTTCGTGAGCATTATCATTCCCTGTTACAACGCTGACCGTTGGGTGGGGGAAGCGATTAAAAGTGCGCTCGGCCAAACATATGCAAGGATTGAAGTAATTGTCGTTGACGACGGGTCGACTGATTCCAGTTTGAAAGTGATAAAGAAGTACGATGATAGGGTGCGCTGGACGTCTGGACCGAATCGAGGCCCGTCTGCGGCGAGGAATCTAGGGTTGAGACTCGCGCGAGGTGACTGGATTCAGTATTTGGACGCAGATGATTTGCTGCACCCACAGAAAATTAATTTATCTCTCAAAAGCTACGAGGCTCATCCCTACGTCGACTTTGTCTGGGCGCCCCATGAGGTTATTCGAGATGGGTATTCGCCGATCTCATCTACTTGTCGTGACCTCAGCTTCCTCGATGTAAAAATTGCAGTGTCAGAAAACGTGTTGGACGCACCCTACGCCCCGTGGGCAGCAATGTTTCAGAGAGAATTTCTCGCGGGGGTGGGTCCTTGGAATGAATCGCTTACCCGATGGGTTGACCTCGAATATCACGCGAGGATTGCTGTGAGGGCGCGCTCCTACATCCGCCTCAGTAGGCCATTCTATTTTTATCGCCAGCACGATGGCGAAAGGATCAGCAACGTCAATCGCGATCGCTCATACATTGAGACTGCTCTCCAGTCGCTTAACTTGGCCCGAGAAACTTTGGAAACATCGAGGGTTTCGCCGCGCGAATGGGAACCTGTAATGTTCCCGTTTTATGTCCATCTCAGCAGGTCAGCGGGGGTGGCTGCAGACAAGAGCATGTGTTTACAACTCCTTCGGCAGGCTGCGGCCCTCAGAAGAACTGCAAAGTTTCGACTGAAATGCTTTGTCGTCGCGCTCTGCGTGCGTCTCCTCGGGATTAAGTTGACATCGCGTTTTATAGAGTTTGCATTAGGGCCTCGTGGTGCGAAATCGAATCCGTAAACGAATTTGACGGGGGTCAACTGAAATGGATGTGGACATCTCTTTTAGGCTCGGCAAGCATGAGTGAGCCCGTTCGATCGCCTCGTTGACTTTTTGCGAACCTTGCGGGCTTAGGGCCCCACATCGACAAATCCTGCGCCGCGCCTCCTATAGAGGACGGAACCAAGCGCTCAAGCTACTCGCTTCGGCGGCAAACGACTGAAAGCGTGGTGTCCGCTATCCGGCACAAATTCGTCCTAGGCGTAAAGCGGTTCATCTACGGGAAACGTGGGGAGCCGTATGTCATAGCGGGGCGCACATTGCGATACACGCCCGGCACACGGCCAGTACGTACGAGGTATGCGAATTCATCTAATGACAACAGCCGCTACGACGCGCTGCAAGTTCAGCTATTCGCCGAACATCTGCGCGAGGGTGATACCGCGATCGATATTGGCGCTCACTGTGGCCAATACTGCATTCTGATGGCCGCCATGTGTGGAGCCACCGGAAATGTCGTGGCTTTCGAACCGGATCCGCATGCGCGCAAGACGCTCATGCAAAATCTGCAGCTCAATCCTAGTATCAAGAGGCCGACGGTGGAGGCGCTGGCCGTATCCGATGCTCGGGGTGAGGCCGTTCTATACAGCCGGGGAGGCAATTCCCAGTCGTCGCTGGCGCGATCCGGCATAGGCGAAGCCGACGCCCCGGACCTCGAAAGAATCGTCGTGCCTCTTGTGAGCTTGGACGCATATGTGGCGCAGAATGGTGTGCCGGTGCCGCGCGGGATCAAAATCGACACCGAGGGCGCGGAGATCCGTGTACTAAAAGGCGCAACCAAGCTCCTTGCGGGCGATACTGAAATCGTATGCGAGCTGCACCCTTACGCATGGGCGGGGTTCGGCAACAGCTTTGAGGAGCTGAAGGCGCTTGTGCGCAATGCCGGGAGGCGCATGCGCTACCTCGACGAGCACTCGGAAATTGGCTCCGATGCGAAGTACGGCGTCGTGCTTCTGGAGCGTATCGCGTGACGTATCAGTGAAGGCGGCTGCGCCAACCAGCGCGCCCCCCTCGGTGCTTCATGTGGTCGGGGATCTGAGCCGTGGGGCCGTTGAGAATTGGCTCGTCCGCATGCTTGCATACGCTCGCAAGCGGGATGCCGGAGTAAGCTGGACCTTCTACTGCGCGTTTGGAGAAAGCGGAGATCTTGGCAAAACGGCGCAGGCGCTCGGGGCGCGTGTCGTTTGCTCGCCGGTACCCATCGCGCGCAAGATCGATTTCATCCGTGCCTTGAGAGCGGAGTTGCGGCGCGGGCGCTATGACGTTTTGCACTGCCATCACGACTTGGTCAGTGCGGTCTACCTCTTGGCCTCTCTTGGTCTGCCGGTGAGGAAGCGCATCGTCCATGCGCATAATGCCGACGAGGCGGTGCTCACGCCGAGCGCCCTGAAGCAGCGCCTGTATCGCGAACCAATGCGTCGCGTGTGCCTCCTGCTGGCCGATCGGATCGTTGGCATTTCTGACCACACCCTGGATACGCTGCTCGCCCGCCGCCCGCGCCGGAGCGGGCGAGATATCGTTCACTACTATGGCGTGGATCCAGCACCCTTCGCATCCATAGAACTCGACCGAGCGGCGTTTCGCCGGGAGCTTGGTTTGCCACCGCACGCTCACATTCTGCTCTTCGCTGGGCGGGTAGTTCCCGAAAAGAATCCCTTGTTCGCAGTGGACGTGCTGTCCGAACTACGCCGCTTGGACCCCCGCTTCGTAGCCGTCTTCGCCGGAACCGGATCGCTTGTGGAAGCTGTGCGCGCGCACGCGCACGCGCTGGGGGTCGAGCCTTGGATACGCCTGCTCGGATGGCGGGATGATCTTGCCCAAGTGATGGGCTGCGCAGATCTATTCATTCTACCGCGTCCGGAGCAGCCGATGGAGGGGTTCGGCCTAGCTGTGGTGGAGGCCCAGCTCGCTGGCCTGCGCCTTCTCCTGTCGCATGGAGTTGCGGACGACCCGCTGCTGCCGACCGCGTCAGTGCGGCGGCTGTCGCTTCGCGACGATCCGCGGCTCTGGGCGCAGGCGGCGGTTGAGCTGTGGCGCGCGCCCGCGCCGTCGGGCAGCGCGGCGCTGGCGGCGCTCCGCGCCTCGCCGATGGACATGGACCACGCGCTGGACGATCTGATCAGGCTATACGCAGACGACAATCAAGCTTAACCCAGCAGCTCCCACGCGGGTCGCTTCGAATTCACCTTTTCGACGTTCCAGGCCACCAATGACGCGCTGGAGCGTGCAGCCGGTCGCGGGCTGCGCCGCCCCTACTTAATCTCGGTGGCAGTCCACACATCTGGACACCTCTAAAAACCTCGGAGGTGGTTACCGACGGCCCTCTCCATTGCGAACGTTTAGGAATCGGACCGGGAACAAACCGGAATCAAGTCGACCAAATACTCACGCCGAGTTCGCCGCACGAGAGTTTTTAGAGGTGTCCATCTTCAAAGGCGGGGTGAACGCGCACGATTACCCCGCCTAAGCGCCGGTTGCGGGAAAGGGGCTTTCCGCCCGAACTGGACGCTGGATATCACACGGCCCTGGAAGTGCCCGGACAATGTCTGGAATGACAATTTCACTGTGCCGGAGGAAAGCTTGCGCACGCTGAGGCCTGGCGCCTGGATCCGGATCGGCGTGCCCGATCCTCCGGAACATGTCTCTACTACGGCAGCCGTGCCGCGCCGGCGGATCTCAGCAATTTCCCGCATCCGGGGGTCTCGGTCTCCTTCCCCAACCCAAATGCATTTGCACCGCTCGGCCCGGGACGGCGACCTGATGACACGCGTGCCGAGCGGACTCGACTTTGCTCGCGAGGGCATCGTTTCTTTCGGCGCAGGATCTGATCCACGCCTCGTCAACGGCGACCCGGACAAAGCGCATGAGAACGTGTATGGCGACGTGCGGAAGCCTGCCCCGTGAAAGTCCTGCAGATCATTGATAATCTCGGCATGGGCGGTGCCGAGACCTGGCTGATCTCGCTGCTGCGCCACTGGCGCGAACAGGGCGACGGGCCGCAGGTCGATTTCCTGGCAACGGGCGGGCGGCCCGGCGTGTTCGATGACGAGGCGCGGGCGCTCGGGGCGCAGATCATCTATCTGCGCTATGGCCAGGCGCGCCTGCCGGCCTTCGTTAAGGGTTTCCGGCGGGTGCTACGCGAAGGTGGCTATGACGTCCTGCATGACCATGAGGACTACGCGTCTGGCTGGCATTTTGCGCTTGGATCGCCACTACCGCCGGTGCGCGTGACACATGTGCACAATCCGGCCTATCAGGTGGCGGAAAATTACGGCCACGGACTGCGCCAGCGGCTGACGGGGCGGTTCGGCAAGGCGATGATCGCGCGTTACGCGACGCATATCACCGGCACATCGCGCCAGGCGATCACCGAGCATGGCTTCGACGCGCCGGCCTTCGACCATATACCGAAAATGGCGCTGCATTGCGGCTTCGACCCCGCGGCCTTCGCGGGCGACCGGACCGCAGCGCGCGTTGATGTCCGGGCCGAATTCAAGTGGCCGCAGACCGCGCGCATTGCGCTCTTCGCGGGCCGGATTGACGTGTCGCCCGATCCCGGACACCCACGCAATCACAAGAATTCGGGATTTGCGGTCAGCATCGCCATCGCCGGCTGTCGGCGCGATCCGGACCTGCGCGTCCTCTTCGCCGGGCGACTCAGCGTCGCGACTCCGATTCTCGAAGGGCGGATTGAGGCGGCTGGCCTTTCGGACCGGATCCGCCTGATCGGTGTGAGGAGGGACATTGCGCGCCTGATGCTCGGGGCGGATGTGCTTTTTTTCCCTTCGCGCAGCGAAGGGCTCGGCATGGTCGCCGTGGAGGCCCAGGCCGCAGGACTTCCCGTGCTCGCCTCGACCGCCGTACCGCGCGAATGCGTGATCATCTCGGATCTGGTGACCTTTCTGGACGTGGGCGCGGGCGCGGAGGCGTGGGCGGACGAGCTGTTACACGTCATGACGCTTCCCCGCGCCGACCTCGCCGCCAACCGCCAGGTGTCCGCCTCCCCGTTCGCCATTGACAATTCAGCCGAAGCGCTGCTCAGGCTCTACTCGACGGGCGTGCTGACGTGATCAACTTCGTGTCCAACCTGTCGTCCGACATCCGCACGGGCGGGTTCACCGCCCGCAACGCCGCCGCGCTGGGCGCACTGCGCAAGGTCGAGGAGCTTTTCTATGTAGGCCCCGTCGATCCGCCGATTATCCTGGCTCAGAAAGTGGCGTCCAAGGCGCTGCGCCTCAGTGGCCTGCCGGGCGACTTCTATTTCTTTTCCCGTCGACGGCTCGAGACCATCGCGCAGGAGGTCCAGGCCCGCTGCCGCCCCGACGCGCGGCTGGACTTCTTCCACGGCTTCACGCCCTGGATCCTGACATGCCCGCCGCGCCCTTACGTCGCCTGGAACGACTGCACGTTCCACGACTACATCAACATTTACCACCGTCGTGAAGAGTTTCGGGCGGCCGACCTCGCGCGGATCGAAGAGGCAGAGGCCGTTTGGCTGAAGCGGGCACAGCGTGTAATCCTCCGCAGCGAGTGGGGGGCCAAGCGCGCCATTGATCGCTACGGCCTGGACCCGGGGCGGGTCGCCTCGGTGGGCAATTTCGGCGAGATCGACCCACCGCCGAAGGACGTGTACGCCGGCGGGCGGCAGTTCGTCTTCATGTCCACCAACTTCGAGGCCAAGGGCGGCCCTGTCGTGCTCGATGCGTTGCGACAGGTCAGGAAGCGCCATCAGGACGCCAGTCTCGCTGTCGTCGGCGACCGACCGGCGGCGGCCAGAGATGAGCCCGGCGTGGCGTTCCTCGGCCTCCTGCGCAAGGAAGTCCCGGTCGAGGCCAAACGGTTGAGGCAGGTCCTGGGCGGCGCGCGGGCGCTCGTCCACCCCACCAAAAGCGACACGAACCCCGCTACTCTGGTAGAGGCGGGCTATTTCGGATGCCCGGTCATTGCCTCGCGAAGCTTCGCCATTCCTGAAGTGGTGGACGACGGGCGGACAGGGCTGCTGTTAGACCACCCTTCGCAGCCAGACGCCGTCGCGGCAGCGATGGTCTGGATGCTCGAACAAGACGAGGCGTATGTCGACATGCGACGTGCTGCCTGGTCAAAAACCCGCAGGCACCACACGAAAGCGCAATTCGAGGAAGATCTAGTCGCCTGCGTGGAGGAAGTCTTCGTCGAACGGGTGGTGCGGGCGCCGTGAAGGTTCCCTTCCTTGGCGATATCAGAGCAGCCAAATTTGCTGATAGGCCTGCGTGCGCCGAAACGCCTCAGCCGCAGTCCGCCTTGTGTACGATCGAGTCGTGGAATCAGTCACCATGACTGACTGCCTACCGCCCGAGGCGCTGGAGAAGGCGCTGATTTGGTACGCCCGACACTTTCCATTGCGCCGTGGCAAGCTGCGACTGGTCAATGCCCTGTGGCGAGCGGCAGTGGGAGACTCAAGCCCGCAGCGCACAGCTGAACTCATTTACAGACGGTATCGGATACCTTGCGATCTAAATGAGACCCTACAGCGCCAGTTCTATTTCTTTGGCACCTACTTCCTAGAACAGCGCTTACTGGAGTGTTGGCAAAAGCTGGCGGTGGACGCCCGCATAGTCTTCGACGTGGGTGCCAATGCCGGCATCTATAGCCTAGCTGCTCTCTCGAGCAACCCGCGCGCGAGAGTGTATGCCTTCGAGCCAACACCTGAAATTGTCGCTCGCTTACGGGCAGCCGCCGAGTTGAATGGCCTGAACCAGCTGAATGTGCAAGAGACGGCGGTCATGGACGAACCCGGCTACGCGACATTGATCCGCTGCCGAGGCGATGACGGCGCCAATGACGGCATGAATTTTGTTCGACGGCAGAGCGAGAGCGGCGAGCGTGTTCGCACCGAAAGTCTCGACACATTCTGTCACGCTCGGGGCATAGACCAAATCGACCTCATGAAGATCGACGTGCAAGGGCATGAAGATTCGGTGCTTCGCGGGGCAACGGGCTTGCTCAAGGAGGCGCGTATTAGCCTGATCCTCATGGAGCTTAACTGGCGGACGGAAGCCGACCCCCGTTGTCCCGCGACGCAGTCCGTAAGGCTTCTGGAATCATCGGGCTTTTGCTTCGCAAAGCCTAGTGCGGAACCCAGATGGCAACGGTCTGGGACGTGGCTGCGCCAATTGGGCGATGTTCTCGCCAAGCGAGTTGAGTAGCTCGATTGATTTTGCTGTTCACCGGAGCTGTACTTAACCCAGCGCTCGCGCTCCCCGCACATGAAGACATTCGGGCGCAGTGAAGATTCTTTTCCTTGGCGAGATCGGGGAAGGTCAGACATCGCTGATGCGAATGCGTGCCTTCAGCCGACTTGGACATGTGGTACGCGGTGTTCATACGGTCGAGCCATGGAAGCGAAGGTCATGGCTGGCGCGGCAATTACAGCGGCGTTGGCAACAGGGGTCGGTGGTCGACGAGATCAACTGCTCGGTAATTGAAACCGCGCGGCAGTTTCGGCCCGGTCTTGTCTGGGCCGAGAAGCAAGAGTTCTTGCGCGAGCAGACGATAGGAGATCTCCGCAAGCTCGGCGCCAAGCTGATTCACTTCACGCCCGACCCTTATTTCACCGTGGCCTGGAAGCGCACGCGGCTGATGGATGAGGCTATCGCGGGGTTTGACGTGCTCGTTTATTGCAAGTCTTACGAACGGCCGCACTATATGGCGCTGGGGAAGCCGCTCATTTACATGCCACTGGGCTACTGCGATGAGGTCCACCGGCCCGTCGTCAGCGAGGATTTACGTTGGAAGAGCGCCCTTGGATTCCTGGGTGGTTGGGAGCCGCGTCGCGAGCGCTTGCTTCATGCCGTCGCTGCAACGGGGGCAGATCTCAAGATCTGGGGTGGGTACTGGGAGTTTCTGTGCGATGGTAGGTGGACATTGCGTAGGCATATGATCCTGCGCCAACTTGCAGCAGGAGAACGGTTTAGCTTCCACCGTGACGCGTTAGTCGCGCGCGCATGGCAGGGCGGTGAGGTCTACGGGGACGACTACGCGCGGGCATTGACGGGGGCCAAGATCGGACTCGGATTTCTCCGTAAGGCGTGCCCGGACCAGCACACTACGCGTACCTTCGAAATTCCCGCCTGTGGCAGTTTGCTCTTGGCGGACCGGACCCTTGAGCACCAGGAATTCTTTGTGGAGGGAAAGGAAGCGGAGTTCTTCGATTCCGCTGAGGAGCTGGTGGACAAGGTCCGATTCTATTGTGCCAACGACTCGGCAAGAGATGCAATTGCCCAGGCTGGCTATGCTCGCTGCATCAATGGGCGCTATGCGTATGTGCATCGGCTGAGATCAGCACTTGAGGCGATCGCTCGACTCTAAGCGGTCAAGACGCACTTATGCGGCGCTCATCTTATGCCACGTTTTTCAGACACCTTGGAAGAGCGGCCACGCATGCGAGACTGGAAGGAAGCTGAGGTGATTCTCAAGCGGAGCCCCGCGCCACACTGGGGTGCGGGGTAGTCGGTCTTAATGCTGCTCTCGATCTTTATTTGCATTGGAGCCTTCGTTGGGCTGCTGCTGCTGCTCAGGCGGGATAAAGTTTCCCTAGGCTTGCCACTCGCCTATTTGTTTCTATTGCTGTTGAACCACGTGCCTGGGGCATATGCCCATATAGCCGGCGGCGGGTTGCTCTGGGGATCGGACGAGACCGCCACCGGTATTTACTTCACCGCGATTGGAGCAGTCTGTTTCGTTGTAGGGGTTTGGTTGGCCCGCTCCAGACTCAACAGAATGCCAGTCCATCTTCAGCCGGATCGCGAGCAATACTCTAAGTTCTGCCTATTGGGAGGCTGGGTCTTCGTCTACGGCCTCAGCCCCCTCAGCCACATACCGAGCCTTGGCGCGGCAATTGAAAAGGGAGGGGCTGTGTGGATGCTGGGAGTGATGCTTGGCTTGAGATCGGCCCTGGCGCGGGCAGACGTCACACGAGTAGCAATCTGGCTTAGTGTATTGATGATCTATCCCGTCCTGGGGCTCTTACTGGGCGGCTTTCTCAGCTACGGGGCTGCTGCTGTAATTATCGTGGGGGCCATTGTCGCCATTTCGACGGTGAGTATTTTGCGAGTCATCATCGTCACCATCATCGTCAGCCTCGTGGGCTTGAGCGTCTTCGTAAACTACTTCCAGCATCGTGACGAGATACGTGCGGCGGTGTGGGGCGGCGCACCAATGGAGCAGCGCATAGATGCGTCTTTGGGCATCTTTCGAGAGTTTCAATGGCTTGATTGGTCCAACCAGGATCAACTCATTGCGCTGCACGAAAGACTTAACCAGAACTACTTTGTAGGCTTGGCAGCCGAGCGAATAGAGGGAGGGCAGGTCGATTACCTTCACGGACGTTCCGTTTGGGAGGGCCTCCTCTCTCTAGTGCCGCGGGCAGTGTGGCCGGATAAGCCCGTTTTTGGCGGCAGTCCAAAAGTTGTCCGGGAAATGACCGGTCTGCTCCTCAACGAAAACACCTCCTGGGGCGTCGGCAATGTGATGGAGTTTCAAATCAATTTTGGCATCCCCGGTCTTGTTGTCGGGTTCCTTGCGCTTGGATGGCTCTTGGGAACATTAGATCGCAAAGCCGCCGAAACAGAGCGTGCCGGCAACCTCGGCAGGGTATTCTTTTTCTTCCTGCCGGCCGCAGCCCTGATCCAGCCGATCGGTTCCATCGTGGAGTTGACCGGGGGAGCCGCCGCCGCGCTTGTGGCGGCTTATGGCTGGAGCTGGGCGTGGGAGCGTTGGTCCAGGAGAGGTGCCCGCTCAACCAAGCGAGCCGCGGGTAACGTGCGTAAGTTGCCGCATCCGCGGCTTTGATGACGCAAGATGACTGAAGCTATCGTCTCCACCTTCTACCCGGAAATCAATGCTGGCGGCTTCTCGCGGTGCGATGGCACGGTGGAATTCTATAATCGGGTGCAGTCGCTCCTCCGCCCAGGGCATGTCGTGTTAGACTTCG
>Ga0307380_10003387_pt1 | contig 22028 bp, 23 predicted proteins | sample UN3MG_FD_202239 | JGI IMG/M metagenome (GOLD analysis project Ga0307380, IMG submission 202239) | Soil microbial communities from Risofladan, Vaasa, Finland - UN-3 | ecosystem: Environmental > Terrestrial > Soil > Coastal area > Acid sulfate soil | place: Finland: Risofladan, Vaasa | collected... | reverse complement strand
GTCGGAGGCGATTACTACGACTTTTTCAATACCTGTTCGGGAAGTTATGCAATAGGAGTTTTAGATATATCCGGTCACGGTGTGTCCGCAGCCTTGGTCATGACCTACCTGAAGGCGCAGTTCATGACAATCCTGGAAAAACAGGATTCTCCGAAAGAGATCGTAGAGTGGATAAACAACACGGCATACGATTTTCTAAAAACCGTAAAAAAATATGCAACGGTCAACTTCGTTGTGATCGATTCCACCGCGCTGCGCTACGTAAGCGGCGGTGGATTTGGCTTGTTGGTCAGCGGTAAAGACAGCACGGTTTTTAAGAAACGGGATGCGTTTCTTGGGTTACGCCGCCGGGCCTTTCACGAATACGAGCTCCCCTTCAAGAAAGGCGATGTTCTGGCATTGTACACCGACGGTATCACAGAAGCACAGAATGACAAGGGAGAAGACTATTCGGTGCAGCGGCTAAACAACCTGATCATCAAGAACGCAAAAAAGCCGGTCCGGGAAATACTGGATCGTTGGCGGGAGGATTATACGGGATTCAGAAGCAAGGACAGCGATGACATCACGTTGCTGATTCTGCGAAAAAAGGTATAATCATGATAACGCAGGAAGAACTGGCGACAACCAATATCAATATGCGTTACGACCTATCACCGATGAAGAACATCATCGGCGATTTGAGCGGGCTTCTTGGTAATTTTTCTGACGAGCTTATCGGTGCTTTCTATCCGAAGAACGTCAGCAAGAAGGCGAATATCGTCATTACCGAGTTGGTCAATAATGCCGTTGTCAACAGTCCTGAAAGTGATAGTAAGATAAGTTTAGAGATTATGATCAACAAGGATCTTCTTCGGATTCGGGTCGCGAGCGCTGCAAAGAGATCTCAGTACAGAAAAGTGAGAGATCATATAAATATGATTAACTCTACCGGCGACTTGAGAAAATTGCTGGCCGAGACGATACGCGAACGAAGAAAAGACAGACTGAGGGGGGGATTGGGGCTGATTCGCCTGGCCGCTGAAAACAAATTTACGCTATCCGCCCGGTACCGCGCCCCGTATCTTTTAATCGATTCTCAAATTGGTTTAGGAGGTTTGAGTTGAAAGTCCTGGCATTCGGCGAGATCATGGACGGGGGAATCAGTGTATTCAGCTCCGTTGCCAAGGTTGATGCGGACCTGTTGATAATCTCCTTTGGAGGTTCAATCAGGATCGACAACCCATATCGATATTTGGAACAATACCTCTCAGAGCTCGAACAGCTGCTGCCGAAGGAAAAGATCGACCGAATCGAGTTCGATTTCAAGGAGCTCGATTTCTGCAATTCCAATGGCTTTTATATCATCATGGATATCACCGAAATGATTATAAACACCATTGCAGGCCCGATCGCAGTAAAGCGGTTGAAGGGTGATGACTGGCAGCAGGAGACTTTGCCCATCCTGCTGAACGTGGACGAGCCCGAGATCGAGGCGCGTACTACCTTTGAGGAGTTCGCCGATATATAAATGACCACTTCGAGTCCGAAAACACAAAATGAGGAGCGATACAAGAAAGCCCTTCTAAATATTCTTCCAGCCTACATCGTCGATGAGCTTATAGAGAAAAGAGCCGTTCATCCGAAGGTGTATCGTCACAGCACGATTCTGTTCACCGACGTGGTCAGATTTTCCAGACTCGCCAAGCACCTCGATCCTGTATCCCTGATCCGAAAGCTCAATTCCTACGTCACTCTGCACGATCGCATCATGGATGAGTTCGGTATAGAGAAGATAAAAACAATCGGGGATTCCTATATGTGTGTATCGGGAATCCCTAGTAAGAAGAAATCTCACGCCGTTGATTGCTGTTTGGCAGCGCGAAACCTGCTAAACGTGTTGGATGAGATGAAGCAGGACAGCAAAGAGGTGGAAGGTCTCGATCTGAACAACTGGTCTTTCCGCATCGGCATCCACACGGGCCCGTGCATATCCGGTGTGATCGGCTACAAGAAATACACCTTCGATATTTGGGGAGATTCCGTGAACATCGCCTCTCGCATGGAAGCGGCCGGTGAGCCGGGGAGAATTAATATCTCCAAAGATACCTATGAAGAGGTGAAGCAGTTGTTCGACTGCACGTATCGAGGAACTCAGGAAGTAGAAAAAATAGGGCCCGTGAATATGTATTTTCTGAACCGGATACGGGCACCGTTGTCCGAGGACAAAAGCGGTTTCTTCCCGAATCAGGAGTTTAATAGGCAATATTGCCAGAGATTTACAGTGACGAAAGCGAGTCCGCTGCTGACTTCGTTTCCACATTTTATTCAGAATTATGTACGCCAGAATCCGAACACAGGGGGTTAGTGAATATGAGCGAAAACAGGGTGTATCCGAGAATCCAGTCAGACTGGAAGCTGTACCTGGAAAGCCCGAAGGGAAAACGTGAGGTAGGATATGTTAAGGATATCTCCCTTACCGGGGCTTCTCTGCAGTTCGTGAAGGAGCACGGCCTGGAGCCGGGGAAGCATCGTTTTACTCTGAAGCTCACCAACAGTCAACTTGAACCGACGGAGCTGATCATCAGCGGACTGAAGGAGTGGGAGCGTAGGGAGCAGAACGAAATATTTCTCGGTATTGCGATCGACCGGCTCGACCGGGAGAAACGTTCCAGTTTCGTTCGCTTTCTCAGCCGGAGTGATAAACTGCAAGCAGAAGCAATTTTGCTTGAAGATTGAAGATCCGTAACAAAGAAGTAAGCTTGGGTGTAGAGAAAACTTTAACCCCCCACACTCCACCCCCGAAAACACGTCATCCGCCGCATACGGAATCCTACCCGGATAGATCCAATCAAAGACTGAAATTTTGTTTTCGAAACATGGTACGGCGGGAGTTACAACCCGGATAACGCAGGGTACAAGTATCAGTACACCTTCAGCCCGATGAAGGCCGGCCGTTTTTTCGCTATGGCCGACGGCGCCTACAATCCGGATAGTCTCGGGGCTGCGGTCGCTACCACCTGGACCGGTGAGCTGGTGAAGAAAACGGTTAGGATTTTGTTGGTTCTTATAATAGCATACGTTGAGGAGATTAAGTTTGACTCAGAAAAAATACCTGACCGTTCCTAACGGATTGTCCCTATCGAGACTCGTTTTTCTGCCGTTACTTTACGTATTTGCCCTGAAGGATATGAGAGCGGCATTTGTCATTGGCTATGCCATATTGGGATCGACAGACTTTTTTGACGGGCAGGTTGCCAGAATATTTAACCAAAAAACGGATTTCGGGAGAACTTTCGATTCTATCGCTGACCTTCCCTTTTATCTTTCATCAGCCTATTTCATGGCCCGGTTGTATTCGGAATACCTGAAGCCCAATATGACGCTGCTCTATATCTTTTTTGGGATCCTGGGGCTGTCCTTTATTGTTTCCGCGATAAGGTGCAGAAAGCCAATTTTAATGCATACCTTTATCCTGAAATTGTGCGGTGTGCTGGTCTATTTTCTGTTGATTCTATCCTATTTTGTAAACACGACCATCTTGGTGACTGTAATCCTGGGTTTGTACTACATTGGATTTACCGAAGAGATCATGATTTTCATTAAATATGGGGAGGTGGATCCGGATTCACCTTCGCTGTTCAAAATTAGACCAAAAGGTTAGCCGGTTTCTGAAAACATCATCCGGGTCTATATGGAAGCAGCCATCATCGTGGTCTTTCCAGAACCAGTAGCAGCAGAAATAATCCCAACGTGATTCTTCTTCATATTCTGAACTGCTTCTTTCTGGCAGTCTCTCAGCTTATCCATACTAATATCCTAGTAAATCCCATCGTTTCTCTAAAACCTCTGACAGCTTTTACAGTAATGGAACCGTAGCGCTTGGATTTCTCCAATGCGCATCCCCGTGCTTGCGGCGATAAGATTGAAGGTGTACTGCCGGAGGTCACCCTTCCAAATTGTCATTTTTCGATCACAGCAGGTGTGCTCTTTGTCAGGCGTATCGTGGCGAAGTACGGGGGAATATGATGGAATAGGTATGATCGGCGGATGTCCGCATATGAGTGGAAGATTTGTTTGCCTAGCGCCCGTTTGTTGCGTATATACTGGCACCTATCCCAGATCCACCAATTTTCGGCGTATTTCCCGAATGTGAGTCACCGCCGCAGGGGGAGGTGGCCTGCCTTCAGCTGCTCATATGCCCAGGCCTCCGCAGCGCTTTTGGAGTTTTGTCCTGTGCTTACAGCGGTCATCCGTCGTCCACAAACGTCGTAGAACTGGCAGTAGTAGATGGTCTTATTTTTTTTCGTCTTTTGTGAAGATTGAACGGTTTGTGCGGCATACATTGCCTCCTATACGTTTTCTGCTCAGAGTTTTGCTCAGATCCAGCGCTTCAACAACGTATAGAAGGAAAAATAAAAATGGCGTGCTATAACTAACTACAATGCTAGGAGCTATATGCTGTGGAGAGGACTTGAACCTCCACGCCCAAAACGGGCACTAGCCCCTCAAGCTAGCGTGTCTACCAATTCCACCACCACAGCGATTGCAGAAAAGGATAATGATTCCACCCGGGAATGTCAATAATAATGCCGAATCGCTGAATCGTGTCATGCTGAGTCATCAAATCGAACCAATCGACATCGCTCATTTCTGGAAAAATATCCGCCAGCCGGCGTACAGCGTACCCGGGTGCAGTGCCAGCGCCAGGGAAGCCTCCGCGACCGGGGTGAAGCCGCAATACCGGTAGCGGATCTCCCCCCGTTCCTGCAGGTAGCAGCCGGTCCACAGGCTGCCGTCGGGATCCGCGTTTGCCAAGACCTAGGGTCGGCAGCGCCAGGTGTTCTCCGCCATACGTTTCAGACTGGCCGAGGAGTTCAAGATCGGCAATTCGGCGGACCGCTTGAGCTTCAGGATGGTCCGGATGGCTCGTTTTCGTTCAACCGGGTTAAACGCCAGATCGAGCTCCCCCTGGTTGTAGGGGTAGAAGTATGGTGAAGCGCCCGGTCGAAGGCTCCGTCCAAATTCACCCACAGCAGATCGGTTGGTACATCCAACGATACAGTGCCGTTAGTAGTTACCCCAACATTCAGGAACAGGGATCGGGCTTTTTCCGCCAGGTCCGAAAAATCATGGTTTCCGTCACTCCACAGCAAGGGTTCCCCGCCCTCGAAGATCACAAAACGGCAGCCGAGCCTCTTTAACTCATTCAGCGCTTCCACGGCCCGCTCCCAGCTCATGTGGGCACCGGGCTCATGGGCCCGGCGGTGATACGGGCACCCGTTACAACGGAGGTTGCAGCGAATAGTCCGTTCGACGGATGGTGAAAATGGGACGGTTAAGATTTTTGGTACAATCGAGTATATTTGTACCATGAAAAAGAAGACCCGCAGAGGAATCGTGGAAGATTGGCTTCCCCGCTATACGGGTATGCCTTTGGATAAGTTCGGAGCCTTCATCCTGTTGACCAATTTCTTTGACTATTTGGAACGTTTTGCGGGCCGTTTTGAAGTTGAAATACACGGCAAGGGCGGTCCGATGCAGGCTGCAACCAACGCCCAGGGAATCACCATGATCAACTTCGGCATCGGTTCTCCCAATGCGGCCACGATCATGGATCTGCTCAGCGCCGCCGGTCCCACTGCGGTTCTTTTCCTCGGCAAATGCGGAGGGCTCAAGCAGCAGGTTGGGCTTGGGCACTTTGTGCTGCCGATTGCGGCAATTCGAGGAGAAGGCACGGGATTGGACTACTATCCCATCGAAGTGCCGGCGCTGCCCTCGTTTCGACTGCACGACTATGTCGGGCATGAGCTGAAGCGGCGGGATCAGGAGTACTGGACCGGAGTCGTGTACACGACCAATCGCAGAGTCTGGGAGTGGGATGAGAAGTTCAAGGAGTATCTGCGCCGTATCCGGGCCATAGGGATCGACATGGAGGCGGCTACGTTGTTCCTGGTCGGGCACTTCAATGAAATCCCCCGCGGCGCTCTGCTTCTGGTGTCGGACAGGCCCATGGCGCCGGAAGGCGTCAAGACGACCCGGAGCGATCGTGCCGTGTCCCAGAAGTATGCGGATCTGCACCTGGACATCGGCATCGCAACCATGGAGAGGCTCTGCGAAAGTGATGAGGATGTGAAGCATCTGCGCTACTAGGCGCCTGTTATAGAACATATGTGTTTGCCCTGCAGGGCACTCTCTGTTGCCTTGCCACGGCACAGCCTTTGGTGTAGGTTTTCAGGTGCTATGAGCAGGCAGATCGTCATCATGGGGGCGGCGGGACGGGATTTTCACAACTTCAACGTCCTTTTTCGCGGGCGCAAAGACATCGAGGTGGTAGCCTTTACCGCAACTCAAATTCCCGACATCGAAGGTCGCTGTTATCCGTCCGGGCTGGCCGGTCCGCTGTACCCCGAAGGCATTCCCATACTTCCTGAAAAAGACCTGCCGGCGCTGTTCGGAAAACAGCAGATAGACGAGGTGATATTTTCCTACTCCGACGTGTCCCACCAGTATGTGATGGAGAAGGCCTCCCAGGTCATCGCCTTGGGGGCGGACTTCCGTCTGCTCGGGTCCCGGGAGACCATGCTGCAAGCCCGGGTACCGGTGATCGCGGTCTGTGCGGTGCGCACCGGCTCCGGCAAGAGTCAAACGACCCGGAAGATCGCCCAGATCTTGAGAGATCTGGGGAAAAAGACCGTGGTGGTGCGCCATCCCATGCCTTACGGAGATTTAACGGCTCAAACGGTGCAGCGCTTCGAAACCCTGGAGGACATGGCTCGGCAGCAGTGCACGATCGAGGAGATGGAAGAGTATGAGCCGCATATACGGTTGGGCTTTACCGTTTATGCCGGAGTGGATTACGAACAGATCCTCGAGCAGGCCCAGAACGAGGCGGATGTGATACTCTGGGATGGCGGGAACAACGACCTTCCCTTCTATAAACCGAATCTCCACATCACTGTGGCCGACCCCCATCGGCAGGGACACGAGCTGTCCTACTTTCCCGGCAGAATCAATTTCATTATGGCGGACGTCGTAGTCATCAACAAGGTGGATACGGCGGACGCCGAAGCGGTAAGTGCTCTGCGGGACAATGTACACCGGTTGAATCCTCAGGCTGCGGTGGTGGAAGCGGCTTCACCTATATTCCTCGACGGAGGAGAAGAGATCTGGGGTAAGCGGGTGCTGGTGGTGGAAGACGGTCCCACCTTGACCCATGGGGAGATGAAGTACGGGGCCGGAGTAATCGCGGCCAGAAAGTATGGTGCGTTGGAGATCATCGACCCGAGGGTTTTTGCCAGCGGAACGATTCGTGAGACCTACGAAACCTATCCGAATATTGGCAGAGTGCTTCCCGCCGTCGGCTACGGAGAACAGCAGATCAAGGATCTGGAAGCAACCATCAACAACGTGTCCTGCGATCTGGTCATTATTGCCACCCCGGTAGATTTGACCCGGATCATCTCGATCAACAAGCCCATGCTCAAGGTGGGTTATGAGCTGCAGGAGATCGGAAAACCCGACCTTACGGACCTGATCAAAAAACACTTGAACCTTTGAGTTTACGGAAAATTAGCCCGATTATTAGAACAAAGGAGCAACAATGGCGTTCAATTTGAAAGGTCGATCTCTTCTGACCTTAAAAGACTACTCTCCGGAGGAGATCACCTTCCTGTTGGAGTTATCCCACCAGGTCAAGCGGGAGCGTCGGGCCGGGAACATCAGCCAGCGTTTCCTCGGGAAGACTCTGGCCCTGTTGTTTGAAAAACGGTCGACCCGTACCCGTTGTGCTTTCGAGACCGCCTTTGGAGAAGAGGGCGGTCATCCGGTGTTCCTCTCCTCAGCGGATATTCAGTTGGGTGCAAAGGAATCGATCGAAGACACGGCGAGGGTGCTTGGCCGCATGTTCGACGCCATCCAGTTTCGGGGTTTCAAGCAGGAAATGGTGGAAGCCCTGGCCGAATACTCAGGTGTGCCTGTATACAACGGGCTCACCGATCTGTACCACCCGACCCAGATCCTGGCCGATCTGATGACGGTGCAGGAGGCCTTCGGGCGATTGAAGGGTATCAAGCTGGTTTATGCGGGGGACGGACGTAACAATGTGGCTCGATCTCTGTTCATCGGGTGTACCAAACTGGGCACGGACTACACTGTGGTGGCACCGGAAACACTACAGCCGGATCCGGAAACGGTGGCACTCTGCCAGGAATATGCTAAGCAGAGCGGCTCGAAGATCGAGCTCACCTCGGATGTGGCCAAAGGAGTCAAGAACGCGGACGTGTTGTATACGGATGTCTGGGTTTCCATGGGGGAGGAAGAGAAATCCAAAGAGCGCCTCGAGCTTCTGCGCCCCTACCAGGTGGATGAGAAGATGATGGGGGCGACGGGAAAGAGCGCCACGATCTTTATGCACTGTCTGCCCGCAGTGAAGGGAAATGAAGTCACCTTCGAGGTCATCGAGAGTCATGCATCGAAGGTGTGGGACGAGGCGGAAAACAGAAAGCACACGATCAAAGCGGCAATGCTTGCCACGATCTGATAAAAATGACTTGAAAATGAAGGGATTTTTACTATGATTAGAGGTACTATGAAACGGACAACTGTGCTCGTTGTACTGATATTTCTCCTGCTGGGAGGGCTCGCCGCTACGGCCCAGGAACAGGATCCCAAGATCTATGTTAAAACGGTTTCCATCATGAAGATCCTGAATCATTCCCTGGGTTACAAGGTCTTGTACCTGAAAAGCTCGATGGATGTGGGTGAGTTCTACGTACCCCACTCCTGGTTCAAGGCCGGCGGAAAAGCGGATCTCGTTATGGGAAACACCCGGGCCTTTCCCTACTTCTCCGTGTTTTATAGAGACGGTAAGTTCGATCATATCAAGCTATACGCCCATGACAACATCCGGCATCTGTCCTGGGGACGGTTGAAGACACAGGCGGGAGACAGCAGCAAGTTCGAGGTTGAGACGCTCGATCTAGAGTTCTAACCTCTGATGCTCCATACAGAACGAGCCTCAGCAGCCATGCTTGAAGAGAATCTCAGTGCATGGCTTTTTTATAACCTTCATCACAAAGACCCCATTTCAGACAGGATCCTCAACGTTTCACGGACCGCGGTGAATACCCGCCCCTGGATCTATCTGTTGCGTCGGGATGGATCGGCGGAGAAACTGGTTCATGGGATCGAAGAGAAGATTCTCGATCATCTTGCGGGGCGCAAGCGGGTATACACCTCTCGGCAGCAGTTTCTGTCCCATCTGAAGGATATGGCCGGTGGTTTACAGCAGGTTGCCTGCCAGTTCTCCAGTGAGCTGCCCGGAATATCTTTTCTTGATCATGGCACGGCTCGGCTGCTCCAGGATTGTGGGTTTACGCTGACCGGTGCCTCCTCGATGATCCAGCGTATTCTCGGTGTTCTGGATCAGGAGGGAATCGACAGCCACCACCGGGCGGCTGACCATCTCTACGACATTGTAGAGGAAGTATGGAAGAGGCTTCGAAAGGAGATGCGTTCGGACACACCCGTATGGGAGACTACTGTGCAGGGTTGGATCCTGGGTCTGTTCGAAGAGCTGGACCTGACAACCGATTCTGCTCCGATCGTGGCTGTGGGAACCCACTCGGCGGATCCCCACTACAGCCCCGAAACGGGAAGTTCGGAGCGTGGATCGCTCCTGAACTCTGATTCGATCATGCAGCTCGATCTGTGGGCCAAGGAGAAAAAACCCGGCGCTGTCTATGCGGATATATCCTGGGTCGGTATTCTCGGGACCCGAACTCCCCCCAGGGTGGAGGCGGCCTTCCGCACGGTCGTGGAGGCTCGCGAGGTAGCCCTGCGTTTCATCGAGGAAACGTTGTCGGACGGGCAGAGTGTGTCCGGGGAGCAGGTGGACCGCCAGGTTCGTGCCTTCCTCGAGCACTCGGGATATGGAGAGTATTTAAGGCACCGTACCGGCCATGCCATCGGAGAGGAGGTTCACGGATTCGGAGTGAACCTGGACAGTATCGAGTTTCCGGATCCGCGTTTGCTCCTGGAAGGATCCTGTTTCTCCATAGAGCCGGGATTGTATCTCGACCGATTCGGATTGCGCTCCGAGATCAACGTCTACATCTCGAGCGGCAAGCCCGTGGTCTCCGGGAAGAAACCCCAGTTCGAGCTTCTTTACTTTTGAGAGGTAGATGTGGATGTCCCTCATTGTCCCCCCGATTCCGTTTATGATTTTCTGAAACGCCACAATAAATTTCTCATTTTCGGTCATGTGGAGCCGGATGGAGATTGTGTTGCGTCTCAGTTGGTGTTGGGATGTTTCTTGAAACGTAGGGGAAAGCGGAACGTTATTTTTTCAGAAGGCCCCTTTGATCGTCCCGAAATCATTTCTTTTCAGGATCGTTTTCGCGACCGGATTACAAAAAAGGACCTGGCGGGGGATCCCGCCGCCGTCATCCTGGACTGCTCGACTCCGGACCGGATCGGCGGAATGGGACAGGACATTCAAGGCCTTCCGGTTATGGTTATCGATCATCATGCCTCCGGGGAAATCTTCGGAGACGTGCGCTGGGTGATCCCCCGGGCCCCGTCGGTTAGCTATCTCATTCAGCGCCTGATCGAAGAGTATCCGGAGACCCCGACTCTCGAGGAGGCGGAGTTGATCCTTTTTGGTCTGGCCCGGGACACAGGGTTCTTCCGCCACCTGGCCGGAAAGACCGGATTTGTATTTGAGGCGGTGGCCCGGCTGGTGGATATCGGGGTTTCTCCCCGCGAAACCTACCGGATGATCCACTCCGGGTGGGAACTGGAAAAGGTCAGGCTTCTGGCATTGTCTCTCCAGCGGGCGGCAAGAGCGTTCAATGGAAAGGTATTGATCACCTACCAGACCCTTGAAGAATTGCATTCTGCGGGTTCGACCGCTGCCCGCGGCTCCGACGAGGTCTACCGCATCCTGCAGGCCGTGGGTGGTGTTGAGGTAGTTGCCTTCATTCAGGAGGAAGAGCAAGGTCGCTGTTCGGTGGGTCTGCGATCCGGCAGCACCTGCGATGTGGGAAATCTGGCCCGATCCATGGGCGGTGGCGGCCATACCCTGGCCGCCGGGTACACCAGATCGGGCAGCATTGCCGGTATACGGGAACAGCTGCTTCTCGCCCTTGAACCTCTGGTGACCGGTGACGGCGAATCTCGAGTGTAAATAAATGTAAACAAAGAATAAAAATCAACCGCCATCTCTCCTCCTTTTTTGGCACGGAGGTTGCACTGTCTAGGGTAATTAAAAATGTCAGGAGGATGGAGATGGATGCGGAATCTCTAAATTCTCTGGTAGTCTACTATCAGAACACCGGGCTGGGTTTGGCGGAAATTCTGAAAAGGCTCTCCCTGCGCATATACCGCTACCCTTTGAGTAAATGCCGAGGGAGCGAGGATGACAGTGGCGAGTTCTATTTGTTTTTCTATCCCCGCCTGCTGCGGACCCTGAGAAAATTCCAGGATCGGGGAAAGCCCTTCGAGTGGTACTTCAACTCTGTACTACATTGGCACTACAAGGAATATTGCTCCCAGAAGCGAAGAGAGGAAATCCGATGGACTGTGGCCCGTAATGCGGCGTTCTGGGAACTGCCGGATCCCACTTCGGTCTCCACCAGGATGCCGGTAAGTGAGGACAGTTGTAGGAGCATCATTCCGATGGATCGTTGGGGAAAGTCGCGACAAGCCACCTACCGTCGGCGTGTGCTGTTACTGGCTTTGAAAAACGCCCGCAATCTGGATGATTCGGCATTTTCCTGGATCAGCAGATTATCAGGTGTAAAAGAGGACCATCTGGTCGGTATGGTTGAACGGCTGCGGGCAAATCTCTACCAGCGGGAGCTTCGTCTTCATAAATTGTACATGCGCCAAAACAAAATCTTTACAAAAATTCTTCTTCTTCAGCGGGATCTGATCTGGGAAGTAGATCCAGCAGTGAAGACAGAAATCGCTCTTTCCCTGTCCCAATTGAGGGTAAAGCTCCGCACCCTGCAGAGAAAGATCCGTGGGGTCAAACTGTGTCCCAGTAACCGCGAGATTGCAGAGTTGCTCCAGATCCCCAAAGGAACCGTTGACACTTCACTGTTCTGGTTTCGAAGACAGCTGAAGGAAAGTATCGCAGCCGGCGATTCCGTGCAAACCTCGCGGCTTTGCGCCTGATTCCTCTCAACCTGATTGGATTGACGGGGAGGCGATTCCCTGTACAATAGAGCCTCAAGCTATGGCAAGATCCAAGAATCCTGTACTGACCGCGGCCACCAACAACCTGCACAAGCTGCGGGAGTTGTCCCGCCTGTTTCCCGGGTATCATCTCAGCTCTCCTGCGGATATCGGTTGCCTCTTCTCCTTCGAAGAGACCGGCAAGACATACCTGGAGAATGCTCTGGGAAAGGCCCTGAACCTCTACCACCTCGTTGAAACACCGGTACTTGCCGACGACTCGGGTCTGGAAGTAACCGGTCTCGGCGGACAGCCGGGGATCTACTCCTCCCGGTATGGATCGGCGGATGGAAAAACCAAGCTCTCCGATGCTGAGCGAAACACCTACCTCCTCAGTCGAGCGGCATCACTGAGCGATCGCAGCTGTTTTTTTGTGTGCTGTATGGTTCTAGTGCTCGATGAGAAGCGATTCATTTCAGTCCAGGAAACCTTTCACGGAGTATTGGCAGGGGAACCTTCCGGCTCGGGAGGTTTTGGCTACGATCCGGTGGTCTACCTCCCCGAGATAGGAAAGACAGTGGCCGAGCTCAATGACGCTGAAAAAGACAGCCTGTCCCATCGGGGGAAAGCTGCGGAGCGTTTGTTGGGGCTGCTGGGGCAGCAACCTTTCTAAAGCGGGGTACCGCAGGCTGTACGTTGCCGTCTTTCCTCCTATGCATGGGCTTCTCTCGGGCGAATCCGGCCGGTTGTTGCAGCCCGTGTGCGCAGCCAAAGAACGAGAATGCCGATCATGTAGGCCATATATACCAGAACCTCGATCAGGCTCGGGTTCCCGTTGTATCCGAACAATCCCTTGGCGATGCTCCCGATCGGACCGTTTTCATGGAAGGCGGGGTAGCTCTCTCCAGTCACACCCGGATTGATGTCCCACACATGTTCAACGACGATGGGAATCGCTCCGGCTTCCTGAAGCTCGTGAACTCCTCCCGCTACCAGGCCGGCGGCAAAGAAGATCAGCAGGAGGTTGGTTACTGTGAAAAAGCTCCTTAGGTTGATGCGCAGGGCGCCGCGAAAGAGAAGGACACCCAGCACCACCGCTGTTGCCAATCCCAGTCCCGCGCCGAGGAGGTTGTTATCCCCCGATGCGAAGCGGGCGGCGCCAAGAAAAATGATGGACTCGATTCCTTCCCGCAGCACCGAGAAAAAGATCAGCAGAAACAGTCCGGCCTTCCTCGTTCCTAAAATCCTGTCCGCGACCTTGCGTTCCAGCTCCTTCGCCTGAGCACTCTTTCGAATCATCCAGAGGATCAGGGTCGTCAACAGCAGCGCACCTGCGAGCATGGTGACCCCTTCAAAGATCTCCTCCGCCAGACCGTTGAATCCGCCGGCCAGAAGTTGGAAGGCCAAGGCACCCAGCGCGCTGGCTCCCACACCGGCGGCCAGGCCGAGGTATACCGACCGTTTGTACGTGCTCTGAGCGCTGCGCACCAGGTAGCCTAGAACGACACCTATGACCAGGGCAACCTCGAGGGTTTCCCGAAACAGTATGATAAAACTCTGAAGCATGGAGATACCTCTTTTATCCCAGCGGATGTTCGATCCGCTCACAGGTACAGTGTAATAAACCTGACTATAAATGTCAACAATAGGAGGTTGGCGGAAATAACTAGGGGTTTTGCGATTCGAAGTACTCGAAGGCGTCGATGATGTCCAGGTACACTCCGTCGAAACCGCGGGAGACAATCTGGTCGAGGTAGGATTCTCCGCTTCCGAACAGGATCGCCTGCCAGTCGGAATCCCAATACCGTACCTTGTAGTTTCCCCGCCAGTTTGGATTTTCCCCCGTCAGCCAATTCGGGGCCCCTGCGTCGGGTCGGCCGTCCCGGTTTCGATCCCAACTGCGATCCCAGTAGTAGCGGTAATCCTCGGCCTCTCCGATGCTGAGATAGGAGATGACCAGCCGCCGCGCCCCGTCGGCCTTAGTCTTCAGCGACCTGACGTCCTCCCGCTCAAGCCACTCGAGTCCTCTCTGTCCATCGACGAAGGCGTCGATGACGATCAGGTCGTAGTTGGTCCGTAGCAAAGCGGAAAGGAAACGCTCCTTGCCGGCAAAGGCCCCCGGATTGATCAGGAAGAGAAAGTTTTGGGCGTCGGCCAGGCAACGGATATCCCGGCCGTTTTCTCTGAAGATGGGATCCGGGTAGCCGGGGATCGCGCTCAGGTCCCTGCGCGGAGCGGCGAAGGCGATGAACCCCTGCCGATCGTTTCTGCTGTAGGAGTCGTCGATCTTCCCGCGCTGCCGGCAGTAGTCGATCACCATAACGGTCAGCTCGTTGGTTAATGCTAACTCGAGGAAAGGCAGCATATAGCGGATCGCCTCTTCGGGGGTCTCCCGGTTGTCGGCGGTGTATCCGTAGAACAAATCCTCCCGTCCGATCCCGTCGATGGCCTGAATATAGTCGAGAGCCGGTGCACCGGTAAGCTTTCCGTCAACCGCCAGAAGCTCGTTTCCGTTCTGAGGAATCAGGATGAACTCGGGGTTAAGAGTGCGGGCGTAGCAGCTGAGGGAGATCACCAACTCCCGCATCCGTTGTTTGTAGAGTATAGGGTCGCCCGGGTCAACGGGTCGGACAGACTCCCGTTGACCTGATGTGCACCCGCCGGCGCCGACCAGAAGGGCGGCAAGCAGCAGCAGCGGTCGAAGCAGATTTCTCAACAGTACACCCTCGCTCATCGGGATGTGCCCGGATTCATGATTTCGATTTCGATATCCCTACGGGTGTGGCTCTGGCAGGCCAGGCGCATGTCCTCCCCGGCTTTTAATGCCGCCAGGCGGGCGATCTCGGCCTGATTCCTCTTATTCATCGTTTCTGCGCCCTTCAGGATGCGGATGAGACAGCGTCCGCATCGGGCCCGACCCCCGCAGATCGTTTCGATCGGGATTCCGTTTCGTTGGAGGAGGTTGAGGAGCGATATAGCCGGGCTGGAGGCAATAGCCCCCGCCCGTCCTTTGACCCGTATCATGGGCAAAAAGCCTACCTCCCCAAACACCCCTTGTCAACGGCAGTCCGATCCGCAGGTGCTGCAAAACGTTCATTAGAAAATTTTACTCAATCATTGAGTAATTTTACTCAATCATTGAGTAAAAGCTGGTGTTATGTTAGAATAATCGCATGAAAGACATCACCTACGAGCAAGCCGTAGTCTCTGAGGTGCTTTCCAGCCTGAACAAATCCAGGCGTCTACTGCATATCCTGGTGGGTCCGCGACAGGTGGGAAAGACAATAGCCTCGATTCAGATTTCTGAGAAGTGGTCGGGACCTGTATTGCGGGAAAGCGCCGATCAACCGCTGCCCCCTGGTCCGGAATGGATTCAAACACACTGGGAGCGCGCAGCCGCAATGCGTAATGAAAGAGTGCTGTTGATTTTAGATGAGGTACAGAAAGTCCTTGGATGGAGTGAGGTCGTCAAATCTCTGTGGGATTCTGAACAGACCGAACAGAATCCCCTGAATGTCCTACTTCTCGGTTCCTCGTCCTTGCTCATGCAGAAAGGACTAAGTGAAAGCCTATCCGGGCGTTTCCTCCTTTTCCGCTGTTCTCACTGGAGCTATAGAGAAATGAACGCTGCTTTTGGGGTTGACTTCAATGGTTGGCTTTTTTTTGGAGGCTATCCGGGTTCCGTGCCCTTGATGAGTGATGAAGAAACGTGGTCCGGCTATGTTCGAGACTCTCTCATTGAAACCGTCATTGCCCGAGATGTTCTTCAGCTTCAGACCGTGACCAAACCTTCTCTCTTGCGTCACCTGTTTTTCTTCGCTGCCTCGGCACCCGCGCAGATCGTATCCTACAATAAAATGTTGGGCCAACTACTCGATGCGGGAAATACTACGACCCTTGCACACTACCTTCACTTGCTGGGTTCAGCATTTTTGTTGCGCGGCCTGGAAAAGTTTCGAGGAGGTACAGTGAAAAAGCGCGGTTCGAGCCCCAAGCTGATCCTTTTAAATAATGCACTGATATCCGCTATATCTGGATATCATTTTGATGAAGCCCTGGCAAATCCTTCCTGGTGGGGTCGGCTTGTGGAGAACGCCGTAGGGGCCCACATACTGAGTTCCCTGCAAGGTTTGCCTTGGGAAGTGCTGTACTGGCGTGAAGGCAACGCGGAAGTTGACTATGTTGTGAAAACGCCGCGTAAGCTGGTGGCGATCGAAGTGAAGTCAAAACGCCCGAGAAGTTTTACGGGCTTGAGAGCTTTCTGCGATCGTTGGACGAATGCTATCCCGCTCGTTATCGGTCCTGGGGGAGTACCGCTGGAGGAATTCTTCACAACCGATCCTCGCGCCCTCTTGCAATGACTCGTTTCAGTTCTTTCCCCCTTGCCGGCTGTGAAAGTAATCAAGAGCTTGGACGGGTATACCGAATATTAGTTTGAGGAGAAAAGAAAAAGTGCTGGTACTGTATCCGGAGCTCGAGCAGAAGGACCTGATCGATCAGAACAACGAGACGTTTCTGCCGGTAATCCGCAGGATTCGGCAGGTCTTTGAGGATCATTTCGACAGGACCTGGTTTTCCATAATCATCGACGGTCTTCCCATTGATTTCCGAACCATACGGATCATCCGAGAGTTGGCAACCCTGCAATCGATACACGTAGGGGACGAATGGTTTATCTATCAGGCGGTTATCGAGCTGAGTCGTTTCATCCTCCTGATCCGCAAGTTTCTGCTGCCCGTGATCAAAGAGAGACTCGGAGTCTCGGGGCTGTTTCCCCACAAGATCGTTCGAGATCGAAGCCAGTACATTCTCCGCAGATTCGTAGCCTACACCTTCCCCTACAACCTCGAGCGGTTGGAGACGCTGACTGCGGAGCTCCGGGGTCAACTGCTCTGCACCTATCCGAGCCTGGAACCACCTGCATAGCCAATCTTTGCGGAAGCTGATAAGCTCATATTCTCGGCAGCGGCAATTATGGCAGCAGAGACATCGAAACGGTTCCAAAGAGAAGTTGAGAAGAACCACACCCTCACCACGCGGTTGATCGACGGACTGGAGCAGGTGATCCGGGGCAAGCGCCGGGCGCTGGAGTATCTGATTACAGGTCTGCTGGCCGGAGGGCACGTGCTCATCGAAGATGTCCCCGGACTTGGAAAGACCACCTTGGCCAAGACCGCCGCCCGCTTGATTTCCCGGGACAAAAACGGAAGGCCCATCATCTTTCGCCGCATCCAGTTTACGCCGGATCTTCTTCCCTACGACATCACCGGTGTGGATATTTTCGATCCCGAGCACCGCAGGTTCGTATTCAAGGCCGGTCCCGTATTCGCTCACATCGTATTGGCCGATGAGATCAACCGCACAACCCCCAAGGTCCAGTCCGCCTTGCTGGAGGTGATGGCGGAAAACCAGGTTACGGTGGGAAACAAGACCCACGCCATGGATCCTCTGTTCTTTGTTATCGCCACTCAGAACCCGGTGGAAACCGACGGTACCTACCCTCTACCCTTGGCGCAGCTGGACCGCTTTCTCATGAGGATCTCCATCGGCTATCCCGGCGAAGAAGATGAGCTCGGGATCGTACGGGACGATCCATCAGCCACCATCATGCCGAAGGTGAAGCCGATCTGCTCCAAAGCTGAAATCCTGCAGGCACGCAAAACCGCGGGAAATATCTTCTGCGATGAGCGCCTTCTACAAGTGGCGGTGGCTGTATCGGTTTCCACCCGCCGTCACCGCGGAATCGAGCTGGGTTGTTCCCCCCGAGCGAGTTTGATGTTGGTCAAGGCAGCCCGGGCTTTCGCGCTGATCCGGGGCAGGAGCTACTGTATCGATCAGGATCTCCTCGAGCTGGCTCCGCTGGTGCTCCCCCACCGCATTCGTCTGAAGGATATACGGATCGACTGCGCCTCCCTGATTCGAGAGATTACCCTGCATGAGCTATCGAGGATCGCCTATTAACAGCAGGCGTCTTGGCAAGCTGTTTCCCTTCACCCGCCGGGGAGTTGTTTATCTCTGCCTTTCGCTGGTGATCTTGGCCGTGGGAGTGCTGCGCATGGAGTTGGCGGCACTTCTGTGGGGAAGCGCCTTTACGCTGCTCGCCCTTTACTGCCTCGGCGCCGGCCGCATCACTCTGTGGATTCTGCGTCGCTACTTTGCCAAGGTTCCGGATCCCGTAGATTTCACGCTGCCGACCGGCGGTGTGTTTCCTCAAAGCTCGACCAGGGCGGAGGTCAAGGCGGACATTCCCCGCCGCACCGCCCCCGGAATGAGAATCGGTTTTGAAATATCTCTCGATTGGCTGGGCAGAGAATCTCTGCGCTTGAAAACCGATCTCGTTGGCGGTAGAAATCGCAAAACCATTGAATTTTCACCCCGTTACCGGGGCTCCTACCTGAGCCGGGAGGCGCACATTACTGTTCGAGATCTGCTCGGTTTCAGCCGTTGTTCTGTACCGATTCCCCTGACGGAGAGCCTCCGCGTGTACCCCTCGGTACAGCCCGAACAGGACAGAAGGCCACCGAGCCAGGAGGGAGGGGAGGAGGAAAAAAAGAGGAGAAGAAGGAGAAGAAGCGAAGAGCTTCTTGAGATACGCAAGTACTTCCCCGGCGACGATATCCGCAAGATCCACTGGAAGGTGTTTGCCCATACCTCCGAGCTGTTCCTTCGCATAGGCGAAGAGACACCCCCGCCGGAGTCCCGGTTTCTCGTGATCCTTGATGCCGCGCCTTCTTCGGCGGTTCCGAAAAAGGTTGAGGCCGATTATCTGGACGGTCTGGTGGAGCGCTGTGCCGCCGCCGTATTGGAGTTGGTTGGCCGGGGATTTCAGGTCTTTTTTACCACCAGCGCGTCGGGGGCGCCGCGGGAGATCACGCTGGAGAAGAACAGAGAGCTGCTCGGATTCCTGGCTGGGCTGTGGTGGAGCGACAGATATGCCCTCGAACTGCCGGGGCAGCGGTATCGCCAGGTCCTGCTGTACTCTTCCCCCGGATCGGGAAACCTGTCTCGACTGTTGAGAGAGCTGGAGACCCGTGGTTGGAGCGTGCAGCTGTTCCTGCACGATTTACCGGCCCCTGAGGAAAAGTGCGCCGGGCGGGGACTTCGGCACCTGGTGCTTCGCCCTCCTGTGGAAGAATTGAGATCGCCGGGACTCATCGATCCGGAGGAGCTGCGGAGGTTTCGAGAGGTGCTGAACCAGGAGGTAGGCCGGTGGACTCGAAGGGGAAAGCGGAAGGTTTTCGTTGAAACGATTTAAGGTGAATCTGGGGATCTTCGTCGTACGAAATCTCCTCCTCTACTTCCTTTTTTTCCACTCCTACCTGTACCTTCGCTCCGACCTCGATCTGATATTCTTGAGCGTCGGGTTTGTGCTTTCCGTGCTGCTTGCCCTGTGGATGGACAGACTCCGGCTGCGTCTATGGGCGGCCTGGCTGCTATTTTTCCTGACCGTCTTCTGTCTGCGTCTGCTGTTCTTCCTCGTGTTTCGGCTGCAGGCCGCCCTCTCTCCGGGTCCGCACACGGACTTTTTATTCTTCTATTTCGATAAGGATTTTTTTCCCGGCTTGCTTCCCTGGATGGTTGTCTGGCTTTTCAACCTGCTTTCTCTTCGTTATTCAGGGTTCGCACGCTGGGAGGCAGGTTTCGATGCCCTGCTTCTGCTGGCCGTGTTTTGGCCGCAGGGCAACTACGAGATCACCCTCTATCGGCACCCCTCCCTGCTGTCCTACAGCATCTTCGGTTTCCTTTTCCTGACCACTACACTGATGGTTTTGGTCCGGGTTCGGGAGCAAGGCCAAGTAGGTACTTGGAAAGGAACTCTCCGATCTGTCGCCTCCTTTGTATGGGTACTCCTGCCGCTTCTTTTTCTCCTGCTCCTCTTTGTTCTAGGGCGGTACAACCAGGGCGCGGTTCGGCTGGGAGGCGGGCTGATGAAGCCGACCCTGTTTCGCTTCGATTTCTCTCAGTATATCAAGCTGGAGAGCGAGATCGAGATGTCCGACGACCTGGTTCTCCTGTTTCGCAAGCAGGGTCCGGCGGAGAGGATCCTCCTGCGCCGCTATATTCTCTCCGGTTACGACAGGAGGCGGGGCTTCTTTCATCGTCCCGACGGCCGCAGAGGTGGGGAAGACCTGCCCGTGACCGTGCCCGATTCCCCGGAACAGTTTTCCGACCCCGGTTATCTGGCCCGGCAGGAAGTCATACAGGAATACTTCTTTGTCAATTTCGATCCCACCTCGCTGATCGGAATGAACTATCCGATACGGGTGGCGCCTCTGACCAACTGGGACTCCTCCTCTTTCCTGCGCATCTACAGAGTGGTTTCCCGAGTCAGCGATGCCGGTCTGGAGGAGCTGGCGTCGGCTGAAATCGCAGCTCTCAGTCCGGAGCAGGTCGAAATCTACACGGATTACGGCGCGGATCCGCGCATTCGGGAGCTTGCCGAACAAATCACCGAAGCGGCTGAAGGCGGGGTCCGGCCTTCCGGGGAGCTCGATCGCCTCAAGGCGGTGCTGCGGATTCACGATTATCTGAAGGACAACTACTACTACTCCCTTACCCCGGGATTGGCGGAAGACGGAGATCAGCTGTCCCACTTCCTCTATTCCAGCAAGAAGGGTTACTGCTCTTACTTCGCCTTTTCCATGGCCCTGCTCTGTCGCAGCTTGGGCATCCCGGCCAGGGTAGCCGTGGGATTTTATGTGAATCCTGAAACCGAGGTGCTCAATTTCTACGAGGTCCGGGCCTTTCAGGCTCATGCCTGGGTGGAGGTCTATTTCGGAGATTACGGCTGGATCGAATTCGATCCTTCTTCCCAGGTCATCGCTCCGGGAGAGGAGTACACGATCCAGTTCGGATTTGACTTCGAGACCTTTGCCCGGCTGCTCGAGGAAATCTTGAAAAACCAGCACAATCTCGAGGAGCAGGAGCCCCAGTCCATAGAAGTAGAAGACAGAGTTCGCCTGCTGGGGGGAGAATTGATCAGGGGATTGATGTTTGTCGCTCGCCTGTGGTACGTGACTCTTCCCGCGCTCTACCTGCTCCTTATCGGCACTTTAAAATCCTTCCCGCTCTTGCGAGCCTGTTTTGCGGCGACTCAGCGAGGAAAGATCAAGCATCTGTTCGCGGCAACCCGGGTCAGGTTGGAGGGTTTGGGGCTGAGAAAATCCGGGGAAGAATCTCTGTTGGAATATGCTCAGCGGGTTGAAGGCCGGTATCCGCTTCGTCTCTCTTCCTGGGTCCAGGCCTATCTCCAGGCTGTGTTTGGTGATGCTTTTGGAGTTGCGGATTTCAACCAGGCTCTGAAAACGCACCGGGAGTTCGTCCTTTCATTGCACCGGTGCTTTTCTCTGCCCCGCCGTATCCTTGGTTTTCTCAATCCGATCAATGTGATAGGCAAGGGGTATTGATGACTCTGCTTGTCTGTCTGTTGCTGCTGGTATGCCCCCAAGCTGGGTCCCAGGAACAGCAGAGCCTGGAGCGGTACTACGAACAGGCCAGGGAAGCGATAGACGCAGAGAATTACGAGACCGCTGTGCGGATTATCGAAGAAGGCAAACAGCGGTTTCCTGACGCGGCCAAACTCAACCTGTTGCTGGCAGACCTGTATTACGACAAGGAGCTGTACAAGCTGGCTCTGGAGGAATACCTGAGCGCAGGGGAGAAGGAGGGGGAGGACTTCCTGAGCCTTGTCCAGATATCCCGCTGCTATGGGAAGTTGAATCAGGAGCAGGAATCCATTGCTACCCTGCAGCGGATCCTCGAGCTTTATCCGGAGAGCATTTCTTCGATCGATGACCTGGGCTGGATGTACTTCAAGACCCACCAGCTGGACAAGGGCGAAGAGCTGCTTCTGGAAGCCCTCGAGCGTT
>Ga0307380_10003384_pt1 | contig 22036 bp, 41 predicted proteins | sample UN3MG_FD_202239 | JGI IMG/M metagenome (GOLD analysis project Ga0307380, IMG submission 202239) | Soil microbial communities from Risofladan, Vaasa, Finland - UN-3 | ecosystem: Environmental > Terrestrial > Soil > Coastal area > Acid sulfate soil | place: Finland: Risofladan, Vaasa | collected... | reverse complement strand
TCCTAAAACCTGTACCTGTCAAGTAATTCATTACAACTTTAATTTTATCATTATTCGCAGATGAAGGAGATCCAAGATATTTTCTTAACTGAGAGCAACACCATTGGGGTCTTTCTTTCCATTGACCTAGCAAACTCTTTCTCACAGCTTGCCATTGTGGTGAACGAACTAATTTATTCCTTGGATTTACATCACTCATAATTACTCCTTAAAGAGAATAACTCTTTTGAACCATCCCCTTGCATATTTTTCCTGTGTTGGAGATTTCTTCATGTATTCCATATAGTGTCTGCCTTGACAAACATTCAACATAGTTAACAAAATATCTTCATCTTTTGAAGTTTTTGCAACGGCGTTCAATGAGGCCGGACCTATGGCTCCATCAACCACAAGATCATCAAAAAGAGATCCATTTCGATTCAAATAATTCAAACACTCTTGAAGGAATTTTGCAGCACGTCCGATTCCCATATTGACACCAGTATCAAACATTTCATTTGCAATTGACTGCGGAAAATCATCTAGACGATTAACATCCCAATATCTTTCCTCATAAAAAATCCTAACATAAGGATCCAATTGATCATCGTCAATGTTTGGTTTGGTATCATCAATAAAATTCCATCCTTCCCATTGAGGATTATATGCTCTTGCGATGCCTCGATATGTCTCTCCGCCGGCATCATTTGGATCATTTACATATCCACCTTCGTGTCCCATTGTTTTATCAAATGCTTCATCAAAATTAGCCATTAGTTTTCCTCCTAAAATGGATCTTCTTCTACATCTATTGTCTTGCAACCAATATATACATTTTTCTTCGTGAAAAAATACTTCATGTCCTGAAACCGCTTACCACTCCAGTATCTAAAATATGGAGCAGTATCCAATCCATAAACGAGTCCATCCTGGTCAACTGCCACGGCTCCACAAGCCTGTGTTGTATTAAACCAGTATATCCTTCGTTTATATTTTGTTCCCATTTAGAATATCAGTTGTGGATAATCCTTCAATAAGAGGAATTGACACAACTCTCCCTCCTCTAGATTTTACAAAGCCAGCACCTATAATTTTATCCTCTGGCCAATCCCCACCCTTAACTAGAATATCAGGTACAATTCTTTTAATGAGTATGAGGGGGTCATCATCATCAAATGGAATAACTCCATCAACATATATTAATGATGCTACAATTTGGCTTCGATATTTATAAGGAAAAATTGGGCGGTCCTTTCCTTTTAATCTTCTCACAGATTCATCAGAATTTATACCAACTATTAATGAACCTCCTAATTTTCTGGCTTCTCTTAAGACATGTAAATGGCCGTAGTGAAATATATCAAAGCATCCATTGGTGAATACTACGGCTCTATTCTCTATATCTCTACCCATTCTTCATCCTCACTCCAAAAACATCTATATGAATCTTCCTCACTGTGTGTTGTTGATGCTTCAATGAAATGACACCCCATAGTATTCATTGCAGTGAATCTATGTCTTACGCCAGGTACAACTCGAAATGAATCACCTTTATCAAGGATTACAGTAGTAGCAAAGTTATTACCTTCTCCGAAAAAGTCTAATCTTAAAGTTCCCCTGATAATATAAAAGGTTTCATCCTTAATCTTGTGGTAATGATAGTTTCCTTTTGATGACCATGTATTTTTTCTTACAAATAGTTCCTTACCACAATATGATTCATTATTTGCAAACCACTTTTCCCAACCCCAAGATTTTTTGACTTCTTCAATCATACTTATCTCCTTTAAATATGTGGTAGAGTATTTATGATTGCAAATAGCTCAGCCTTGCAAGATGCATGAACCATAAAATCTCCATATAGACTTGAAACAAAACATTTATCAACATACCACAATACCGCCACTCCCTCAATACAATTCCTTTTTTGTCCATTGTAATGAGCACATAATCTATCGCTTAAAAATCCACAGAAATTTCTGATTTGTTGAATATCATCTCCGATATCTCCAAACTCTTCTTCTGCTTTGTTGACTACAGTATCAAGATCAGATAATGACCAATCACAAATCAATGATACAAACAACGGCCATCCCATCATTTGATATTTCCTTACAACTAATGGTGAATAATTTTTGTTTAATAACCTGGTATTCACATTTTCAGGCAGTGCTACATTCTTGTCTTCCATTTTCATTTTCCTTTCTTATTATGTTCCATACCCATTTTCTTCGATTTTCTTCCACTCAGTTATTGCCTCTAAAACTTGTTCCTTTTCATCAATGTCCATAAAAAATTTGGTCTGCCCTCCCATATTCAACCATATTGCATTTGGGAATTTGTCGAGTAAAAACTGCTCTTCCATATATGATTCGGACTCTAATTCTATAACGACTCGTCTTTTCATTGTTTTATCCTCACTTAATTTTTAAGTCGGATGTTTGTTCCTAATTGAGTCCGTTATATTCCTGCTCTTTGCCTTGGGAGGTTAACTCTTTCCACATTTCGATTCTTCGGATACGTTCTGCGGAAGTCATTAAATCAAGTTCATATGGAACACGATCATCAATTCCAATCCCGTGCCTCTCGTAAGACATTAGTGTGAAACAGTTCCAAGCGGCATGAGCTAAATGATGAACTCCACTTTCGTCATCAAACTTCTCACCCCGGAACCATTTCCACACATGTCTGAGAATACAACCAAACACATCTCTTTTCCATCTGAGGCCTTTCCACCAGTTATCGTCGTCATATTTTTGGGTTCCATATGTGTAAACTTTTGCAAGTTCAGCCAATGCCCAAGGTGCAATTAAATCATGGCGAAGCTTGCCAGCACTAAATCTACCAGCAGTCTTCTGACCCATTTGACTTTCTTCTTCTTCATTGCGAATGTATTCTTTGACTTCATTCTCTTCTGGAACTTCATGTTTTTTCATCAAAGATTCTTGTTTTTTTTGCTGTTTATGCATACCAGCTGGTTCACCTGCTGCCATGTTATCCCTCCACTGTTGTAAAATATTTTTCAATGATAGCGGCAACTTCTGTTGAAGTATTACACCATGTAGTTACTGCCTGTTGAACAAATGGATGTTTAACTTGATAATCATTTAAATCATCTGCAAATCCAATAACAGTTTTCTCTGGCATTGTATAATACCAACCCAACTCAAAGAAGGACCCCAGCATTGGTTTATCAGTATCGTAATGATTCATATTAACCACCGCCATAGATGATCTCTTACAGTAGGTATAATCCTTTGGAGGGAGAACATCAATTCCATTAACCCGTCTTGACTCTGATACAGCGTATTCTCCTTCTTTTAAAACTTGCGCGTTGAATGGATTGGCACACGGATTGATAAATCTGATATCCGATCTTCCTTCAAAATACGCTTCTAAATTTCTTCTCCATTGATATGTTTCTCTAAACTTCGGTGATATTTGTCCTACTAAATAAATTAATTCACTCATTTCATTTTTCCTTTCAACCATCTAAAATTTCTTGTAGTTTGTTCGCTTCTCTTTCGTACTGCTCACCCCTGTCTAATAGTTCATCGGTCATTCCTTTATATCCTCTACCTAAAGATGCTCTTTGTTCATAACAGGACTTCGCAGTTTCTCTCAAACTTTTGATTTCTTTTTTGATTTCCTTTTTTGATTTCATCATTCACTCCTTTCTGGTTTCGGCATATCCGACTCATAACAACATTCTTCAAGTCGTTCCCACAATTCATCAGGTAAACTCCTAACCGCAGATGGAGTACCTTTCTTTACACAATCATCAATTCCTTGCTTCATTCCTTTTGTCCAACCAAGATCTTTATAGAATACAGTCATATCTGCTACTTCACGCCAGAAGAAACCTGCTTCAATTCCTAGTTTTCTATCTGATGGTACATCATCTCTTAAAACAAGTGACCTTGTATATAAGAGGTGGGATGCATATGGTGACTCATTATGATTGACTAAACAATCATGCATACAAAGTTCCCCATAAGCTTCATTCAATAATATTCCTTCTTCAGTTTTTGCCGCGTAAGGCGATTCAACGACTACTCTTTTCATATTCAAATTCCTTTCATTATTTTTTACACTGACCACAATGAGGTGGTTCTTTTTTGGCAGCTTTCTCAATCCATTTGAGAAATCTTTTAATCCAATTATCTTTTTTCTTTTTCATACTAAGTATACCATTCCTTTTGGATGAGCCTTGACAAACTTCTTGAGCATGTCTTCTGTGCCACCCCTAGATCTTTTTAATACTTCTTCTAAACCTTCTTCTGGTCTTCGTACACATGCAATTACACAATCTGAATTTTCAGCTATTGAACCATTTCTGACATTCGGCGCGCCCCTTTTAAATCTTTTGTAGTTGGGATAGAAAGTTAACAGAGGAACTGCCTCTTGTTTGGCTAACAGATAAGCAAATCTATCTGCTCCTGTTGGGCATCCTCCTGTTACAATCCAATCGCCTTCATTGTAAATCTCCCAGAACTTCTTCTCAATAACATCAAATGCTGCTGATGTATTTCTGCTCCGGGTCCCTACTATTGCGATTCGTTTAGACTCCACCACCAGTAGCACTTTTTCTTCTTCCACGATATATCCCTTCTAAATGTTATTTTAAAACCCCATATAACGGTTATATGTTGGTTTAATGATACATTCCATACTGTACAATAAAATCCACATTAACCCCAATAATGGTGGTTAATGTATCATATATGAATCATTAACGGGGTTAATGTATCATGTATGAATCATTTACTAACTCGTAACATCTGTCACATTAACACCGATTATCACCGCCAACTCGTAACATCTTACGATTTAATTCGAACCCTTTATAGGGCAAAAAATTGGTTGATATATACGAGGACATATTTTCCAAACCCTTTGTTCCATTTTTAGTAGTCTGGGTGTTTGAATGGTTCAATAATTGTTTTGCAATCTCTACACTCCACATCTCTCATAATCGGATCTTTATGTGTATTTTTATGCTCACATAAATGAGAATAAATTCTCCACTCAAGATCACTCTCCTTCAAAACATATTCAGCAGAGATATCATAAAATTCAGCTTTGGTAACAACAATTTCTTTAATGCCTGCATTGATGATCTCGACCATGCATGGAGTACATGGAAAACCGCAGTCCATATACATAATTAATCCATTGGTTGCAATACCTGCTCGTGCAGCATTTATCAAAGCATTTCTTTCAGCATGACCAGCCACACACCACTCGAGTCCTTCACCTGATTTAAATCCCATCTCAGGAATATATCTTGGGCATTTTCCTTCGACTTTTTCATCAAGCTCTACCTCATGAATATATTGAAGTTCTTCAAGTCCTGCTAACTTACACATTTCCTTATCAACATACCATCGTTTATCACAAGTTCTGACTCCTCTTGGTGGTCCATTATATCCTTGAGATACAACTGCTTTATCTTTTACTAAAATTGCACCAATCTTTCTTGATAAACATTGTGATTTTTTTCCGACGACAGTACATAATTCTAAATACCATTCGTCCCATTCCATACCTGTTCTCATTCTCCATTCCCCCTTCCATACCATTTTTCTCGAGTATCCATAAGTGCATTTAAAGAAGCCAAACAATCAACGAGATATTGTGCCAACATAAAATCTGGAGTGTTTGATTCATTTTCTTTTGAATACTTGTTAATTAAAGTTTGTAGTTCTTTTGTGAAATTACTCATCTATCATCTCCATCTCCATGTAGTTTATTTCGTTTCTTTCGACTCTGTAGTTTTTTGACATTGGTTACAAATATAGATTCAAAATCAATATCAAACTGATCACAGAGCCTGGCCATGTACCATTCTACATCTCCAATTTCTTTTATAACAGCTTCCTTAAATTCAAAGTCAATAACACCATTTTTATCACGAAATAGCTTTTTGACTTTCTCCATTAATTCGCCTGATTCTCCTGCTATACCCAAGACATAATATAACCATCCAGGTTCTAAACAATCTTGGGCAGCAGTCCCAACATCGGTTTTTCTACACTCTATTTGATATTCGTTAAAGTCCATTAGACTCCTTCCATGACTACGTTGTGTTTGACTTTGTGTCTCTTGATGATCGAAACAAACTTTTTCATGATAGCTTCTGCACCGGCTTCGGCAATATTCTTTTTGTATTTGAATTTTACCCAAACTGTTTTGTTATTCGCCTTAATGACTTCTCCACTGACTCTACCTTTTTTAATGTTAAATTTAGCTTGCATCTTCTTTCTCCTCTACTTATTCTATGCTTTTAATCCTATCTCGGTTCCAAAATCATTGACTATAGGCGCTTCATACCCACTATGAAGTTGATCTATTCCGACTCCAAAAAATGTATCCAACGTTTCAAGTATTAATTCTTTTGACATTCCCAGCAACGGAGCAACAAGTTTAATTGGGTTAGGTCCAGAAATTGCCATCATCTCATTCATCTTTACAACATATTCCTGATAACAATCTGGAAATAAATTAATACGATCTGAATAATCCGGACCATACCAAACTTCATCAACATCCATATTCTCAGCAACACTCATTGCTAGTCCAATAAAAATTGTATTCCTTGCTGGCACATTCATAGCATGGACATTGGCCCATCTTTGCTCATCCATACTCCCTGTCAATCCACTATCAACATGTAGATCTCTAATTCTGATTAACTGATATTGAATCTCCCATCTCAATAACTGTGTCTTTGCATACGAAAGTTCTTCAATATGCTTTTGACCGTAGTCGATTAAAATACAATGGGGAGTTCTACCTGACATCTGGGCAAGTTTTAACATGAGAACACTGTCTGCTCCACCACTATAAAGCATGACAATATCTTTTTTTGGGGTAGGCACTACAAATTCGTTCATAATAAATCCCTTCATTTAATTTATATTATGTTCCTAAAAATAAGAAAAATATCTCATTATTTAATCCATTTATAAGTTTACAATCTATATATATTAATTACTGAAAGAAGTAAATTGTTCTTAGTTTCTGTATATAATCCGTTAATTTTCACTAACCCACAACAGGAGGTTCATCCATGGACAAGGAATTGAAAAGACTCAAACTGAATGTCGAGAAGGCGAGAGAATCTGTCAAGAAAGCAGCTCTCAAAGTAAAGCAGGCCAAAACTGAAGATGACCGGATCAAGCGCACCCGCATTCTGGTCGGAATGAAAACCAGGCTGAAAACTGCCGAAGTTGCTTACAGAGAGGCAAAGCCAAAAGGCAAATTTCGGAGCAAGGTTGAAGGCATGACAGAATCCGTCAACGTCAAAAAGTATCTGGGTTGGACTGGTCTTGCTGTAACCACAGTCGTAACCGCCATCGTTGCATTCCTGGTATACGACAATCTGAATCAAGACGGAGGAGAAGGCAGCCAGCCTGACACCGTCTAAAACTCTCCTATATCTTGGAGTAAAAATAAGGAATGTAATTGGTTCCTTATTTTTTAGTAAAAACATTTTCCCGTTATTTTTTTAGTTCTATATATATTAATACATGAATAATGAATTAACCAAAGGAGGATTTTATTATGAGCATTGCTTATAGATTTGCCAAAGAGGCGCAAGGACAGTCATTTGATTATGGCGGAATCGAAGAAAAAATTGATTTCATTATAGACAATTATTCTGATGCAATGTCTATCTACAGAACTATTGTTAAACAAATAAAGGAGGCTGATATAAAAAGAGAAGATGCTCATGTGAAATTGGAGAATTTAAGAGCGGATGAAGATCGATGGATAAAAACTAAAAAGTTCCCAAAAAAGTATAATGCTGAGGAACATCAAAAGAGAAAGGATCATCTTGCTGAATTAAGGGAAAAAGAATATGATATTATCCACAATGGAGTTTCCCTGCCACATGATAAACTCACACATTTAATTATACATAATATGTGGGTATTCAATCGTTTGAATTATCTTGATCTTAAAGTTCGTGGAAAGTTGGGTCCTCTTGCTTCTAAGGTAGTTGCAACAGCTCTATGGCCAATGACTAAAACTATGGAGTTTACCGCCAAACATACTGACAGTCTGGATGCAGAAAAGTTTCTAAAGGCACGGCTTAAAGATCTTCAATCCGTTCCAGACAGACTCATGAAAAAAATCGTTACCCAGTAAGACAACCAATGGTTGTAAAATATAAGTCTCTCCGACTTATATTTTTAGTTCTGCTTTCCACCTACTGATATTTTTTTGGCATATCTTATCAAATGAAATTGTATTTTCCACAGCATACTGGACTTCTGTTTTGAATTGTTCATAGTGCTTTAACGCCCAATTGATTCTAAACTCAATATTTTCAGGGTTAACATCTACAACGCCATTCTTTTTAAATGATTGAAGTAACCTTGTCTTATCACTTATAATCATTGGTGTTTTAGACATTAATATTTCAGTCGCAACTCTTGGACAACCATCCTGTCTGTTGCTCATACAAAGTCCAAATTTACTTTTGTTTAATACGGTACACAATCCCTCTCTGCTCTTCTGCCCTAAAAATTTAATATTAGAAATCCCATTCATAATACACATTTGCTTTCCATCTATTGGTTTATTACCACAATGAACAATCTTTAATTTTTGTAATGATGGAGATTTTGCTATTGCTTTAACAAATTCAGCTTGCCCCTTTTGAGTTATTTGTGTGAAGTTACATGGCCAACATATATCCCATTGAAGTTCGTGATTTTCTTCTTTGAATATATAGGGTGATGCAGTTTTCCAGAATGGCATACATCTTTGATCTTTTCTGAAATCTGCTTCATCTTCTTGTAGAATTACATCATACTTTCCACCGTATTGTGGGTAGATTCTTTTTCCAGTTCCAAGGTATAATTTAATTCCGAAGTCATGTGATTCTTTTGTTAGAGCATCATACTCTTTGAATCCACCTCTCCACAATGACACTTGTGGTGATGGTTGTTTTAATGCTTTGGAAAAATGGTTGACCCAGCGTTGATAAAATTTCTTTCCATTTACATCAAACACCATTTCAGGACGGGGAGATTTGGTAAGTCTCCATATGGTTACTTCATCAAAATGATCATTCCGAAGTAACCACAAACCATATAATAAATAAAAATCATGACACTTTTTCTCAAAAGTTTCTAAGTCTTTGAAGTCATGATAGTATTCTAAATTTCTAATATTCGATCTGAATAGCCAAAATCTTCGCATTTTCACTCCTTTCTTATAAGCTTCTCATACCCTTTAACATTTCTCTTGTTACGCTGAGGTCTTTAGCTGCCCAAGCATCCCAAAGAAAATCATTTATATATTTATATGATAGATAACCATATCCGTTTTCACCCCAATTTTTTCCCCAGCTATTTTTAAATTTTATACGCTGTGCATCATTATCATATCCAACAACGCAAACAGCATGTCCACCGTACACATCATCAGGAGAAGCAGGATAAGGAACAATCCCATCAGACCCCACAAAGAATATTTCATAGAAACAAGGCACTCCTATTGGTACTGGTCCATTAACCAGTGCTAATTTAAGATCGATTAAATTACCAATTCTATAATATGATTCAATCAATGCCCATCGAGCAACCATCTTTGCCCATCTCTCTGGTTCCCCGATGTCTCCAACATCCTTATATGGCCAGCCTTTTTCAGTCGGCACACCAATTTTTTGCAACACTTTTAATGCATATCTTATTGACGTTCCTTCTTCATTTGGCCATGGATCAATCTTTTTACTATTCCAATAAACCCAGGCTTCTGAATAATCATAAACCTTTTTACGACCACGTTTTCCCTTTGCCAGTTCCTCCTCATGCTCTTTCTTCTCTTGACATTCTTTCATAGCAGATACAGCAAATCCAACACAACTTCCAAGTTGTCCTTGATCTTTAACAGGACTCATATCTAGTGTGTGGTCAACTTTATTGGGTGCTCCCAACTTTGCAGATTCATCCAAAAGTTGTGGTTTTATTAGTTTAATTTTAAAATCTCTAGCATCTTCAGGGTCCCTTCTATAATTCAAAGGAAATTTCTTTCTATATTTTTTAAGAACTCTTCTAGATATCAATGGTAAGGAAAATCGTTTGTCTTTTTCCCTCTGTAGTTTTGCTGGGCTACAAACCACTATATGATCACAATGTATTCTGTCTGTATAATGCATGTTGCCTCCTTAACTACCCATTTTCTTGTCTCTTGCAGTATTAAGCATGTTAGGTCTGCAAGGTATAATTATCAATTTAGCTTTTAATCTTTTTCGTAAAGTAGTCATAATCCCTCCTTATGTATAATCAATCCTGTATAATTTTTCAGTAAAATCTGAAATTATAAAATCTCTTGGCCACGTATCCCAGGCCGGTTTTCCATTGAATTTTTTAGTAAATCCAGCTGAAGTCAAGGCCAGAGTTATCATGTTGCTACAAAACAATGGTTCTTGTATCATATTAACTTCTTCAGGATTCAGAGGTTTATCTTTCAAAAATGGCAACAATTTTCTTCCGACTAATCTATTCCAAGCAGTTTTAAATAAATCGCTTCCAGAATATGATAATCCTATTCTTTTTCTTACAAATGATATTGCCTGCTTTATTTGTTGTTCAGTTAGTTCTGGAATACGAATCAACATCATCTCGGGTCTAGCAGAGACAAATTTATTTTTTTCCATAACAGTAATTTTATTTTCTTCTGGTTTATCAATAATTTGGATTCCATATCCCGCAACATGCCCAGAATCAACTACAAGTTTAGATGAAGTGTATGGAGACCCCTGTGCTGTTGCCATTAATTTTGCAAGAAATTTTGCATGCTTTGTTTTTACAAACTGTTTTTTAGCAGAAAATGCTACAACAATATCACCTGGTTGCATAGCATTTGTAAACTCTTTTTTTGTTACAAGCGGAACCTTTTTCATAGCTAGTTTTACAGATGGTGAAGTGTAAAATGTTATTTCACTTACTGGAACATATCCCTCTGCAACCAAATCTGTAAGTATTTCATATTCAACGTCCATTATTTTATCCTCGCATTTCTTGGATCAAAACTATTGAGATTTGTATAAGGAACCTCCATACATTTTAATCCAATGATTGATAATGAATGTAAAGTAATGTAGTTTCCTCGTATTTTATTTGGTGATAAATCTAAATTCGGAACTCCTGGTCTTCTTTTTGCTTCAATTGTATATGCTTTTGCTAAGGTTGAGTTTTGTAGAAATTTTCTTAACATGAATCTGATTGTATCGATCTTCATCTTTCTTTCAAAATCACATACTACATGAAACGAAGTCTTTCCTGTAAAAACTATTTTGGCCTTTCTGACAATCGGCATTTTATCCATTACATAATCAAAAACATCAGCGGTGACTTTTCTTGCCCATTTGATTCCATCTCTTGGATCAATATCAATATCAATAATTCCAAAATCTTCGATTGCCCCCATTTCTGAATAAAATCCAATTGTTCTACCAGTAATTATTTTATCATAATCCTTTGGCATTAAACGAATAACTTGTCCACCCTTATTCTTTCTTCTGATAACATGTTTGTTTACATCAACCATTATTAAAGCAGTTAAATTTCTGTTTTTAGTTGATTGAAGGAACGGGCCTCTTACACTATCATAGTATTTCCAAATATCTAATTCTGTTAATCCTTGTGGGTAATAGTTATTCTTGACTATTATAGTGTTCGGATTCTCCGGATACCCCATCGCCCTCCTCCAATGCTACCTGAATACCATGAATTGCTGTAAAATTCATGCTCCCACATTCTTTACATATGTCTGGTTGATCCTCGCCATAAATCATGTGATCGTTGGAGCAATAAAAAACTCTAAAGTGTTTCATAATATCACCTTTATTATTTGTTCTAATTTAAAACTTTTTCACACCCTCTATCAACGTTATAAATCTGTTGAGTTAGAATCTTTAAACAATCTCCCTTCTGAAATGGATGATCAAAGTGTAAATCGCTAATAAGGATCCCAACAACATAACAACCACATACAGCAGTAACTTCAAGCCAGAATCTTTCTCCACCCTGATTAGCTTCAACACAATCCCCAACATCAACCTCCATGTCTAAATAAAACACAGGTTTTGGAGATTCCCTACACCCATATAATCTAGATAGTTCCCAAGCATCAGTACAATCTTTACAATCATAGTCATAGTTTCTGCAATCACAGACCATTTATTCATCCTCCGGTGTCGCACCTTTAACTCTTTCCATCATATTATCAAATCTATAATGTTCAGGAACATAAATTGTTTTCTTGTCTATATAAGAATTTCTTACACCTTTAAACAAAAAAAGTCTCTTTCCTGGTTTTCTTGGATTTTGAATTGTTATCATTTTATTAAAGGTTATAAACTTTTCAAATCTTTCCATCCATCCCTCAAGTTCATAATATCTTGCTTTCTCTTTATACACACTATTTGGAAGTGAAAAAATGATTTTACAATATGGTTGAATATTATTAATTACTCGAAGATCGTCTTCAATATAATGCATAGTTTCAAATGAAATAACCATTCGTGCTTTTCTTAATAAATGTACATTCTCCCCAATATCTGTACACATAAATCTGAATTGCGGATAATGTATCTTATTTATAGCAATCTTCTCTTTGTCAATGTCAATTCCAAGATAATTAGAAATATTTCTTTTCTTTAATAATACCGCAAAGTTTGCATCTCCGCAACCAATCTCCACAATCAGTTTCTCATAATCCAATATCCAGTTGGCTGCAATTTCAAGCATTTGTTCTTTACTTGTCTTTATAACTTTGTTATCTATATCCGAAGTCATGATGTATAATCCACACCTCCAATCGTTCTATTAATAACATTATAAGTACTTGTAAGGTCTGTTTTAGTTTTAATACGTGGTTTTGTTCTATATGCAAATGCTCTTGAAGGGTCTATGGTTTTATATTTGTCTTGTTTCAACGTAGATAATGCTGCCCTGAAATCAATATCTTTATCAATATTGCAAAATTCAAATATTTGTGGAAGCACAATATCAGGGGTTATTAGAAGATCTTCATACTTAAATGTAAAAGTATTTTTCATATTCTTTATCTTTGGTACATAAATTCTCATTCGAGTCTGATACATTTCAAGAGGTTCTTCAAGACCACCCTTCATTTTTCTTCCTTTATTAGCAGCCTTTTTTTGAACTGATAAGGCTATATCATGGGGATGTCTTACTATATGTAGAATACGGCTAGTTTCCCCAAAATATTCGATCCATCTTTTACAATAATCTATAACTGGAACTTTTCTTATTGCTGGATAGAATGGACACTTTTCTCCCCACCATTCATCATATGGATGGACTTTCTGTTCGCCCAAAAATTTTAGCACCTGATCCTTTGTTTTATATTGTCTCAAAAGAAAACGTTCATGAAACACAACTCTAATGTGAGGATGAACAGTTAAAATTCTTCTTAACATTGTTGTACCAGATCTTTGAAATCCAATTATCAGTATTTGCATTTTATATCCCCTCATATTTTACACCAGGAAATCTATTAAGTATCTCTATAGTTTCTGGTAATCTTCTATAAAATATTTCATTAAATTCTTTTCTGTATTTTTTAAATCTATCATCAGTATCAATTCTCATTCCAATTTCTTTATACCAAAAAACTTTTTTAATTTTCATGGCTTCTTTATACTTGTAAGGTTTAAGGTCACAAAAATTATAAATCTTTTGAATGTTTGTTTTACTATCAAGGATTAAATCCTCATATTTCATAGTCAGTGAATTTTCATATTTATCAATCTCAGTAAAATATTTTCCAATACAATCAAAGTAATCATTCAATTTCAGAGTGATCATATGTTCCCAATGTCTTTTTAAATATAACTTAATTAAAAGTGAGTTCCAAATATCACAAGGATGCCTCATTATCTGAATTATTCTTGCTTCTTTTTTAAAGAATTTATTCCATCTATCGCAATACACAATTGGAGTATCTTGACTTTTAGATCCAAATTTAACTCCTTCATATATTATTTTTTCGGCACAATTTCTTCCAATCCCAAATGATTTGTATAAATTAACAAGTCTTTTCTTTTCCGGAAATTTTCTCAATAGTTTTGATTCAAAATATACTCTTTCAATTTGAGGATGTTGTTTGAATAATCTTAGAGTTAGACTCGTGCCACTTCTTGGAAATGAAATTATCAATGCCTTCATGAGAATTCCTCAGCATCCTTTGTTATTGGGCCAACTATAACAGCTGGATTTCCAAAAACTCTTGTGTATGGAGGAACATCTTTTGTTACCACAGATCCAGCACCTATTAATGAATATTCCCCAATAACTATACCACAAAGAATTGTAGCGTTAGCTCCGATTGTTGCTCCAGAATGAATAACTGTCCATTTATACTGATCCTTTCTGTTGATAAATGAACGAGGGTTTTTTATATTTGTAAACACAACTGATGGTCCGATAAACACATCGCTCTCAATAACCAATCCTTCATAAAGAGAAACATTGTTTTGAATCTTACAATTGTTTCCTATAATTACATTGTCAGCGATGAATACATTTTGACCAATGTTACAATTCTCTCCTATTACTGCCTTACCCATTACATGAGAAAAATGCCAAATTTTTGTACCATCCCCAATTTTAGCACCAAGATCTATATATGAAGATATATGAACATTTTTCATTTTAAAAACTCCTCTATATATTTATCTACAAGTCCACTTTTAAATGATATTCCTACAGAATTATGTCTGTTAGTATTGACAGGATATAATTCAACACCTCTTTCATTGATTAAATGTGCTGCAAATTTACTATCCATTTTGTTATCTTTACCATAAAATAATTTGTAATTGGTTTTATTTCCAGCATTGTATTTTATAAATATATTTTTTAAATCAGTGTTCTTTCTATTAACTTTCAAGCCTTTCCATTTCTCATCTAATTTATATTTATCTCTCCTACTCTTAGGAAGAAAAGTCTGCCCAGAAAATGATAAAACTAAATCAACATTACAAAGACAACCAAACAATATAGACCCATATCCTCCCATTGATAAACCCAACATCATTACTTTTTTTGCTCTAGATTCTTTTATTTTAGATTTTATAAACTCAGAAAAAACAACTGGGCCAACTCCGATTTCTGGAAATTCTCCATTCCAATATGAACTTAACAAATCCCTTATCCACAATTTGCTAAAGTTATTATTCTTTTCATATTTTCTCATAGTTCCAAACCATTCAAAATTCTGACCATATCCACTCATAGGTATTATCAAGTGTTTAGATTTTTTAAAATCCTGTATGTAAAAAGGCTTTTCAAAATCTTTAATTTTATGAATTTTCATACTATAGTCTCTATGGCCCTTTTAGCAATAGAACATAATTCTTCGTATAATTCTTTATTTGATGGTTGGCAATTTTTACCTCCCCAATATAAAATACCTTTATTCTTTTCTGGGATATCTTTGATAAATCTTAAATGTGATTCTGGTAGAACAAGTATTATACCATCATCTTTTAATACTCGTTTAAACTCTTGAATATCTATATATTGATACGTCATACACAAAACTGCTCTACACATTATTATATCAAAAGTGTTGTCTTCAAAGGGAAACTTTGTTGTATTGTATAATATAGTATGTTTATCTGTTCCGAGAGTATTTCTTAATTTTTTAAAGTCGGATAAATATTTTTCAAATTCATCCTGAACATCTAACCCAACTATATCATAACCCAATGGGATGCCAACAAATAAAGAATATCCCGGACCGGATCCAAAATCTAATATCTTTTTACTTATATCTATATTATCAAAGACATGCATCCATCTAAGAATATATCCTGTTGGCCTAAACCATTTATCCTTATTTTTCATAAAGTTATCTCTCTTATTTTATATGTTAATTCGATAGATGGACGAGCATCTTCAATACTAAACCCACCTCCATTTAAAATATCTTTATATATTTCTGTATGTAAATTATTAAATGACTTATCAAGAGTTATTGGCTTTTTGTCGATCTCAATTGCTCTAAATGAAGTAAACCCCTTAGGCAAATCTTCTCTTCGTGTTGATAATTTAAAGTTAACCAATGCTCTTTCTAATAAAACAGTTCCACCGACAAAATCAGGTTCATTACACGACACATAAAGGTCTGTATACTTTCCAAATAACCATAATACCATATCAAACAAATGAATGCCAATGTTGGTTGCTAGTCCGCCTGATTTTGTTACATCTCCCTTCCATGATCGTTCATACCATTTACCTCTTGGTGTGATATATTTTATATCAATTTTATGTTTATCACTACTAATTGACTGCTTCAATTTTATCAACTCTTCATGTAATCTCAATTGTAGGACTGAGTATATTCTATGTCCAGTTTCATTTTCAATCTCTTGAAGTTGGTCTAGATTCCATGGATTTAACACTAACGGTTTTTCGCAAATAGCATCTGCTCCAAGTCTCAATGCTAATCTGCAATGAGCATCATGCAAATAATTAGGAGAACAAATACTTATAAAATCAACACCTTCTCCGATTCTTTTCAATTTTTCAAGATGTCTATCAAACCTTTCAAATTCAGTAAAGAATGAAGCATCGGGAAAATAACTATCTATAATACCAATTGAATCATGTGGATCTAAAATCGCGACAATCTCATTTCCCGTATCTTTTATTGCTTTCATATGGCGTGGAGCTACAAAACCGGCTCCTCCAATGAGTGCAAATTTTTTCATGTGATAATCCTCATGACTTCAAAACATTCTGCATATTCACTAGAAATCTGTGAACCTCTAAATCTAGCCAATGCTTCTATAGCATCCCGATTATCATATTTAACAATTTGAGATTGATATTTTGATATTGCTTGGATTTTCTTATCTATGTGAATTAAATTTAATTTAACATACAAATCATTGTTAAATACTCTATTGTTTTTAAATGATTCGTATCCCCAAATAGATGAAGTTTGTTTAAATGCTCTAAATGTTTCTTCAGAAACAGTTTTATGATCTTGATGTGTATCATTTGAATTATGAGTTATGACCAAATCAGGATTTATCTCTTTTCTCAATCTAACCAGATCTTCTAAAATTTCTTGTCTGTGTTCTGGTAAAGCTCTTACTTCATAGTCATATAAATTCAGATTCAATATTGGAATATCCAAAACTGATGTTGCTAATGAGACTTCAGTTTTAGTAGTTCCTTCAGGAAAACCTTTAGGCAGTGATTTATCTGCAAATGAAAATGTAGCATAGTGAATCTCACGTTCAAAGTTTATAAATTTCGCTATCGTACCTCCGCACATCATTTCAATATCATCTGTATGCGCCCCAATTACTAAGACTGTACTAACCATTTTATTATCCTCTCGGCAGCTTTTCCATCAGCATATTTATCTCTATAAGGTTCATTATTTCTGGGATTTTTAAAGGCATTATAAATACCTTCATGATCAACTAACGTATTTGTACCCTTTCCAATTGTATATAAGTGAGAAGTTCTGTCCATGACTGAAATACATGGTTTTCCTAAATACGTTGTCTCTACCTGAACTCCTCCGGAATCTGTAACAACAGTATTTGCATTGACCAACATTGAAAGGAACTTATTATAACCTACCGGTTCAATTAGATATAACCCCATGGTATAATCTGAAAGTCCAAATTCATGAATCTTTTTAGATGTCCTCGGATGAATAGGAAATATCACGTCCATATCAACTGCTATATTCAATAGAGATATTAAAATGCTTCTCAAAACTTCTGGATTATCAGTGTTGTGTGGTCTATGAATTGTTGCCAAAACATATTCTCTATCATCCTTCTTTATTTTCGGTAAGTTATAAATCAAATTGTCTAATACAACATCTCCTACCAAAAATATATTACGTCTTGCTATACCTTCATTCAGAAGGTTTGCGTTGGCATAATAGATGGTGGTAAACAAATAATTTGATAATGCATCCGTAACGATCTTATTGACTTCTTCTGGTCTTGATCTATCGAGAGATCTCAATCCTGCTTCAACATGGGCAAGTTTAACACCTTCAAGTTTAGATACTACAAGAGCACACGCCATAGTTGAATTAACATCTCCCACAACAACAACTATTTCTGGAAGATCATGAAGACAAACCATTTCAAATCTCTGCATGACCTTTGCGGTTTGATCTGCATGTGTTGATGATCCAACATCTAAATGATAATCAGGTTCTCTAAGTCCTAATTCATCAAAAAATACATCAGATAAATTGAAGTCATAATGTTGTCCAGTGTGAATCAATTTATGATCCACATCAAACTTCTCACAGGCTCTAACGAGAGGTGCCAGTTTAATAAAATTTGGCCGTGTTCCACCAACGAGAAAAATCATTTTCTGACTCCTTGAAAAACAAATATCTTTCTGTTTTTCTTGTAGTGTTTTATAATCCATGCTTCGGAAAAATCAACTTCTTTTTCATATCTTTTTATCCACCCATCCACTTCATAATACCTTTTATGTCCATCAGGAAAGGCACCTCTATATGGAAAATTAGGGACAGAAAATATCATCTTTTTTCCGCTATCAATTTTATCAAACAAAGCAAAATCATTTTCTATGTGTTCAAACACTTGAAATGAAACTATTGTTTTACACGACTTCAATACATTATTGAAATCTAATATGTCTCCATATATAAATGTTCCATCAGGAAATCTTAATTTTGCCTTATTTATTTGTTCCGAATCAAGATCAATCCCAATATAATTTTTTCTGTTCGAGTTGGGCAAACAATCAAAAAAATTTCCTGCGGCACAACCAATCTCCAACATAAGATCCGATGGCAAACTAATTTCATCAACTACCTTTCTTCTAATATCAGGTACAGATCTATCATCTGTTTTTTGCCACTTGACAGTTGTTCCTAAATCAATTGTTTTCATATACCAAATTCTCTTTTAACTATTTTAGTGAATTGTTTTACTCGCATTTCACAACTATGTCTATTTCGTACAAAGTTCATTCCGTCTTTAGCAATCATCTCTCTTTCCATATCATTCTTTAAATAGTATTTTATCTTGGTTTTAAGATCCTCAAGACCATCATATATAACTAAATGATCCCCTCTTTTAAAACCCTGAGTTTCTAAATCTTCTGGTTCATCAGCCAATACTAAAGCACCACATGCCATCGCTTCGGTATATTTCATACTCAATCTTTTATTGATATTGTTGCTTATGACAAATATTTTAGACTGATTTAATTTTCGAACGTAACCAGTGTGTATTATTCTATTTGTAAAATGTGCAATGTTCATTTTCTTAAGAATAGTTTGAACTTTTCTTCTTTCAGGATATACATCATTTTTTGTAGTGAAAACAGCCATAGCATCTATAGTTCTTTTCAAGTTCATGTTTTTATAAGTATTGAGATCAACTGAAAATGGTAGAAAAAATATCTTATCAGTATTGAATGTTGCTTTCATTGCATCAACATTTGACATAGATGTAGCAAATATCAAATCTGGTTTGTTAATATTTATCAATTTGTTAATATTGGCAATCTTTGCAAAACCTTTATAATTTGGTATACCAATAGCATAGTCTATTTGGATTAGAGCTTTTGGTATATCTTTAATCTCCCCGAGTCCCTGAAAATTTCTGCTGTATTTTGATTCATATGTTAAAATAAGATCAAATTTTTTCTTCAATCTCTTTAATATTTGTGGTACGGTCAAGGTGGCTTTGAAGCCTGGATATCCGCTTCCAAAATATGTAACATTATGTTGCCTACCGAACTCATTTTTAAATAACTGGTGCCCCCAATTAGGCCTTTTTATATAATTAGGGTTTAGTAACAATATATTCAAGGTAATTTCCTCGCAGGAATTCCAACATAAATTCCCGGTATATTTATATCCTTATTTACAAATGTTAGTGCGCCTAAGGTTACACCAGCACAGACTTTTGTATTTGCAGCCAATTGAGATCCTGCTCCAATATAACAATTCTCTCCAATATCAGTTCCATGAATCGTCTTTCTTTCATGAGTACCTCCAAGGGTTATTGTATTTGGTCCCATGAAAACATTTTTTCTTAATATTGCATTGTTTGTTAGAATGGTTCCATGTTTTAAAATACAACCATCTTCAACAGTTGTTCCAGATGCAATTTTAATATTTCCTTGAAGTGTAACATTGTCTCCGATAGTTACATCAGATTCAATTATACAATGATGTCCAATCTTTACATAATTTCCAACCTTAACATTATAACCGATAACATTAAAATGACCCATATAAAAATTTGTTCCCTGTTCAAAATTCTCTCCTATTTCATTCATCTCAAATCCTCGCTGTATGGTTTTACATATTTCGCTGGACTACCAAAGTAAACTCCAGATTCAGTTATACTCTTTAACACTAATGATCCGGCTCCAATAATCACATTATCACAAATTGAAATATTGCTTCTTGTTATGACACCTTGCCAAATATAACAATTCTTTCCAACTATAGTTCCCCCTGCTAACATTGTACCAGGACAAACTATTGTACTTTCACCAATATCACAGTTATGACCAATGTTAACTTTAGCAAATATCTGTGCATTTTTTCTTATAATTGTTGAACCGAATACAGATCTATGAACTACTGATAATGCTTGAACCTCAGCGTAATCCTCAACAATAACATTCCCCATATGCTTCATATTAATTATTCTTCCATCTGATCTTTTCATGATGTTATTTCCGGGAACACCAATCACAGCAGTTGGATGGATTATAGATTTTCTACTGATAGAATTTTCCTTTGGTTCGTTGTACTCATTTATCATATTATGAAGTTCAATAAAAATATTCTTAACATTATCATCGCTTTTCATTGTATGAATGGTAACGTTACCAGGTGTATCTTTTCCCCTCAACCAATATGGAGTTATAACATCTACTGTTTTATCTGATTCAAATGCCAACTCTAAATTAAAAAGAGTATTAGCAAATGTTAAACTATTATGTTCAACATCATAAACAGAGCATGTTCTAGTTATTGATTTTGCTCTTTCCCACAATTCTGGGTATTTTTCTCCAATCATCCTTACACCTTTTCCTTGTGTTTAATCATAAAAATAATTCTTCCTCTACGCCCGAATTGTTCAACTACTTGATAATTTTTATTGAATAACTTTCTGTATTCTTTTAAATTGGCTGCAAAACAATCTGCTGGATCTATTTTATTAGCATTAGTTGACATCCAATGTATAAAGCAAACACCCTTTCTTTTCTTTATACATTTCATCCACTTGTCTAAACACATAGTCGGATCATATGAATGATCAAAAGAATTACTGTATATGAAATCTACACTGTTTCTCCATTCCTCTTTTATTTCATGAAAATCCCATTCTATTGTATGATCAAAGTTGGTTGCTGATGGGGCAATATCAGTGCCAATTACTTCAATATCAAGTAGCTGCCTCAGTTTTTTAACTTCCCATGCATTTCTAACACCATGGCATATTCCAAAAGATGCATCGGGTATATACTGCTCTATTTTTCTTGAAACCACTACCAACTCTTTTTCCTTGACCCAAACATGATTTATCTTTTTTTCATTCTTAGCTATTTGAGCTTTTTTATATTCATTATAATTTTCATGTTCATAAAGTTTCATTAATTTTTACCCCTTAAATAAATTGTTGATACTTTTTGCCTTCCTTTGTCAGCTCAAGTTCCAATCTATTTTTTGTGCTTCTTTCTAAAAAAGTTTTTAATCTTGGATGCAAATCCTCACCCATCCAAAATTCAACAACAAATCCAATATCGACCGCTCTACCTCCACGTTCTTTTATTTCTCCTGTATATATTCTTCCCAATTCACCAGCGGCAACCAACCAAAAATCATAGTTTTTTGATTGATGTTTTATAATATCCATTACCTCATGAAAAGAGTTCTTATATTGATTTTGATAATGTGCCACAATTTCAATAATATCAACAGAATAATCTGACAGATCTTTTTTGACTTTTGGTTTAGCTGTAATTAAAGC
>Ga0307380_10003383_pt1 | contig 22047 bp, 21 predicted proteins | sample UN3MG_FD_202239 | JGI IMG/M metagenome (GOLD analysis project Ga0307380, IMG submission 202239) | Soil microbial communities from Risofladan, Vaasa, Finland - UN-3 | ecosystem: Environmental > Terrestrial > Soil > Coastal area > Acid sulfate soil | place: Finland: Risofladan, Vaasa | collected... | reverse complement strand
TCAAAGTAAAGATTATAAAGGTTATTTTGAGTTTTCCACTAATGAAAAAGTGGCTTTGGAAGCAGGAATTGGAGCTAGTTTTTCCGGTTTGAAAACCTTGGTGGCAATGAAAAATTTTGGCGCAAATGTGGCTTTAGATGCTTTAATCCCTTTTGTTTATACTGGCTCAAAGGGGCCGACAGTCATTCTAGTGGCTGATGATCCTTCCTGTCACAGTTCGGCTCAGTCTGAAGAAAATTCTCGGGGATTGGCTTATTTAGCTCATATTCCGATTTTGGAACCAATAGATCCTCAGGAGTGCAAGGACTTTGTAAAATTAGCTTTTCAGATTTCTGAAAAATTCAAAATACCGGTAATAATAAGAACTACCACCAGAGTGGCTCATCAGCGCGCTTTAGTAAAATTAGAAAAAATTAAGATAGGTCGGGCTTCTGGATTTTTTAAGAAAGATCAGAAGAAATTTGTCACTTTACCGCCAAGAGTTTTAGAAATGAAAAAAGAGCTCTTGGAAAAAATAGAAAAAATCAAAGAATTTTCCGAAAAATCTGAGATAAATAGAAGAATAAATAGAGGACGGGCCTCTATTAGCTCAAAAGTGGGCATAATTACTTCTGGGGTTTCTTATTTGTATGTTATGGAAGTGTTAAAGGAGTTTAATTTAAAATTACCGCTATTAAAACTCGGATTTTTTTATCCTTTGTCGGAAAAGAAAATTCAAAATTTTATCAAAAATCTTAAAAAAGTTTTAATAGTAGAAGAACTGGAACCCTATTTGGAAAAAGAAGTTGAAAGATTAGCTAAAGAAGTAAATTGTAAATTAGAAATAATAGGAAAAAAATTACTTCCCGAAGTCGGCGAACTTAGACCGGAAATTGTCGCCTCAGCCATTGCGAAATTCGCTAATGATAAATTGAAAATTGAAAATTGCCAGCCTTTCCTCGACGGCGAGTCGAGGCTGGGGAAATTGAAAATTCCGAGGCGTTCGCCTCGGCTCTGTCCCGGTTGTCCCTACTGGCTGGTTATTTCAGCGATAAAAAAGGCCCTTCGACACGGCTCAGGGCAAGCGGTTAAAGATGTAATTTTCGGAGGAGAAATCGGTTGTTACATGTTATTCGGCACACCGGCTGTTAATATACAGGATTATTTATCTTGTATGGGTTCCTCGGTTGGAATTGCTCATGGGATTCAAAAGGCAACTGGCCAAAAACTAATTACTTTTGTCGGCGACTCATCTTTCTTTCATAGCGGCATTCCTGCTTTAATAAATACTGTTTTTAACAAATCAAATCCCTTGATTATTATTTTGGAAAATCAAACCACAGCCATGACCGGCCATCAACCCCATCCCGGAGCGCCTGTAGTTCCTAATGGAATTAAAATAGAAAATATTGTTCAAGCTTGTGGAGTAAAGCATTTTAAGGTAATTGATCCAATTAATCAGAAAGAATTTGTTGATACCGTAAAAAGTTTCTTAGAGAAACCTGATGTTTCGGTAATTATTTCAAGAAGACCATGCATTCAAATAAAAAAATAACAGAATTTAATATGTTAATTGTTGGAATCGGTGGTCAGGGACAGATTACTCTTTTGCAAATTTTGGCTGAAGCCGCCTTAATTGAAAATCTTGATTTCAAAAGTTCTGAACTTCACGGCTTATCTCAAAGAGGAGGTTCGGTTGAGGTTCATATTAGATTTGGAAAACAAATTTACTCGCCAATGGTTTCAGCCGGAAAAGCTGATTTAATTTTAGGTTTAGAAATGCAAGAAAGTTTAATGGCGGCGAATTTTGCCGGCCTTAAAACAAATTTTTTGGTTAATAAATATATTGTTCCTATTCCTTTGCAAAAAAACTTATCCGAAAAAGAACTTTTAAACCAATTAAAAAGAATTGGTAAAGATGTTTTTTTGGTGCCGGCAACCGAAATCTGTCAGAAAGAATTAGGAACTAACGTAGTTGCCGGAATTTATTTAATAAGCTTAGCCTCTTTTAAAAAGTTAATTCCGATAAGACCGAATTCAATTTTTAAAGCCATAAAAAAAATAATTCCAGAAAAATATCTGGAACTAAATCTTAAGGCCTTTAACCTTGCATTCAACCAATGAATAACTATATTATTCAGGGAGGAAAAAAATTAAAAGGAACTGTTATTGTTAACTCGTCAAAGAATTCGGCATTGGCCATTCTGGCTGGTTCTCTTCTAAATGAAAAAAAGACTATTATAGCCAATCTGCCAAAAGTTGAAGAAGTTTACAGAATCATCGAGGTTTTAGAAAGTATTGGCGTTAAAACAGAGTGGAAAGAAGGTCATTGTCTTGGAATAATTCCTCCCAAAAAATTAAATCTTGAGAGAATAAATAAAAAATCGGCTGCTAAAACGCGCAGTATTATTTTGTTTTTGGCCGGGCTTTTGCCCAAATTTAAAGATTTTGATTTGCCAATGTCCGGGGGATGTCAACTTGGTCGAAGAACAATAATGCCTCATATTTATGCTTTGGAGAATTTTGGAATAAGAATAAAGGATTTTTGCGATAAATTGAATATAAGTTATCAAAAACTTCATCCGGCTGAAATTGTAATGTATGAGTCAGGAGATACGGCAACAGAAAATGCTATTCTTACTGCCTCCTTAATTCCGGGAAAAAGCGTCATAAAATTTGCCTCTTCTAATTATCAGGTTCAGGACCTCTGCTATTTTCTGAGTAATCTTGGAGTGAAAATTGAAGGAATTGGAACAACCACTTTGAGAATTTGGGGCAGAAGAAAATTATCCAAAAATATTACGTATTATTTAACAGAAGATCCGATTGAGTCCATGCTTTTTTTGTCTATTGCCGCTGTTACAAAATCATCAATTATTATAAAAAGATGTCCCATAGAGTTTTTAGAGTTAGAACTTTTGAAGCTGCAAAAAATGGGTTTTCAGTTTAAGATATTAAAGAGATATACGGCAGAAAACGGATATGCTGAGTTAGTTGATATTAAAACTTTCCCCTCTAATTTAACTGCTCCGGTTGAAAAACTTTACGGAAGACCTTTTCCCGGGTTAAATATAGACAATCTTCCCTTTTTTGTTCCCATTGCTACCCAGGCAAAAGGAGAGACATTAATTCACGATTGGGTTTACGAAAACCGCACCATTTATTATGCTGAGCTAAATCGACTTGGGGCAGAAATAAAACTTGCTGATCCCCATCGAGTTTTTATAACGGGACCATCAAGGTTAAAAGGATCGGAAATTATTTGCCCTCCGGCACTACGGCCTTCAGCCATTATTTTAGTAGCAATGTTGGCAGCAAAAGGCAAATCAGTCCTCCGAAATACCTATGCGATTGAAAGAGGATACGAGGATCTGGTTGGAAGATTAAAGAAACTAGGAGTAGACATAAAAAAACAAACTTCCACAAACAACTATGTCAAAAAGACTTAAAAACATTGTTTGCCTTGGGGGAGGCAATGCCATGCCTAAAGCAGTTTTGACCGGGCTGAAAAAACATTCTGTAAAACTATCGGTAATTTGCGCTATGCTTGACTCCGGGGGTTCTGCCGGCAGATTAAGAAAGGATTATAGAATTGTATCTCCAGGCGACATCCGCCGGGCCTTTATTGCCTTAGCTAATACTTCGCCTGTCATTAAGGAACTTTTTGATTATCGTTTCCAATCGGGCGAACTAAAAGGACATAATTTTGCTAACCTTTTAATTACTGCTTTAGAATTAAGCACTAATGATTATGAGAAAACTCGGCAAGAATTAAAAAGAATTTTAAATGTTTCCCATGAAGTTTTACCGGCTACCTTGGATAAGGCCCATCTTTATGCCATTTTAGAAAATGGCAAGATAATTTCTGGCGAGATAAATATTGATATTCCAAAGCATAATAAGAGTTTAAAAATTAGAAAAGTTTTTTTAAAACCAAAAGCCAAAGCTTACCCTCCAACTTTGAAAGCAATAAAAAAAGCCGATTTAATAATCATAGGCCCTGGCGATTTATACTCTTCTCTGGCTCAGATTTTGTTAACTGAAGGTATTGGAGAAGCTATTTTAAAAAGCAAAGCTAAAAAAGTTTATATTTGTAATTTAATGACAAAAATTGGCGAAACTAACAATTTTACTGTTTTAGATTTTACAGAAGAAATAGAAAAGTATTTAGGCGGTAAAGTAAATTATGTTGTTTATAATAATTATTTTCCCAAAAAAGGAATAATAAAAAAATATAAAAAAGAATACCCCGAATTATTAGATTTAGTAAAAGTTAATGAAAACTTGCCGAAAGAAAAATTTATCGGCAGAAATTTATTGAAAAAAGAGGTTATTGAACATCATCCTCAAAAATTAGCAAAAATATTATTAAAATTATGCAAGCGGTAATCTTGGCCGCCGGCCAATCGTCAAGATTTTGGCCGTTAAATCAAAGGCACAAATCCCTTATCAAAATAATGGGAAGACCTTTGATTTGGTGGACTCTTGAAAGTTTAAGGAAAAGCGGAATAAAAGATTTAATTATAGTTGAAAATCCTTTAAAGGAGATAGAATCAGAACTTAAAAACTATTTCTCCGGCCTTAAAATAAAATATGTTATTCAAAAAAAACCATTGGGAATGGGGGATGCTATCTTTCAGGCTAAAAATTTAATTAAGGATAATTTTTTTGTAATCCACGCTCACCATTTTGATATAAATGAATTTGTAAAACCAATGATAGAGAGACAAAAAGAGACGAAAGCAAAGTTAATTCTTTTGGGGAAAAAAGTTGATAAACCCTGGAAATATGGAATTGTTGAATTAGATAAAAAAAATCGTGATAGGGTGATAAAAATTGTTGAGCAACCAAAAAAAGAAAGAGCCCCTTCTAATATAGGGCTCAAAGGAATATATTTACTTCCAAAAGATTTTTTCCAATACTATAGAAAAATAAAGAAACATATTTATGATTTTGAAGATACCCTCAACCTTTATTTGAAAGACAATGATGTGAGAATAATCATATCTGAAAAAGAAATTCCAACTCTTAAATTCCCTTGGGAGCTATTCGAAGTAACAAAACAATTAATGAATAAATCCCTAAAATCTAAAATTGAGAAATCAGCCCAAATTGCTAAAAATGCAACAATTAAAGGTAAAGTCTACATTGGTAAAAATACCAAAGTTTTTGAGGGAGCTGTTATTAAAGGACCCTGTTACATTGGTGAGAATTGTTTGATTGGAAACAATTCTTTAATTCGTGATTATTCTAACTTGGAAAACAATGTTTTAATTGGCGCTTTGGCTGAAGTAACTCGTTCAATTTTCCAAGAGGATGTTCATACTCATTCGGGCTATTTCGGAGATTCAATTTTTGGCAGAGGTTGCAGATTAGGAGCTAGCACCATTACAGCTAATATTAGAATTGATAGAGCAGAAGTAAAAGTTAAAAGTTTAGGTGAAAAAATAGCAACAGGACTTGATTCTTTGGGAGTAATTGTTGGTGAAAATACAAAAATCGGAATCAATTGTTCCTTAATGCCCGGAGTTTTAATTGGGTCTAATTGTATAATCGGCCCAAATTCAGTTGTTTCTGCAAATGTAGAAGATAACACAACTTTTTACACAAAATTTGAAGGAATAAAAAAATGGAGAAAAAATACGTAATTGGAGTCGATGGGGGAGGGACAAAGACAATATCTGCTTTGGCTAATTTAGAAGGAAAGATTTTGGCTTTTGGAAAATCAGGTTCTTCCAATATTAGGAAGGTTGGATTAAAAATAGCTGTTGAAAATATCGCCAAAGCAATTGAAAAAGTATTAAGGAAGACTGAAAAAAGTGGTATCTTATCAACATTTATTGGTTTGGCAGCGATTCAAGAGGAGCCAAGATTAAAGGAAAAAGTTAAAAAAGCTCTTTTTAAATATAAGGAGATTTCCCCGATATTTAAAGGAAAATTGGAAATTGATTCAGATCAGATTGTTGCTTTTATGGCAGGGAGTAATGAAAGAAATGGGGTTTTATTGATTGCCGGTACAGGATGTGTTGCTCATGGTTGGAGAAAGGGAAAAGAAGAAAAAAGCAGTGGTTGGGATTGGTTAGCAGATGAAGGTTCTGCTTTTTGGGTTGGCCAAAAGGCATTTCAGGTAGTTTTCAAAGATTTAGATGGGAGGGGTCAGAAAACTAAAATCAAAGAAATTGCTTTCAGAAGATTTAAAATAAAAAATGAAGAAGAATTGATGGCTAAAGTTTATTCAAAAAATCCAATTGAAATTATTCCCTATTTTTCAATTTTTTGTGATCTAGCTAGTAAAAGAGGAGATAAAATAGCAAAAAACATTATGAGAGAAGCAGGAAAAGAACTCTCCCTTTCAGCAAAAACAGTAATAAAAAAACTGGGCTTTCAAAAAGTTAAATTCCCCCTGGCTTTAGTTGGAAGTATTTTCCAATCAAAAATTGTTTTAAGAACAGTAGAAAGAGAGGTTAAAAAATTTGCCCCAAAAACAGAATTTATTCAAGCCAAAAACGAGGCGGTTGTCGGAGCAGTAAAATTAGCCATTGAGCACCTAAGCCGCAACGAAGGGTAAAGAAGAGGATAAATCCTCTTCGCCCAGGTGAAAAAATAATGAAAATTTAACCGTTGCGTAGAAATTTTCTATGAAAATTTTAAAAACAGATCAAGAAAACTTTAACCAATTGGTTGAAAAAACGGTAAAAGCAATTAAAAATGGCAGAGTTATAGTTTGTCCAACAGATACAGTTTATGGATTAATTGCCGATGCCACTGATAAAAAAGCAGTTGAGAAAATTTTTAAAATTAAAAAAAGACCGAAAAACAAGCCCGTTCCGATTTTTATAAAAGATATTAGTGCGGCAAAAAAATTGGCTAAAATAAATAAAAAACAAGAAGCATTTTTAAAATCGGTTTGGCCGGGAAAAGTTACAATAGTTCTAAATAGAAAAAAATCAAGATTGTACGGAGTGGATAAAAAAACAATTGCTCTTCGTATTCCAAAATACGAGCTATTGCTTAGCTTAGCTAAACAACTTAATTGTCCGTTGACCGGGACTTCGGCTAATATCTCTGGTCGACCGGTTTCAACCAGAATAAAAGAAGTTATAAAACAATTTCAAAATCAAAAACAAAAACCTGATTTAGTTATTGACGCCGGAAACTTAAAACCGGCCAAACCGTCAAAAGTAATTGATTTAACCTCTTTAAAGCCAAAAATTTTGCGTAAATAACACATTAAGTGAAGCCCAACGTCACTTATTAAGAATCTCCCGTTTTTAGCGAGAGATTTTTTAATTGATGCTCTATTTTGAAAATAGTTCGAACGTATTTCGCCGCCGCAGGCGGCGAGGAGCCAGCCCAGCAAATCGTGGCTCCGCCGCGCCGATAACAATTTCAAGTTTTTCTTAAAAGAAATAATAATAGAGAAAATTAATATCTTGAAACTTAAATTTAATCGTTATTCAACGAGTCTATACTCCTTATCTTTAGGAAGAGTAACTCTCCCCATTTTTAAATCCCTTTTACGATAGAACCTTGGCTTTTCTATAACATCAAATATCGTTTCGTAGGGCTCAAAAGAAACCGTTTCTTCTCCGAAACTTAAATCATCCAAATCATGAAGAAAAGATAATAGTATAAACACTGTTGATGTTAATATCCCGGCCAAGAAAACAGAAGAGAAATCAGCCGTTTTAATAAAAAATATGCAAAAGAGTAGAGCGGCGGACAAGGTAAAGATAACGGCCCATTCTTGTTTAGTTAATCTATCTTTGCCAAACATAAATAATTTTTCTCTGGACGTCGTCACTTCATTTAATAAAGAGGGCATATTAGTGTAGGTCTCTACTTCAACGTCTGTTTTTAATTCTCCTATATTCTTTAAAGACTCGATAATTCTGTTAAAATAGGGGTCTATTTCACCATATTCATTCCATTCCACTTCAAAAAATTTCCGCACATACTCATCAATGAATTCTTGTTGTTCTTTGGCCCATTTTTCATGTCCAGGAAAATTATTGATAATTTTGACAAAAATATAATAAGTTTGAAGACCACTTACTTCAACGGCAACGTTTTCTCTTATAACTTCGTATCTATTCCAAAGATCATTAATGAAAAAACCAATAATAATAGCGAACATTAAGCCTATTACTCCCAGAACGATATTTATCATTTCAGTTGCTTGCCCACCGGGGATAAAAATAGCAGCCAAAAAGCTCACTATGAATATTAAAAATATCTTATATTTATTCCTAATTATTTTGGTGAATATTTTTTTAGACATAACAGAATTAATTATAACAATTATTATCTAATATATTATCATAAAAATTTTCTTTTATCGCTAACTTTACTGACGACAAAATCGCCAACTGATTTTTTCGTCCAAAATTCCCTACAATTTGGTCGCCGAGCCCCGCACCAGAACAAGTTCGGTGCGGGATAAACTCCGCGAAGCGACCCACAAATCGTTGACTTTTTCTCGGTGGTGCCGCGGGTGGGACTCGAACCCACACGGGATTTCTCCCAGACGATTTTGAGTCGCCTCTGTAAACCAATTCCAGCACCGCGGCAAAACTAAATTTATTTTAATAAATTTTTATTCTTTTTTCAATTGAAAATTACACTCTTTATTTGAACATTTTATCTGTTTTCTTTTGTTTTCCACTAAAAGAGAATTACATTTCGGACACTTTTCTTTGGTCGGTTTATCCCACAAAGCAAAGTCGCATTTTGGAAACTGGTTGCAGCCGTAGAAGATTTTTCTTTTTTTAGTTCTTTTTTCAACAATTTCTCCCTTTTTGCATTTGGGGCATTTTATTCCCAAAATATTCTTTTCCAAAGATTCGGTATATCTGCATTTTGGAAAAGTAGAGCAGGCATAAAATTTGCCGTATTTCCCGAGGCGAATTAACAACGGAGCTTTGCATTTTGGACAAGTTTTTTTTGTTGGTTTTTCGGTGATGTCTTTTTTGGAAACCTCTTCATATTTTTGTTTTAGATTTTTTTCAAACGGATTGTAAAAATCTTTTATCACCTTGATCCATTTTTTTTGATTATTGGCAATTTTATCCAGATTTTCTTCCATTTTGGCAGTAAATCCAACGTCAACGATTTCCGGAAAATGAGCCACTAAAAGATCATTAACCACCAGACCGATCTCGGTTGGCCGGAATCTTCTTTGTTCATCCTTCTCAATATAATTTTTTTCTTGAATGTTTGATAAAGTTGGAGCATAGGTTGAGGGTCTGCCAATTCCGTTTTCTTCCAAGACCTTAATTAAAGTTGCTTCATTGTATTTTGGTGGAGGTTGAGTAAAATGCTGCGAGGGAAGAAGTTTAATTAGTTCCAAAATCTCTTCCTTCTCCAAAACTGGGAGCTCTTTCTCCTCAAATTTCAAAGGATAAACTTTCAGGAATCCGTCAAACTTGAGAATTTGCCCTGTGGTTCTAAATGTATATATTTTTGATTTTAGGGCTTCAATATCAACGACAGTCAAGTCGAAACTCGCCTGTGCCATTTGGCAGGCAATAAACCTTCGCCAGATTAAATCATAGAGTTTTATCTGTTGGTTATCTAATTTTAGCTTATCGGGCGTTTTATCAGGATAAGCGGGCCTTATTGCTTCGTGAGCCTCTTGGGCACCCTTGCTTTTTGTTTTGTATTTTCTTAAAAATCCTGGCCAATAATTTTCACCATAATTTTTAACAATAAATTTTTTCGCAGCAAATAAAGATAAATTGGAGAGATTTAGAGAATCAGTCCGGTGATACGTGATTTTTCCAGTTTCGTAAAGTTGCTGGGCAATTCGCATTGTTAGTTTTGCCGGAAATTTAAATTTTTGCCAAGCGGTTTGCTGTAGGGTACTGGTAGTAAATGGCGGCAGAGGATTTCTCTTTATTTCTTTTTTTTCAACATTAATTACTTTATATTCTGCTCCTTCCAAATCTTTTAAAATTCCATCCGTCTCCTCCTTTGTTTTAATTCCCAATTTCGGAATAGCTTCCCCGTCTCTTTTAACCAAAACCGCTTCGAATTCGTTATTTTTGATTTTTGATTTTTGATTTTTTATTTTAAGGAGCGTAGCGACGATACTCCAGTACTCTTGAGCGACAAAATTTTCAATTTCTCTTTCCCGTTCTACGACAAATCGTACTGCTACCGACTGAACTCGTCCGGCCGATAACCCCCTGGCAACTTTTTTCCATAAAAATGGAGAAAGCTTGTAACCGACAATTCTATCTAAAATTCTTCTGGCCTGTTGGGCATCAACTAAATTAATGTCAATTTTTCTCGGATTTTTTAGGGCTTCTTCAATGGCTGATTTGGTAATTTCATGGAAAAAAATTCGTTGATATTTTTTATCTTTATTTAGGTTTAGAAGAAAGATTAAGTGGTAGGCGATTGCTTCTCCCTCTCGGTCTTGGTCGGTTGCCAAAATTACCAATTCTGCTTTTTGAGACTCTTTTTTTAAAGATTCCACATTTTTTTTAGCCCGGGGGATGATGATGTACTTTGGTTTGAAATTATTTTTCAAATCAATTCCAAATTCATCTTCCGGTAGGTCCCGCATGTGGCCGTAAGAAGACAAAACTTGGTATTTTGGGCCTAAAAATTTTGATATTGTTTTAGATTTAGCAGGACTTTCAACGATAACTAATAGCATATATGTTATTTCCTAAGTTTCTTACTTTACCTTTTATTTCTAAGATAGCAAGAGTGCTGGCTATGGTTGAGGCCGGCAATTTTGTCTTTTCAATAATTTTATCAATATATAATGCTTCTTCTTTTAAAATTTTCAAAATCAAATTTTCTTCTTCTGACTCATTTTCAACGAGAACAGTTCTCATTGATGGTTGTGGCAAATTCAATTCTTTTAAAATATCGTTGGTATGTTCAACTAATTTTGCCCCCTTTTTGATTAGATAATGACAACCTCTTGAATTAGATGAATAAATTGGACCCGGTACAGCAAAGACATTTCTTTTTTGAGAAAGAGCATAGTTGGCAGTGATTAAAGCTCCTGACTTTTCTTTTGCTTCTACAACTAAAACTCCTAAACTCAATCCGGAAATAATCCTATTCCTTTGGGGAAAAGAGAATTGGGAGCCGGGGGTTCCCGGAGGATATTCAGAAATTAAGCAGCCACCGGTTTCTAAAATCCTTTGAGATAATTTTAAATTCGACTGAGGATAAATGGTTTTTTCATCTAAGCCCGTGCCCAAAACAGCAATTGTTCTTTTGTTTCTTTCAACTGCTGCTGTATGAGCGAAAGTATCAATTCCCGGTGCTAATCCCGAAACAATAATTAATCCAGCTTCAGCTAAATCTCCGGCTATTTCCAAAGTTACTTGCTTTCCGTAAGGCGAAAACCGCCTCGTCCCGACGATAGCAAAACAATTTTCCTCAGGTAAAATTTCTCCCCTATAATAAAGAACTTCCGGCGCGTCTTTAATTTCTTTCAGAAGTTTTGGATAATTTTTATCGTTGAGAACAACAGTTTTTATTTCTTCCATATTTTTTTACCTTATCATTTAGTTCGTAATCTTTCCACGGCTTCAGATAGCATTTGACAGTAGAGATTTAGCCCCACTTTGTTTATATTTCCTGATTGTTCTTTTCCCAAAACATTACCGGCGCCGCGGATTTCCAAATCTTTCAAAGCAATTTTGTAGCCAGAGCCTAATTCTTCAGCCTCCTTGAGTGCGGTTAATCTTTCTTTAACCAAAGGAGCGAGCCGTTGGGGATACAAAAAATAAGCAAAGGCTTGAATGTGACTTCTTCCAATTCGGCCCCGGATTTGGTAGGCCTGAGCTAAACCTAATTTAGTTGAATCGGCGACAACTAAAGTATTAACATTGGGCAGGTCTAATCCATTTTCAATAATTGTTGTCGCTACCAAAACATCAATTTTTTCTTTTTGAAAATATTCCATCACTTTTACCAATTCTTTTTCTTTTAATCTTCCGTGAGCGATACCGAATTTCGCCTGGGGAATCATTTTTTCTAAGAAATTTTTTACTGTTTCAATTGTTTCTACTCTATTATGCAAATAATATATCTGGCCACCTCGAGAAATTTCATTTTCAATCGCTTCTTTAATAATTTTTTCATTAAATTGTGAAATAAAAGTTTTTACCGGCAATCTTCCCTTCGGCGGAGTTTGAATCAAACTGATATTTTTTAGAGAGGATAAAGCCATATATAAAGTTCTGGGAATGGGGGTGGCAGAAAGTGATAAAACATCCAGAGAAGTTCTTATCTTTTTTAATTTTTCTTTTTGTTTAACTCCAAATCTTTGTTCGTCATCAATAACCAATAGCCCCAAATTTTTAAATTCAATATCATTTGATAAAATTCGGTGGGTACCCACCAATACATCAATCCTCCCATTTTTTAAATCATTAATTATTTCTCTTTGCTTTTTCTTAGATTGCAACCTCGATAACATGGCTATTCGAATCGGCAAATTTTTTAATCGTCCCTTAAAATTTTGAAAATGTTGATTAGCCAAAATAGTGGTTGGGCAAATCATCGCCGCTTGATAGCCGGATTTAACCGCCCTTATTATTATTCTAAGAGCTACTTCGGTTTTGCCAAAACCAACATCGCCGCAAACAATTCTGTCCATCGGCTCTTCTTTTTCTAAATCTTTTTTGATATCTTCAAGTGTTTCAATTTGGTCAGAGGTTTCTTCATATTGGAAAGAAGAAGCTAATTGAAAATCAATTTCATCTTCCGGTAAATATGGAGGACGGGAAGAAATAGTTCTTTTAGCATAAATTTCTAATAATTCTTTGGCTGTTTTTTCCGTATCGGTTTTTATTTTTCTTTTTGTTTTCTGCCAAATTAGAGAGCCCAATCTTGAGATTTTGGGTTCAATAAATCCAACATATCTTGAAAGTTTTCTTTCCAAGCCAATTGGTACATATAGTTTGTCGTTGGCAGCGTATTCAAGTTGATAATATTGCTGATGGTTAATTGTTAATCGTTGATTGTAAATTCCGATGCCGTGATCAAGATGGACTAAATAGTTTCCGGGTTTTAGTCCTCTTAAATCGGAAAAGAATTTTTGAGATTTTAATTTCTTTTTTAAAAATTCTTTTGCGATCTTTTCATTTTTAACTTCGATTGGCAACTTTTCAATGTTTTCAATTCTATTTCCCAAAAACTCAAAACGAACAGCCTGATTGGAATTTACCGGAAAAACATCAAGAATTCCTCCTCTTTGGGAGAACTCCCCGGGATCTTGAATTTGTAAAACTTTTTCATATCCCATTTCATCTAATTTTCTTAAAATTTGAGACAAATTAACTTTTTGGTTCTTGGTTAAATATAAAGTATTATCTTCAAAGAAAGATTGGGTCTTTCTTGTTTCCAAGATTTTATTAAGATTTTCTTCAAACCAAAAAAAGCCCTTTTCTAAAAAGTAGGGGGTGATAGAGCAAATCAGAACTTTATCAATCTGGCTTGACAAATTCATTTTATTCAATTATAATATATTCTATAATAAGAAGAATAGGAATTTTGTCAGATTAAAATAATTTTGCTTTCCGGTCTATCTGCGAGTTGGCTTAACCGAGCATATAACTTTGTTATATGCTCGGGGATGGATTTCTAAGTGATCCCTCCTTTAAACTTAGTGCCTTAGCCCCGCGACAAAGTGCTTTTGCATTTTTTGCCACGGGGGCTCGCAGGTAGGCCGGAGGGTGAAAAAATAAAAGATAAATAAGGAAAGGAGGTGGAAAAGATGGACGAGATCCAGAAAAAAATACTTGCTGTTCTGCAAAAGAGTGGCAAGTCCATGTCCAGCACCGAGCTGGAGGAGGCGCTCGGTCTAGAGTGGAGTCAGTTTCACGACCCCCTGGGAGAAATGATTCAAACTGTCTTTAATCCCAGGGGTCGGGTTTTGCGAAGCCGGGATCCTAAGAATCCTGACCAGGGAGACTTCTATTCCCTGTCTTCCTAATTGAAGAGTCGGGGCTATCTGTGGTTCCGACTTTTTATTTAGGCGTTGAATTTTGCCATTGCTTTTTCTATTCCTTCTTTCAGCGTCATCTCAATTGCCTCAACCGTTTTCTTCATTATTTCTTTGACAATTTCTTCCTCTTTTTTATTAAATTTTTGAAGAACAAACCTTTCTGGACTTTTGGGCTTGCCAAATTTGGGTTGAATGCCAATTCTAAACCTAATAAAATTTTTTGATTTTAATTCATTTATTGTTGATTGAACTCCTTTATGGCCGGCAGCGCCGCGATTTTTAACAATCCTGATTTTTCCCAATGGTAGATCTATATCGTCGTGAATGACGATTAGGTTTTTGGGGTCTAGGGTATAGGTTTTTAGAAGCGATTTCACGGCTTTGCCAGAGAGATTCATAAAAGTCTTTGGTTTAGCCAAAACAACCCCTTCCAACGTTAAAGGAGCAAGTTTGTCGATAACTCTAAAGCCAACATTATGACGAGTAAATTTGTATTTTGACCCGGGGTTGCCGAGGCCAACTATCAAAACCATAGATTTTTTTATTATATCATTTACTGAGCTTTTATGTAATAAAAGCGAAAGTGAAGAAGAATAAATATTCTTCGCCTACTTGCAAAACAGGAAAAACTAAGTATAATTAAAAGAGTATGAAAAACGCATTAATTTTTATTTGGGAAATCGCAAAAATAGTAATCATTGCCCTATTGATTGTCGTTCCCATTCGCTATTTTATTTTTCAGCCATTTTTTGTAAAAGGTCAGTCAATGGAGCCAAATTTTAGCAATGGCGATTATCTGATTATTGACGAAATTACTTACAGATTCAGGCCGCCTCAACGGGGAGAAGTAGTTGTTTTTAAATATCCCAACGATCCCTCCCAGCGTTATATTAAAAGGATTATTGGTCTCCCTGGAGAAACAATAGAAATAGAAGAGGGAAAAGTAATAATTTATAATGAAGAGGGAGGGAGAATGTTAGAAGAGTCAGATTATCTTTCATCCTCTGTTTTCACTTCGGGAAATCTTCGCCTAACCTTAGACGGAAATGAATATTTTGTTTTGGGAGACAACAGAATTGCTTCAGCAGATTCAAGGCGATGGGGTTCGTTGCCTCAGGAAAATATTCTTGGTCGGGTTTTAATTAGAGTTTGGCCGTTTGTTACCTTTGCCAAAATTGAAGTCCCCAATTACTAAAGAGGTGAAGAGGGCTTCGCCCTCTTCTTCATCTTCGCTTTCGCTGCGCGAAAGCTCGATATATGAAGAAACCGAAATTTCAAAGACCGACCGGAATGCACGATATTTTATCGGAAGATCAGGGATATTTTCAAAAAATTTATAATGCTTGTGAAACAGTGGCTAATTTTTACGGATTTAAAAAAATAGACACTCCAATTTTGGAAGATACAGCTCTTTATGAAAAAGGGACTGGGCTGACAACCGACATTGTTCAAAAGCAAATGTTTACTCTTCGGACAAAAGGAGGAAATTATTTAACCTTGAGACCAGAATTTACTCCGGGGATAATAAGAGCTTATTTGGAACACGGAATGCAAACTCTGCCCCAGCCCGTAAAATTATATTCATCGGGGCCGGCATTTAGATATGAACATCCTCAGGCAGGAAGATATCGCCAGTTTCATCAATTTAATCTTGAGATTATTGGAGATGGTAATTCGGTTATTGATGCCCAGGTCATTCAGATTTTTTATAATATTTTAACTGAACTTAAATTAAAAAAATTAATTGTCGAGCTCAATAGCATCGGTGACAATCAGTGTCGGCCGTATTATAAAAAACTTTTGGTAAGCTATTTTAAGTCAAGATATTTGTCTTTGTGCCTTGATTGCCGTCGCAGATTAAAAGAAAACCCTTTAAGAGTTTTGGATTGTAAAGAGGAAAAATGTCAAAGAATAGTAAGTCAAGCGCCGCAAATGATCGACCATCTTTGCCAAGAATGTCATGATCATTTTAAGGGAGTTTTAGAATTTCTTGATGAGATTGAATTGCCTTATCGTTTAAATCCTTATCTGGTGAGAGGGCTGGATTATTATACTAAAACAGTTTTTGAAATATTTGAAGATACAGAAGAAGGAAGAAAAATGGGGAGCCTATCAGGCGGAGGAAGATACGATGCTTTAGTAAAATTATTAGGCGGAGAAGATACAAAAGCTATTGGAGGAGCAATGGGTATAGAAAGGGTGATTGCCACGATTAAATCTAAAAAAATAAAAAACCCCAAGTCGGTCAATCCTCCAATTTTCTTGGCCCAACTTGGCATAATGGCAAAAAGAAAAAGTTTAAAACTTCTAGAAGATTTTAGAAAAGTTAAAATTCAGGTGGCAGAATCTTTTGGAAGAGATTCATTAAAAGCTCAGCTAAAAATAGCAGATAGGCTGGGGGTAAAATATACGCTTCTTTTGGGTCAAAAAGAGGTCTTAGAAGGGACAGTTATAATCAGAGATATGCAAATAGGCAGGCAAGAAACAGTGAAATTGGAAAAAGTAGTGAGAGAAATGCAGAAACGACTTAAAAAATGAAATAAATTAAAAATTCATTGAAGTCGAAGGTGAAATGAATTAGAAATTCATTGAACAATGAAAAATTGTATTTTTTGTAAAATCGTAAATAAAGAAATACCAGCTGAGTTTGTTTATGAAGATGAAGAAATTTTAGGTTTTAAAAATATTCATCCCGAAGCCCCTATTCACTTTCTTTTAATTCCTAAAAGGCATATTGTTTGGAAAGACGAATTTAATGAAGAAGATTTGACTTTTTTAGGTCGGCTTCTCTCAGCTGCTAAAAAAATATCAAAAGAGAAAAAAGTTTTTGAGGCCTGCAAACTGATTTTTAATGTTGGAAAAACTGGACACATTAATCATATTCATGTTCATCTTTTGGGCGGTTGGGGAGAAGAAAAAATTCCAAAGTATAATGTTTAATTTCATATGTCATTAGAAGTAAAAAAACAAGAAAGAGAGAATTCTCAGAGTTTAATTCGTCGCTTTAGAAAAAAAGTTCAAAAAAGCGGTATTTTACTTAGAGCGAGAAAGACTCGTTTTCGTCAACGTTCTAAAAACAAAGAGATGAAAAAGAGAACGGCTTTAAGAAGAGAAAAACTAAAAGCAGAATACGAAAAACTTGAAAAGTTAGGGTTATCTAAAAAGTAGGACTATTGCTTAACTAAAGCTACCAAAATTAGCTGAAAAATAACAATGGACCTGAAAGAAAAAATTAAACAGAATTTAAATGCAGATCTGAAAGAAAAGAGAACATTGGAGGTTTTAGTTTTAAGGCAGCTTTTGGCTGCCATTTTAAATAAAGAAAAAGAAAAAAGATTTAAAGCCAAAGAAGAAAAAGATATTCAGTTAACCGATGAAGAAGTGATAGAAGTTATTTCTTCTGAAGCGAAGAAAAGAAGAGAATCGATCGTTGAGTTTGGAAAAGGCAAAAGGCAGGACTTGGTTGAAAAAGAAAAAAAAGAATTAGAAATTTTGGAGAAATATTTACCAGAACAATTACCGGAAGAAGAAATTAGAAAATTGATAAAAGAGGTAATTGAAAAAACCGATGCCAAAGAAATAAAAGATATGGGAAAGGTTATGGCAGAGTTAATGCCAAAGATTAAGGGTAAGGTCGACGGCAATCTAGTTTCAAAAATCGTTAAAGAATCATTGGTTCAGACAAGGGTGAGCGACTAATTTTGTATTGCCACTGTGATTGAAATCAATAATTTAACCACCAACCCTGTTGATAAAGAGTTTTTAGAAAAAGTTGCTAAAAAAGTTTTAATAGGAGAAAATAAAGAGAAGTTAGAATTATCAATTGTCTTGGTCGGTCAGGCCAGAATAAGAAAATTAAATAAGAAATACCGCAGAAAAAATCGGTCAACAGACGTTTTATCGTTCACTTATGACGATTCGGGGGAGATAGTTATTTGCCTTCCAGAAGTTAAGAAAAACGCAAAAAAATTCCATTCTCCCCTTCAAAAAGAATTAGCCAAAGTTTTAATTCACGGCATCTTGCATCTTTTGGGCTATGACCATGAGAAGTCAGAGAAAGCTGCCAAGGAGATGGAAGAAAAACAAGAACATTATTTAAGAAAAATTTATGGCTAAAACTAATATACTTGCCGGTTTAGATATAGGATCAAGTACTATTAAAATTTTGATTGCGGTAAAAAAGAACGGCGAGCCGAATTTTGAAGTGCTCTTTCGAGGAGAAGAACCATCTTTAGGGGTAAGAAGGGGAGTTGTAATTGATGTTGATAAAGTTTCTAGGATTATTCAGATTCTTCTTAATAGGGCAAGGGCTGAAACCGGCCAAAAAATCAATTCAGTTTTTGTCAATATCGGAGGCAGCCATATTTCTTGCGTTTTGTCTCAAGGAATGGTTGCCGTTTCCCGGGCAGACAGAAGCGTTTCAAAAGAAGATATAGATAGGGTTTTACAGGAAGCTGCCAGGGCTCTTTCTTTGCCTTCAAATAATGAAATTTTAGAAACTTTTCCCAAAGAATTTATTGTTGATGGCGTGGGAGGAATAAAAACCGCCGAGGGTTTACAAGGAGGGAGATTAGAAACAGAAATTTTAATTTTAAGCAGTTTTTTACCTTATAAAAATAATTTAATTCAAGCGGTTCTGAATGCGGGCCTCCAAATTTCGGACATTGTTCCTTCTTCAATAGCCAGTTCATCTGTTGTTCTTTCTCAAGGACAAAAAGAATTAGGCGTGGCAATTTTAGACATAGGGGCGGGTACTTCAGATTTGGCTGTTTTTGAGGAAGGAGATCTGGTTCATTTAGCTGTTTTCCCCATGGGATCTGGCAATATAACTTCAGATATTGCCGTTGGTTTGAAAACAGATGTTGATATCGCTGAAGCAATAAAAATAAAACTGGGCAGTTGTCTTTTTAAGGGAAAAGACAAAAAAGAAAAAACTGAAGTTGAAGGAGAAGAACCTTTGATTTTTTCTCAAAAAACATTAACAGGAATTATTGAGGCACGGGTTTCAGAAATTTTTGGAGAAGTTCAAAAAGAGCTAAAAAAGATTTCGAAACAAAATCTACTGCCTTGGGGACTTGTTTTAACGGGAGGAGGGGCAAGGTTGCCAAAAATTGTTGAGTTAGCTAAAAGAGAGTTAAAACTTCCTTGTCGGCTTGGAAAAATTGCTTGTTTTCCGGAATTAGAAGAAGAACTAAGCTATGCCACTGTTTGCGGATTAGTTTTTGATGGCGGTAAATCAGAAGGTAGAGAGATTTGGCGGGAAGGCAGTTTTTCTTCCGGTGGTTTTGCTAATAAAATAAAGAAAATATTTAGAAATTTTTTACCATGAAAAATATGACAAAAATTAAAGTGGTTGGAGCGGGGGGTTCGGGCTCAAATGCCATATCCAGGATGGCAAGATGCAAAATAAAAGGCGTTGAATTAATTGCCATTAATACCGATGCCCAAGATTTAGCCAGAACCAAGGCGGATATAAAATTAAGGATTGGTAGAAAAACCACTCAAGGCTTGGGCACGGGAATGAATCCGGAAATCGGTAGAAAATCAGCCCTAGAAAATCGTCAGGAGATTTTAGAAATTTTAAAAGGTTCAGATATGGTTTTTATTACTTGTGGACTTGGTGGTGGCACGGGGTCAGGAGTAGCTCCCGTGATTGCTCAAGTTACCAAAGAATTGGGAATTTTAACCTTGGCCGTAGTTACAAAACCTTTTTCCTTTGAGGGACAGGTTCGGTTAAAAATTGCTGAAGACGGCATTAGAAAATTAAAAGAAAATGTTGATACTTTAATTTCTATTTCCAATGATAAACTTCTTGCTACACTCGATGCCAATACTACTCTTTTAAATGCTTTTTGGGCCTGTGATGATATATTGAGACAGGCAGTTCAGGGAATTTCCGATTTAATTTTGTTGCCCGGTATTATTAATGTTAATTTTGCCGACGTCAAGACGATTATGACAAATGCTGGTTCCGCGCTTTTTGGAGTAGGCAAGGCTTGGGGTGAAGGAAGAGCAGAAAAAGCGGCCCTTTCTGCCATCAACTCTCCTTTATTGGATGTATCGGTAAAAGGAGCCAGAGGAGTTTTGTTTAATGTTTCTGGCGGAAAAGATATTAGTCTTTCAGAGATTGATGAAGTTGCCAGGTTTATTACCAAAGAGGTTAACCCTGAAGCAAAAATAATTTTTGGCGCCGTCCAAAATGAAAATTTAAAACAGGGGGAGATAAAAGTAACGGTCATTGCTACCGGATTTTAAATTATTAATTGGCGAAGAGGGCCTCGTTCGTCGAGTCAAAGACGAGACGAAAGAAGAAAAACTTTTCTTCACACTCTTCTTCACCTTCGCTCTCGCTACACGAGAGCTCGGTAAATGGCTAATTCCCGAATTTTTTTCTTTTGATAAAATGAGAAAAAGTTCTTTAGCAATTTATTAGGATTGAATCTTACGAAAATCTTTAAAGAAAGGAGGAAAAGAAAAATGAAAAGTAAAAATCTATCTCCTGAAAGGAGAATTCCGAGAACATTGAAAGATATTGGATTAATTATTGGAATATTTGTTTTTCTTGGCATAGTTTTAATAGCATTAGATATGTTTTTTGGTATTAAAGTATCTGGTATTTCTTATCCCGCGTTATCAAAAATTATGATGACGAAAATTATGATGACGGGAGGAACAGTTATATATATAGGAGTTATGGGATACTTTTTGAAAAAATTCATTAAAGAAAGCATGGACAAAAAACTTACCTTCTGGCAGAAAATAGTCAAATGGAATTTCATTATTCTTATAACTGGAGCTATATCCTCAATGATAGTAATGACTAACTGGTTATCGTTTTCTTCTGACTTAATGCGGGTACTTAGTATTATCCTGTCAATTATTATGTTGCTATCTGTCACCATAATAATTATTTATTACTTGTTTGGCGAAGGAAGAATGTTGTTCAAATAGACAGAATTTCTAAATGGTCGAGAACCGTTCTCGACCATTTTTGTTTGATAATTTTTAAAAATTTATTATGATTTATTATATGACTCCTTCTAAAATTGTTCTTTATCTTTGTCTCTCTTTTATCGGAGGCATTTTTTTAAATTCATTCTTGCCCGCTGGAGCCTTGGTAAAGGCGGGTTTGGTTATCTTTGGAATATTGCTTATCTCAATTTTCTGGAGATATAAAAAAATAGCTGTCCTTGGTTTTTGTATTTTATTTTTGGTTTTGGGAATTTGGCGGCACCAGCAAGTGGAATTAAGGATTATGAATAATGAATTAAGAAAATACAATGACCAAGAAAAAATTATTACTTTAGTAGGAGTGATTGCCAAAGAACCAGATATTAGAGAAAAAAGTGTCAAACTGACAGTTCAACCAGAAAATATAAATGGAAAGGTTTTGGTAACTGCTAATCGATACCCTGAATATCAATATGGAGATAAATTAAAAATTATTGGAAAATTAGAAACTCCTCTTGAATTTGAAGATTTCAATTACAAAGATTATTTAAAGAAAGATGGAATCTACTCGGTCATGGATTTTTCAAAGATTGAGTTAATTGAGAAAAATCAGGGAAATTTTATTTATGCTAAAATTTTAGATTTCAAAGATAAATTAAGAGAATCAATTTATCAAAATTTATCACCTCCCCAGAGTTCAATTTTGGGAGCAATGATTTTGGGAGATAAAAGCAGAATGTCGGGTTGCTCTCAAAAAGAAATAGAAGCAGCGAAAGAAAGGGGAGAGGAGTGCCTTAAACTTAAAGAGAAACTAAACATTACTGGAGTTCGACATATTACTGCCATTTCCGGGATGCACGTTACCATTCTATCAATAATTTTAATGCAAATTTTAATTGGCTTGGGTCTCTGGCGGGGCCAGGCTTTTTATTTGACTATGGCTTTGTTGATTTTATTTATTGTCATGATTGGTTTACCGCCCTCTGCCATTAGGGCCGGGATTATGGGAGGACTTTTTCTTCTGGCTCAATATCTTGGAAGATTAAGCGCTTCCTCCAGAGCCATTGTTTTTGCGGCCACCCTGATGTTGGTTCACAATCCTTTGCTTTTGAAATTAGACGCTGGTTTTCAACTATCTT